>Ga0210247_101001_pt1 | contig 24636 bp, 15 predicted proteins | sample ChrtobMetP3_16mM_FD_155449 | JGI IMG/M metagenome (GOLD analysis project Ga0210247, IMG submission 155449) | Chrysochromulina tobin associated microbial communities from unialgal haptophyte culture, Seattle, Washington, United States - P3_16mM | ecosystem: Host-associated > Algae > Haptophytes >... | reverse complement strand
GGGGGAAGGGGATACCCAGGGGAAAGCCTTATAGGCACCCTGTTATGCGGTTCGTATGCCGCCCGCGCGCGGGCTGATATTGCTCTATTCGGCGAGTGAAGTATTGCCGGTCTCTGCGGCATGCTCCGAGAATGTGCCGACGGTCTCCGGTCGGCGCTTTCGAATATCGATGCGTATCAGTTCTGGGAGTGTTATGTGTCCCCGCCCACCCACCGCGATTCAGAGCCTGGTCTAGCTTTAGCAGGGACCGGGATGTCGCGCTCACCAGGCTGCCGTTTGTGTAGTTTGATGAACCGCCAATCAACCAACGCGACCAAGTTTACGAAAGTGTTTCGTCATCGCTTGTCGATGCGGACCCCGACGCCCATCACGAGCGCCGTCCGGCGCCAGCTCGCCTCGCTCGTAATCGCTGCGGCCGCGAGCCCGCGAGGGTCACTTGCAGCACCTCCACCAGCGCCGTTTTCGATCGATCTGCCTCCATCGTTTGTGAAATTGAGCAGCGTTGCGAGCCCAGACGTTCTGCTCGTCGCTGGCGATTTTCGCAACTTGATCGGCGCCACGGGCGCCGCGACGACTATTGCGGTACAGCGAGTCACTCTGCGGCCGGGATTGCTCCCTGTGCAGCCAGACGAGGCGCCAGCTGCCGCTGCAGCGCTGGCAAGCTTTCGAGACTCGCAAGCTGGCAACGGCTACGTCTCGTGGCCGCTGGCGTCAACCATCCAATGGGACGCACATGCAGGCCTAACCTTTGAGTTTCTCACTCCGCTCATCGGCAACGCCGCCCATCCCGAGACGCTGTCGTCCGACTTTGTGCGGCACACTATCGTCCGCGCGACTCCCTTGCCGGCGGCTGACGGCACCGCGCCGAGCACCATGGTCGTCTTGTGGGCAGGCGCGAGAGCGACAGACTGGAATGATGGCGTCGGAGCGGAGCTGATAGCCGCCGCGCGTAGCTTTGACGTCAGGCGGTAGCCTTACATGGTTGTTGTGAAGTTGTTGTGTTGACACATTCCGGGGATAGTCGAAAGACCTTAACTTATGAACCTCTTCGCTCTTGGCCGCCTGAGCGGTAAAGTGGGGGAATCTGGCTAGATTCCTGACATGGCTTATCTTCCCCCCTCTTTGCGTTTTCTCTTTCCGGTTCACGGTCACTCACGTCCATCCACGGAGATGTGGCCCTCGTGCTTGGGGACCCGGACTTTTCGCGTTGTATGATACAATAGTAGCAACAGCTCGTGTGCGGTGGGTGCGGTCGATTCACGGCTCGTGCGTTGTGCGAATGTACTAGGATTCAGCTCTGTGTGAAACGGCTGTGAGCCGGAGCGTGCTCCCGCACGGTTCCGAGAAGGCATCACCTCACAGTTGAAAAGGTCGTGCCTGTGACTAGGATTAATGCCCCAGCGCTCTTTCGCGCTCACGCCCGATGTGTGCGTCTGCGTGCTGTCGTACCAGCGGCTTGACTTACTCCGCACGACGCTGCGCTCCATTATCGATCACATCGAAGCGGACGAACGCGGCGTCTCCTACGAGCTCGTGTGGGTTGACAACGGGTCAGACAATGCCGAGCGCCGAGCCGTGCACGCTGAGTTTGCATTTGAGAAGGCGCTCTTCCTTGGGACCAACTATGGCATGGCGTACGGCTTCAACACACTCTTCTTCCGGCTCTGTTCGGCACCATACTTCTTGACACTTGAAGAGGATTGGGAGTGGATTGGCGCCCGAAAGAGCGTGCTGCTCGATGCTATGAGTGTGCTGCGGCACGACACGTCCATCTCGGGCGTGTTTCTGCGGCCCGATACGCTCGACCAGTTCTTGGCACGCTCGGCATGGCGTCGCACCGCGCCTGCAGCCGCCGTGGCTGTCGACGCCAGCGGCCGCACCGCACCGGGTGCCTCTGGGAAGGGTGGAGGCGTTCAGTACGCCACCTACTGCATGGACAGACAGGCGGCGTACTTGTGGGGAGCCTACTCGAACGGCCCTGGGCTCTACGACCGCGTGCGGCTGCAGCAGCGTGTTGGACGGCAGTTTGGGGAGCCCGGCGACCGCTTCCCGGACGTAAACTCCGAGAGCAACTACGCGTACCGGGTCGGAACTGCTGGGCTGTGCTCCGCACTCCTTCGAGTGTCGCCTGGGTGCGAGGGCGTGCATACATGTAATGGGCAGCTCTTCCGACACCTTGGGGACGAGCGCTCACATGGCTACGGCACGGGGCGGAAGCCCGAGGCCCGCTGGGTGCTGTACGGCTCGAATCATTCATACGACCCCCACGTCGTCCAGCTGCGCGCCCTTGACATCGAGCCAAGCTCGCATTGGCTGTCGATGTACCTGACGCATGGCGAGCAAGCTGCGCCAGTGGTCGACGGGGGGCGGCTCGCTGTGCTCATTGCGGCACGCGCGCACTCCCTGGCGCCCATCGTGCGCATGGCGCGTGCCGCCTTGTTCTCGGCACATGCGCCTGAGATGCTCGAAGTACTCTGGCTGCTACCTACCCACGAGGGCGTGAGCGACGGGGCCGCCGCCGCCGAGGGAGGGTCTGCCGCAGTGCCCTCGGAGCGCCTTGCGAATGAGTGCGCAGTCGCCTCGGCCCAGCTGCGGGACGAGCTTGCGACGCTCGCGCAACGCCCTGTGCACACGCGAGTGCCCGGCGGGCAAGTGCTACGCTGCATTGCCCCCCTACGCGAAGCGAGCACACTGGCTGAGCGCTTCAGCGTGCTCGCGAGCGCCACCAACGCTCAGCTGCTCTGGCTGTGCCCACGGCTGGTCACACGCGTCTCTTACGAATCAGCAGGAACAGCGCCGTCGCAGGCGGGCGCCGTTGCGGGCGCGCATGCCAAGCCCGCGCCCAGCCGCATGCAATCGGGCCCGTTGTGGGACCAGCAGGCCCGATTGCACTTTGTGGGCGATGGCGACGTGCGGGCCTTCGCGAAGGATCGTCTGTTACTGCTGCAGGCCGCGCCAGCGAGCGACGGCGGCACGCCCGCCATCGTGCCCAACGGCCACGTGCTCGTGCATCGCGATGCGCTCGATCATTTGGGATACGTGGGCCCACCCGCGGCAGGCGCCTGCTGGCTCCACTTCTCGTTGCACATGCAGCTCGTCTTTGGGTCCGTCGGCCGCTACCGACTGCTCGAGGGCGTCCTCGTGGAGGAGACTGACGAAGCCAATGGGGCGCCACGTCACGAAGCCGATGGGGCGCCACGTCAGGAAGCCGATGGGGCGCCACGTCACGAAGCCGATGCGAGCTCCAACGGCAACGTTTATGGCCGCGGCGCTGGGCAAGCGGAGGCACCAGTTGCCGGCACAGCGCTCCGAGAGTCGTTCCAGCGGGCCACGGTGCAGAGAGCCATTGACACGCATCGGATCGAGCATCTCATGCTGGCTCTCAAGCTCAAGACACGCTCGGCGCTTGAGGGCGCCACCGCCGCGTACGTGCGCTTCGCCGAGCTGTACAATGCTGGCGAGCTCGCACGGGCATGGCCCGTCCTGGCTGAGGTGCTCTGGGGGTTGCTCATCGTCGATCGCTCGGACGACTGGGTGCTCCGTGACATGGTCAGCCCCAGCATGCTGAGTGCGGCACAAGATTTGCAGGGGACACTCTTGGATAGGTTTGCGGCGGCGGCGTACCGTACCGCGTAGACACGCGGCGCAAAGCCTTATGCTTATCGAGGACATCACGGGCGACGCCTCGGCCCTCGCCAGCCGTCCCAGTACGATTACAAGACTCTTAGGAGTTACACGGAGACAGGACTCGACAGCTCGGTGGTGCGGTGGAGTCGCCAGTCAAGTCGACCGCGGGGTCCGCTTCCGGGCCGACCGCTCCACACACCACAGCGCATGACCACAGCGGTCCAGCACTGGGTCAGCGCACCCCGGGCCACCGCGCGCCTATTGATGCGCCTTTGACCGGCTCGGGGCCAACCCGCACCCGCACGTGCGACAGGTCGTCGCCCGGGCGTGGTCGAAGTCCGGTCCGAACGACGAGTGGCGCGGAAGCTCAACGTGACGCTCGAACTTCAGAGTCCGGTGAGACTGGAACACCAGAATGCTCCCTACCTAGAATTCATACATGGGTCTGAGACGTAGTATGGCTAGATATCTAACAAATTCGAGGGGATAGCGATAGGCGGCGAAGGCAGTCGGACGGATCGAACAAGCTGCTTTCAACAGCTCAAGCTCCAGCTTCAAGCTCTTCGTGCCGATTTTTCGAGGAGAGAGCGTCGTCACACGTGTCCGACGGACGGCGAGCGAACGAGGCTCCGCTGCCACTTGCCACCACCAGGCACCAGCACACAGTCACTCAGCTTCGCTCTTGCCACAGCACCAAATCCTGGGCACCGATGCCCAATTCTTCAATCGTCTGCGGCACGTCCATCGCCTTGCCGTCATAACCAATCACTTTTTTGGTCAGTTGCACGGGTTTGTTATTAAAGTAGCAAATAATATTGCGTGGGTTCTTGATCCACCCAGAAGGTTTGCTGGTCATTTTGTTGGTCTTACGGTCCATCGTCGTAACCATCGGTGTCAAGACCTTGTTGTATGCCTCCTTGGCCACGTCCAACTTATTGTAGCCAGCTACGATCGCGTCGATCATCTCCTGGACAGTAGCGGACTCATTGACGACGAGCTGGTGACCGTCCGGAGACGTACTATTTTCGGCCAGTCGGAGGATCCATGGCGTGTAGCAATTGACTGGGGCCACAAATTTTACCTTGATTCTGATCTTTTCACTGCCGAGGTCCATCGCAGCGTGCAATCTCACCCGCAGGTTTCTTGTGCACCAGCGTGCCACAGGCCAGACAGACCACTCGAGATTGACGTGAGTGAGAGTGGGTATCCGAGCAAGAGAGAGACAGTCCAGAGCGCGGTGGCCGGCCGAGTGTCTTCTCGTTAGAGCGCTCCAAACGAATTTGCACGAATTAGGAACTCCGGTTCAAAAACACCGCGGGGGGGGAGCCGGGACACACATACCGGTACGCACCGGCGCGTGAGCATACCGGTACCGGTACGCTGTATCAGGCATGTCGCTCGCCTTAAGGGGTCTGCGCCACTCGACCCAGCGCTAACGTTCACACCGATTTCACACGAGTGGGCGTGAGGCTTTCCAACGCCATGGACATGATAGAGCCCTTGCCGGAAGCGCCATTGGTCCTCGGCAGCAATCCGCAGCACTCCGACTTTTCGGTCATCGAGGAGTTGCACCGCTCTTCGGGCGGCACCGTCTACCTCGCGCGGCATCGGCCGAGCGGCCGCAAGGTCGTGCTAAAGGAGCGGCGCGTCTCTGAACTCGGACGTGACCATGAGCTGGACAATGAGGTCGAGCTCTACGAGCGCGTTCCGAGGCATCCGAACCTGATCGCCTACCTCGGTTCGTACCGCCGCGGCGCGGCCGCCGGCCGCCGCGAAGGGCAGAGATCCGACGGCCAGATACTCGTGATGGTCTTCGAGTATGCGCCGCAGGGGGACCTGCACCGCGCGCTGCTCAAGCAGCGCTCCTCGGGGCGCTACCTGGGTGAGACGATGCTGCTGCAGTGGTTCTTGCCCATCGCGGCGGGCGTGCGCCACCTGCACAAGCACGGCGTGGTGCATCGCGACCTCAAGAGCCTGAACATCGTGCTCTGCGACGGAGTGCCCAAGATCTGCGACCTTGGCATCTCGCGCTTCCGCTCGGATGAGACGGTGTTCATGAGGTCCTTCTGCGGCACGCCTGCATACCTGAGCCCTGAGATGGTCGCCACGCAGCCCTACACCGAGAAGACCGACGTGTGGGCGCTCGGTGTGCTGCTGGTCGAGCGTCAGCTGATTGCCTTTGATTGCATCTCTGACGGCCTCTCTGATGGCCGCACGAATGGCCTCCCTCATCAGGTGTGCTGCTGTACGAGCTCGCGGCGCTCCGATTGCCCTTCGTCGGCCAGTCGATCATCGACATCTCCAAGCTGATCTCGAGGGGTGAGTACCCGCCGCTGCCCTCGCATTACTCGCCGCAGCATGCATGTGCTCACCACGGCGCTGCGTCTTCCCCACAGGTGAGTACCCGCCGCTGCCCTCGCATTACTCGCCGCAGCTGTCCCACCTCGTCGCCGAGATGCTTCAACTCGACGCCGCGCAGCGCCCGTCCGTCGCTGAGGCGAGCCGCCGCGCGCAGGCCATGCTCGCTGAGCGCGTGGCGTCCAAAGCGTCGCGCGAGCTCACGCGGGGTGAGCGGCGCGAACGCCCGGCGGCCGCTGAGCCTCCGATGGCTGAAGCGGCCGTGGCCGGTGGAAGCGCTGTCATGGGCGGCGCGGCCGGTGGAAGCGCTGTCATGGGCGGCGCGGCCGGAGGGAAGGGCGCCTCAAGAGTCGACGAGGAGGCGGATGCGACGCCGCGCCGACTTGTGCGCCGCGAGGCTGACGCCCTGCTGCCGCAGCCACCGCGGTCGCAGCAGCAGCAGCAGCAGCACCACCACCACCACCAGCAGCACCAGCAGCAGCAGCATTCGCCGCCCGCCGACCCTGCGACCGCCGCCTTGGGCGACCCGACGGCGCCACCGTCGCGTGCCACCCCTCGCCCGGCCGGCGTCAAGCGGACAGACCCCGCAGCTGTGGCGATCCCGACGAACCCGACGAAACTGGTAACCGCCGCTGTGGCGATCCCGCCGCCGCCGCCATCTCATTCCGAGCCGTCGCCCGCGCCGTCGCAGCTGCCCACCGGCGTCGTGCCGCTCGCCTGCGTGCCCAACATCGCCGCCGCGCGCGCCGAGCTGCCCCCCTCCCGCGGGTCCGATGCGTCCGCGGTGAGCCTGCGCGAGCAACGGCTGCAGCAGCGCGCCCTCGAGCGCCGCCGCCCGTCGACCTCCGGCAGCGCCGGCGAAGGCGCCGGAGGCGGCGTCTTCGCGGGCGGCGGAGGTCGAGAGCTGTGGATGCCCGCCACGGCGCCCGTTACGCCGCAGCTCACGCAGTCATCGACGCCCCCCACCTCTGGCACGCCGCCGGGCGTCGTGCCGGGCGTGTCACTGCCCGAGGAGCACCGTGACTGGAGCGCCGCGGAGGTGGAGGCATACGTGCTCGCTCAGCAGATGCAGCGTCTGCATGCACGCGCGGGAGAAGCGCAACAGGCGCTGCTCCCATCGGGCGCTATGTCGGGCGCGCCCATGACAGCGCTGCGCCCGGGCTCCTCTACCGCTTCGTCAGCGTCGGGCGCTGTGTCGGGCGCCTCACGCCCCACGACGGCGCAGAGCAACCGCCCTCCCCACTTGGCTGACACGCCGGCACAGACACCCCAGGGGGATCAGTACCTTCGGATCCGCAAGGAGCGCGTCGCGCGGCTCCTCAGCCCTGCAAGCGCGCCGCTCCAACCTGCGGCCGCTGGTGCCACACGCGCCAACGGCAAGGACGGCGGCTTTGCGGGGCGCTACGACATCATCTCCGGAGACTACCGATTATAAGACTCACGACACAGTGTCCACAGTCGACAGTGCATGCAGCATACCGGCAGACACCACAGCCGCGCTGAAGCCGTTGTCGGGTAGCCTCGGTTCGCTTCACCACACATCAGACGTGACTCACGTACCCCCCCGCCCGTAGCCCGTACGTTCCAGTGGATCGGTGCGAGGTTCAGGAGTCAGGATGAAAGTGGAAAGATGAACCGCATCGCATGCTCGATGTTCATGTTGTCATGCCGCGACGACTTTTTCGACACCGGTAGTAGTTTCGCGCTGCGAACGTCGACGAAACGACGAGCCGAGCGCATGGCCGAGCGGCGCACCGGCGCACCCGGGCGCGCAGCGCGCACTGACGGACCCCGCGCCACCGGCTCGGATGTCCCGCGCGGACCTGGTCGACATGATCTTGAAAGAAGAGCTACGCGGGGAGGTCACGCACGCGGGCACGGACTGTAGAGGCAGCGGCTGAGCGGCAAGACAACGAAGGCAGAAGTAAGATGCCGGTTGACAAACGCCCAACCCCCACCCCCAATCTGATTGCCTATCACAATCCCGCCCGGTAGTATAGGGCAGCGAGCAACAAAGCTCACACTGTGTGCTGGGAAGACCCCTCACTAGCGAAATAGAGTAGCCCGAACGAGCGAGTACTGTACTCAGTACTTGTGTTGACCGAGGGGAGTGGAGCCGTCCTTTGAGACGGTTAGTGAGCGCGGGGCCGGGGGGACCGCGACGAAACTGACTGACTGACTGGACGTCCCGCGCTGTGCGCGCGTTCGGTTTGCGGTACCGCGCCAATGCATGTACAGATACCCGACCGTCGACTTACATGTAAGTCGGCCCATCGCCCATGCACCGACTTATGTCGGCCAGGCAGTTTAAGTCGGAGCGACTTAAAGGACATATCATCTTAAGTCGCGGTGTCCCGACTTAAGTACCGGCGCGGCTTAAGTCGCCCCCTCCCGGGGCTTAAGGCACGACCTGCCGATCCCTTAGCCGATCCCTGCAGACGTAAGTACTGTATCGCTATGATCGCCTATCGGCCGGAACCGGACGGTTTTATCATGGCGGGCCGTGTGCAAACTCCGAAACTAGCACTAATGAGGCCCAGGAGCACATCCGGACACCGGAGCGGGGCGCGGGCCGCACCGCGCACGCGCAACGTGTACCACACTGACAGTCTTCGCACCCACTGAGGTGATGGGGGGATGGGGTTAATGGGGGTGGGCGTTTCCTTTCAAGTAGGATTCCAGGATTCCCTAAAACCTACGGCGGCCCGTCGGACGATTTGATGATTGATCCGATCCCGCAACACCAACACGATGTGAGCCTGGTGCTGGTCTAGCTTTCGCAGGGACCGGGAACAAGCGCAGCGGGATGCCACCAGGATGCCGCGCTCGCCAGGCTGCCGTGCGGGTTGTGCGTGAAGTTTGATGAACCGCAATCAGTCAAGTTTGCCGTGGGAAACGGGCATAGGGAAGCCGTGGGTCAAATGACTTGACTTGATTTTACTTGAATAGCATTTCTAAATCTTCTCCTATAATTCCCCGAGATCCTATAATGATCAACGCAAACTTGGTCCAATTTCTGGTCGGCGGCGGAAGCATGGAAAATCATATATCTAAATCTCCACGATACTATTACAGTATTTCCCCGAGATCCTCTGTTCGGAGTGGCACGACTTGAGAAGATAGGAACGTGTGGGTACCAAGTGTTACTATAACGCGGCGGCCACCTCCAGAATCCGCGCTCTCGCTCGGCTTCTCGCTCGCTTTGCGATCCCGATCCAGGACAAGAAGAGTGCGCTTGCCCCTCGTTGCTCCCAGTTCGCACAGCTCTCCACCACGTCCCGTGCAAGGCGGCCCTTGTGCTTGGGTCGCGCGCCGATGTCCTCCGCCGCCGACCCGCCGCTCGCCGCCGCCGCATCTCGCACTCGGCACAAGCGCTTCCCTTCGCCACCTGCACTCGAGCAGCTGCGCGCAGTGCATGCACACAGGCGGCCCTTGTGCTCGGGTGGCGCGCCGATGTCCTCCGCCGCCGGCCCGCCGCTCGCTCGCCACCAGCAGCTCTCCACCACGTCCCGTGCACCACGTGGACAGCTGCTGCTGCTCGCTGTGCCTTCGAGCTGCAGCTCCTTGCCGCGCGCTGCCACGGACCGTGCTGACCACGCCGCGTCCGTCCCACCCGCAGCCCTCCGCACGCAATCGACCAGGCGAGCGGATGAGCCTCCTGGATGGTAACACGTACAGACGGCCCGACGCCGAGGTCCTCGCGCTGATCACGCCAGCAGCAGCCAGAGCGAGGGATGGGGTGCGCCGCATTTCGCACGCGCTCGGGACAGCGCCGCGCGGTGGCGAAGCGGTCGACGGGGCGGGGACAGGGGAAGGGCCGCAGGGGGAGGCGGCGGCGCGGCCGTACGACTCCGCACATTCGCCATCGCTCGCGGTCCCCCCACAAGCACCCTGTCCCTCACTTCCGCCCCACCCACCTCATCGCTCACCAACCTCCTCTCATCGCTGCTGTGTACCACGCGCAGCACGGGGACACGCCCCTTCACATGGCCGCTTGGAACAGCTCATCGGTGGCGGTGGTGAAGGCGCTCCTCCAGGCGAACCCGGAGGCCGCCAAGGCGACGGACAAGGTACGCCGCCCCTCCCCCCTTGCCGCGTGCATGAGAGGCCATCAGCGGTCATCATAGGTACTCATATGTAATCAAGGACAATCAGGGGTCATCATTCGCAATCAGAGGGCACTCAGCGGCACTCAGATGGCAATCAGCCGCACTCAGAGCCACTTTAAGCCACTCCGTGGGCCCCTCAGAGGCCATCAGCGGCCCCCTCAGTGGCCATCAGAGGTACTCAGTGGCTCATCAGAGGTGATCAGAGGTACTCAGAGGCCCTCAGAGGTCATCAGCCCACCCACCTCGTCGCTCACCCACCTCCTCTCATCGCTGCTGTGTACCACGCGCAGGAGGGGAACACGCCCCTTCACAGGGCCGCTGGTAACAGCTCATCGGTGGCGGTGGTGCAGGCGCTCCTCCAGGCGTACCCGGAGGCCGCCAAGGCGACGGACAAGTCTGTATGCCGCCCCCCCTCCGCCCTTGCCGCGTGGATCAGAGGCCCTGAGCGGTCATCATATGTAATCATATGTAATCAATGGCAATCAGTGGTCATCATTCGCAATCAGAGGGCACTCAGCGGCACTCAGATGGCAATCAGAGCCACTCAGAGCCACTCCGTGGGCCCCTCAGAGGCCATCAGCGGTCCCCTCAGTGGCCATCAGAGGTACTCAGTGGCTCATCAGAGGTGATCAGAGGTACTCAGAGGCCCTCAGAGGTCATCAGAGACCACTCAGAGCCACTCAGAGCCACTCAGTGGCATTCAGAGGCACTCAGAGGGCCCTGGGCACGCGGTCTTCACCGCCCCTCGCCATGCGTAGCGCGTCTAAGCACCCTGTCCCTCACTTCCGCTCCGCCCACGTCATCGCTCACCCACCTCCTCTCATCGCTGCTGTGTACCACGCGCAGCACGGGGACACGCCCCTTCACAGGGCCGCTCGTAACAGCTCATCGGAGGCGGTGGTGCAGGCGCTCCTCAAGGCGAACCCGGAGGCCGCCAAGGCGACGGACAAGGTATGCCGCCCCTCCCCCCTTGCCGCGTGCATGAGAGGCCATCAGCGGTCATCATAGGTACTCATATGTAATCAAGGACAATCAGGGGTCATCATTTGCAATCAGAGGGCACTCAGCGGCACTCAGATGGCAATCAGCCGCACTCAGAGCCACTTGGTGGCCACTCGGTGGGCCCCTCAGAGGCCATCAGCGGCCCCCTCAAAGGCTCATCAGAGGTGATCAGAGGTACTCAGAGGCCATCAGAGGTCATCAGAGACCACTCAGAGACCACTCAGAGCCACTCAGAGCCACTCAGTGGCATTCAGAGGCACTCAGAGGCACTCAGAGGGCCCTCGGCACGCGGTCTTCACCGCCCATTGCCCTGCGTATAGCACGTCTAAGCACCCTGTCCCTCACTTCCGCCCCACCCACGTCATCGCTCACCCACCTCCTCTCATCGCTGCTGTGTACCACGCACAGAACGGGCGGTTGCCCTTTCACATGGCCGCTTGGAACAGCTCATCGGAGGCGGTGGTGCAGGCGCTCCTCCAGGCGTACCCGGAGGCCGCCAAGGCGACGGACAAGGTACGCCGCCCCTCCCCCCTTGCCGCGTGCATGAGAGGCCATCAGCGGTCATCATAGGTAATCATATGTAATCAAGGACAATCAGGGGTCATCATTTGCAATCAGAGGGCACTCAGCGGCACTCAGAGGGCACTCAGAGGCCTCTCAGTGGCCCTCAGAGGCCCTCAGCGGGCCTTAAGCGGGCCCTCAGAGGCCCTAAGAGGTAATCAAAAGCAATCGGAGGTCATCAGAGGCGAGTCAGAGGGCAGTCAGAGGTAATCAATGGCAATCAGGGGCAAAATCAGCAATCGGAGGTCAATCAGTAGCACTCCGAGCCACTCAGAGCCACACAGAGGCCATCAGAGGTCATCAGAGGCACTCGAAGGCACTCAGACGCAATCACAGGCACTCAGACGCAGTCAGAGGCAATCACCGGCACTCAGCAGCACTCGGTGGCCCTCAGCGGCCCCTCAGAGGGCACCGGGACCCGAGACGGCCACGAGGATCCAGATTGCCAGCGCCATCATTGGTGGCGCGACGGCGGCGCGCACGCGCCCGTTTGCTCGCCATCGTCGTGCGCACCTCCCGTCCCTTTCGCCGCTGACGACCCTCGCTCCGCCGCCGCCCTCGTTCTCCGCGTGCCCGCGCCGCAGGATGGTCGCACGCCGGCCGACCTCGCCACCACGCACAATCGCAACGCCGAGGTCAAGGCCTTCTTCGCGAGCGGCCAGGTGCGCCCGATTCGCGTGCAATCAGAGGGCACTCAGAGGGCACTCAGAGGGCACTCAGAGGGCACTCAGAGGGCACTCAGAGGCATCAGAGGCACTTAGTGGCCATCCGAGGGCTCTCAGAGGCCAGTCAGCGGCACTCAGAGGCCATCCGAAGCGATCAGAGGGCAGACAGAGGCACTCACAGGCCATCAGAGGGAACTCAGAGACCATCCTTGGCAATCATTCGCAATCAGCAGCACTCAGTCGCACTCTGTGGCAATCAAGAGGGCACCGGGACTCAAGACGGCCACGATGGCCACATCGCGTGCTGAGCGTGCGCCGTGCGTGTGCGTGTGCGCGTGTTCGCAGCACTTGCAGCCAGTGGCAGCGGCGGCCAAGGCGGCGGCGGCCAAGGCGGCGGCGGACAAGGCGGCGGATGTGGTGCAGCAGGTGCTCGCGAGCGCCGCTGAACGCGTCGACTGGCCGCACTGCCGGCTGCAGGTGCGCGGCCCGGGCGGCGTGGGCAAGTCATCGACCATCGACGCGATGAGCGGCAAGGAGTTCGACACAAACTCTCCCTCGACCGCAGGCGCCAGGCTCACCACGTGCGAGGTGGAGCGGCGCAGCCTCGAAGTCGCCAGCGAGGGGAGGCCGCTCCGGGTGTACAATCTGGCCGATGGCGAGACCGAGCACGCGCGCGCCGTTGCCGTTGCCGCGCAAGGCAGGATAACGGAGTCGGCGAAACAGGTGTCCGAGGCAGAGAAAGCAAAAGGGGTCAAACAGTCCCCGGTCTCGGTCCAAAGCAGTCCCAAACCGGTGGCAGAGAAGCAGAAGCAAGCGGCGGAGCTGGCAGCGGCGGCGGGCAAGCTCGTGATCAAGGGAGCTGAGCTGCCGCGGCTAGTGCTGCACATCCAGGACAGCGGCGGGCAGAACGTCTTCCTGAGCGTGCTTGACCTGCTGCACGCGCCCGAGGCCTCTGTCTCGATACTCGTCTTCTCGCTGCCCGACCTCCAGAATCCCGACCGGTTCAAGAACAGCATTGCCCAGCTCCGTGTCCAGCTCGACTCGTTCGCCGTGCACGCATCCGAATCGCCGCTGCTCCTCGTCGGCACGCGCAAGGACGAGGCGGTGGCCGCAGGTGGCGGCGGCGACGCAGCGCTCGCGCGCCTGAGCACGGACCTCTGCAAGGCGCTGACTTCCGCTCGGCTGGCCAAGGTGCGCCCTAATGGCGACCTGTGCTTCTTCCCAATCGAGAACTCCAAGGGCTTTGCGGGCGACGAGACCATCCGCAAGCTGGTAGGGGCGATCGAGGAGGTAGCCATGGAGCTCAAATCGATGAAGGAGCGCGTGCCCGCGGGCTGGCTCGCCGTCTACGATGAGCTGGCGCGCGAGGTGTCGGCGACGCCGCCGCGGCAGCTGCTGAGCCTCGCAGATGTGACCAAGATCGCGTCGCGCTTTGGGCTGCCGCACGACCCGGCGCGTTTCCCTCTTGAGCGCGAGGTGCAGCTGATGCTGTCCTACTTCCACTCGCTTGGGGCGGTCTGCTGGTACGATCTGCCGGAGGTGCCAGAGGTGCGTGAGCTCGTCGTGCTCGACCCGCAGTGGATCATCGATGCTGTCTCGATGATCATTTGCAACTTCGATGACCATGACCGCGACCACGAAAGGAAGTACCACAAGGAGGCCAGGCGCAGGATGGACACGGAGTGGAACGAGCTAGTTTACAACGGCAAGCTGCACAGCGTGCTGCTCGAGATCTTATGGGAAGAGGACACCCGCTTCAAGGCGCACAAGGCCAAGCTGCTCAAGCTGATGGAGCACTTCGGGCTCGTTGTTCCCATCCGCCGCAAGGGACATACTTCGTGCGAGAAATACTTCGTGCCTGCGCTGCTCGCGAAATGCCGCATCGACCACCCGCCGACCACGCCCACTGACGCACCGCTCGCAATGCTGCACTTTGCCCTCGCACGCCAATCATCGCCCGACACGGCGCCTGTGGAGTGGGCGCCCGACACGGCGCCTGTGTGGGCGCCGGGTGATTGTGAGAGGGGATTTCTGCCCGACGGCGCCTTCTTCGAGCTGTGCGGCGCCGCCGTCGGCTGGTCCTACGACACCGCAATCGGCTTCGAGCCGGCCCTCGGCTGCGGCTTCGCGCGCGTCATGTTCGGGCAGCACCAGCTGCTGCTCAGCCGGCCGCCCGACGGTGCGCCATACATCACGGTGGCCATCCTGAATGCGGGGGAGATCGCGTGGTCGCCGGCCATCGACCGGCTGCGCCTCCTCGTCGACGGCATCTCCAGCCGCTTCGTCAACTTGCGCTGCAAGTTCCTGCTGCCGCTGAGCTCCGTCGACGAGGCCGAGAAGAGGTACGTCGAGCGTGACGCATTAATTGACGGCTCACCGGCGTATCGTGACGCGGATTACTTTGTCGGTGGGAAGACGCTGAAGACGCGCGCGCTCGCGACGGAGCTGTCAGCGTACCTGCCGCCGCTCGAGCCGCCCGATCACTACGGGGCCTTCCTCTCGTACTCCCACGTCCCCGCCTTCGACACGCCCTTCACCGAGAAGCTCGCCGACTGCCTCGGCGCGCAGTCGCCGCTCGTGACGACCTTTCTCGACAAGCGCGACGCCAGCCGCGGCAGCACCGACCTTGACGTCGTCAAGCTGCTCGCGATGGCCAACTCACGCGTGATTGTGCCCATCGTCACGTGGAACGCGCTGCGGCGCATGACGAGCCTCACCTCCACCTCGGGCCTCGACTACCTCCTCCTCGAGTGGAGCTTTGCGCTGCTTCAGCACGAGCACGGCGCGGCGGTGCTGCCCATCTTCATTGGTGCGTCCGACGCCGACGGTTCCGCAGACCCTTCGAAGGACCTCTTTAAGGCGCGTCCGCCCTTGGCCCGCGCCGACGGCTGGGGTAACGCGCTCGACGACGCTGGGAGGGTGCAGACCGATCCGCGGAGCGTGTGGGAGCGCGTGCCTGACGTCGTGGTCGACTCGGTCGCGCGCAGCCTCGAGAGCTTCTATACGAAGCACGAGTTCGAACCGCCGAAGGCCATCCGGACGAGGACGGCACGCGAGGTAGTGAAGAAATTCGCCGAGATCTGGGGCGAGACGACATGGTTGTGGACAACGCGCGCCCTCACCAGGCAGGCGTCGTCGATGATCTGGGGCGAGGCGCAATCGTCCTTCCTCTCCGGCGCGGCTGGCCGCGCTGAACCGGGCGTGCGCACGCACGAGCTGCTGGGACTGGGTCCGGGCAAGGTCGACCCCTGGGGGCTTCCCGAGGCAATGGCACAGAGGGTGAGACAGGCGGTGCTCAACGCCGAGAAGCGCAAGCCGCCCGAGCTGCTGGGAGAGCGCAAGGCGCCGCCGGCGAACGAGGGCAAGACTGACAACGAGATGCTGCAGCGGATTGAGGCCAAGGTGGACGAGGTGGAAATTCATCACCGGGAGCAAATGGCCGAGCTGGATAAGGTAAATCACAAGCTGGATGAGGTGACTGTGCAGATCCGGCTCACTCGAGACAAGGCGATCGAGATGCTGTCTGATATTTCGACGATGCTGACCACTCTGCTCCTCGGCAACCAAGCGGCACCCAAGCTCGTCCTCTTCCTGCCTGTTGCTCAAGTGACCGGCAAGGGGATCTCATCGCTCAAGAAGGCGCTGAGCCCCAAGGACTGGCTCAACCATCGTGTGCGCATATTCTTCGTCGATCCGCTCACGTACACCGTGGCCGAGACGCACCCAAATCGCGAGGGCGAGGCGGAGGGCTTTGAGCTCACGTTCCCCAAGGAATGGGTCGTCAAGGCGATGCCGTACATCAAGCTCGGGCTGACGGCGCTCAAGGTAGCCGCGGCCGCAGGCAAGCTCACGGGATTCCCGATACCCGACCTCGGCGAGTGGATCAACTCGCAGCTGAGCGCGCTGGGCGAGTTCAAGGAGGCGGCGATCACCAATATGTGTGCCATGACGGAGGACGAGGCCACGGCAAGGGAGGTGCTGGACGCCGCCGTGGACGCCACGTGCCGGGAGCTGCTCGGCGAGAAGGTCCAGGAGCTGAAGCTGGTCGATGGCGAGCCGCTCAAGAAGAAGCTCATGGAATGTCTCGAGATGTCGGCGACGGAGCTCGCCGATTTGCTCTCAAAGGAGTATCCCAAATGGAAGGAGGAGTGCGGCCTTAAGCTCGCCGTCCACGAGCGAGAGAGCGAGTGGGTGCTGCCAAAGTACAAGGAAGCCTTTGAGGCGAAAGGCAAAAAGTGGAAGGAATTTTTTCTCGATAAGATCGGCGCGTACAAGGAGGACTTCCCGAACCTCAAGTCGCGCAACAAGGTCGGGCCGGAGAGCACGCCCGAGGAGATCGAGGACGAGCTGCACTACATCCAGTTGCAGCTTGGTAGCAGCACGCAGAGTGGCAACTTCGGCGCTGTCGAGCTCTGCAAGGCGAAAGGCATGGCGGCCACTGAGCCTGTGCACATCGATGGAGCGGGACCGGGGACAGGGAGGGAGGCTGGTAAAGCGAGGCGCTCTCCCGGCCTTCTCAGCTATTTTCTGGGCCGTTGAGAAGAGAAGAATAAGGGCACGGGGGCATGGGAGGCGCCGAACATGGCGCCGAAACGAGCCCCCCCAACGGGCAACGGCCGCGCTGGGGTGGGGAAGGGAACCTACATGGGTGCAAGCAGCATGGGTGGGGGGCATCAAGGTGTGGAATGGAACCTACAAATTGCTCGCGCCGTGGTGCTGACAGGCTACCTGCAGCTCGTGCCGTGGTGCTGACGGACTGAGGGTCAGCGTAGCGGTACAGCTGTCCAGCTGTACCTGTAGCCCGATCGATGGTAGGCTGCGGCTGGGACCGGACCTGTGTGTGCGTGTGAATGTGAATGGCTGCGGCTGGGACCGGACCTGTGTGTGCGTGTGAATGTGAATGGCTGCGGCTGGGACCGGATCTGTGTCTGCGCGCTGTGTGGCGGGCGGGGCGCGGCTACATAATTACATTGGGCATGCGAAGCTGCGTGATGTGATGACGGGTATGCGTAAGTGGGGGCTGAGGCGCTTCCCACAGCGGGACCCGTGAGTGGTCCCATGGGCCCGGCGGGGGGGGCGTCATGTTGGGCATGTCTTCGCAGCGAGAGTCGCCCGGGCGAGCCAACCTGCCAACGTCGGTACCTATTTCGAGTACCTATTGGCCTTATGTTTCGCCTTCCACTCGCCCTTGTAGACGCTGCTGTCCGCATACCGCTTCGTGCCAAGCCCCTCCATCATGCCCGCTCCACATGTCCATCTCACTCCGCGTTGCGCTCGCACCCTCGTACCATCAACCATGCGGTGGCCCCTGCGCGCCCCGCCCTGCCCCTGGCGGCCCGTCGCGTGCGGGCTGCTGCTCGCCGCGCGCGCCGGTCCGCGCGGGGGCGCGCGCGCCGGTCCGCGCGGGGGCGCGCGCGCCGGTCCGCGCGGGGGCGCGCGCGCGGTCGTCGACTCGTCGTACGCTTTTGTACGCACTGTGTACGCGCGACGGGATGTCGCGTGTCATAATGTCGGTAATAATGTCCGGTTGCGTGCTCCGTTACCGCCCGACCCGCACGTAAATCAAAAGCGAAGAGCAAAAACGACCGTCGATCGAACCAAGACCGACGAACATATTAGCGGTACACGAGTACGGTACCACGCCGTAGCTACTTCCACCAAGGATACTAAGTACTATGACCACTTGCGGTGTGTGTTGACTAACCTTTGGTCTGACTGTCTAGAATTCCTCGTGCTCCACCTCCTCCACCTCCACTTCATCGTCGTGCTCGCCTGTGCCATCAGCATCGCTGTGGCCATCGTCGTCCTCCTGCATTTGCTCCTCCTCGTCCGCGCCCGAGCCAGCGCCGCTCGCGCCACTCTTCTTGTCGCCGGCGTGGCCGCCAACCTGGTATCCAAACGAGCGGCGCCACGTGTCCACGCCGCCCGGCATCAGCCGGCGCACCTCACGCTTGAACGTCGTGAGCCCGAAATCGTCGCCGAAGCGCAGCTGCATGTTGCCGTGCTGGAAGCGGATCGCGACGACGGCCTGGTCGCCCGCCAGAAAGTCGACCTCGATGAGCGACGACCAGCGGAACTTGGCGTCCTCTTGAAGCAGCTTCATGCCGTCCCGCCGCCCCGAGCGCCTCTCGGCAGCCGTCAGCTGGGGGTCGCACATAAAGTAGCTCGGGTCCTCGATGAAGAGATAGAGCGAGATCGACGAGATCACGGCGACGCGCGGCAGCACGCGCCCGGTGGACAGCTCGAGCTTCTCCACTTGCATGTACAAGCGCACCTCCTCGGTCGCCGGCTCGAGCAACTTCTCGCGCAAGATCCTCATCGTCTTCGCCTCGACCTCCATCGGCGCCGGGTGCGCGAGTGGGTTGAGGTTGCGGATGGTCTTCGCGATGGTGTCGGCCACATGGAGCGGAAGCAGGCTGAACTGGAGCGCCTTCGCGGGCTTCTCCAGCGTGACGCGATGACGCGACCACAGGATCTGTACACGCTGGCACATGCCCGGCTGCGCGCCCCAGCCCAGGGCGATCTCGTGCACCTCGCGGAAGGCAAAACGTTGCAGGGGGTCGGGGCCGGTTGGGCAGAACAGGTGCGGGTCGCACACGGTGCACCGTTGGAGTAACGGCTCCCTGAGCATGTAGTACGCTCGGTTCGTCACCACGAGGAGCCGGCGCTTCTTCGTCGGCTCGAGGCGCACCCATGAGGCGATGATGACGCGCTCGGGCTCGGGGAAGATCTTGCGGCTCGTCAGGTGCGGCTGGAGCGCCGTCTCATACCTGTGGGGAAGGGGACGGGGCGCCGTGGTGAGCACTTGCATGCAAGCCTAGCTGCTCGAGCGCCGTCTCGTACATGCGCCTCTGAACGAGCATCAGGAGCGTCTGCATGAACGAGGGGCGCAGCGCGAGCTTCTGCTCCACTTCGTAGCGCGCAAAGGTCTCCAGTAGCTCCCAACGGGTGTCCTCATTCACGCACAGATGCTCGGCAAGGAGGCGGGTGAGCGACGACGCGGTCGCCTGACGGAACATGGCCGCATCGGCCTCCTCCGCCGTCCAGACCGCGTAGGAGAGGAGATTCTCGTAGTACAGATACTTGATGAGCTCCCGCATCTCCGCGACCGAGAGCAGCAGCTGCAGCGTGAGCTCCTTACAAGCGCGGTTCACCTCGGTATCGTCAGCGAAGTGCATGTGCGTGATCGTGTCGCACATGACGCTGTACGTGAGTACGACGGAGCGCAGAAGACGCTCCTCCTGCTCGCCCATCGGCTTGATCTGGCTCGACGAGAGGCCCGCCTTGATCACCTTGTTGATCTTGGCCTGGAGCATTTGCATGCACGAGCGCAGCATGACCGTGAGCATGTCGTACAGCATGACATTCGAAGAGTCCTCCTTGAGGGTATTGGGCGCCATCTTGATCAGCTCCTGGGCGATCAGCAGCAGGTTGGGTCCGACATTGGCGGGGTACCACGTGGTGTTTGTCACGTCGTCCGCCAGGCAGATGAGCGTTCGCAGCAGCGACACGTCGCGCAGCGCATCGAGGGTCGCGCGCTTCGTCGCTTCGGTGCCGTAGCGGATGAGCGCGAGGAGGACTCGGAACGAAACTCCCACGGCCTGCCCCTCGTTGCTCGTCGTCTCGAGGTCGGCTGCGTTGGGCGCTCCCACGGTCCCCTTTCGCAGCACCTCATCGACGTTCTGACTGGCCACGTCGAGGGAGAGCGCGTGTAGATGCGGTGTGAAAAGGAACTCGTACCCTTCGATCTTAATGTCGGGCAGGTCCTTGGTCTTCTCGTCCGTCGAGACCATCTGTTGGTCCACGAGTTGCTGCTGCTTCTTGGCCCACGAGAGGATGCGCGCTGAGACGCCGGTGGGCGTGTACATGGTGGGCGAGATGGGGATGTTCTCGCGCAGGTAGCGCATGAGATCCGAGGTGCCGCCTAGCTGCACGAAGTTCGAATGCTGCAGAATCCGCTGCTTGATGAGGTCGGGCGTATCCTTGGAGGTGTCACGGATCTCCATCGCGTCGGCCGACGCGATCTCCTCATCGGAGATCCGACCCTCCAGCACCTCGGCCATGCGTATCAGCACGCGCACCGCGATCTCGCCCTTGATGTCGAGCGTGTGCAGCACCTGCAGCAGCGCCGCGACTGACGAGCCCACGGCGGTGCGCTCGATTCGAATCGGCACCTCCTGCAGCCCGTACGTCTCCTCGTTCATCATGATCGCCATCATCGCGTCGACCGCATCGCGTGTCTGCATGAGCTCAGACCCCTCCGGCCAGTCCGCGGACGCGGCACGCAAAAAGTTGACGCACCCGACCGAGAGCTGCGTCTTCTCCTCCGTCTCGTCGTTCGACGATCGCGTGTCGCGCCCCGTGTTGCGGACGAGGATGTCAAGCGCCATGTGGATCGTCGCCGAATGGAACCGACGGAAGTGCGCGCCCTCTTCGCCGTCGTCGAGGGCGAGCTTGGACATGATCGAGAAGGCGTGCCTCAAAATCTCCTCGGTGCGCCCGAGGGACAAGTTCTCGCAATCGGCCACGATGCTCACTATGTTCGCCACCTCGGGCGCCTGCAGGTTGTCGAGCGGCATCTCCTCGAGGCACTCCATCACGAGCACCTTGAGGTCGTCATCGGGCACCTCGAGCGCGGCAAAGAGCACCTGTGGGGAGAGGGGCGTGGGCGCGCCGTGGTGAGCACTTGCATGCGAGCGGCGGCCACCACGAGCGCGGCACAGAGCGCCGTGGTGAGCACCTGCTCGCGTCCCGCGACGTCGAGCTTGTCCGACACGTCGATCGCGTCCGGGTGGCCCTCGTTGGCCTTCTTGCAGTAGACCTTGATCAGCCCCACCACCGAGCCGATCGCCTTCTTCATCTCCCTGTTGCGCAGCAGCGCCAGCGGCACCGTGCCACTCTCGTCCACCTCGCCGCACAGCTCGGCCAGCTGCTCGTACCGGCGGCCCTGGATGTAGTTGAGCATCGGCACGACGCCGCCCAGCCCCGCCGAGATCTTTTTGAACATGAGCGAGTCACAATCCATCAAGATCGCGGCGAGCGAGCGCAGGCAGGCTCCAAGCAGCCCGGCGCGAATGTTGACCTGGGAGGAGAAGATGCGTAACAGCCGGTCGACGTAGCCCGCCTTGAGGCAGTCTTCGCGCGTCTTCTCGGAGTGGGAGCACAGCGCGGCGGTCGTGTTCACGAGCTGCTCCACCCATTTCGATTTGGGCTCTGAGAATTGACCGGGCACCGACACGGCGCTGTGATGAGCACTTGCATGCAAGGCAGGTCATCAGCATGCAATCAACGTACCTGAGAATTGACCGGGCACCGACACGGCGCCTGCGACCTCGCTGAGCAGCTCGGTGTGCACGCCCGACTTTGCGTACAGCTCAGCGGCGCGCTCGTTGTTGACTGAGGACCACTGGACGAGTCGCAGCAGCTGCATCCGGCGCGCGTGCGGCCAGCGGCGCGTCTCGCGCGCGCGCAAGAGCGCGATCGCGCGGCGCGGCACCTCACGCAGCTCAAGCGCCGTCTTCTTGTCCTTGAATGCAGTGGCGATGACGCCGAGCATCGCCTCACTCGGCTCCCTGTCCGAGAGCCAGCCAGCGAGCGTTGGGGCGAGCGGACGCATCGCCTCCATGATTCCTTGGCCCTCGTCGGCGAGGGTGTGCAGCGCCCTGAGAAGCAGGTTGCGCGCGCGGTTGGGGATCTTTGGATCGTTGAGCTGCGGCAGCATCGTCGCCATGATCGTGTCCACGACGACCGGGCCGATGGAGCCCGCGTCGAGCATGTCGATGAGCTGCTCGAGCGCGCGCTGTGAGAGTCCTTCGTTCTCGAGCGAGACCGAGAGCACGAGCAGCCGGAGCGCCTGTGGGGAGGCGAAGGCGCCGTGGTGAGCACTTGCATGCCAGGCGCAGTGGCCGGAGCACGAGCAGCCGCCGTGGTGAGCACTTGCATGCCAGGCGCAGTGGCCGGAGCACGAGCAGCCGCCGTGGTGAGCACCTTGGGCCCGACCGCCGGCTGCCGCTCGACGAGCAGCATGAGGGTTTGCACATACTCCTCGATGATGTCCGCAGGCGCGCGAAAGTCCTCGCCGTGCTCCGAGCGCTCCTTCTCCTTATCCTCGGCCTCGAGGAGCTCGAGCTCGTCGCGCATGTCGTCCTTCTCGAAGTCGAACATCACGCGCCCGCGCGGGTCGAGCGGGATGAGCTGGAGCAGCTTGTCTTGCACCTGTGGGGAGGCGATGGCGCCGTGGTGAGCACTTGCATGCAAGGCGCTGGAGCAGCTTGTCTTGCACCTTGGCCACGGCGTCGAGCGTCCTGTCGGGCGCGTCGAAGCACTCCATCAACTGCTTCGTCTGCTCAAACAGCTTGACGACGACGCGCTTGCCCAAATACTCATCGAGCGTGTTGTCCGCCTTGACCTCCTTGACCACCGCGGGCGGGTCCTTGATGCGCGAGCGCCTCTCGAGTACGCTCATCTTCTCACCGTCGACGTCGATGATCTTGGGGCAGTTGGAGAGGATCCAGATGCGGTACCCCTCGACCTCCTCGACGAAGGGATTGCCCACGAAGGCGAGGTGGCGGAGACTCTTCTCCTTCAGGGTCACCACCTGGTCGTTGAACGTCTTCTGGTCCCAGTTCATCTGGTTGTATGACAGGTCAAGGCGCGTCAGCTGCTGCAGCGGGCTGTTCTTGAAATTCTCCCACCCATCAGGGGAAGTTTCACTCTCGGGCCGTGTGCCGATGAGGTTGTGGCTCAGGTCGAGGTGCGCGAGCGTCTTGAAGCCCGAGAGGTCGGGGATGCCCTGAAGCCGGTTGTGCGACAGGTCGAGCACCTTGAGCCGCGGTAGCTTCTCGATGACCACCTCAAAGATCTCATTGCGCGACGCCTTGAGAATCTTGAGGGTCGAGAACTGATCGAGCGAGTCGAGCACCATGAGCTTGTTGTCGGAGAGGTTGAGCTCCTTGAGCGCGGTGCCTTTGATCGACACCAGGCCCTCGATCGAGCGCAGCTGAAAATTCGGGTGCGTGCACACCACGTAGGTCGGGTAGCGCAGCTGGTGGAGCTTCTTCGCGCCCGCGAGCTCCTGCAGGATCGGCTCCGTGAGCTCCACGATCTTCTCGGTCGGATCCCTGAGCAGATTGAGCTCCTCGGCCGTCTTACGCGCGCGCAGCAAGCGCCGCTTCCGGATGCCGGTGGCAGCGCCGTCGGCTGCCTGGCCCTCACCCTGAACCTCTACGGCCCCTCGTTCCTCATCCTCCGAGCCGCCGTGCGGCGACCGAGTGAAGTCGTCCTGCGCTTCGTCGGCGCTGCCGTCGCCCGTTGCCCGGTCGGCCGCGGGAGTATTCATGTCGCTCACTGCCGTCCCGCCAAAGCCCTTCCTATCGGAAAGCCGCCCTTGTGAGGAATTCTTCGGCGCCGTGTCGAGCACAATTGTCAGTCTCCAATCTAATTATATCGCGCTCCACCACGGCGCGACATGAAGGATAGTTAGGGATGGAGAGAGTGCGCGTTTGTGTTTCACAGCAGGCAGCAGCAGCTTGGAAGGAGGACCATGCCTCTTCGGCAGACCATCGTGGCTCGCGTCGACCTATTCGAGAGCCCGGCGGCGTATGTGCTCGTCGGCCACGAGGGCCCTGACCTGCGCCGCGTGATGCACGTGTACCGGCCGGCGGCGGACTGGCGTCCGGGTAACATGCTGCCTGTGGAGGAGGAGAGGACGTTGTACACAGAAAAGGAGTGCATGGCGCGGCTTGCCGAGATCGGAGCGCACCACGACGCGCCGCTCGTGTGTCTGCTCAATGCGTCGGCGCTGCTCGGCATGGTGCGCTTCGTCGAGGGCTGGTACATGCTCTTTGTGACACGGCACGAGGTGGCCGGTGTCATCGGGGGCCACTTCATCTATCGCGTCGAGGAGACGGCGATGCAGGCCGTGCTCCCCGCCGCGCCGGACGCGAAGCTGTCGCCCATCCCACCGCCGCCGCCGGCCCTCTTCGCCGCCGCCGCCGCCGCAGAGGGGGACGCTCACGACGACGCCCAAGTGACGGAGCCTGAGCCTTCGTCGACCGAGGCCCGCGGCCCGCCTCCCCATCATGCTGGTCCGCCGCCCATCATGCAGGTCATCGGCAACCCCAAGGGGGGGCAGAGCCTCGTGCGCGGCGGCAAGCTCCTGCTCGCGGCCGCCTTCTCCAAGGTCGCCACGTCCCTCCAGCTCAACGCCGAGAATTGGGCCGAGACCAAGTACTGATTGGCTCTGATTGGGATTGGCTCTGATTGGCTCTGATTGCTCCGAGAATTGGGCCGAGACCAAGTACTGATTGGCTCTG
>Ga0210247_100974_pt1 | contig 25094 bp, 8 predicted proteins | sample ChrtobMetP3_16mM_FD_155449 | JGI IMG/M metagenome (GOLD analysis project Ga0210247, IMG submission 155449) | Chrysochromulina tobin associated microbial communities from unialgal haptophyte culture, Seattle, Washington, United States - P3_16mM | ecosystem: Host-associated > Algae > Haptophytes >... | reverse complement strand
GCAAAGATGCTGGTCCTGATCGCGCAATGCTTGTCGCCGACAAGCTCGCCAATGGCGAAGAGCCAAAAGATGCCAGGCGGGGGTACGCCATCGCGATAGCGATTATGGGGCGCACGCAGCCGGGATTCTATCGGCTCCTCGCCATTGGCGAGCTTGTCGGCGCTCTCGCATCATTGTTCACACCGTGTATTCACGCGGGCGGTTAATCTCAGAGGCTTCCCTCCCGGTGTTCCAACGGGGGTGGGGAAGAATTATTACCGCCGTGAACGTGTGCGATTAGTTTGCGAGGGGATGCTCGTCACAGGGCACAAAGGTATATTCACTTTCACACCGCACTCCTACTGAAGGTGTGCACGAAATGGCGTTCGTTCGCGTTGAAAGCAACGGCCGCGGCGACTCTTGCTCTTCGCGCCGCAATGCAGAAGGGCCTGAGGCCGAGACTCTCGAAGCCCAAAGCCACAAATGGAGTCCCGATGGACTTCACCAGCCTCAGCCGGGCCGCATCGCTTGGAGAAATCGCACCCAACTTTGAGCGAATCTTCCCGGTGGTCCCGCCCAGCGGGAACAGCCAATCGCTTATGCCGGATGATGCCAGAACGGTCGAGCCGCTAATCTATTTGCTTGTGCCGCTCATTGAAGCCGTGGCATCCTCCAAGTTCAACAAAAGGCTCGGAACGTTGACGCTCACCATCCTCCTTAATGTTGCCGAGCTTGTGCTCACGGGATACCAGCAGCAGCAGCAGCATCCTGAACAGCACAAGGGAAGCCGCTGGCAGCGCGGAACTACCGATACGGATGGCGCGCGGCGCTCTCTCCTGGATGTCGCCGGTGAGGCGCTGGTACGTCCTGTTAGCGAGCGTGCGCCGCGCCATGACACTATCGGCGAGCGTGCCCTGACACTTGGCGAGCGCGCGCTGCAGCAGGACACGCTCATGCGCCGGGCCAAGATTGTCGTGCGCGCTATGGTGGAAACTTCGCGCACCGAGGAGCGAGAGGGACCCCTCTTAGAGCTGCACCGGCTCGTTGAGCGCAACAAGAACCTAGCCGAGGCGGTCGTCACCGAGGGTGGCATCCTGCCGATGGTCGAGGTCGCCTCGAGAGGCAGTATGAAGGCCAAGGAGCAGGCTGTGGCCGTCCTGCGTCGCATGGCTAGCCTCTCAGCCGAGCATCGCGCGGCTGTGAGCCGCGCTGGCGGTCTCGCGCCGATCGTGAAGGTGATCGTCGGCGGCACGACGGCCGCGACACCGCAGCTCCGCTCTGAGGCGTGCACCGCGCTCGCGTGGCTCTCTAAAGGACAACCAGCCAACCAGAGCGCGATCGCCGACGCTGGAACCATCCCGGCGCTCGTCAAGCTGCTCACGTCACAGCACGATGGCGAGCCGCTCGCGGCAGCGAGCGCCCTCTGCGCTCTCTCGGCCGGCCACGAGAAAAACTGCGCGCTCGTAGTTTCGCATGGTGGGATTGCCCTTCTCGCCTCCTTGCTTATGCCGCATGTCTTCGCGGCCACGCGCGTCCTGCCGACTGCCACGAACGAGCAGGCGCTGGACGCGCTGCACACCATCCTGCTGGGTGAACGCGGTGGTGGGCAGGTCCACGTCGAGCCAGAGGCCGCCACCGCCGCGACGAAGGCGTTGCGTACCGTCGTCGCCACCTTGCCAGACCAGGACGGCAGCTTCCACGCAGAGCTGCTGACGTCTCTCCTCGGCGTCGTGCAGGACGCCAAGGGCACTGTTGCCCAGTGCTCCCTCATTGCGCTGCTCGTGCTGCTGCTCGAGACGGACGCGCGGGACGTCGTTCAAGCGGATGCCGTCGGCCTCTGTGTCGAGAAGCTCGGTGATGCGTCGAGCGTCAGCACGATCGTGCTTGCTGCGGGCACGATCCTGCGCCGGCTTCTGCTCACCTCGCAGGGGCGGGATGCGATCCTCAAGCACATCCACAAGCTTGTTGGCCAATTGAAGAGCACGAATTTGGCAGCCCTTGAGCACGCCCTCGCTCTGCTTGATCACCTGGCTTCGGAGAGCGATGGGCGCGAAGCAATAAATCAGACCGGCGGCGCGAAGTCTTTGGTCTGGCTCGCCACCCCCCAAGCTATAGGGCCGATCCCTCCCAAACTCCACGCGATAGCGACGCGAATCTTGTGCGGCCTCGCCAAGGACGCCTCTGCACTGCCATCGCTCGTCGGCGCAGGAGCGGTGCAGCCACTGGTGTCCGTGTTACGCGACGGCGCGGAGGACGATCGTGAGCTGGCGGCGGCGGCGCTTGTGCAACTCACGTCAGTACGTGGTGGTGCCCCAGCAGCAGCGGATGCTGGCATCGTGCCGCTACTCGTGTCGCAGCTGGTGGATGAGGAGACTGATCGCGTGTGGAGGGCACGTGCCATGCAGACCATGTTCAATGTTGCACACGTTGCCGAATCACTCAAAAGCGTGACGTCAGAGCCCAGGGCGGTGGCTGCGTGCGTGCAGACGATGGAATGCTCGACAGACTGTCGCGAACAGGCGGCGACGGTGCTCGCCACCTTGTCGGAAGCGGGCCGGCAGTCCGAAATCATCGCCGTGGGCGGCGTTGAAGCGTTGCTTGAGCTGCTCCGGAGTGGGTCTACCTCTGCGCTGTACTGCTCCACACGCGCTCTCAGCAGCGTGGCAAACGACGCGAGCAGCCACGCGGCGCTAGGGGCCGATCTGAATGTGTTCCTCGAGCTGGCGGAGACAGACGGGCAGCAGGGCCAATCGATGGCGCTCGCGATTCTTCACAAGCTGTGCAACAGCTACGACAGTCGCGTGCAATCCCTCCTCGCGAGTTCATTTTCGTTGATGCGTTGGCTCCTCGACGAGATGGTCAGTCACGAGCTCGTGAGGCAGCAGGCGGCGATCTCGAGCTTGCTAGAGCTCTGCGGCCGGCCCGAGGGCCTTTGCTCATTAGTCGACTGTGGCAGCGTAGGCTCGCTGGTGGCCGCTGCCCGGTCGGGCACGCCACGGGCCAGGCGGGATGCCACGTTGTTACTTGCGCGTCTTGCGACCAAGCCACATACGGCGAGCCTCGCGGCCGCAGGAGGCACGGAGGTCTTCCTCGCAGCTGTGACTGCGAGTTCCACGGAGGCCGACCTGTTGATGCCGGCTGCGATGGTCCTCAAGGAACTAGTGACTGTGCCCGCCGGCTACACGACCATTTTGAATAGCGGTGTAGAGTCGCTGGTTGAGCTTCTGGCCTCCAGAGCGGGCGAGGACATCAAGGGCCACGTACTGGGCATCCTGCAATACCTGTCGGCTACGAGCGATGGCCGGAGGATACTTGGGCGCTTGGGCGCGCCGCTGCCATTGGTACGTCTCGCTGTCGGCTCAGATCCCGCTGTCCGAGCAGCTGCCGTGTGCATACTGTGCGACCTCGCCAAAGAGTCCACAGCCTTCTCCAATCTCATTGAGGCAGGCGCCATTGCTGTGATCGCGAGGCAGCTCAGGAGCGCTGTCGTGGACGAGCAGGAGGCTGCTACAGCCGCGCTAGCACAACTGAGTGGAGCGGGCGGGCAGGAGGCGGCGGTGCGTGATGGAGCCTTGGAGCCGCTGCTGTCTCTGCTACAAGGTGGCAGCGTGCGGGCACAGAAGCATGCGATGCAGACGCTCTTTCACGTGGCCCAGTGCGTTCAAACCAAGAGCGCTTTGGCATCCCAGGCCGCCGCGGTCGCCCCGTGTATACAGGCTTTGCAGCAATCGAGTGATGCTGAAGTGAGGGAGCAGGCTGCAGTGGTGCTAACGTGCGTTGCGGACGGTGGCTGGCGGGCAGACATCATCTTGGGAGGTGGCCTTGCGCCGCTCGTTGAGCTTCTGAAGTGCGATGCGGCCTCGGCACGCGCAAAGGCTGCACGCGCCATTGCTAGTCTCGCCACCGATCCACGCAGCCATGCAGGTCTGCAGGCGGCGCTTGCGAGACTTGTGGAGCTTGCAGGAGTGTCTGGGGAAGCTCAAGAACCGTCCCAGCTCACGCTGCGCAGGCTCTCGGCCGGGCACAACTCAGAGGTGCGTGCGGCACTCGCCCAGTCAGACGAGGCCACGATGCTGCTGTGCCAGCAGCTGCTGACTGGTTCGGAAGAAGACCAGCAGGCTGCCGTCCTCAGCCTGCTCAACCTTATAGACCGGCCGGAGGCACTCGCCACACTCGTTCAAGGCGGAGGCGTGCCGCCACTCGTGGCACTGGCCACAGTCCCCGACCCGCCGCCGCGCGCCGATGGGCGTATCGACCGGACGGAGCGCAAGAAGAAGGAGGATGTGCTACAGCTGCTAGCAAGTGTTGCAACGGCCACGCATGCGGACGCTGTTGCGCGGCAAGGCGCCACCGAGGTTCTGCTTGAAGCTGTGCAGTACAGGCTGAGCAGTCGGGCGTTGGTGGAGGCGGCCGCCGCCTCATTGGCGCGTCTGGTCATCACGCCTACTGGCCGCACAGCGGTGCTTAATGGCGGCGACGTCACTGCCGTCGTCGAGCTCTTGAATAGCCGGTATGGAGACGTGCCTCAGCACGCCTTAGAGATGATGCGAAGCTTGGCCGAGCAGAGCGATGGGCGGGTCGCGGTGAGCGCGTCGGGAGGTATCGCGCCAATTGTGCGAGTCAGCATGGGCAAGGAGCCACTGAGCAAAAGGTTGGCCAGCAACATTCTGTGCGACCTAGCCAAGGAAACGGAGGCGCTGCCGCTGCTCGTCCGAGACGGCGCTGTCACACCTCTGGTGGCGCAGCTGCGTGAAGGCGGAGCAGCAGAGCAGGAGCCAGCGGTGGAGGCCCTTGCGCAGCTGGTGGCTGTAGAGAGAGGCGCATTCCTGGCCACGTCCGAGGGCATCTTGGCTCCTCTCGTCAACTTGCTGCTCGATAGTGGCGTGCGCGCACAGGGCCTCGCGATGCAGGCACTGCATCATTTGGCGCTGCTCGCGGAGACCAAGAGCGCGGTCGCCTCGGAACCCAATGTGGTCTGCGCCTGCGTCGAAAGGCTGCAGCGCTCAAGCGATATGGTGATTCGAGAGCAGTCTGCCGCAGTGCTCGCGTGCATGTCCGATGAGGGCCGTCGAGCCGACATTGTGCTCGTGGGTGGCGTCGAGGCACTCGTGGAGCTGCTGCGGAGTGGCGACGGCTCAGCCCAGGCGCAGGCCGCACGCGCCATCTGCAGTGTGGCGGATGATCCGAGCAGCCACACGGCCGCCAGCCTTGGCGTCGCGGCCATCATAGACGTGGCTCGAGGTGACGGGATTGCACGCACCGACGCAACGGCGACGCTGCACAAGCTCGCTGGTGGAACCAATGCGCGCGCACTCGCCAGCATTGCGCAGTCGGATGCGGCCATTCGGATCCTCCTGCGGCACCTCAGCGGCAGCAGAACAGAACAGCTGATCGCCGTGCGCAGCCTGCGTCAGCTTAGCACCCAGCAGCCCGCGTTGCGCACGATCGTGGAGGGGAACGGTGTGCCAAGCATTGTAGCCCTGGCGAACAGCTACGAGCCCGGCGACGTGCAGCGCGAAGACTTTTGCTTGATTCTATCGCGCCTGGCAGTGCCACCACACACTGAGGCCGTTGCATCCTCGGGTGCAGTGGAGATCCTCGTCGATGCGCTCATGTGCGGTGGGCCTGAGCTCGTCCGGACCGCCACCACGGCTCTCGCGCGGCTTGTGTGGGCGCACACGGGGTTTGAGGCGATCTTGCAGGACGGAGTGGCTGCGTGCGTCGGGGTGCTGCACAGAACCGACCTCGGCGTCCAGGCACAGGCCTTAGAGATTCTGCACTGTCTGGCCTCTGCTGGTGAGGATGGACGCGCGGCGATTGGAAAGGCTAACGGCGCAGCACAACTCGTCGCGCTTGCGACGAGGCCTGATGGCGATCCTACTGGTAAGATGACAGCGACACGCATCCTGTGCGAGCTTGCCAAGGAGCTCACGGTGCTTCCATCGCTCATCAAGGCAAATGCCGCCGTGCCATTGGTCGTCGCGGTGCGCGACGGCAGCGCGGATTTGCAAGAAGCTGCGGTAGCTGCCTTGCGCCTTCTCACCGGTGGCGAGCGCGATCTTGCGGCGACGAAGCTGCAGGCAATCTCGCGCGGCGGGCGGCATCGCACGTGGACCAACGCGTTGACTCTTGCGAGCGTAGACAACGCGGCTGAACAGGCGGTGACCGCCGGAGTGGTCGCGCCTCTCGTGCGCATGCTTCAGTACCATGAGGGCCCCGTTGCTCGTGCTCATGCGATGCACGCGCTGCACAATTTGGCGCGCGCGGGGACGGCACGCCAAGCCATCGCGAGTGACCCCGAGATCATCAGGGCGTGCGTGGGTGTCATCAAGCGTTCGACGGATCCGGTCGCGGAAGACCTCCACACCCCGCGCAGCTCGCCTGTGAAGTCGCCAAAAGCCAAGTCGCCCCATTCCATGGGACGCTCGGTGCGCGGGGCAAGGCAAGCCTATGCCCAAGGGGCGACTGAGGAGGGAGTTGAGGAGTTGAGGGAGTTGAGAAGGCGGTTGTGGACGCAGCCCACCTCGCTCGCCGAGGAGGCTGCAGGTACGCTCAGGTGTGTGTCGGACGCTGGCCGTCGGGGCGACGTCATAGCCCAAGGCGGCGTCGAAGCACTCGTCGATCTCTTCTTGAAGGACGGTAAGCCGCAGGTGCAAGCGCAGGCACTTCGCGCCATGAATAGCTTGGCTGACGATCCGAAGAGTCACCCAGCGCTTACGAGCGCCCTCTCGGTGCTCGTGTATCTGGCTGGCAGCACCTCGGATGGCGACTCTCGAGAAGCGTCCGAGTACGCGACTTCGACATTGCACAAGCTCGCCAGCGGCGGGGACGAGAGCGTCCAGAGGGAGCTCGCTAGCTCACCGGCAGCGACGCTGTTGTTCGTCCGGCAGCTCGATGGCAGCCGTGAGGAGCAGCAGACAGCGGTGAGCAGCTTAAGACACTTGGCAGACCGGCCGGAGGCGCTCCGTGCCATCGTCGAGGGTGGTGGTGTGGCGGCGCTCATTGCTGTGGCAAATAGGTCTGGGACAGCCGCCTCTGCGACGAGGGATGCAGCCATGCTCTTGGCGTGTCTCGCAATGCCACCACACACTGCGGCCGTTGCCAGTGCGCGTGGCACGGAGGTGCTCATTGAAGCGCTGCAGACTACAGGCACGCCTCTCACGCTCGTGGCGGTGAGCGCTCTCGGCCAGCTCGTCAAGGAGCCCCAAGGACGCGCCGCCGTCATCCGCGCCGGCGTGGCGCCGTGTGTGGGGCTGCTAGAGAGCCGAAGCGACGAAGTGCAGCTACACGCGCTCCTCGTGCTCCAGGCGATCGCATCCGATGGCCTAGCACAGGCCAAGTTGACGGAGGCGAATGCAGCCGCTCCTCTTGCGGCGCTCCTAGAGAGCGAAACCAGCTCGGCCGTCCAAATGGGCGCGTTGCACTTGATGAGTTGCATAGCAGTGGATGCGCGCAGTTGTCGGCAGATTGTCGAGAACGGCGGTGTGGCTGCCTCGCTGCCGTTACTGTTTGCTAAGGGCGACGCGGCTGCTGAGGATGTGCTCGTTGTACTCGGTGCGGTTGCCACGCACGTGAACAAGGTCGATGCCCTCGGCGATGCGAGCTCACCCTCCGTCATGGGCACCATTGCACGCTTCTGCCGCGGCTCGAATGAGCGCACGCGAGAGGACGCTACGATGGTGCTCGCCCTACTCGCGAGCGACGCAAGGAATGCAGCCAACCTCCTGATCACTGGTGGCGCGCAGGGCCTTGCCCATGTGGCGCGCCATCTCGACGGCACCGCCGCCTCGCGTGCGACAGCAGTCGCCGCCCTCGAAGCGATCGCGCCCTCTATCTTTGGCACCTTCCACGTGTCCATGCTGGGCTCCCCGTTGCTACGCATGCCCCTCTTCTGGACGGAGGCGGTGACGTCCTTCCTGGGCAGCCAGATGGCCCAGGTCTACAAGCAGCTGGGTGCGATCGCCGACAATTTCTACTTTGAGCTCTTCCATCTGTGTGCGCAGATCGCGCTCCGGCGCGCCGACGCCGAGGAGCACCAGGCCGTGCGCGCCATGAAGGAAGTCTTCGAAGCACTCGAGAACGAAACGACCATTGCCAAATGGCTCGCGGGGATCTTTCCGAGCATCGTGGCACGGGTCCGCAAGGACATTGACTGCTTCGCTGCCTTCGAGATCATCGACCTGCCCGACATCGGCCACCTCGGGTTGGAGGTTACCAACCGCGTGCGCGGCATGGCGCTCGCCGAGAAGGCGCTCCGAGCCCTCTACCAGCGCTACCTGCGCGAGGAGCTCCCATCTCGATGGAAGCAGCTCTTCAAGGAGGCGACGCGCACCGCGTACAACCTCAAGTACATGTTCCGCGAGTCGCTGCCCAAGACGAAGGCCAAATTCGTCGAGCACCTCGGCTTCAACCTCGAGGGCAAATCCAAGGAGCTCTTCACACATTTGGTTCGAGGGGCCTTCGAGATGTATCACGGGCTAGTCGACCAGCGCAAGCTCGCCGAGACGGACTTCCTCGACAACCCGCAGGCCCTGATCCAGGTCGTGCGCGAGGGGGCTCAAGGGGCAGACGAGCGCGTGCAGCTGCTGGCCGAGATCGCAGCGAGGTACATGCAGTCGTATGTGGACCAGGTGCCTCCACAGCTGCCGCTCACGCCGCACCATACGCAGATCTGCGCGATGCTCATCTTCTCGCAGTTTTTTGAGCAAAAGGAGCGGTGGGCGCGCGAGTATGGCATGCGCGCGGCGATTCTGCAGATGAAGACGGGCGAGGGTAAGTCGATCGTGATCGCGATGATGGCTGTGTACACGGTCAAGCAGCTCAAGAAGAAGGTGCACGTCCTCGAGAACAACGAGGGGCTGCTCGAAAGGGACTTTGCCAACTACAAGAGCTTCTACGAGTCGTTTGGGCTCACATGCAACAAGACGATCGACAGTACCTCCGACATCTGTTACTGCCTCAAGAAGCAAAACAACACCTTCTTCAATCAGCATCTCCTCTCGGGTGACCTTGACCTGACCGGCACCATCCTGATCGTCGATGAAGTTGACGACCTCGTGGTCAACGAGAAGCCGACCCTGCTCTACCAAGCCAAAGATGATTCGCTCACGCCCCACTACAAGGCGTGCTACAATGCGCTCATTAAGGGACAGGACCGCCCGGCGAAGGTGGACAGCCCGATCTGGAACGATGCGAAGCGTATCAAGCGCGAGGCCGATGCAAAGGTGCAGGGCGTGCACTTCCAGCTGGGCGAGCAAGGGTGGATCATGCTTGAGGAGGGCCCGGATGGATCCGCGCGGGTGCCCAAAGTGCCCTTGTCCGATGACTGGCTTGTGTTCAAAAACTATGAGGACTTCAGCATGGAGCCGGCGAAGAACACGTTCCGCAGTTGTCTGTGCACGCCCTTCATGTACCAAAAATGTGGGTAGAGCCGAAGAGTACCCTCGCCAATGCCGATCACGCCCCCGCTCTCTTGCGCCGACGCGCGCTGCCGATTCGTGCTGACGCCATGTGTGCGCATGACTCTCGTGCTCGCGTCAGACTCGTGTATTTTTGGCCTGACCGGCTCGGTTGGGGGTGAGGCTGAGCGCCAGTACATTGAAAAGACGTACCAGGCGGTGCCGTTTGAGGTGCCGCAGTTCTTGAAGACGTGCGATGCGACCACCAAGGAGGATGCCACGAATCTCGGCGTCGTGATCAAGGAGCGCTTCTCGGAGAAGATCCACGAGGTTGTGCAGGCCGCGCGCCAGTACCACACTGACGTGCCCGTGCTGATCATCACACGTGGAGCCGAGAAGGACGAGCTGCCAAAGGTGGTGCGCGCTCTGCTCGAGGCGCTCACCAGCGATCCGCGCGAGCGCATGCGCAACCGAGAGCGCATGCGCGCCACGGGCGAGTTTCACAAGCTGTGCAGGTTGACCAAGATGGGCATGGCGTCGTTCGCTGCCTCGCCGCCGCCTTCGACGGGCGCCTCGCTTGCGTCGTCGCCCATCAAGAGTAGCCCTTCCATCGCACCATCGATCGGGCGTGCCACATCAGTCAGCCAGGCCATCGAGCTAGCCGACACCATAGAACTTGATGAGCACACTGAGCTTCGGACCCAACTAAAGAGCCCGCCACTCGCGCCCAATTGGCGTTCGGCACCCATCGCCACGCCCAATTGGCGCTCGGCACCCACGCTCACTAGCGTGACGGCACTGTGTCCGCGCATTCAGCTGCTGCAGGAGCGCGACGAGCATGGTCGCTCGATGATCGACGAAGCGAACACGATCATCGACCAGGCGACCAAGCGCTGCTATTCGGAGAACCGCGAGCCTTACTTCCGTGTCACCGTGACCGACTGGTTTGGGGGCCGCGGCCACGACTTTGACTGCCTGTCGGAGCACGCTAATGCGCACGGTGGCATGCTCGTGATTTGCACCTCCATTCCTGATGCGCGTGAGTGGGCGCAGTGGAAGGGTCGCACGGCGCGTCAGGACCGTCCCGGTCAGTACCTGGTAGTGCTCTGCGCGGAGGACGAGCCCTTCTGCAACGAGCCGGGGCTAGCCGAGAGCATGCGTAAGCTTCCACCCGACCAGATCATCGAGGCGCTCCTCAAGCGCAAGGACGCGGTGACCGCGGCGGCGCTCAGCAGCTTCGAAGCGCAGCAGGCGCGTGGCGCGTGGCAGAACGAGCTCTGCGAACGCTATTTCAAGAGACACCCGCGGCGTGCAGACACCGTGTGGCCGTCGATCGTCGCGCGCAAGACAGACATGAAGCTGCGCGACTTGCTGCAAGTCCCTTTCGAGAGCGGTGCCAAGATGAAGGAAGCAGCACTTGAGAGGCTGCAGGTGGAGATACAAGGGCCACCCGGCCACTGGGGATGGGCCCCCGACGACGTCTTCGGCATTGAGCCTAAGCGGCAGCAGATGGCGGTTGTGTTCTTGATCGATCGCACCTACGAGCAGTTTCTGCAGGCCGTGGTGGACGCTGTGGTGAAGGTCTTCGACAAATACATTGTCGAGGACGACTTGGTGGGTTACTACGGGTTGGGCTTCTCCGAAATCTTTGCCGTGCAACCCAAGGGGGTCGGAGAGCAGGCTGCCAAGCTGCGTGACCAGATCGTCAACTCCGTCCAAAAGGGCGGCGAGCCCCACGTCTACTCGTCGATCAAAAAGTGTCTCGACAAGCTGCTTGAGGTGGACAAGTCGTACTCCAAGTGGCTCGTTGTGCTCACCGACACAGTCGATTTTGAGTGCTTTAACGCCAAGGGCATCAACGACAACATGTCGCCAGTCAGGGCCTTGACGGCCGTCAACAGTCTGATCCAGGAGATGCAGGAGATGCGTGGGCTTCACCTCGTCATCATCGATGCTCACGGAATTGCAAATTTCAATGCGAAGCACACCATGTGGCCCACATGGTCCAAGATGTCGCAGCGGTTGACCGATGATGTGGGTGACTCCAACGTGGGGCTCAACATCGAAGCCACCAATGTGAGTGAAATAGACGAAGCCTTTGAGCGTGTCGCTGGAGCGATGACAGGCGGCGCGGCTGGCTGAACTTTGGGATAATATACATGCCTCATGCGAGAATTTCGATTTCATCTGCGATGAGCGATCTCGACTGGCGTGGATGATCGACGTCTTCACCCTTAGTTTCAATAATGAATGACCGGTGTAGGAGTGTAGCAGACTACTACTGACTAAATCAATCTAAAATGGTTCACGGTTAGTTCGAAGTTCACGGTGGTCGGTGTCGGCCGTCTTTCCCTTGTCTTGCCTCCGGGGACGTCCCTTCGCTCGACCACCTGGTCTGCATCAATATGGTCCGGTCTGCGCCGACGGCGACGCTCTCCCTTCGCTTTCAGACGCGTGCGGATGCGCGTGCCCGGCTGAGACGCCATCCAACCAATCCGCGAGCTCCACAAATCCCTCCGCACGAGCCATCGATGCCGGCGTATTCCCGTCACGATCCGCTAGCAGATGCGCCGTCGAGAGTCCACCTTCAGCCGAAAGCAACCACTCGCAAACAGCTCGATTGCCCTTGATGGCCGCCTTGTGTACGGCCGAGTGGCCATTGCAATTGAGAACGGCGGCGTTGAGACCGCAGCCGCGCAGCCAGCGGCAAACATCCACCGCGTAGGTGCTCGGGGACTGGGCAGCCCACTGAAATGCGTTGCACCCAAAGGTGTTGAGAGCATGCAGGTTCGCGCCGGCATCGTCCACAAGCCACTTGCACACGGACAACCGGCCCTGCCACACCGCCCAGTGCAGTGGCGGGGTGCCATCTGCCATCTGAGCGTCAACATCAGCACCATGGCGAACCAGCCACTGACAAACACTGAGATGGCCATAGCGAGCTGCCCAGTGCAGAGCGGTACGCCCACCGAAGCGGCTTGCCGGTTGGTTGGATGTGGGCGGTTGGCTGTAGCGCAGATTCGCTACTGCCTCGCGAACCCATTCGCGGCATTGTGCCTCGGAGATGGGCAAGCGTTGCGATTGCAGCGTGGGCGGCAGCGTGGGCGGCGGCGGCGACGTCGATGACGGTGCGATACTCGTCGCAACGACCTTCGAAGCAGCTACCGTGCCGATGGCGGCGACATTAGGGTCTTTGCTCAGGGCACCTCGCGATCCGCCGCGTTGCCCTTTGCCAAGGTCGTATAGTACCAAGACACCATATCCACAATTGAGCCTGTCGCTCGGTCGATAGCCCGGCACCAGATCGCCGATGATCGCACCGGCCTGGCTGTGGAAGAGCAGCCCAGGGTCGTTCATGTTGGCCACATGCTCGGCATACGGAAGCCTGCCGTCGAAGCCGCGGCAGCGTGTGACTCCACAGACCAAATCGAGGGCCGGTTCGAGCCGCGCAACATGGCAGACAAAGTCACGCAACGCTTTGCCGACTGAACGACCGTCCTCGAGAACCGCCGCCTCAGGCCGTTGCACAACTCCGAGCAAATGTAGAGCGCACCCGTGAGGCTCGTGCAACGCGAGCTCCGCCTCGCGAGTTGTCGTGAGGAGGGCCTCGTAAGTGCCAATGCGTTGCGTATACAGAGCTCCGAGGAGCCTCCCCGAAACCGACTCGGCAACATAGGAAGCGCGCCCGTACGGATCGAGAGCAAGGCGTTCTCGCAGCGTCGCCTCTGATGCAGCGAGCCCCTCAGAGCCCCAACAACCTTCGAGCTCGAGTAGCTCGTCGAGATCGGCCGTCGTAGCAAGACGCACACGAACATTAGCTGGGCGCAGCCGCTGCAGCACGATGCGCGTATAGGGCGAGTCCTTCGGGTAGGTTAGCACGCCCGCCCCTGCCCTGCTGCCCTGCCCCGCCCTGCTGTCTGCTGGGTGCAGCAGCGCCGGCAGCAACCCTGCCGCCGCCGTTGCAAGAGCAAAGTGCGCCGCGGGCACGAGAAGCTGGCCGCTATGGCTTTGAAGGCAGTCAAAGTGCAGAGCTGTGGCTTCGTTCATGTGCCGTTGGGTCGAGGCGATGTCGAGACAATGGACCTCGAGCACGAGGAGCCCGTGGGTACCCAGGCATGCTGCCCACCGCTCGAAGTGTTCTGTGAGGCATTGAAAGGCCTCCGCCGGCGTGATCAGGCGCCCAGACGCGGTGTCCACGTGGCACGTGTCGGCCTGGGCGGCAATAGCAGCCGCTGTGGCTGATGGAGCTGGCACAGTGACGACGTACGGCATCTCGTGGTCGACAAACGAGCGCACGTGCAGCACATCGTCCCGATGCACTTGGAATCGGTCTTCAAGAGCAGCCTGGAGTGGAGCTGGGGAGCCCAGATCACAGGCCAAGGTCGTGTGCGGTACATGCGCAGTTGTGAGCGTGTGTGCTGTTGCTCCGAGAGCGGCAGCGCTCAGATCAGCTCCGACAACGGTGAGCGGGAAGGCGTCGAGGTGCTGGCCACGTCGCGTGTGGGACTTGATGAAGAGATAGATTGCCCGCAGCAGCGTGCCGTCGCCACAGCCCACGTCAACAATGAGCCGAGGTTGAGCCGCCATGGGCTCGGCGTCGAAGATGGGCCGGATGTGAACGCGGATGAGATCGTCGAAGTAACGGCGGTGCATGAAGCCAGAGCCGAGGACGTTGAGCCGCCGGTCGACCCACACCTCGTGCTCACCCTCGCGCTGAAACACCGCCGCTGTCTCACCAAACGTCGCCTCGCCCAGCCTTTGGAGCAGCGCACGGTAAGACACGCACACTCCAAAGGCAGCGCTGCGCTGCAATACGAAGCTGCCCGCGTCACTCAGCGATATCCGTTGAGCGCTCGAGTCATACGCGCCCCAAGCCCGTGCCGCAAAAAACGAGCCGATGCTCGCCGCGGTCTCAGCCGTCATCGATTGAAGGCTCACGGAAAGCAGGGCGGGTGCAAGCAGTGGCGAATCGTGCGAATGGTCGCTCGTGGCGTCGCCACCGAGCACATGCCCAGCGCCCTCGCCGTCTAAAGCTGCTTCATCGGCTTGCATCAGGCGCAGCCCCAGCAGCAGGGGAGCCAGCACCGCCCCCGCGAGCATCTTGGCAAGGAGCGGTAAGTGAGCAGTCGCAACACCACCACACCACTTCCAGCCTTCAGATTGTAGCGTCTTGAGCCACTTGGCAAGGTGCGGAAGGCGCCGTCGTGGGCGCCAGTTCTCCCCGCCCCACGGTGCACCCGGCTCCGAAACGCTATCCTGCCCGCCCGCGACGCCGTACACGTCCGTGCACAGCTCCGCCAAGGCGCTCGCATTTGCCACCTGAGCCACGGTCGCAGTCGTGCTGTACTTGCCGTGGTCGTCGCGCGTCACCCAACCAACGGCACATAAGGTCCGAAGCATAACCGCAAGGTGGCCGGGATGGGCCCTGGCCAGTGCGCAGAGCTCGCTGAGGCTCAAGGGCGGCGATTGCTGCAGCATCTGCAGGGCTGCGCGGCTGTGATATAGCGTAGCCGTCACTGCGAACCCATGGGGCCACAGATGATAGTCCGTCGTCTGAATGGTCGACAGCCTCTCGCAATTGGGCTCTACATCCGTTTCAGCCGGCGCCTCCTGCGCCTCCTGCGCCTCCTGCGCCTCCGGCGCCTCCTGCGCCTCCGGCGCCTCCTGCGCCTCCGGCGCCACCTGGTCCACCTCCGCAACTCTCTTCATCTCCTCCCACGACTCACGATGCGCACAAGTTGACGATTGTGACGATTCGCACAGACGCGCTGTGACCATCGAATGCATGTGGCGAGCAAGCTCGTGTACAGTCGGGTGCTCGAACACGGCATCGTCGGCCAGCGTGACGTGCGGATGCAGCCTCGCGTTCAAGGTGCGCACGAGTTGGAGGACGTCGAGGGAGTCGAGACCTACCTCACCAAAGGCTGAAGAGTCCTCGAGGACCGCAGCTGCGTCTTTTGCAGAGCCACCCTTCCCTGCGTTTGGCTGCTGATAGGTTACAGACGCTCCGTGCGCATGCAATAGCTCGCAAGCGGCTAGGTGGCCTCCTGCCGCAGCCCAGATCAGCGCGCTTGAGCCGTGCCGATCGGCCGCCGTCTGCGGCTTCCACCCGGCTGCCAACAGCGCCTCGAGCGTTCCCAGATCGCCGTCGCGCGCAGCTGCTAGCCCTGCCGGCAACTCAGCCGCCAGTTTGGCGGCCATCTCTGCGCGCGCCGTCCCGACGCGGAGTAGCACGACCTCGTCGACAGCGAAACGGCCGTATGGCACTAAGGCCTTGCACGCCGCTGCTGCCGAGGTTCGTGCGCTCTCGTAACTCGTTTTATGCTTAAAGTTCCAGTGCTCGCGCAGCCCGTGCGCTCCCGAAAAGAAGTCGCCACATGCCGTGCACTGCACCAGACCGGATGCATGCTGACGGCACAGGTGCACGCGCGTCGTCAGGACTAGGCAGCCATCCCGGCGCGTGCGTGCATCCGCAATGGTCTGCCTAGCGCCGTCAGGAAGAGCAGAAAGCAGCGCCTCGCCAATGGCACCGGCGCTGCTGTATTCACGCTCGCGCATGATCCCATAAGCCGAGGTGACTACCACTCGAACGGGCCCGCGACCGCGCTGCTTTGCGAGCAGCCTGCCCCAGAGCACACTCGGAGCCCGGCAAATGTAGTCCCCAGCAGACGCTGATGTCTCGTTCGCGACCACCGCCGCACGCGGTGTGGCCCAAAGCTCGTCTAGATGCTCAGATGGAGCAATGTCACGAGCGGCCTCGCACAGCCACTGCTGGACTCGAGCAGCGAGGACCAGCGCCGCGGCCTGTTCATCCATCGCATCCATGCTGAATTGCTGATTGACTTGACATGTGATTGTGTTGACTTGCAAGAGAAGGATCGCCCATTCAGATCGGCTTTTCGACTCTTTGAATAACGACCCTACTCAGGCGTCTGCGCTCCGTCTAGCCAATCTGAATGACTCTGCGCGGCGATGACTTTCTAATCATTGGGCAGCGGAATGCCCTGGCGCAGCTGAACACCCAACAGTTTCAGCCACCAAATTATACCACGAGCTGATCCAGGTAGTAAACCAGACTCCACGACGGGCCCACGGGCGCCGCATCAATGTTTAGCCAGGATGCATGGATCAGCGCGCGTCAAATTGATCAGCTCGCGGAACGCTTTCTCTAGAGCTGCGAACGCCTCGTGCGCTCCCTCGAGGTGGCATTTGTCCGGGTGAACGAGAAGTGCGAGCGCGAGGAACCGCTTCCGCAGCAACGTGCGCGGCAGCGTGCCTGCACACGGCTCGAGCCCGAGGCAGCGCCAACGATGGTCGGGATCGCCCTGTCTCCCGAGAATACGCACAATGTGCTCGGCTGCCGACAGCGCGTCAGCGGGCTCGAAGCGCAAGCTGCTCGAGGGGCTCGATGAGGGGCTCGAGCAGCGCTGTGCGCCCCCCATGGCCTCGCGGTCCTCGTTTTCGCGCAAGAATTCGACCAGCGGTCGGATCTTGTCCTCGATTGTCGTCCGGGCCCCGGAGCTGCGCTGGCGCTTCGGCATTGGTGGAGCCACCTCGGTTGCGGGCGGAAGCGCAGCTGGTGCGCGCGCGGTCACGTGCGCATCGAGCTGCGCGAGGGCCGCCAGCGCCGAGGTCGGCACGGGGTGATCGTGTTCCCAGCGAGGCCCCGTGCTCTTCGTCTGCTCAAATGTGCTAGCGCGGCGTACCGTGATGCTCACGGGTGCTAGATCGCCGAGCACTCTCGCCCTGGCTGTGTCATGGGCCTGCCTCTCCGCCGCTGCGCGCTGACGCTCCACAGCCGCGTGCCGAGCCTCCGCAAGCACGTGCATTCTTTATGGCGCCCAGGGGTCCCGGGAGAAAGTACTTCATCGATTTCGACATCGGTTGTGAATCGCTGCAGACGGCAGATGGGCCATTCGCTATTCACATGCACACACCAAATCGGAGCGCCGCGCTGGGCTACTTTTCGAACTTTTCCCTCATGCAGTCCACCTCGCCCCCACTCCCAGTCCCGTAGCGGGGCTCTCCGTGTCAACCACGCCGACGAACAAGTTCAGCACGAAGGCGGCAAGAGCCGTCAATCTTCTCCACCCGTCCCCTTCTGCTGCTATGAACAAGGCTGTTCTGTCTAATGTCGGCCCATATCTCGACGACATGCCAGGCGAAGACTGGCCTGATGAACAGCAACCACCTGATGAGGAGGAGATTCCCATGCAGTCTTATGATACGACTGCGATCAAGCTAGCCAAGGCAACCCGTACACTTACCGATGTTGTCGAAGAGCCTGCTGCGACCTCTCGCGAGAACTTACTCACCCAGCAGCTTGCGCTTGAGCAGCGTCAATTCGAGCGGCTGAAGCACGACTTCACTTACAATCTTTCGCTACTCCGCGAGCGTGACGCGGAGCTTGAGCGGTACGACGTGGAGACGGCGGCATTGCGGTCCGAGCTCGAGGTTCGCGGCCAAGCTCTTGCTGCCGCGCGCCGCGAGCTCGGTGAGCGCGACGCGCAGCTAGCCGAGGAGAAGCGCAAGCTCCAGGCGAGGCGTGTCGAGGTGCAGACGTGCGAGAAGCGCATACGAGAGCTCAGTGATGCTGTCGAGCGGCGAGAGGCTGATGCGAAGCGGATCGACGCTGACCTCGAGGTCGCACGCAAGCAACGGCAGGAGGCGCTCGCTGCAGCGTCTCGAAACAAGGCTGCTGCGGACGAGCAGCGGCAGGACGCGACGAGCGTACGGACCGAGGTGCAGCTGCGCCTGCAGCAGATGCAGCAAGAGCGGGACGAGATGGAGACGAGCCATCAGAACGTGCTCGCCGAGGAGCGCGCGCAGCGCGCCGCCGAGGTCAAGGCCTTGCGTGCCGAGGCTCGCCGGGACGCGTCGGCCTTGCAGGAGCAGATCGACAAGCTGCAGGTCGAGCTGGGCGAAGCGAACAGGCAGCGAGAGGCAGCTCACGATGAGGTGCGCGGCATGAGGGAGGCGCTCACGAGCGACCAGGCGCGTCGCGAGCGGCTGCGCGACGACGCCAAGCGCGCGGCGAGTGCGCTGAGCGAGAGCCAGGCCGAGGTGCTGCGCCTCGTCAAGCGCAACGAGCAGATTGAGCTTGCGGCGAGGCATGCGCACATGGAGCACAAGGCGCAGCTCGAGGCACTATCTGAGGAGCGCACGCGCGAGGCGCAGGCGGCGCAGCGCACGTTCGACGAGCGCGTGTCGGCCCTCCACAGGCTACGTGAGGAAGAGGTGCTCGCCGAGCGTCGCGCCGGGCACGCGCGCGCTGCCGAGCTTGACGAGGCGCTCGGGAAGGTGAACGCACGCATCCAGGGGCACGCGGCTGACCTCGCGGCGGCTGAGGAGCGCGGGCGTAACCACGCCGTGCGCGCCGAGCAGCTGCTGGCCCAGAAGCAGACCCTGTTACGGGAGGTGAGCTCGCTCAAAGCCGATGCGGTCTCGAGCCGCGAGCGAGCGGACGTGCTCCAGAAGATGCTCACGCAGCGCACCGAATACATCCGCAAGCTGCAGCTCGCCGCAGCACGGCGCGAGGAGCAGCTGACTCAGCATTTCATGGAGGCGCAGAAGCGCTCGCTAGAGGCCGTCCAGGAGCAGCTCGAGGCGCAGACTGGACGCTCCCAGGACCTCGCGCGCCAGCTAGAAGAGCTCGGGCAGATGTACGAGGTCTCGGAGCGGCAGCGCCACCAATGGGCGGCCGCTCTCCAAGGCACGGCGGCAGGCGTAACGCCGGCACTGCCCGCACCGCGGCTGCCTGAGCGCAGTAGCAGTGCCGCTGGGACGTCCCAGCGGATTGCGGAAGTGGCTACCGCCCTCGAAGATGCCGTCTGCCGCTTAAGCTGCCAAACGTCGGCAAGGGCCTCGCCGACGCCGCTGCCGCTTATCACGAGTGAGGCGGACGCGCGCGCAGCCCTGGCGACCAGCCGAGCGGAGGAAGCAGAGGCGGCCGCCGCGGCGGCGCAGCAGGCGGCCATGGCGGCCGAGGCGGCGGCCGAGGCGCGCGCTGTGGAAGCGGAGCGGCGCGCGTCTGAGGCAGAGCAGCGTGCACGCGAGGCAGCAGTCGCGGCCGCGGAGCAGCGTGCGCGAGAAGCAATCATGGTGACGATGGAACCTTATCCGCTCCACCCCATTTCAATCGATCCCACCACTGCAGAGCCCCATCCGCTCCACCCCATCGTGGCGGCTGTACCCTTCGACGCGTACCCTAACCTCTCGGCGTCGCTCGACTCGCCAGATGAGGCGTCACCCGACCTCGCGTCGATCCTACAAGCGCAAGAATCTGCCTTCCACGAATCTGCCGTCCATACCGGTCTGCCCGAGGCTCCGCGCATAGTCGCGCCAGTCCTCGAGGCCTTTCCGCAGTCAGCGTTTACCCAATCGCCCTTTGCGCAGCCGCCACCGGCCACCTTCCCACAGTCAACCTTTGCGCCGCCCCCGCCCCCGCCGCCGAGCACGTTCCCGCACTCACCCTTTGGCGCTGGCCCACCCGGACAGACAGAGGGTGGACCACTTGACAAGTTTCTTGCCGAGGGGCTTGCGGCGAAGGAGGGCCTTGAGTCGCCGTCCGCTCCCGAGCCCGCACGAGCAGCTAAGACGCCACTCACTGCTGTGCCCGGCAAACCAAGCGCACCGATCTTCTTCACTGCACCGCCCCCACGCAAGCAAAAGTCTCCCACGGCCGTCCCCAAGATGCCGTGCCGAGCCTCAATATTTGATAAGAGCCTGCATATCCGGCTGCGTATCTCACTCCGTCCGAGACAAGCCGGATTGCCCGGGTTATTTGCCATCACAACACACTACGTATAGTCCAGTACAAACAACGCAAAGCCGCGGAGGCAAGCGTCTAGCTCAAATTACCTGAGTAATTAATCGACACGGCACGCCTCGAGCAGGAGGATGATCCCATTGTACGCCGAGTGCGTCCCGATCGGCAGCAGGAGTGAACTCCTACCCTCACGCGTGTAGAGGAAGCCGAGCCATGAACCCAGAGCGAAGAGCTGGACGAGGCCACCGCCATCGCCTCCCCGGAGCAAAGCGTTGCCATTTATGGCGTCTATGTGCCACACGGTAAAGAGCAGCGAAGCGAATGCGATCGCAGCGGCGTCGTTGACGCCGTTGCGGCGGAGCGCAGCCAGCAGCCAGCCGCGAAAGATGAGCTCCTCCTGAATGGGCGCGCCGACCAGCAAATCGAGGGCGCGGCCCGCCTCAAGTGGCCTAGGAGCTGGCAGCCACGCCAGATCCGCCATCGAGGACAGAGTCGCACCATGCTCACTTGCGAGTGCTCCGATGGCCATTGAGGAGAACAAGGAGGCGGTCGAAAAGGCCAAGGCGGCGATGACTGGCTTCTCAAGCAAGAGATTCGCGCGCAGCGGCGGCGGCGTGGGCGCGGCCGAGGGGTTGGCAGATGGCAGCACACGCCACTCGTCCAATGATAGCCCGCCGGGTGCCGCCTGCTGCAGTGCAACAAAAGCAGAAATACTGATGAGGCGAGCGATGGCAAAGGCCCATCTGTCTCCTGCGTCCACTGGGCTGAAGCCGCAGAGTTGCGCCGATGACCAGACGATCGTATGCAGGAGGAAAAAAAGGCCCGCGTTCACGACCGTGTCCGTGGTGGTCCATGGACGCTCACGGTCAGTTGCTGGACTGGGCACCGCTTCAATAGGGCGAGATTGGAGGGGAGCTGTCGTCGGCTCGGGGGGGACGCCTGTGCCTCCGTCGACGGCCAGCCGTACTCTGGATGCCCTGCTCGCGGGCAATTTATGAGGCGGCAGCAATAGACACGCGAGCGCTGTGACCAACTGGAGCGCCATCATTTGGCGATGCGTGTGAATTACATGTATAAACATGGGCTGTGAACGTTAACACGACAGAGTTTGAAAAGATTGTAGCGTGTAAGGGGGGGGAGCCGGGATCACTTACCGGTTCAATAACACTCTGGGGGACAGCCGGAACACACACTTATTGGCACAATTCAGACACGCACTATTTAGCCGCAAATGTATACATGAGGGTCCCCAAGGCTCCCTTTGCCTTGCTGACAGTACTACAGTACCGGGTACGGCTAGTACATCGCCACCTCCTCGTGTGGGAACCACTCACCGTGGAAATCGGCCGGCATGACGACGGGCGAGTACGCCGTCGCCATGGTTTGCATCGTCGTCGCGTTGAGGACGAGTAGGTACGACTTGCCGCGCTTGCCGTCGAGCATGACACTCAGAACGACGCCATCGTCCTCCGACGTTGCGCCTACCCTTGGCACGAAGATTGGCTCGCTTGGGTAGTGCGAAGCGCGGTACCATGAAAGGCATGGTGCATCGATGGGCAGGTGGGAGTCGGCCCCAGGCGCGCTACATGTACTAGGATCGCCAAGGTCAACCTTCACGATGCCGCTCACGTGCGTCGGCGAGCTGTCGGGCGAGCCAATACCCCAGACGTACCGATATGGCAAGCCATGCTTCCGCTCGTTGAATCGGGGCATCTCCATGTGCAGCACATCGGCGGTCGGGGGTGATTCAAGCCGCGTAGGCCATTCTTCCGCGGGCGTCGGGAGTCTCTTATCAGGCGAGAGCTCGTAAGGCACCCACGACGCCCACAGCGGCTCGTCAGGCTCATGGGCTCCGGAAGCGTTTGGGCTCAAAGATCTGGACTCGATTTGATGTTGAAGATCAAGTGTGTAGCGGCGTACAGTTGGTGCAAGCGTTTTGAGGATGGCACGCTCCTTCGAGCTGCGCATGACCTCGAGGTTGCCAAAGCCACGCGGGTTGGAGAGGAAGGAGCCATCTCGATAGGCGATTACGTCCATGTTCACCTCCAGACTTGCCTCATCCTCCCAAGCATTGATGTGGTGGTTCAAGAACATCGGGTCGATGCTGAAGGTGCGCAACGGCCCGGTGGTCGGGTCGGTCGACTCGATATCCATCACATAGACCGTCGTGTTCTGATGGCCACGCCAGCCGAGCGTCTGCACGCCCGCGAACGGCTCTTGCAGCACGAACAGCTTCGAGCCTATCAGGTGAGGCTCCACCCTCAGGGAGCAGAGGACGAGGATCACATAACGGCGGGTGACCTGGAAGCTGTGGATCATGGGCAGGCCGTTGCCCGCGAGTGGGATGCGCACCTGCCCGATGTACCGCCGCCTGGCCGTCAGCGGGGTCTCAACGTTGGCCTCGTCGTCGGTCGGCTGGACGGGCGCATCCCTGTACACCGAGATGACGGTCGCAGCAGGCAGGACAAGGATGGGGTCGAGGTCGATGCTGCCCGTCCAGCCTATGGTGTCGGAGCCGTTGATGACGTGCAATCGGTGTGCTCCTGTCATAGTCTGCTCGGGCATTCGGCGAGGCGCCTCGAGTTCGACTCTCGTGTGGCCACGGCTCTCGAGTGTGTCGAGGTCGAATGCGTTCGACGGGATGCTCGAATCAGAGCACGCGTGAAAGGTGTTGCCAGTCCTACAGACGAAGATGTTCGTATTGTCGGTGGCGGAGTCCTCAAAGAGTGCCCGTACGCGTTGGCATGGCGTGTACGTGGGCTGCGAGGCCAGCATGGTGATGAGCGCAGGCTCCGTCCATTGCGGCGCCCAGCGTCGGGATGACGATGGGGCGGCAAGCTTCGTGCGGTTGAACAGATGGGATCGGAGCATGCGCGTCTGGAAGGTCACGCCTTCTTTGGCGATGGTGTACTTCGTCAGCTTGGCCAACCCGTCGAGTTGATGCTTGAGCTGCTGACGCCCGACCTGGAACTGACCGGGGCCTAATCGGACGATGCTGCCTTTGAGCCAGGCTGGCAGGTCCCCGTGGACGTCGAGGTGAAGAGGCGCGGCGACTTCTGTCGGGTCACAGCTCCACCAAAGGTCGTAGCCTTCGGCAGACGCGTCAGTTTCGGTGCCCTCCGAAGGTTGCTGCTCAGTCTTGGCGCCATCAGAGGGGGACGGGCATTTGACCGCGCCGCGATGAACGTCGGTGAGAGGCAGAGGTCGAGGAGCGTTGTCGCGCCGGTCTTTCCCAAGTGTGCCAGGTCTTAATGGGATGTGCCAAGCGCTGGCTAGGATACTGCACAAGGTGACGACCTGGGCCCGCATTGGACAGCTTCCGGCACAGAGCCATCGCGTGTGAGAGTCGGAGTTGCGAGTTGTGCGCGGACGGACGGGAAAAAGCGCATCTGAAATGGCATCTACCGGTAAACCAAAAAAAGGGATCCAGTGTTCCACGAAAGAAATCGCGACAAAGATTTACAATTCATTGTACAGTACAAGAGCGAAGCAGGAGCGCCACGAACCTGATAATACACATACCCGGTACAGCTAACCGAAGCTGAAACGCACAGGGGCGCGCGGGCACCATCGTGGCCGGCGGGTGGCACGCTCTCGACGTTAGACACTCTACTGAAACGGGTGGACATTTCTACAGTGCGAAGGAAGCGGGCTTCTCCGCGATCGCTGCCATACAGCGAGCATGCTCCTCGCGAATCTCCTTAGAGTTGGGCAGCAGAGTGGCCGCCCGAGTGAGATTCTTGCGCGCCGCGCCATACTGCTCCAGTGCCATGCATGCCTGGCCACGCCGGTACCAGGCCTTACCAGCTTGCTCATCGAGAGCGATGGCGCGGTCGCAGGCCTCGATGGCGTCGTAAGGTCGCTCCTCCTTGAGGCGGCACATAGCAACATTGATCAGGCAAACGAGCAGCAGCTCAGCCGCAGCGTGCTTATCACTCGTCTGCTCGTCGTCGGTGCCACCTTGCAGCCCGGCGTCTCCGCCCAGGGCGTCAATGGCCTCAAAGTACTTGGTTACGGCGCCTGCAACGTCCCCTTGCTTGAACAGATCTGTGCCGGCCGCCTTGGCTGACGTCGCTGCTGCCAAGCGCTCGGCAAGTGGCAACTTGGGCGCTGCCTGGCCCATGGATTTGAGCTGGCTCATCTGCTCTGCCAGCTGCGCTGGATTTGCACGCAAAACGTTCCGTTGCTTCGCCTCAAGGACCCAAGGAGCGTCCGAGGCAAGATCCCTCACCCGCAGGTCGTGTCTCACGAATCCATCTTGGTCGTCCCAAACCTTGGCGACGAATGCGTCGCCGCGCACCTCGGTCGGCATGCCGCACGCGGTGCAAACCGCACTCGCGCGCTCGTTGATGGGCGACTGCTTCGCCTGCCCCTTGTCGTCAACGTACATGTTCACGCCAAAAAATCCCGATGCTGCGGTAGCGGGCAGAAGCTGCACAATGTCAACCGTCTGGCTCTGTGCCAGCATGCCGAGCATCGCTTCATCCGGCGCCTTCGTGCTCGCATCGCTCTTGCTGAGCAGTTGCGTTCGCATGGAGTCAACTGCAGCCTGCCCAATCGGCGCAACCCGCGAGTAGTGCCCATTCAACGTCTTGGTGAGACATCCGATGTTCTCCTCGAGCGTTGCAGGCACGGGCAGCTGCAGGTCGAGCATGGGCTCGCTCGAGTCGGCAGGGATGAGGACGTAGAAGATTGTCGCCATTGTGCGTTCACGCCGGCGCCGCGCGTGTGTGTCGCAAAACACGTCGCGACGTCTCGACGCGACGTCGCGAACGTGACCTGTGATGTGGAAGGCTTGTTTTTACAATTGTGTTGATTCGACTAATGTTTAGAGTGCTACCGCCGGCTTCCCCACCCCCGTTTGTCGTTTCGTCGTTTCGGGGGTGTGTAGCCATGATGTGTATGAGCTTAAGTTTTGGAGTCTAAGTTTTGAGCTCATTTGTCAGTCA
>Ga0210247_100972_pt1 | contig 25122 bp, 23 predicted proteins | sample ChrtobMetP3_16mM_FD_155449 | JGI IMG/M metagenome (GOLD analysis project Ga0210247, IMG submission 155449) | Chrysochromulina tobin associated microbial communities from unialgal haptophyte culture, Seattle, Washington, United States - P3_16mM | ecosystem: Host-associated > Algae > Haptophytes >... | reverse complement strand
GTTGTTCCCTTGCGCGTCCTTGCCCGAGGTCGCGAGTGCCCCAACGACGGGGTCAGGAGGTGGTGGCGATGGCGGCGGCGAGGGTGGCGGCGGCGGCGGCGGCGGCGGCGGCAGCGGCGGCGGCGGCAGCGGCGGCGGCGGCAGGGGCGGCGGGGGGCGCGGCGGCGGAGGCGGCGGCGGAGGAGGCGATGGCCTGAACTGCGATGGCCGGGGGCAGCTCGTGGTCCGCTCTGCTTGTTCAGGAGTACAATTACCGCAGCAGCAGTAATTGACTCCGCCATATACATTACAGACGATAAAACGGGTATCTCCTGGGCACGTGTAAGAGGGTACAGACAGGCACTCCCACGGCGGCGACGGGGGCGGAGGAGGCGATGGCGGCAGCGGCGGTGGCCGGAACAGAGACGAGCACACTCGCCATCCAGAGAATGTGTTGCTGAAGTCTGAGCGCCATTCGATCAGCCCCGGGCCCAACAGATAGTTGGAAGGCCCGCTCACTCCTGAGAAGATCGTCAACGACCCCGACGGGTCAGGTATGCGGAGAATGTCCACACCCTCCTCCGTACTAAAGGAGGTCGCAGTCAGTGTCGCTCCGATGGCGAGCGCAGTCGGCGTGATCGAGCACGCCTCGTTGTTGCCATAAAAGGACGGAAAGTTGGGCGAGCGAATGCAGTTTATCATGCTCGGATCGAGGGTGCAAGTGCCGGAGTTGATCACGAAGTAGGCGGAGAGGGGCGGCGGCGGGGATGAGGCATAGCAGGTTGGAGCGCTAGTGTACGGGCATGAACTCCACGGAATAGAATCAAAAGTTGTTCCGAGGGGGAAAGGGCCAGCACAGGCATACTCATTGGGGCACGATTGGCCCGATGGGCCCGTGTAACCAGCGGGAACGACGGACCGGGTCCATCTCCCTATCAAGCAGTAGAACACCAGGTACACATTCTTAGGAATCCCATTACCATCATATGCTTGGTAGATGGGCATCTCTCCTCCACTGGCAACTCCTGAACAAGCAGGGCATTCGAAATGTTCAGTGGTCTTGTAGTAGTACTCATTGGTCCCATCATAGGTAAGCGTGATAGGCCCATAATCACAAGCGCCGCACCCAGATGAACAACGTGTCAACGAGGGCGGGTGGGGCGGGTGGGGCGGGGGCGGCCGCGGGGGCGGGGACGGCCTCGGGGGCGGGGATGGCCTCGGGGGCGGGGGCGGAGGCGGCGGAGAGTGGCTGTGAACGAATAGTAGACGCTTTTCGTGATGCTCGTCTGAAGTTGGGGAGCGGGATGGGCTCCTAGGCGAATCACTTGGGACGTGCTTATGAGCAGCCTGCACTTTGGGCGCAGGGGCTGTATCCTGGCTGACGGTTGGTCTGCTCTCCACCGAGGCGACCAACGCGAGGGCGATCGTGGCCAAGCCTCGCCGAGCCGAGAGTCGGCACGACAGAGAGGCGGCACGTGCGCGCATCGAGCGAAAAGCGAGCGATCGTGCTTCGGTGTTTAGCTATCGACTTGCCGAAACAAGTAAAGACGCTCTCACCTTTTGCCGACGGAGATCTATAGGAGGTGCCGGCCGATGAAACACAAAAACCGACCCACACGCTTCCGACGTGTCTCCTGTAGTCACGCAGCACCCGCCTTTCCATATTCCAATTTCCATAAAATCTTCAGACCATTTGTCATCATTTCATGTCGCGGTGGTTATGATCCTGGGGCTTACCTGATAAATATAAGTGACAATGTTTACCGCAGGCGAACGGGAGCTTCCGCAAACAGCGACCTCAATTTGAATCTGCGGGGGGCGGGACAGTCACGACGAAATCTGATACATTTTGCCGGGCCGCGCGGTCAGCCCAGCCCCACGCAGTCTCTCGACGCAGACCTGAGGCAGACCTGAGGCAGCCCCGAGCAGAGCCTCACCGAGCGCGGCCTCCGTCGCTCGCGTCACATCTCTTCCGCGTCGTGGAGCTGCTCTGAGCCGCTCGAGTCGGCGCCCGCCTCGCCCCGCGAGCTCATCGGGTCCGGATTCGTTCGCATGTCGAGGCTGTAGAGGCCCTCCATGGAGCCGCCCGAGGGGCCGAGGGCGAGGGAGCTCGGCAGCGTGCCGACGCAGCTGCCGCGTCCACTGCCGGAGCGGCTGCCATCGAGGAGCGTCTTCCCCGAGGGCGTCGCGCCCAGCATGGCGCTCGCCGAGGGCGTCGCGCCCAGCATGGCGCCCATCAGGCCAGTCGCGGGCGAGGTGAGGCCATTCGGCAACGCGCCCCCGAGCACCGTGAGCACCTCCTGGCGAGAGATGATCAGGATGCGCGCGGCGCACTCGACGCGCGCGGTGAAGTCGGGCGTGTAGTTGGGCGCCTCGAGCGCCGGCAGTGCGATGGTGGTCCACGGCCCAATCTCCGACGCGAACCCCTCGTTGCCCGCACGGATCTGGAGCTGCCCATGCAGCAGCAGGCAGCAGAACGAGGCGGGCACGCCACGCACGTACACATAGCGGCCTCGCTCCACGTCCTCATCGGTGATGGTGCTAATGGAACTCCGGTTGAGCAGCCGGCGGAGCATCGGGATCGACCAGTGCGGCGGGCGGAAGAATGGCACGTTGTTCGACAGGTACGAGGCGAGTGCGCGCACCTCCTGTGGGGTGGGCCGCTCCCCGCCCATAAAGTTGGGACCCGCGCCCTGCGCGCTCGGGCCGTTGGCGAGCATCTCGTCGCGTCGCTGGATCATCTCGAAGAACTCGAGGCGGCGCTCCGCGTTCTGCTTGATCTTCCGCCACGAGATTTGCGAGTGCTGATGGGTCCCCCCTCCATCGAGATCCTCGAACAGGTCAGTCTCGTCAATGATCTCGATGCTGATGAGCGTCTCAATCAGATCCTCCATGGTCACGATCCCAAGCACGCGCTCCACACGCGCAAGCCGCCGGCCCACCTGAGCGCCCGGCGCCTCGGTCACAAAGTAGAGGTGCGATCTCGATGCCTGCATCTCGGCGAGCAGCTTCTCAAGGCTCGTGCCCTTGGGCGCCGCGTAGAGCGACCGGCTGCAAAACGGGAGGATCGAGGCGACCGGGATCTCGTCGCTCGGGTCGACCAAGATGAGATCCTTGGTGAAGACGATGCCCACGATGCAGTCCTTGCGGTTGTGGTACACGGGGATGCGCGTGTACCCCGACGTGTAGATGTCCTTGAGCTTGTCGAAGTCGAGGTTGTCGGTCACGCTGATCATGAAGACCTCCTTGAGGGGCGTCATGATCTCCGAGCTCACCTACGACGAGAAAGCGGAGGCGCATCAGTGTTCATCAGTGGCCATCAGTGGCCATCAGTGGTCATCAGTGGCCATCAGTGGCCATCCGTGGTCATTAGTGGTCATAAGTGGCCATCAGCGGTCATAAGTGGTCATCAGGGCTCATCAGGGCTAATCAGGGCTAATCAGGTCTCATCAGTGCTCATCATGATCTCATCATGATCTCCGAGCTCACCTTGGACGTGAAGCGGAGAGCCGACGAGAGGAGCATTTGGTCCTCTTGAGTCACGGCACCCTGCTTCACCTCCATGTCCAGGAGCGCATGCAGGTGCTGGCGCGAGTACACGGTGCCTATCTCAGCGCCCAGAAAGTAGTCGAGGACGCGCGAGATCGGAAAGGTGATCGGGAAGAACAGGAACATCAGCGGGCGCACGATGAACACCGTGGACGCGCCGATGCGCAGCCCGTGCCGTGAGCAGATGGCCTGCGGAGAGATCTCGCCAAAGATGACGATGATGATCGTCGCGACGAGGCCGCCAACGACGCCCGAGGTGATCGACGCCGAGGTGATCGCGATCTGCGCGTTCACCAGCGTGTTGCCGAGCAGCAGCGTGCACAGCAACAGGTTGCCGCGCTTGCGCAACGGCAGGATCTTCTGGGCGTATTTTTTCTCCTGCTCTTCCCCCGCGGCGATGATGAGTTCGAGGCCCTCGATGTCGAGCGAGAGCAGCCCGAGCGTCAGCCCGGAAAACATTGCTGAAAACATCACGAGCACGACCGTGAAGAGTACATCCGGCAGATAGTCGGTCCATTCAAGGGGACCCTCTGCGCACGCCTCCGTGCACGTCAGGAAGTCGCTGCTTCCGATGAACTGGTCGCAGACCGGGTAGCACACGGTCGCATTCGGGAAGACGTAGGCGGCCGCGGAGTCGGACATGACGGCTAGCTCCTTAAGCGTGTCGGCCTCCTTCGTGTTGCCCACCAAGTCAAGTCAAGACAAGGAAAACATGATGGAGTTACATGAGGAGAAAGCGCAATCAGCAACAATTGGGGGGCAAGCATTCGACTATGAGTCGCGAATAAAGATCGACAATGTTCGAGGCACAATTCGTGTTTTCGTCGCGGATCAATGCATGCGCTCTGGGACGCCTGCGACGTCATCTACTGCCTCACGCTGCGCACACGGCCGGAGCGTCGGCGAGCAGCGGCGGCGCAATTCTCGGCCGCCGGGCTCGCGGACCGCGTCACCTTCCTTTTGCAGGAGCCCGACGTCGCAGACGGTAAGCGCGGCTGCTTCCACGCGCATCAGCAAGCCGCAAGGCTCGCCCTCGAGGCGAGCGCGCAGCGCGCGCTCATCTTTGAGGATGACGTCGAATTCCTGCCGCACTTCACGCCGCACGCCGCCGCGCGAGCCGCCGCGTTCATACGTGGCGACACCGGCGGCAGGCCGCCGTGGAGCATCTTCTTCCTCGGCCACTTTCCGCGGAAGATGGAGCTCACGTCGAGCCCGGACATTGTGCGCGTGCGCTCGATGGACGGCCACGCCTACGTGCTCTCACCCGCCGGCATGCAAGCGCTGTGCGCGCTCAGCTACGCGGGCGACCAGGTAGACGTCCATTTCCACTACCGGAGCGAGACAGCGTACGCCCTGTACCCTATGGTCGCGGTGCAGACGCCCGGGCCGTCGGACACGGAGGGGCTCGAACGCGCCGAGGATTGGAACGACGCGAAGCTCAAGCGCGAGCGCGACCTTTACGACGGGGCGGTGCGCCGCAAGGCGCTCGCGGCAGCGCTGGCACTCAATGCGGCCGTGCTGCCGGCGGCGCTCGGCGGCCTGCTGCCAGGGGTTTTCGCGCGCGAAGAAGCATGATTTCGCGATACTCAGTCGTTTCATGTCCCGGCTCTCTGTGTGATGAGCCAAATCCTAACCGAAGCAAGCAATCATGCTTGCTTGCTTGCTTGTTGCTAACCGAATCCGCCACCACAGGTCCACAGCCGTCGCCATTTTCTCTCTTGAATTTGCAGACCTATTTTCCAGAGGAAGCCCAGCGAGACTCTGAAAGACTCTGCGAGTGTCTGAAAGTCTCTGCGAGACGCTGCGAAGGTCGCATGAGGTCGATTCGGCGACCCGTCGAAATCAAATTCACGAGCTATTTCGCCCATCCGAACTGCGACCCAACGAGCCTCGTCCCTCCGCTTGCGTTCCACTTTTTCCTTGACGTCATGGCGTCCGCTGATGGCAAGGCCGCTCCGACCTCGAGCTCGGACTCGTCGGCACCCGCGCCGTGCGCCGCCGGCTGCGGCTTCTTCGGCAGCGCCCACACTGGCGGCATGTGCTCCAAGTGCTACAAGGAGACGATCACCAAGAACGGACTTGCTGCCCCTGCTGCGAGGCCCAAGCCTGTCGAGGCCCCGGCGACTGCCACGCCCACGCCGCCCCCGCCCCCGCCCGCGCTCGTGGTGACTACCCCCGCGCCGGTGGAGCCGTCGGCGCCCCCCGCTGCTGCCAAGGAGGCCTCGCCGGTGTCGGCGGTGGCTGAGCCTGCCAAGGTGCGCCCGCCGTCGGACGAGGGGACCGAGGACGAGCCGCCGAAGAAGGTTCAGGTGAACACGAGCCGCTGCTGGACGTGCAACCGGAAGATCGGCCTCACCGGCTTCCAGTGCAAGTGCGAGTTCTTCTTCTGCGCTGAGCACCGCTACTCAGACCGCCACGAGTGCGTCTTTGACTTCAAGGCCGTGGGCAAGCAGCAGCTCACCAAGGCCAATCCGATGATCGCGCCCTCGAAGCTCGATACCATTTGAACCGATCGCGGAGCCCAAGCGCGCCTGGTGGGCTTCGCGCCATCTTCCTCGCCGGCGCGACGGCGCCTCCCCCCCACCTCCGCTAGGGGCAGCGGCGACGCGGAGAGGAGGCATGGCCGCGTGGGCTGTCGGCCGTCGAGCTCCTCTCCTGCCCATCTTCTTGTCCCCCTCTCGCCGCAGATGTCGGCAGCGGGAAAGAGGGATAAGTGTAGAATCTTGTTTCTTCTCCCCTTTGGGATCTGGGGGAGCATTCTTGTCCGCAGGGCTGCAGCGTGCGACAGGCACAGCTCTGCTCTCAGTGGATGAGATGTGTGACTGGGCGGTGCGGTTTCAACCATAGCGTCGGCGTGAGATGTACGCGGCGCGCGCCTATATTGGATTTACATGGCGCATTAAGATCATTTGTAATTTATGTTGGCGCCGTCGCGTTATAGTTCACCGGGCGCGCGTGGTGGCGTTCCGATGCGGCACCGGCTGTAACGTCGAGACCGGCCTTTAAGACAGGCGCGGCGCCGCGGCCGCCCACCGCGCGGTACGCATGCGGCTCATCGGAGTACGGAGAGTCTCGAGAGACACCGCCTCACATAGCGATAAGCCCTCACACGTAAGCGATAAGCCCTGTGACACTAAGCGATAAGCGGCCTCACTTAGCGATAAGCCCTCACATAGTGCACATAGCGATAAGCCTCACACCCGGAACGGCCGCGCAGCGGGAGCGCGGCCAGCGGCACGGTGCACCGCCGCGCGCGGACCGCGCACCGCGCGCGCCAGAGACCGAAAAGGAAAACCGATAACGGCGCTCACGGCTCCGACCTCAGTCCTCAGACGTCATAAGTCCCAGCTCCCACGCACACACGGCCCAGGGTCCTCCGCGGGCAGGGGCGCGGGGCGTACGCATGGGCGTAGTCCGCATCCCCCCCGGCGGCCAACCCCAGCGCTCCGAACTCATTGGGCCGCCGCGCCTACCGGCGGCGGGGGCACTTCCGGCCGCATTGCGGCTGTTTCCCGCACACGATGCAGAATTCGGTGCGGCACCACTGGCAGGTCACTGTTCGCTCAGCGAGATTCGATCCGCCGCAGGGTGAGTGGAAGCGAAGGTGGTGTGAAGGTGAGTGGAAGCGAAGGTGGTGTGACGAGGGCGGTTTGAAGGTGAGTGGAAGCGAAGGTGGTCGGTGCACAGGATCTCAGGAGGTGCGGCAGCAGCTGCCATCGCCCAAGTCGCCGCGAAGGGGGTGGTGGGAAGGGATGGTGTGAAGGGGGGTTCGAAGCGCCGCGGCACACTGTGATGTGAAGGGGGTGTGTGAAGGGGGTGGTGTGAAATGGGGTTCGAGGCGCCGCGGCACACTGTGGTCGCATGCCTCCTTACGATTGATCACGCGCTGGCAGCCGGGGCACGCACGTGTGTCCTGATCGTTGGCCACATACTCGGCGAAGAGCTCATCCGCCCGGCTGTTGTTCTGCTGCCACTCGTCGAAGCGGCGCCGTTCATCGGCGTCGCGCCGCAGCTCATCGGCGCGCTGCGCACACGTGCGACCGGGGTGTGCGGGGCTCACGCGCACCCCCTCGCCGCCGCTGCCGCCTCCCTCGGCAGCGGTACATGCGAGGCAAAAGGCGTGCTCGCATTTCGGGCAGTCAAAGTGCTTTCGATCGCCCTCGCGCCATGCGAAGAGATAGTTGCAGCCCGGATGCGGGCAGCGCCGGAAGTTGGAGCGATCGGCCATCAGCGCCTCCTCCGTCCGCGCGTCCGCGAATCTCGCCGCCAGATCGCGCTGACCATAGCGCACCAGCGCGTCGAAGATGGCGGCTGCCTCAAAAGGCTGGCCGCAACCCTCATGTGGGCACCGCACGTGCTCCTGGCTCAGGTCCGCGTTGACGAACCCGACGAAGCACTCTGAACAGATGCGGTGGTCACACGACTGCGCTGTGAACGAGCCTTCCACAGGGCAACGCTCCTGGCAGATGCAGCACTTGAACGTATACATCGACTCTCGGCGGCGCCGCTCGGTGCGCTCGTCCTCCTCGAGCTTGCGTGCGTAGAGCGCATCAGCTTCGGAGATGCGTGCTTCCTCTGAGCGAGAGCGGCCGGGCAGATACGGGTCCGCAAGAGACAGGGCGAGCCGATGCTGCTCGACCTGCTTCTCGACGCCTTCGCACCGAATCGTGTAGTACGGGGGCATGTCGTCGTTGTGAACCACCAAGACCTCAGCGGGGATCGGCGCACCCTGGGCTGAATGGTAGAGGACCACGTCGCCCTTGGCGAACAGCACGGCGATTGCGGCCGGTGGCCGCGGCGGCGGCGGCAGGTTTCTCGGGTGCCATTCGCCGTCCAACTCGTAGCCGGAGGGATGTGATGGCCCCGCGTGCGCCGCCTCTGGTATCACTGGCAGGCCCATTGGGACAGGAGGCGGCGTGGTGCTACGTATTATTGAGGCGGCACGGGCATCAAAGGGTGGCGGTGGATCATCCTCGGGCAGCATAATTCCCAGCCGAGCGAGGATACGGCGTGCCTCGTCCACATCAGCCCTGGCGATGGCGGAACGCAGGTGGTGCAGCACGTCCTGTTGAGGCGGCGGCGGCGGCGGCAGCGTGACAGCAGGTTGCTCAACCACGCTGGGCCGCGTTTTGCCGCACACGTCGCACACGCGCGCGCCGTCGCTGTTCTCGTACGTACAGGCGGGGCACGTCCAAACCATTCGAATGGCGCTCCTTCCTTCGTCCCTCTCTCTCTCCGCGACCCTGTCAAGGAGCTTCTGCCTCGCTCGGTTTTCGGCGTGCTACAATAGTATCGTGCCTGCTTCCTTTTAGTACCTTCACAGTACTCGGGTGTGAAACTGGTCCCAACCCCTCCCACTGTCGATACCCGGCGGGTCCGGCAGTCCGCCCGTAGTCCGCCCCGGGTGCCCCGACATGCAGGAGCGCGTCAGTCAGATCAAGACGCATCAATAACTTGATCAATCACAATGTGTTCCCGTGTCATTCATTCTTTCCAATAATGGTCTCTCGACTCTCGAGGTCGACTCGAGCGCATCAGAGTGAGGTACGCCGTACGCAGCGTATTGAGCAACTGTTGCGTATTGCGTATTGCGATTGCGTATTGCGACAGGTGCGATCTTGTCAATGGATCTTGTGATTATTGACCAGCCCACTTTGACCCGTATTGCGTAATGCGGTATTGCGTATTCGGCGTATTGCGTTAGGGTGAGGTTAGGGGTTAGGGGTTCGGGGTTCGGGGTTAGGGTGTGGCTAGGGGTTGGGGGGGAATGGTTAGCAATGATGGTTCGGTTAGGTCGATGAACAACTAAATCCCGACCCCTAACACGAACCCTAACCCAAAACCGACAGACATACGCAATACGCGTCCAAGCGCCAATACGCAAAACGCACACGCACACGCAATTCGCAATTCGCAATGCACTTTCACCTCGACTATACGATACTATCAGCATTAAATTGGCTATTTGGCTTGCCACACGGACCTGGCCATTGATTGACGAGTTCAACAAGTCCAATTCGCGCAACACCTCAAAGTGCGGAATGGGCGCTGTGTATTTGTCGAACGCCTCACCATCTGCTACTTATGATTGGGGCGGCACGCAATAATGCCCGAGGATGACCCACCGGCACGCTAGCATCAAAGGGTGGCGGTGGATCATCCTCGGGCAGCACAGTTCCCAGCCGAGCGAGGATACGGCGTGCCTCGTTCATATCAGCCCTGGCGATGGCTGAAACCAGTATGTGCAGCACGTCCTGTTGTGGCGGCCGCGGCGGCGGCAGCGTGCGAACGCCTCCCCATCTGCTACGCATGATAGGGGCGGCACGCAATAATGCCCGAGGATGGCCCACCGGCACGCTGGCATCAAAGGTTGGCGGTAGATCATCCTTGGACAGCACAATTCCCAGCCGAGCGAGGATACGGCGTGCCTCGTCCACATCAGCCCTGGCGATGGCGGAATGCAGTATGTGCAGCACGTCCTGTTGCGGCGGCCGCGGCGGCGGCAGCGTGACAGCAGGTTGCTCAACCACGCTGGGCCGCGTTGGCGACCCGGCAGGTGCCCGTGATTTGCCGCACATGTCGCACACGAGCGCCGCGCCGTCGCTGTTCTCGTACGTGCAGGCGGGGCACTTCCAAACCATGATGCGCTTCGATCACTTCCGTGCAGTACCTTCGCTCGGAAAGTTGCGGCCGGCGAAGGCGTGTGAAAAAACTAAAATTTGGCTGTGAAAACTGGTCCGTTTCCCCTCGCCGCTTGCCTCGTCGCTACTCTCCAGACTCCACACTGTACCAACCGGATTCACCCACGCCACCCACGAGGTGACGTTTCACCTCGACTAATCGGTAAATCAGCATTAAATTGGCTGGCCACACGGACCTGGCCATTGATTGACGATTTCAGCAAGTCCAATTCGCGCAACACCTCAAAGTGCGGAATGCGCGCCGTGTATTTGGCGAACGCCTCCCCATCTGCACACCCACAGAAAGGAAGGGAAGAGGGAAGTAAGTAAGCTGCCAGCGCATGAGGGGCGGGTTCGTCATGATTACGTCATGATACGCACAGAAGCGATTGGAGCATCGATTGAATGGCTCGATTTCGCTCTCTATGTACGGAACATGGGTCAAGGCGACGTTGGTCCGCGAACGCTCGCTTGACAGTCCGCCTTCGCTTGCTTGACGGTCCGCCATCGCCTTCGCTTCCTGTGTCGTCTCGGCATCTCTCTGGTTAGCTTTAAGGTCAGCTCCGCGTGATGCCATTTCAAATACATGCTCCAACGCAAAGTTGGCCGTGTCCATAAACAGCACATGGCTGAGCTGATCGAGGCGATCAAACGCCTGCCGAATGACTCCATCGCAGCCCACCTCGAGCATCGTCTTCTCCACACGCCTCGCACGATCGACTAAGCATCCAGTGATCTGCAACACCCTGAGCCGCTGCGCAGGGCACATGCCGGCCAGGGCGGCTTCAAGCTCAGCGTATGGGGCGTCCGGAGCCACTGCAGCCACAGAGTGTGCCGTCCTCTCAAGGTCGGCAGCCCATGATTGGTTGGAACACGCGCTCACATCATGTGCCGCGAGCAGGTGGGCGTTCTTGGCCTTTTTCTTGGCCTGTTTCGAGAGCAAATCTCTATCCAATCGTACTGTCACGACGTGTTCGAACAGTCGATTCATTCGAAACCATCCTTGCTGTTGACGCATGTCCTCGGATGTCACCAGGGCCAGCATCAACTGTTGACAGAGCAGTTGCCACGGCCCTGCGGAGCATACGCGGTTGTTCCCTCTCTTCAGCGGTAACCCGAGGAACACGCCACCAGCCATCGCCCCATCCTCCTCGACGACGCACACCTTCGACGATCCCCAACCGTCGATCAACTTCAGGGTGTCTTGGAACAAGAGCATCTCGGACGAGAGCCGATAGAAGAGCTGGCGAGGCACCGCGGAGGCTTGGTGCCAATAGTTGAATTGAGAATGCGCGAGAACGAGCGGTGACCGAAGGATTGTGAAGGATCGGAAGCGCACGCGGTGCCCTGAGGCAGCTTCGTACTCTCTGATGCGATTCTGCACTTCTCGGGGCGCGTCCCTGAGATCCGAGCAGAGACGGAGGCGAAAGGCAATCGTCAACACAGTGTTGTGAACGGTTGCAGTCCTACGCGAGCGGCGGGCGCGAGTGAGCTTACCAGTCGAGGCCGCAGTGATGTTCCACAAAGATGCGTTTGTAGTGAGCTCGGAGCAACTCGACCAGTTGGCCTTGCACTTCTGAGAATCTCGAACAGTAGTTTGTCTGTTGCCATCCGTGCTGCGCAAACCACAATCGCACGGTGGTGCCCGCCGTCTTCTCCATATGCATGCAAAGGATCACTTCCTGGGGCTCGGGGACGACGGCGGGGGATGCGGCAAGGGATGCGGGCCCGCGCGCTGTAACCACTGGGCCGGACAGGAACCCATGATACTCGGTCAGAAGATGGTCCATGTCACATGTGGCATACCAAGAGCAGTCACGTACTTCGGGATTGACGGTGATGTAGTTGCAGCGTTCACACTTGGCGCATGCATTCAGACACACGCGCACGGCGCTCCGGAGAGAGCGCGCGGCTTGCATGGAGAGGCCAATCGACCCACGGTCAGAGGTTCGACACTCATGAAGCGATCCAACCTTCGTGTGCCCACAGAAGCCCTTTTTGGCGCTTTTGAGCCATGAATCGATGACACTCGTCGTCCCCGGCGGCTCTACTTGCGAGGAAAGTGCCTGCAGTGCGTCGGCGGTAGTTGTTCCATCTTTCTGCTCTTTCAGCTGCTCGCGCAGTGACATATTATACTTATTTGCGCCAGTGGTTTCCTTCAGTTGCTCTTCCAAGCTAGTCAGTTGCTTCGTAGCCTTCAGTTGCTTTTCCACGCGTGCAGCATCGGCGGTGGTGACCTTATCGACCGGTAAGCTGGCTGACCTGATCGAGCTGGCTGTCACGGCCATGCAAGTTAGCAACACGAACGACCAGTGCGCCCGATCGACGCTCGATATGCAAGCACGCATCACCGCCATTTCACGACGAGGTCCTGTCTGCGCGGCGAGGACAGTTATCTATAAACCGTTCAATCGAGTTTGTGCATGCATTTCAGTGCATGTACAATGTGAGGGGAGACAGTACTGTGGGTTAGAAATAGACATTCACACTCATCAAATTCACACCTCGAGGGCAGTGCGAGCGGAGACCAAACAAGATGATGCAGCTGATGATGGTCGGACACCTTCCGCCAGACGTGATGCCGTGGATGCCGCTCCACTCTTTGTGTCCGCAGTGCCGCGTGCCGCGCAAGCATGCGCACGAACCTCATAACATATTGCTCGAGCTCCTTCACACACTCCGAATCCATCCCAGCGCTGGAGTCTTCGTAGATGTTGGCACATCAACAGATATGTTGGACGGTGAGATTGCACTGAAGGAAGGGTTCAAAGTGCTTGCCGTGGAGGCGCGGCAACAAGCGGCTGCGCATGTGGCACACCGATTCAACGCCAGCGTGGCTGCGAGCTTCTTGGATATCCGGAATCTTGCCGTTGCTGACACGCCTGGAGTGATGTCGTTGCACGACGTTGCAGGCCGACTTGGTGACACTTCGAGCCTCGCGCCCAGCGCTGTTCTGCGAGTCGGACCTAGTAAGACGGTGAACGTGACAGTGACGACACTGGACGAACTTGTTGGCGACGCACCGTGTGCTGTCATCAAGATGGACATTCAAGGCTACGAGATCGAAGCACTCAGAGGCGCAGCGTCGATCCTGGCGCGCGAGCGCGCCCCGTTACTCCTCATCGAGGTGTGCGAGCGGCTGCGACCGCAGGTTCCCTTCTACACCATGTTCCAGCAGCTGAGACGTGCTGGCTACACGTGCTACGATATCTTGAGCAACACACAATATCGCATGCCTGACGGAAGCCTCCGTCACCAGCACCGATGCTGTAGCAGCGAGAATAGTAGGCAGCCTGAAGCCGACACTGAGACAGCCCACCCGCGGAGCGCCACCGGCAATGCCTCCTCAACCGCTCGCCCCCCGATGGTGTGCCGCGACGATGCATCGACGAGGTGTGCAGGAACTCTGGTCTATACAGACCTTGCATGCAAGAAAGGCGGCAGGGCTGCATGAAATGGAGACATTGCGAGGGTGCTGGAACTGGAAGGGACTTAGAGCCCGGCTTCTTTCGTACCGTAACAAACAGAGCAGATTTGAAATAAGTGAAAACTTGAAACAAAGTAACAAGCTAGGTGCTGGAAGGGATCCCTACTGTAAGAAATAAAAATCGCAACTCCCGACCTCTAATGGCCCGGCCTAACGCCTAAGCGAAGTACGGCTACTAAATGCCCGATGCCCGATTCGTCTTCGCGTCCTAACCTCACCTTGCCTTCGTGTCCTGCACTGGCGGCACAGTCCACCAACCCTGGATGGCATCGCGCTCCTTGGGCGCCATGTTGGGCGCATCGCCCACCTCACCCGGGCTGAGCGCGATCGCCTTGACATGCAGCGCGTGCGCCTGCACCCGGAGCGCTTGGGGCACGTCAATGCGCTGTGCGAGGGACGCGGCGAGCTCGGCGGTCTCCCGAGGACCGAGACAGCGCAGAGCGCGCGCCGCGTCTGAGAGCGCCTTGCGCACGTGCGTGCCCAACGGCGGCAGGCAATTCGGTAGGCACGACGGAGGGGTGGAGGCGGCAGCGGCGTTGCTAGCGGCGCTGTCGTCGGCAGCGGCTGCTTCAAGCGACGGCGGCGGCAGTGAGGCATTGGGCTCCGACGGCGACGCGAGCGCCGGGACGGTAGGCGCCGGGACGGTAGGCGCCGGGACGGTAGGCGCCGGGACGGTAGGCGCCGGGATGGTAGGCGCCGGGATGGTAGGCACCGGGATGGTAGGCACCGGGACGGTAGGCGCCGGGACGGTAGGCGCGGCTGCCACTACCTCCTCGAGGCGTTGGGCAAAGGCGGCGGCGGTGGCGCTCAGCTCATGCGACATCGCATAGAAAGCTTTCACCTCCGGATGAGCTCGCACCGCTTGGGGCGTCAGGCTGCATGCGCATGCGGTACAGCCGTCACAGTCGAGGGAGTTGGGGCAGTGCTTTTGGAAGCGGAGGCCACCCAGAGTGCGCACGCGAGAAAGTGAGACGTAGGCCATGCCAGCGTCGAAGCAGCCATTGACCTGTAACAGGAGCAGTGAGGGGGCGATCAGGAGGGCGATCCGAGAGCAGTCGAGATCAGTCGAGATCAGGGGAGATCAGTCGAGATCAGGGGAGATCAGGGGAGACAGGGCGCTCGCTTCGGTCTGCCATCTGTGGCAGCCCAGCGGCACTGCTAATGTGAATGTGTGCCATCTGTGGCAGCCCAGCGGCACTGTTAATGTGAATGTGTGCCATCTGTGGCAGCCCAGCGGCCGTCGCGAGCAATCCAGGGCAATCACCTGCACGACAGCCGCGTCGAGGGTCATCCCCTGCGACTTATGAATCGTGATGGCCCAAGCAGCGCGTAGCGGCAATTGCAGCCGGTAACACACGCCTTGGCCAACCACCTCGCTCTGGAGCAGCTGTGGAAGGACGATGTGCTCTCGACCGTTGTCGAAGCGCACGCGAGGGAGAGTGTTTGGCCGGCGCCAGCAGCCCCCCGCGCGAAGCCCATGGTGGCTGCCACCCTCACCGCCGCCGCCGCCGAAGCCGACTCCACCGAAGCCAGCGCCACCGCCTGAGCCTGCGCCTTCCGCCGCGTCGACGGACGGGTCGTTACATGTAACGGACGGGTCGTTGGCCACCCAACGATGCAGCCGTTGCCGGTACGTGCTCATGTAATGGAGTCGCCCGAGGAGCTGCTCGCGCGAGCGGTCGGTGTCGGCACCGCGGGACTGCTCGTGGAGGACCTCGAGCTGCTGGTCAATCTCACCCAATCTCGCCTCGACGGCCAATCTCACCTGTTTGGAGACAGGAGCGCGCCGTGGTGAGCGCACGCACATGCTGCGAATCTGCTCACTGAGCGCGTGCAATCTGCGTGCAATCTGCGTGCAATCTGCGTGCAATCTGCGTGCAGTCCGCGTGCAATCCGCGTGCAATCAGCGTGCAATCAGCGTGCAATCCGCGGCACGCACCTCGTCGCACGAGGGCAGAGGGCCGACGAGCCCGAGGGAGCCGTTACATAACTTCTGGTCGCCCTCGGCCTCGAGATCGAGATTCGTCAACAGGATGACGCGAGCGCCTTCGCATAGGTCGATCCGGCGCTCCGCCAGGCAGTCGCCGAAGAATGTGCCGCCCTCACTCCGCATCAGCCGTCGGTGGGTTTCGTCATACGCTTTGGGGTCGCCTGCCTGCTCCTCGTCCACTTCGACCCAATCGCTAGCGACCCATTGGAAGGCGGCCCGCCCCAGCCGTCGACTTGCTTCCATGACCTGCTGCAGCTCGAGGGCATTCCGCTCGTTGACCACCGCATTCACTGGAGCAAGCATGATTGGGCGCGGCGCGCTCGGCCGCACCAAGGGTGCGGGTGTGGGTGCGGCGGCGGTGGTGGTGGCGGCGGTGCCGGTGACGGCGGTGGCGACGGCGACGGCGGCTGCGGTAGCGGCACTGGCGGGAGTGTGGGCGCGGGGCTTGGGGACTGTGGCGCAGTGCGCGTTGAGGAAGCGGCAGTCACTCTGCGTCATCGCGCCTGTTCGGATGCGATTGAGCGTCGCGACGAGCGCCTCGTCCTTCTGTCGATGAGCTCGATGCAGCTCGATCAGCACCAGGGATGCTCGGTACCATGCGGCGGATTGGAACGCAAACCCACGGTTGAGGAAGAGTTCCGTCTCCTGTCGACCATCCAGACCCCCCGCAAGCACCGCGCGCCGCTGCAGCAGCCGCGCGGGCACGAGGCGGCTCCACGTGTCCGAGGGAACCCTGCCTACGATCGGGGGCAGTTGGAAAAAGTCCCCACAGCAGATGAGTTGAACCCCGCCGAAGGGAGGCACGTGGCTGACCTTCTCGCCGCGGTGAAGGTTGTCCGGTCCGCGCCCGTACTTGGCGACGAGGGCGCGCAGCTGCGTATCGAGGGGGACCCCCCGGGGAGTCAGGAAGGACTCAGGAGGCAATCAGTAGTCAATCAGTAGTCAATCATTAATCAATCAAGATGCAATCAAGATGCAATCAGTAGTCAATCCGTAGGCCATCACCTGCTCATCAAGCAAGTCGAGGAACTCCGCGGAGAGCATCGAGACCTCGTCTATGAGGAGTACCTGCAGCTGCGTGGCGAGGCTCTTTCCTTTGCCGCCCGAGGCGCCACCACCCATCCGGCTCGCAAAGTCTTCGTGCACGAGAGGCACGCCCACGCCCATCGCCGAGTGCAGCGTCGTGCCGCCGATGTGGGTAGCCGCGATGCCTGTTGGTGCGGTGATCGCGACCGCCTTGGAGAAGGTGTCGGAGAAGACCGCGCGCAGGAAGGCAAGGATGACGGAGGTCACGAAGCTCTTTCCGACGCCCCCAGGCCCAGTGTAGAAGACGGAGCGCCCCTGCCGGCAAGTGAGCTCGAGCACGCGCCGCTGCTCCGAATCCAGCGTGACGTGGGCCTGCACGGGCGCCGTCGTGGGCACTCAGAGGGCATGGGAGAGGCAGTCGGCGCTCATCAGCAGCGCCCATCAGCAGCGCCCATCATGGCGCGCGCACCGGCTCGGGCGCCGTCATGGGCACTCAGAGCCAATCATGGCGCGCGCACCGGCACGAGCGCCGTCGTGGGCACTCAGAGCCAATCATTGGGTTGCGCACCTGCTCGGGCGCCGCTAGCCATGCGTCCAGATCGTCGCGCTTCCACACACGAGTAGCGGCAGGCGGCGGCAGAGGAGGAGCAACGGGAGCGGCGGCGGCGGCGGGAACGAGCAGTGGCGAGGGCGGTGAGGGCGGCGAGGGTGTGGGCGCCGTCTTGGGCGGCTGGCGGCTCATCTGATGCTCGAGTTGTCGCTCATAGCGCATCTGCGAGAGCAACTCCATCTCCTCGTACGGCAGCAACTCTCGCTCGGCAGCCGCGGCCGAGGGCGCACGCGCCGCGTCGTGAGGCTGGGCGGTGTGAAGCTGGGCGGTGTGAGGCTGGGCGGTGTGAAGCTGGGCGGTGTGAAGCTGGGCGGTGTGAAGCTGGGCGGTGTGAAGCTGGGCGGTGTGAAGCTGGGCGGCGGCGGCACGGGCCTCGCGCTTGGGCGAAAGAGCGGCGGCGGCGGAGGAGCCGGCACCGTCCGCGGCTGTACCATCAGACCCGACTGGCCCGGCGCGCTTGAGGGTACGTTTGCCCTTGGCTCGTTGCAGCCCACACATGGCACACGCAAGGAAAGTCCTCTGCGGCCCGCCATGCCAGAAGGTGCACTGTGTACATGACCATCCGACGGGGCCGTCCGACTGGGCGCCGCTGCTGAGCATCCGACTGGGCGCCGCTGCTGTAGCCGTCGGCTCGAGCGCCGTAACGGGCGCATCGGTAGCCGCTCTTGCAGTCCACGTCGCAGCTGGTGCCGTCCTCGATGTCGCTGGTGCCGTCGCGTCGGCTGGGATGGTACCAGCCCCGCGGATCTCATTCACAGCTGGGATGGTGCCAGCCCCGTGGCGTCGGCGCTGTGGGCTCGGAGGCGCGTCGCGGCTGGGTGGTGCTGAGCGCTTGGGTAGCGAGGCGCGAGCGGCGGCGGCGGAGGTTGGCGATCGCTGCTGGTTCGAGTGGTGCTCCTGCAGCTGGCGCAAGGGCGGCGGCGGCGCGAGTGAGGGCGGGGCGTGCGACGGGGGCGGCGCTGGCTGAACACGCGGTGGCGGCGGCGGCATCAGCAGACGATCCGCTGCCTTCGCCTCCGCTGCCTTCGCCACGTCCTCCTCCAGACCAGCCTCGTCCTCCTCCGGACCAGCCGTGCGCGCGGCCGCCGTGCTCGCGGGCCGATCCACGCCCGGCGGCGGCGGCGGCACCAGGAGCGCGGGAGGCGGCACGAGGAGCGAGGGAGGCGGCACCAGGAGCGAGGGAGGCGGCACCAGGAGCGTGCGCGGCCGCGGCTGAGGCGGCAGCAGCTCGGAGTCGCACCGACGACCCACACGGGCCTTGAGCGCCTCTGCTTGGGCCTCGGCCAGGAGGGCGTACGTGGCCCCATCGGTGGGGTGCTCGCAGGGTGTGAGCCGCGCGGGAAGCGATGCCACCAGCGTCGCCACGCGCGCGACGAGTGCGCCGCCTCCGCTGCTGCCACTGCCGCCGCCGGGGGCCTCTGCGTCCGTCGCCTCGTCCTCCGTATCCGCCGCCTCAGCCGCCCGCTGCAGGCAGCTGACGAGCGCGGCGCTGCAACCGAGTAGCCGCATGCTCGTGCACCCGCCGCCAAGCGTCGAGGCAGCCTCGAGGGCGAGCGCAGCCGCTTCGAGCTCCGCCTGCGCTGCGCTGCCGGCGCGCAGCCAGCGATGGCCGCGCCAGCGGTGGTGGCCGCACGTGACGACCGCGCCGACGCCGACCGTTTGCGGTGCTGCGGAAACTGCCAGGGCAGCGACGCACTCGTCTGGACCATGCGCGGGCCGTGGACCGACGATGACAGCAGTGGGCGTCAGCTCCAGGTGTGGGCGTGGCCTCGCGCGGCGCAGCTCGTCCTCTGCCCACTCGCCCGCCGCGTCGGCTGAGGCAAAGGAGCGAATGCGGGCACCGGGCCGCCCGATGGCCCACGCGCACGCCGGCCACGAGCGCTCGATCACCCAACGGCCACCCTCGACGATCGCGTAAACGACGGTAGAGGCATCCATTTCGTCGTACACGGTAGAGGAAGCCATTGAACGCGGGATTTTGTCAATGAACGCCCCGCGAAGCCGTCCGTACCTCTTGAGAGTAGAGATCGCCCGAGGCTCTCCTCCTCGGCTTTTGATTGCATGTTCCTAATTTGTGAGTAGTGGCCACAAAATGGCCGCGAACTCCCACGAGAATGCATGGCCACAGCAGCAGCTCTTGCCGCCCAAGTCCCCCGCCCCGCTCGGATCACTGCTGGTTCCGGCCGAGGCGTGGCACGCCATGGAGGCGCAGCTGGCTGAGCTTCGAGCGGAGACCTCCGAGTGCCGGCGCTTCCTCCGCGCACACCTGCGGCTCGAGCACAACAAGCGGAACAGCGCGGCGACGCGTCTGCAGGCGGCGTGGCGCCGCCACTCTGCGATCGCGCACCATCCACGTGGACGGCGCCTCGCCCGCTGGCGGACCTGGCGGCGCTCCCGTCTGCTCCTGACACCGGCGCGCCTGCACGTGAGCCGGCCGCCGGTCGTGCTCTTCGAAGCGGTCGCTCGACGACTGGTGCCCGTGCAGGCGCTGGCTCGTGGCTTTCTCGTGCGCCGTCGCGCTGCGGCGTTTCTCACCCAGCAGGCGGCGGCGCGGTCGCTGCAGGCGATGGCACGCGGCCGTCAGAGCCGTCAGCGCCACGCCCTCCTCGTACGATCTGCTCGCCGCGCCGCGCGGCTCGAGGCGCGCGTGGCCAGCCTCGCGGACGAGCTGGAGCGCGAGCGCCGCGCACGCCAGCTCCACGAGAAGGCGCTTCGACGCCTGTGGAATGCGGTCCTAGGCCCCGGTGCGGCATCCGCAGCGGCCGCCGCGGGGGACGCCGCCGCGGGTGACACCGCCGCCCTTGGCGCCGCCGCGTGCTCGTCTCTCGAGAGGGCGACGCAGCCGACGCCTCCCTCGCCGGCTGAACCAGCCGAGGAGGGCACGCAGGAGCCGAGGGAGACGCGCCTGCGCTCGTGCGAGCGTGTGTGCGTGGCGGCGGCGGCGGCTCGCCGGCGCGCGGCGGCAGAGTGCGTGCAGGCCGCGTGGCGCGCGAGGTCCGCCGGGGCGCCCGAAGTCCTCGTCAACCTCACCTCGCCAACTGTGCTGCGGTTCTGACGTGCCCTCGCACAAGCTGAACACGGCGGCAGTCTCTGTTTCCTTAAGGAGAGTCTAGCTGAACGGTCCATGGACACTCCGCGTGGGTGAGGCATCGAAGAAATTCATATCAGAAGCGTTTCGTATCCGGTATGATAGATGGTACAGTTATAGTACACACGCGCGGCACGCCCAGGCCAGAGAAGGTGAGAGGCCGGTCTCTCCCACAGCGTGCAGCCGCCGTTCCTGTGTCCGCCTTTCTGCCCTATATAATACGGAGATCTAGTACCGGTAGCCCTAGTGACGAAACCCACTGGTTGCCTAATAAAGAGATGACGAAACCCTGCGAGGTCAGTGACGAAACTTCGACGAACCTTTTCCCGCACTTTCAGTGTCAGACACTCCAGTGTGACACGTCGACTCTCAATCTTCGGCTCGGGGGGTCGGGTCCGGTCGCCTAGGGTCCGCTTAGGGGTTGACCTCGGAGGTCGGGGTCGGGGTCGGAGGGGGGGTGTTTTCCCGAAAACGACACTGAATTTCCTGGACTCGCTTCAGACCCGACCCGACCCGACCCGACCTCGACCTCGGAGCCCAATTTTCATATCGTATCCCCCGACCCGACCCCCTCCAACCTGACCCCATACTGGAGAGTGGCGACGCGCCGTGTTGGGCGCTTTTCATATCTGTACGATTAATGTGCTATCTCCAGCAGGGTGGTGTCGGTATAAGCGCGGTATCGCAAGCCATATAAGAGCTATAGTATGCTGCCGGGCGGCGGGATTGTGAAAAGATAGCAAAGACGAAAAGGTGGCTTCTGGAAAGCAACACAGACACGCACAGATCGGGAGTGAAACAGTGTACATCTGTCCCTTGCGTTCTGGTCGCGCTGAGATCTGAGACTGACCACACAGTGGATCCTCTCACCTCGTCCTCGACGACCTCGCCCTCGGGATTCGAGCCTCCCTCGCCCTCACCATAGAACTCGACTAGCGCCCGCCACAACGCGCATGACCGTAATGTGCGCCCCCTGTCTCCGTCCTTCACACACGCCACGGCATGCACGGCAAATCAGCCCCAACCTGTACGAAATGCGCGGGCTGCAGCACCTAGGGCCGCTGCGACGTAGGCACGCTCGGGATCGCCGTGGCAGCAGCGAGCTCCTCCATGAAGCCAGACGAGGCGGGGGGCGTAGCGAGCTTAGCCTTGAGCTGGTCGCGCTCTGCCTTGAGCTCTTCGAGTTGTGCCTTGACCTCGGGCGGCGGCTGCAGCGGCGGCGGCGGCGCCGACTCGAGCTCAGTAGTGGAGGCGATGCTGCTGCTGGTGCGCCGCTTTTGCGCAAGGTAAGCCTTCGCCCCCCGCGCCGGTGGACTCGTCGCACCGGTTGGCGAGCAGAAAGCACCGAGCATCTCCGTACCATCCATGCCGCCCCGACCACCGCCGGCGCCGCCGTCTTCATTCCCGAAGAATGATTGATGCTCACTGGAGCTGTCTGCTACTGTGGCGGCATCGGTCCATGAGGCGGCCTCGCACACGGCATTGGTCGCACCGACGGCACCGATCGCACCGAGCGCACAGCAACCGGCGAGCGCCAGCAGTGAACGACCCACCCACTTGGCATACACATCGATCTCGTGCGCGCAAGCTTCCGCACGCAAAGGGAACTCACGCTGCAGCACAATGTCGATGGCGCGCACGTCGCCGTTGCCCGCGCTCAGCAGGCCGCCGAACACCGCCGCACCCACACATAGGAGCAAGCCGCCCACCGCGCCGATCGCTCCGAGGATCCCGGAGCATCGCAGCAGCCGAGGACTACGAGCGGCAGCGCCGCAGATGGCGAGCACGCCACCGATCAGAGAGGCGAAGGCGGCGAGGAAGCCAGAGATCCCAATCCCCAAAAGCAAGGGCGTGATCACGTCGTGCACGAGCACATCGAGGTAATACTCCTCCGAATCCTCCTCCTTCATCGCCACATTCTCCGAGGAGGCGGCGCTTCCCGCCGCCGCCTCAAGCGCGTCCTCCACCTCCTCCTTTTCGCGCTCGTACTCGTCGTAACCCTCGTTCAGGGCACGGCCATACCTGTCCGGGCCGCCAAACATCTGGCTGATCAGCTGGTCGAGCGGGTTGCCCCTGGCGCAGTCGCCGCCGTCCCAGCGGCATGCGGCCGTGTTGCACTGCATGTCGCAGTAGCCGTTCGAGACGAGCCCACCCGAGCGTGCGCTGAGCATTGCAGGGCCTCGGCATTCGGACGGGCAGCCGCCGTGCCGTACGTCTTCAGGAGACGGTCTCGGCGGTGGCGGCGATGGCGGCGGCAGCAGCGGCTTCTCCATGCACTTCTCAACTCCAGGCAGGCCGCCGAGAGCAATGGAGAAGGAGACACCGAGGGCGATCATCCAGAGGACGGCGCTGGCCACCTGGATCGAGCCGCAGCAAGTGGCAGAACGCTGGTACGAGCCATAGAGAAACTTGCCACGCAGCCCAGGCGCTAAACGGGATGCGCCTCCGCGCGCCATCGCAGGGTGGCTTGGGCGGGGGTCGCCCGCGCGCCCGTCACTCCTCACACACGTCATCACGTATTCACGTTCCAAAAAAGTCAAGTTCAGTCAGTCAGTCGGTCAGTTTCTTCGCGGTCCCACCGCGCTCACAAGTTCCAGTCAAAGCCTCTCTCTCATTTGATGCTTGTGACGTCGTGGCTGCTCTCCCAGCGCACTCCACTGCTGAGCACTATTCCCAAATCTTTGTTCAACCCAATTGACTATTTTCTATTTCCGGGGCCCATGTGAGTTCAGCGACACGCCGACGTCAAGAAGACCTTGGAAGACACCGGACCGGACACCGGCGGCGTACATACTTTCACGGTATCTACGAGATCACACGACCCAACTCCTGCCGAGGAATCGCGGAATCCAGATTCACACCCAACCACCTATTTGCTGATTGCTCGCACTTTGTGCAGGCCTCCAGACGCAGCACTGGCTGGAGTTTCCCAGACCACACATTCTTCCCGTAGAGCCCACTCGTATTCGGCCACTGGCGAATCCATCCCATACCTGGCATGGGGCCCAGGTACCTCATAGTGTTGAGGGATGTCCACTTGAGCCCAAACTCCGTTGTGATCTCCTGATGCGCAAGGCGCTCTTCCTTGTGAGGATGCTGGCTTGCCGGGACGTTCCACATTTGGACCGAGTAATCATCGTAGTAGACATAGGTGCCGGGCACAAGCAGTCTAGATTCGAGCATGAACCGTAAGGCCTGCTTGGTACTTGTGTAGAGATCGCAATCAATGTCCAGCAGCAATGCTGGTGGCATGCCATGCCGGTGGCTGAGGGCTCTGCCCTCGCGGAGGCTCTCGTTATAAAAGCCTCGCACCAAGTGTGTCAGCTTGGGCTCAAATCCAATGTTGCTGATGATTGCATCCTGTAGTCTTCTCCATTCGTTAATATTGAGGAGGCGTGCGACATTCAGACCGCCTTCATGCCACTCCTTGTCGTGCTCGTGCACTGTGCGCATGTACCCAGGCTCCTCAGCGGGCATGCCTCGAAATGAATCAAAGCCCCACACTGATAAGCCTTCGGTACTCATGTTGAGGTGCGGCATGGCCTCAAGCCATGCTCGCAAACCAAAGCCGTGAAGTACCCCGAATTGATAGACGCCGGTGAGGTGAGGGAGCACCTTCTGGTTTGGCAAGGTTGCTATGTGTGCAGCGATTCGTTGTAATGCGAGCAGGCGTCGTTGCTGATTGTGACCGAGAAGCTTCACTTCGTAAGCTGGCGACGTGGGCGTAGAAGCTGTCACCTCGGCAAACTCTCGGTCGGGCATGAATCTTGGGGGACGCGAAAGGCCGATAGCGCGAAGTTCGATCAGTTACGGTACCGGTAAAAAGAGTCGGTCGCGGCTTCGGTCGTCGCGCTGACGTGCTGGGTGCGTGTGTTGTTGGTGGGTTTGGATGGTTGTGAGGTTCGTCTGTGCGGTCCGTGTGCCTTTGTGCGTCCGCGTGTCCCGTGAACGTTAACACAACAGACGCGACAGCCGGTGCTACGGCACTGTTACTGCCCGCTCAGTGTGTCTCGTGTGTGTCCCGGCTCCCCCCGGTGTCTTTTTACCGTAAAAAGCACCGTGTAAAAAGACACCGGGGGAGCCGGGACACAGTTACCATGGTAGTCAATCAGTTTCGTCGCGGCCCCCGCGCTTACATCACCGAATCAAAGGTCGGCACCGCACCCCAGTTGTACTGAGTACTCGCTCGCTCTCAGGTCACTCCATAACCATATGCTAGTGAGGTTAGTCTCTCCCAGGCCCTAGCATTGCACCCTAGCATATGGAGTGTGCAGCAGGAGTGTGCAGCTCGAAATGTCGCTTGTCTGTGAGCCGGCATACCAGTCTGTGAGCCGGCTGTGAGCCGAAGCTTGCGGAACGGTTCCGCGAAGGCACCAACTCCCAGTTGAAAAGCGTCGTGCGCTGCGCTGCGTTTGAAAGGAGAGGTTTCCGCACAGGTACAGCGTATTAGAGTGACAGTACGCACCACTGCCAATTGACCACTGCGGACCTCTCCTGTGCTGATCCTTCTGCATGCCCATTCCCAGGGGCGGGGGTCGGTGCGGGTTTGTATGTTCCGTCCCTTACGCTGCCATGCGCGGGCTCGCTTCGCAGTCTACTTAATTAGAATTTAATATTGAATTTCGGATCGTTACATCCACTGGCAGGGGCACATCCTCTCTAGGTGCCGGTTGGCGCTGGGGAGGATCGACTGCAAAAGCCAACATTTGCACT
>Ga0210247_100967_pt1 | contig 25172 bp, 16 predicted proteins | sample ChrtobMetP3_16mM_FD_155449 | JGI IMG/M metagenome (GOLD analysis project Ga0210247, IMG submission 155449) | Chrysochromulina tobin associated microbial communities from unialgal haptophyte culture, Seattle, Washington, United States - P3_16mM | ecosystem: Host-associated > Algae > Haptophytes >... | reverse complement strand
CCGTGGCTCCCCCCGCCGTCTTGGGCACATGAGATGGGCGAGCGATCCCCCCGTGGCTCCCCCCGCCGTCTTGGGCACATGAGCACGTCGAGGCATCTGAGCTCAGGCGCCGTCTTGGGCACACGAGCACGGGCGCCGTCTTGCAGGCCGACCGACCGGCCCGTGTTTCGCCGAGTTTTCCCTGGAAGGAGCGCTGATGGGTGTCGGCCCATGTGTCGCCGATGGGCATGGCCAAGGCGCACACGTCCTTTGTGTCGCCGATGGGCAAGCATGGCCAAGGCCATGGTGCATATGGGGCCCCGACGCCCGAGACCGGATGCACCGTTCAGAGAAGGGATAACCCAGGGTTACCCTGAAACCCACTCTGAAGAGCCGAACCGCGTGCATGGCAGACCTACTCCGCTATTCGATTGTCACCCCTACAACAGACGTTAGATCCGCGACGCGGTTCCGTCTTACGACTTTTACGGAACTGTCGCGGCGCATTTCGTAACGCCGACGTAACGCGCGGCATAAAGTCTCGAAGCGGGTCCGGGTGCGTAGGCGTACACACGTAGTGAGCGAATGTATCCCGCGCGGCCCGAATGAATCGATTGCGCAGTAGTATTCCAGGAGCGAACCGAAATTGTACCGTGTGGATCTAAATACATGCACCTCAGTACCTTGACCTCTTCATGCGGCAGGCGGGCGACGCACTCGCGACTCGCGACTGGACACCCCGTAACACCTATAGCCAGCCGGGACACCACTTTTTACGCATCCCCATACAGCATCACAGGCACGACATGGCATAGACGCCGTAGGTGTTATTGTATGGGGAGCCGGCTACGCGAGCAACAGGCTGCAGAGTGCCCACGTGAGGACCGAGCGAGGCCACCTCGGTGCCCCCTAGGCCTTGCCGCTTGCGCTGCCGCGCGTTGCGGAACCAGACCTTGATCTGCTGGGGCGAGACGCCCATCTTGGTCGCGAGCAGCTGGCGCGCCGCGCGCGATGGGAGCGGCGCCTGCTCGAAGAAAGCCTCCAGAGTATACCGCTGCTCGGCGGTCACATTCCAGCGCGGCGAGGAGAGTGGGGCGCGTTGCTTATGGGAGTTGCTCGGGCAGCTCTTGCCGTGCACACCCCACTCGTCGGCGGCGGCCTCCTCTTTCCCCAGCCCCAGAGACGCGCCGACACCGGGATGCACCGGAACCCGACACTGGAGACGCGTGTCAGTGGCGGTCTCGATGACGTGGTCGGCCATCTTGTTGAGACTCTCTACATGCCTCGTCACCGGGACCTGGAGGGTCACGCTGCTTCGAATGAGTCCGTTCGGGCCCGGCTGCTCGCCGTGGGCCGGGCCCTCGTAAAACGACTGGTTCATTGACTTCTCACTAATTGAGGATGTGCCGGAACCGTCAGCCACCATAATGGCAAGGCCTTCGAGCCACTCAGGCGAGGCAAATGGAAGCTCCTGTCTCACGCGCGACCGCTCTGCTGGCGTCAGATTGGGCAGATGGGTCTGCAAGGTCTTCAGTGCGGCGATGACTGCCAATTCACGCTGAGCGTTGTTGCCTCGCGCTTTTTCCTGCTCCTGCACCCACTTTGCCCCGGTGTTCGTCGACGACTCATGCGACGACGCGTCTCCTCCGGTGCTCATGGCCTGAAAATAACTCTGCGGCAGCTCGGAGAGGAGCTTGACCACATCACGCTCTGTTCCGGTAATCTTATCAGACATCGCGATGCTGGAGGGGAAGGAGAGCCGGCCCGCTCCCTCCGGCACTGTCTCAGCACCTTTCGACCGAGAGGGACGAAGCGCCACGATGGGCGTCTTTTGCGACCTCATGCCGACTGTCCGGAACCTGGAGAGGTCAAGGGCCAACATGCGCTAGGTAGCCGACAGTTGGGGCGGCTCGTACCACCCATGGACTTGGCGGGCATCATGATCGCTACCTAGCGCATGTTGGCCCTTGACCTCACATGGGCATCGTACTCTGAGCTACTCTAGGAGGCCGATCAGACGCCATTCGGCCGCCGCGCAGGCTAATGGGCGCGCGCGCATGCTTCGTTTGACATCGGGCTGTCCTCACCTACCCTGGATACACGTTTGCCAGCCCTGCGAGCGCCCCGATCGCGCATCTGTGCGTGCCTTGTGGCATCTGTGTGCCCACGCCGTCCCGCACGCCATCCGCTGCTCAGGCTCCTCAACGGAGTGTTTGCTGCCGCGGTTTGGTTGCTGCTACCGAGCACTATCGCTGCAGATCCGCGCTGCTTTCTCTCTCTCTCTCACGCTGCTCGTTCGTCGATCTCGATTTCTACTCGTTCATGCTGGTGCGCTGGGAGGCTGCAGCCGCTCGACCTGCCGCGTGTTGCGGGCTAGTGGTCGTCGCGGTGGCCAGAGCTGTTGAGAGCGCGTCGGACTGGGCACCAGCTGTGTGTCTAGATGTAGGATCTAGCTTTGTCCTACACGCGCTAGCCGCTGTGTCTTACATCTAGAACGTGCCAGCTATGTACTGTCATGTAGACGACGTAGACGAGCCCTGTGTGTGCCATCTGATGTCTGTCTACATTTAGAACGTGTGTCTCGTATGTTATAGCGATATATAATAAATACAAAGACCTCACGTTACGTACAATCTCCCTCATCCGCTAGGTTCGGCGCCCATCACGGCGCCGCCTCGCGATTTCGACCTCGGTTGTCCGACGGGCCGACGGGGGCGCTCGCTACGGCGTCCGCGCTGCATGCATTCGTAGACTCGCCCTCACGTGCGTCCCATCCTAAATTTTAGCACACAAGCACACATAGAACACGTCCGGAAAATCGCGCCGGTGAGCGCAAATCTTATGAGCAGATGACAAACTCGCACACATATCGGGGGCACTGCGCAAGCGCAGCCATCGTTGATCGTTCCAGCACTCCAATAGCTCATCTCGCCCCTGTCGCCGCCTTCTTGTGCTGCTGGTGGATCCCCTCGAACTTGCCTTTGTTGGCCGCCACCGCGCGGCGTGCGATTTCTTCCAGGTACTCTATCCAGAGCGGATGCTGCGGGTCGATTGCGATGCCATCGTTCCACTCGAGGACGCTCTGCGGCAAGAGGAGCTCGCAGAGGTCATACTTCTTCCGCTTGCTCAGCAAGATCATGAAATCACGAAAGGGGTCCAGCTGTGTGCGCTGCAGAAAGTCGAGCTGTTGACAGCGCGCCTCAAAGTCTCGCAGCATCGGCTTGTAGCCAAGCTGCTGTGCAATGAGTGAGAAAAAGTTCTCGAGGTCGTTGTTGTTGAGAGACAGCTCGACGAGTGATTTGTACTCGTCGGGGAACTGCTGCCGGAACTGCCGCCGCGCGGCGCCATTCTGCAGGAAGGCGATCAGGTTCTGGCTTGTAAACGGTCCAATCTTAGAGGCCAGAATCCCCACAAGCCCAGGTTCCGCACCCTGGTTCGACTCGTTGAGAAAGGGCAGGTACATCTGCTCGCCTGCCATTGAGTAGATGAGCAGCGCTTCGCAGAGCTCGATACGGTGGGAGCGCTCCACGTCGGTCAGATGGGGCATGTCCCAAGCAAGAAAGGCCAATCCCAGGATCGTGAGCACCGTGTGTTCGCGCCAGCAGTCAGGCTCTGCATCGAGAGCGTCGAGAAACTCCGGGCAGAGCATCACCCACGCCAGCGCCGCCTGCGAGAGCATGTCCGTCTTGCCCATGAGGCCCATGAGCACTGCTCGATACTTCTTCTCGTCCTTCTCGTTGCTTGCCACCCCAATCAGCTTCTTCACGACACGCAAGAGCCGCCCCTTTGAGAAACTCTCGGAACCTTCGTCGTCATCCGCCATGCTGCGGATGCCTTGCACGTTGTTCTTGTACTTATGAACCCAACACTGGAGAAACCAACGGCCGTCGCGGATGATGACCTGGTCGCGGAGGTCCAAGGGCTGCCCGGAGGCACTCTTGTGGAAGGTGGCAAGCTCCCATATCATCCTATCCATCAGAGCAACGCGCAGCTCGTTGAGCATATCTTTGACGGTCACTTCGGCTGCGTCCACGGCAAGTCGCATGCGTCGCTCTTCCAGGAGCACCGAGGAGCTCACGTAGCCCAGGTAAGGGCGAGGCGGTGGCGGAGCATCTTTGTCAGGCGGTGGCGGAGCATCTTCGTCGGCTGCCTCGATGCCACTCGAAAGCAACGCAGAAGCGAGCCCCTCCACTCCTAATCTGGTGGGCGTCTTCGGCATCGGCTGCAACAGCGAGTCTCGCAGCATCTCGTCGATGCTCGGCGCGGTGGCATCGGTTTTTTTCATCTTCTTTGCCAGCGGTCGATCGTGCCGCTCGGGGCGCATGTCGCGAAGCCGCTGAAACAGGCGCCGATGAGCTGGGCACCTGATCGTGCGTGCAGTGAATGTCGCACCTCGCGCCGCGTCCCACTGTGGGTCACCCGACGTGCCGGTAATGGCTGCTCGATCCACACGTTGCTTGAATGCAGCAGCTCTTTGGACGACCGGGTGAAGCGCCGCGCCAGAGCGCTCTGGAGCATCCCTTTGCACATTCTTGAACGAGCCGTCGGGACAAGCTTCCCAGTGCTCGACCGCCTCGGGAACGAGCACCTGCTGCTGCCCATGCATGTCGAATGGCCCCACCGGGCGCATATACCATGGTAAACTGCGGCGGTTATCTTTAATCAGTGGCGCGAGAAACGGAAGCGCGGTGCGTTGGTAATTGGCCGGTGCCGTGACGCGCGCCATCAAAGCAGCCATCAAAGCATCCTGATCCCAACCAGAACTCGGATGCACCGAAAGAGTTTGGTCGTGCTCTTCCTCCGCCTTGAGCCACTCTTGTTCCAAGGGCCAAGACTTGCGCTCTCTCTCCAGTTGCTCCATCTGCTGTAGCGCCATCTGCCTGAGATCCTCTTCGTCGTCCATGGCTGTCGGTGCAGCCCGCGCCAAACCGCCATCAGCAGCACCCATCACCTGACGCCTCGCCATCGTCTGGTGAATCCAGCCGTATAAATTAGGTGAGTGGCGGGCGGCGATAGGATTCTTGATTTTGACCCAGGCGTCGAAAATCATCTGCTTCATGGCCGCCTTCGAGACCGTCGTAGTTGCAGAGCTTTGTTCCAACCTCGACATGATTGATGCTTCCCGACGCACCTGCCAATTGCGAGTCGCCTGGTTGCACTCGAGCGCCACCTCGCGAGATGAGCATGGCAAGCTGCCCTGGTCTCCAATCATTTTTGGTCGCACCGAACTGCGCACTGATGCTTTAAGCTCTCTGATCAAGTTGGTGAGAGCGCCATCGGCTTTCTCGAAGAGCACGTTGAGCATACCGTCCGAGCCGCGCTTGATTTCAGAGAGCACGTACTCCACAAGCTCGTTCAGCGTATCCGAATCCATCGTAGAAGAAACGGCGAAGCGCGCGATGTTGATCGAGAAGCGATGCGAGAGATCCGCAATGTTGAATGCCAGCACCTTAGAAGCGGCTGTTCGGCACGATGTAAAGTACTCCAGCAGCTGCGTCTTTACCTGCAAGGCCAACCTCACGAGGTCTCCCCCCTGGAGCGGTCCCTCGGGTTGGGCTTCGGGCGGTGGCGGAGGCACTCGAGCAGCTTCATCTTGCGCATACGAAGCCAGAGCGTTCTCGATGCAAGTATGTGTAAAGCTCTTGCAGACTGCATCAATGTGCCGCTCCATGCCATGCTTTGGTTGCATTCTGAGTACTACTCTCGGAAAGTCCGACTTTGCGGTGACGCCTTCACCGCCAATCTTGCCTGCCGCAGGCTCAATGCTGGTTGCTTCATCACCGATCTCGGCATCATCTGCATCATGCTGCTTGTTCTCATCTCCATCGGTCTCTGGATGATCGATGTCGAGCAGGTCATCATCCTGCGGCACTTTGAAGCCAGCGCGCCGAGCGGTAGCAATTACGCTGAGAGTCCGGGCGAGTTTGTACTCAGCCCGTTCCATTGCTTCGGAGAGCTGATCCATCTCATTAGTCTGCTTTGCATTGTAAGCAAACACAGCCCCGACAAGCTGCGAGGGAGGACTATCAGCGATCAACGGCTCCGTAGCAATTACCGTAGCAACGGGGGCCTCGGCCTGTTTATCGGCCTGTCGCCCGGCCGTCTGCTGCAGCTGGTCCACGGCAGTCTTGGCGATGCCCTCATCAATCTCGCCTAGCGCAACGCCCTCTGCGATGGCATAGAGCTGCTCCAGCTGCTCGCGGAGATTGGACAGGTGGCTGAAGAGCGCCGCGGCTAACGCCGGCTTGCTGGTCGCCTTGGCGAGCTTGCCCTTGTAGATGCCGAGGTCTCTTCGAGCAGCGAGCTCCTCGTACAGAGCGTCTTTGGTTAGGTCCTTGGCTTCGGCCATTTGAGGCATTGTCATCTCAGCAAACGGTACGAGGTCAAGGGTGCCGTCGCCGCTGCTCCCCAGGTCGCCTGTGACCAGACAGTCCAGATCGACCACGTCGGCATCCTCGATCCCAGGGTAATGGATGCTGTACCAGAAGCCGTCGCCATCGTCGTCTGCGCACAGCTGAGCCACGCCCGTGACCGGCTCCTCGTCGGCTTTCTCTTCGTCTTCGTCTTCGTCACCAAACGTGCGCCGAATGAGGCGACCAGAGAGGCGCTGAGCATGCTTCCGATCCACCGTGTCACTCGCTGGCAGAGACTTGTCGCGCAGCGCATCTTCGACAGCAGCGATCGACGAGATCGTCAGCATTGGACCTTCTGGGCTGGCTGCCTTCTTCTGAGCCTTTTTCTTTGCCGCCTTCTTCTGAGCGCCTGCAAGCTCCTTTCCGAGCATCGTGCGTTGTCGATTGCGCTCGTTGCGCTTGTCATACCGTGTCTTGCGAGACTCGTATGCACGCTTGGCTACACAAACTGCGGCGCGAAGGGGGCGGACACCGCAGCACAGCTCATCGAGTGCAGCCTGCATCGCACCGCGGTCGATCCCGCCGAGGATGATCGAGTCCAAGGGCTGCAGCAGCCTACGCTGCTTGTCCTCGAGCGGCTTCGGATCCTGTTTCCCAATTGCCGAGAGGTCGACATCGCCACTAATCGTGTAATGCCCATCGGTCGAGGTCATCAGGCGCTTATCAAAGTCAGTCTCGTCCCACCCTAAGGCAATGTGGAACAAGAGCGTCTCACAGGCCACCTCACCCCTTCGTCGGTTGAGCTCGACTGTCGCTGGTGCGCCCGAGGCATTGCCCGACACGAGCGCAGCTGTCTTACCTAGTTCGGCCTGTAGACCACCAGATTCTAGCTTCCAATCTTCATTTGTGGGCGCCGTGACGACGCCACTGGCTGCTGGCGTGGCTCCTCCATCACTCATTTTGAGCTGGTCCGAGACCGATGGATCAAGCGACGGATCCACCTTTGACAGCTTGAGAGAAGCCGGGCTGACTTCATCACCGTCAGCTTGTAGTTCCCGCTTTCTGCTGCCCTCGAAGGCCGCTGAAAGATCAGCACAGCAGACAGGAGTGTCGCTGGAAACAGCGGCACCTGGCGCATCTGAGACCGATGAGTTGAGCACGGATGAGCCCATGCGACTGAAGGGCTCCACCCTGAACGGCTTGCGAGACACCGCACTGACTTCGTCATCATCAGCTCGTCGCTTTCTCCCGCCCTCCATGGCCGTGTCCTCAATAGCCGCTGACAGATCAGCACTGCCGACACGCGCCGCCGTCTCAGCCGCCGCCGACATCACAGTCTGCTGTTGCTGACTCTCGACGCGTGGCTCCTCCACAGCTGCTGCACGCACCGCTCGTTGAAAAGCCACGAATGCACGAATATTTGGTTGGTTGACTCGTCCGAGACGAACTGCAGCGCCTTCACCGAGAGATCGCCTTGCGTGATCCCGGAGCGTGCGTGCGGTAGGGATGGGCAGCCCCATCAGCTCTCGCTTGCGGAGATCACCACACAGGATCTTCATGCAGCGTGCAGGACTTGACTGTGCCTCAGCAAACGCGAGCCAGTCTTTGACATTGAGAGAGAACCGTCGAGTCTCCGGCACATATTGCTCGAAGCAATGCATGGCATCGCCCATGAACCGAGAGAAGATGCATGTTGGCGCGATGTCTCCGCGCACGACGTTGGCCGCATAGAGCATTGGGACATCGTCTTGGCCTGCAGCGTGCAGAATGGCCGCTGCCTCGTCAAAGAGCTGCAGCCGCTCACGCAGCTCGTTGGCCGCGGCCTCCACATCGTCGAACATCTCCCGAGCCTCCTGCAACGCGCCCTCGAGCAAGTCATTGAGCCGCTTCTGACTCACAGCGTCGGCCTTCCACTTCCGATATTGCTCGGTCTTGCGGTTGAGCTCTTTCACAGCATCGCTGAGTGCCTCCGCTCGCCGCTTTGCTGCCTGGAGGAGCGCCGGCGGCTTGAGGCGCTCGAGGTTCACATGCTTGAGCGTGCCAATGCCCGAGCCCATGCCGACTTTGCGCTTGCCCCCCGTGGTGAGGCACTTGCTCACCGTGAGTCCCGCACCTACATCTGGCAAGTCGGTGTGGCTGCTGCTCGTCTCTGCGCTCTCTCCCTCAACAGACCCCTGCAGCGCGCTGCCGCCGCTGTCACCGGACTGCGCAATCTCGTACATTTGTACGGCCTCCTCATCGATCATCATGATTGTACAGCCTCGCGAGATCAGAGATTCTGCGAGCATCGGCACGGCTTCATCCACAAGCGATGAAGCTTTATCCTCTGCGCTTGTACCAGCGCGAGCAAGAGCTGGCTTCGGCGCCCATGCCGCCCGCACGCCGAGATGTCTGCCTGCCTCCGTGTGCACTCTCCGGACATCGTTCAGCTTCCGTTTGCAAGCCTTGTGGCAGAATTCAGAGCTGCGATTTGCCGCGGGAGCTATCTCGTGCGCCTCAAGGACAGTGTCCGGTGGCATCACAGATCCGTCCTCAAAGGCGGCTTTGGTACGATCACTCGCCGACCGTATGGACTGGGGGCACAGCCAGCATTGCCAGCGCATTGAACGTGCCCTCAGGCGTGCGCGGCGTGTCCGCGCGAGTCGCGCGAGCAAGCAGAGACGCCTCGACGGCGCCAACAGCAACGCGATCTCCTTTTCAGGTTACAAAATGAAAACATTTGCATGCCCGGTCGTGATTTTTAGTTTCGTAGTACCGGGAGGTGGTCCCTCGGCATTGTGACTCAAAACCGGGCCCTCCGAGGTTCCGGAGGCACGTCGAGGCTCGATACAACGCGCTTCGACCCTCTCTTTCGACCGGTCTCCACTGTGCTTGATCACGACCAAGACTCTATTGAGAAATGCGAGCGCTTGACGAGAAGTCTTGAGACCTTCCCAGAGACCCGTACCGGGTATCAACGCGATTGATCGAAGCATCACCGAGAATGAATTGTTCAATACGTCGGCGGCCAGATAGGATGCACATGCATTGTCTCTTTTTGAGCATGAAGACTTCTCCGTTATCACCGTTACTTTTATGAACCTCGTATCACACTCTCGTCAATTATGCTGGCCTCGCTTGCGGCGGTGAGTGTGGCGGGGGTGATCCTGAAGCGAATCCACATACGGCGCCTGTCACACCTGTGCTGCCCCCTCGGTTCGTTGATCGTCCTGGAAGCTGAGACCCAGGAGCAACTCCAATCTCTTCACAAGTGGGAGCAAGGCGACAAGGCCCTGTACTCGAGCGCATCAATCGAGGCTCGCTACAAAAATCGGACGAATAAGGAGGTGTACCACTGGCTTGATGTCTGGTGGGACTCGGCCTTTGAACGCTCGGGATCGCATTCGGGATCGGAGCGCCCGACGGCGATGTCAAAGCAGGTGTACGTTAACATCTACGTCCGCGTTTCGCAAGCCATCTTCGAATTTGAGTCGGAGGACTGGGAGGAAGCGGAGCTCGTGCGTCTCGTCGAGGAGGCGTGGGATGAGGAGTCGGGCGGCCAGGGCCATCTCACGCGCTCCCAGTTCAACGACAGTCTGTTTGAGCTCGTCGACATGTGGACAGATACCGTCGAGCCCGCCGAGTACGTCTCCTTTTTACGTCGGCTGCACGAGAGCTGCTTCGACAGCGCGACGTTTGAGAAGAAGATGCCGAGCCAGGAGGAGCGCATGCGGCGCAGCGGCGAGCACAAGCAGCGGCGCGCGGCTGTGTCGATCCAAAAGTCGACGCGTAAGAGGCAGAAGACGATGGCCTTCAAGGTCAAGAAGGAGGCGGCGACGCGCATTCAGGCGCGTGCACGTGGTGTGGCCGTGCGCGAACAACGAGTGAGCAAGCTTGTGAAGCCTTATGTGAAGCCACCGGCGTCCGAGCGTGCAAAGGAGCGCAAGCGCTCGGAGGGAGTTTGGCGAACTTCGGACGGTGACCAATCCCTCAACAGCCAGCTCGAGGCGCTCGACTGGGGCGCTCGCAAAGATGCGGTTGACACACGGCTGAGGGAGCAGGGAGTATGGCGAACTTCGGACGGCGACCACGCTCTCAATAGCCAGCTCGAGGCGCTCGACTGGGGCGATCGCGAAGATCATGCGGTTGACACACCTCGGGCGAGCACGGTGGGACGATGGGTGTCCTCTGATCGGGCACCGGGATCTGGTCGGGTGGGAGCTCGAGCCCTAGTCAGAGCCCAAGTTGATGGCCGGTTTGAGGCAGGTTATGAGGCAGGAGCACAGGCAGAAGCCCTAACAGCAGCCCTCTATAGTGGACCGTCGCCACCACTGCGGCCTCGTCAAGCCAACATTCCACCAAGACGTCGCCTCCCGATGCCAACGCGCGAGAAGGACGACGACGTGCAGCTGTCCGGAACAATGCTGCCCATCATGCTGCTGCCCACTGTGGCCCTCCTCAATGTAGCACTTCGAATGCCGACGACCAATGCGGGCAAGGCGTCGGCGCAAGCAAGCATAAAAGCAAGCACGTACTCGACAGCTGGGTCAGGGTGGCATGTTCGCTCGGCGCGGGCTCTTGAAACACGAAGTCCACGAACATCAATTCGAACGCATGGTCATGGCGTGGGGCAGCCTGGTGGGTGGAACGGCTCCCTGTCGCCACGTTTCATTGAATCCGACCGCACCATCGATCATGGGACGTTAGATGGGACGTCGCCAACTCGACGGCGGCTCGTCAGCGTCGCCCCAAGCGGAGGCAGACAGCCAAGGTCGAGAGCGGAGCGGCTTGGAGACGTCGAACAATCGCCATTCCCGACCCTGCCGCCCCTGCCACCACCGACGGCGGTGGCGCAGCTACGTCGACGCCAGTAAAGCCAGCCTGATGCCAGCCCGCCACACTAACCGCCACACGACCTGAACGTCGACCTCTGGGTCGACTCAGCACGTCGCCGAGACGCCCGCACACGCATCGAGACAGCGAAGGCCATCACGAGAGCCAGGGGAGGGTCGGCACGGACACCACCAAGGACAGCACCACGCGGGTTGGAACCATCAAAACCGCCATCTAGCCGCCATCCCACTCAAAACCATGTCCCACTCAGCTCGTTCCACCCGAAACGGTACCAATCACCACCACACAATGTGACGAATCAATTCCAGGCGGAGCCTCAGGCTAGCCTTAGGGTTAGGCGGAGCCTGGTGGATTTCAGGAGACGGAGAGCTGTTCAGGAGCGAGGAGCCTGCTCCTATACATGTATGACGTTAACGAGGAGCCACTGTAGATGCACCCGCGGAGGCCGAGTTGAGACGTGGAGAGGCAGTCTGCAAGTCGAGTCAATGTGTGTGGACACAGGTAGGAGGCTACTACAAGGAGGCTACCCGCGGTATCGAACCCGGTACACACGGACGCGCATCGCGCACGAGATCAAGAGAGCAAGCACATCTCGAGACGTTCAGACGACGAGAATCGAGATCAACTCGCTATAAAAGTACCGCATAACAAAGTATGCGGAGTCGCGCGGAGAATGCGCAGCACCCGGCGGGTCCGGACCGGTGGTCCGGAGCGCGGACCGCGGCGGTAGCTCCTAGGCAAATACAAATAAATGACGCGAAGCGACCGGCGAAACTTCCGGCACACGCCTCCGACACCGTGCAAATTGAGTAGGTCCCCTGGTCCCGGGTAATACTAGCGTATACCCTTACCCGTCGTTAATCGCTCACACCCGCAGAGCGCCCGGCAAGCGGCATCGCGCGTGCCGACACCTCGAGGTTCTTGAGGCACACATCGCCTCTCAGCCGACAGTATCGACCATCTTCCATCGTCCATCGACCATTGCCTCTTGATCATCGACCATCGACAGCATCGTCCATCGACCATCGTGATCGTCCATCGACCACGGTTGTTCGCGAGAGGGCTCGACAGAGCAAGACCCCAACGTGCGCCCTCGCCTCCTCTCGACGAGGGAGCACGTCTGATCTCGCCGACCTCGTCTGAGCTCGTCTGAGCTCACCTCCTCTCGACGAGGGAGGACGTGCAGCTCAGACGAGAGAAGGCGAGATCAGACGAGATCAGACGAGAGGAGGCGAGATCAGACGAGGTCGGCGGCCGGTGCCGACGAGCGATCTCGCCTCCCCTCTACGACCGTGCGGACTCGGCGGCCACGAGCGCCGTATTGAGCGCCCGGAGGCGTGGCACGTCCTGCGTGGTGGTGGTGCATTCCTCGCCGGTGGCGCCGCCGAGCTCCATGATCGTGCGCAGCGTCGAAATTGAGTGCTCGGTATCGGCCGCGCCCGGCGAGACGCACCCGACCATCGCGAGCTTGACGGAACTCGCGCCGTCCCGGGCGCCGTCCGTTTCGAACGACTCGCGGAGGAGCCTCGTGAGGGTCGCTTCCCGGTAGGGCACGTGGCCGTTGTACGTCGCGCCACGCGCCTCGGCTCGCAGCTTCTCGGCGCGCGCGCGCACGCACTGCTTGAGCGCATGCAACGAGGCGTTGATCTCGGCGCCCTCGCGACGACGCTGTGCGCCGTGCGCGTCCGAGTCATTCGCCCATTCGGAGCCGGCGCAGTCGAGAAGGGTGAGCACCCCACCGCCGCCACGAGCGCCGGTCCGAGCGCCGTCGTGAGCGCCGTCGTGAGCGCCGGTCCGAGCGCCGTCGTGAGCGCCGTCGTGGGCGACCCCCATCGGTCCGCCCGTCTCGGAACGCAAGATGCGCAGGCGGAGGAGGGCATGGGAGCGCGACGACGTGGCGTTCGCCGCCGTGGCCTCCGTCGTGCGCGACTTGAGCATGCGCTGCAGGTACGCTGCCAGTGAGCCGGCCGAGGTGGCGACAAAGGAGGTAGCTTCAGGGATCTTGGCCCCGCCTTCCGTCGTCTGGAGCACCTTGCACTCACGACGCGAGTTGAGGTCGATACACCGGCGGCCGGCCACCTCAACCGCCGTCACCTCCACCTGTACGGCGCGTTGGGTGGCGCCAGCGGCGGCGGCGGCGGTAGTGCGAGGAGCGCCATTGGAAGGTTCGGCGTTGGCGCCGTCGTGGGCGCTGAAGAGGTGTGAATTCACACTGAAGAGGTGATCCGCCGCAAGCTGCATCAGGTGCGTCATCGTCATCGTCTTGCCCGATCCGGTCTGCCCGTACATGACCAACGTGCCCCGCCCGCCACGCAGTGCCGCGGCGACGAGGGGCGAGCACGCGCCGGCGTACACGGCAGCGGAGGCGGCGGCGTCGTCAAAGACGCCGCCGGTGGGCGCAAAGGTCGAATGGCGCAGGAACATGCGCCGGAGGTCCGGCTTCATCAGGCAGCAGTGCGTGGTCACCGTACCGCCTGCCCCCACACTGACCGCGTCAAACTCTCCGCTGGCGAGCTCATGAGCCAGCAGCGGCCGCTTCCGAACCCAGCCGCTCACGCCGCTGTCGCCGAGCGAGCCGCCACCGCCGCTGCCGCCGCCGCCACCGCCGCCACCGCCGCTGCCGCCGCCGCCGCCGCCGCCGCCGCCGCCGCCGCTGCCGCCGCCGCTTCCGCTGCTGCTGCTCGACGAGGGGCGGCGTACGCTTGGCGGTGGGGCGCCCCACGACCCGACGAGCCGTGGCTGCTGCGACGGTGGCGGCGGTAGCGTCGGCGCAAGCGTGGGCGGCGGCGGCGGCGGCGGCAGCTCGTGCTGTCGCTGCGTTCGGAAGGTGGCGATGCCCGCCATGAAGTCGTCGCGGTGGAGCTGCCGGCAACGCCGTTTGTCCATGTTCATCCCCTGGCCCATGTCGGCACAAGTCTTTGGCGCACTGTACCAGCCGTCTCTGGGCGTGTTGTCGTCTTGGGAGCGAACGACGTCAGCCGACTTTCCGCCGCAGGTGCCGGCCACGGGCACGACGAGCGCGACTCCGCGAGGCGGTGCCGAGGAGGCACGAGGCGCGGGCGGTGGAGGGCGCTTGCGAACGTTGGCTGTGCTCACGAGCACGTCGAGGAGCGCTCGATCGAGCGCTCCGTCCGGGCGACGCACCGGCGGCTCCAGCCCGAGCTCCGCTTCGAGCTTTGTAAACTCATCTTGCCAAGAGCAGCCGTCGGCGGTATCGGACTCGAGCCCCACGCACTCGTCCGACTCGATGCCGCCGCAGAGGTCGTGCGTGGCCGCGTCGTCGTCGTCGAAGCAGTACGAGGCGAGCACCATGATGTGCCGAAAAAAAATCAAACGCGAAGGAGGTCCTCTGTTCATGTGAACGCGCACGCTTCTAGCGAAAAAGCGTCTCTTTGGTTCATCGAACAGAAAATCGTTTAGGGTCACAATCGAAGCAGCCGTGGGTTGCGGAATTCACGACCCGCAATGGCGAAGCGTCTCTCTCTCGTGCTCGCCATCGGCCTCACGTCGCTCACGCTGCTCCGAGAATATTCGTCACTGTCGCGCGATCTCTCACCGGCCGCCACCGCCGCAGCAGCAGTGACCTTGATTTCGACGCCCGAGTCCGATGCCTATGCGGCATCACTCTCCGCCGTCCTCGCAACGCACTCACTGCCACGGCGGCCACCCGACGGCCAGCAGCACGACGAACGGCTCTGGCAGCGCAGCGTGCCTGCCGCCGTGCCTGTCGATGCGCCGCCTGCTGCGCCCTGCGTGCCGCTCGATGCGGCTGCCGTGGGCGCCGCGAGCGCTTCCAACGAGCTCGGCGTCACGTTCGTCACCTTTGCCAACCACGCGCAGCTCGACTTTGCGCTCAACTGGTACGCGCACCTGGCCGCGCTCCAGCTGGGGTCTTCGTCGCTCGTGGGTGCGACCGACACGCCGACGGAGCGTGGGCTTGCGGCTGCGGGCGTGCGCTGCTACCCACTACGCTCGGCGCTGGGCGCCGCCGAAGCCAAGTGGGGAAGCGAGGGGTTCTCGCACATGGGACGCACCAAGGCACGGCTGCTACGCACGCTCCTCGAGCTCAATGCGACGGTCCTCTTCGCGGACGCTGACGTCGTCTTCCTGCGCGACCCGCTGCCCTTCCTCCGGCGCCAGCTGCATGCGGGCGCCCAGCTCCTCTTCCACACGGACGGTTTCGGCTCGTCCGCGCGCGCGCTCGCGGCACAGCCCGAGGGCCTCGAGGACCCCTCCTTTGGTCTCACCCCCGAATTGAACACGGGCCTCTTTGTGGCCCTTCCGGCGGCGCGCAAGCTCGCGATCGCGTGGTGTGAAGCACTCGACGCCGATGGCGCCTTCTCTAACTGGAAGAACGACCAGCAGAGCCTCAACCAGCTCGTACGCCGAGGGCTGCGCACCCGCCCAGGCTCGGCGCTCATGGGTGCGTTCGACGGCACGCTCGAGCTCGGCTTGCTGCCCAACCATTTGTTCCCGTCGGGCCACGTCTTCTTTCTGCAGCGCGCGCTGCGCGGCGCGCACGCGCCGCCGTACGCCGTCCATCTGACCTTCCAGGCACGCGCCGCCCTACGCCGTCCATCTGATTGCATGCCGTACGTCGCCCATCTGATTGCATGCTGATTGCATGCCGTACGCCGCCCATCTGATTGCATGCTGATTGCATGCTGATTGCATGCCGTACGCCGTCCATCTGACCCTCCAGAACTGCGATCAGTCGGGCAAGCGCCATCGGATGCGTGAGGCGGGCTTGTGGCTCCTCGACCCTCCCGAGCATTATGAGCCCGATGGCGGCCTGCTCTCGTACGAGCCCGACCTACCTGCCGAGCTCACGACGGCGCCTTCGCTCCTCTCGGGGCGTGCTTTCGCACCGCTTGAGCGCAACATGCGCGTGCCCGATCCGCTCCGAACACGATTGCGTCTCTGAGTGCATGCTGAGTGCATGCTGAGTGCGTCTCTGAGGACATGCTGATTGCGTCCCTCATCAGGCGCGTGCCCGATCCGCTCCGAACTTGATTGCGTCTCTGATTGCATGCTGATTGCGTTCCTCATCAGGCGCGTGGCCGACCCGCTCGTGCATGCGCACTTCCGACTGATCAACCATCAGCTGCTGCAGGTGCGCACGGCGCTCGCATCTCGGAGTGCATGCTGATTGCGGCTGATTGCGCCCCTCATCAGGCCCGTCAGCTGTGCGGCAGGTGCGCACGGCGCTCGCGCTCGCGCAAGTGCTCAACAGGACGCTCGTCCTCCCGCGCTTCCTCTGCGGCGTCGAGACGGTGACGAACTTTGCGCACTTCCGACTGATTGCATGATGATTGCATGATGATTGCATGCTGATTGCATGCTGATTGCGTCCCTCATCAGGTGACGAACTTTGCGCACTCGGGCGTCCGCTGTGTGGGCTCCAACGGCTGTGCGATGGCGCTGCCCTACTGGTGCCCGGCCGACCACGTGCTGCGCATGCATTACTTGAGAGGCGTGATGCCACAGACCCCTCAGCTACCGGTAGGTGATCGCGAGTTCTCGCTCTTTGCATGCAAGTGCCCATCACGGCGCCCTCACCTCCGCACAGGTACGTTATCGCGAGTTCTCGCTCTTTGCGAACGCGCAGGCGCGCCGAGCCGGGCGCGCGCTGCCCTGGGCGACCGCCCACCTGCCCGAGCAGACGGTTCTCATCAGCGTACCCGACGCACCCGTATGCCGCTGCGAGCCTTGCTGATGAGCCCTGATGAGCATGCCGCTGCGAGCCTTGCTGATGAGCCCTGATGAGCCCTGATGATGAGCCCTGATGAGCACTGATGAGCACTGATGAGCCCTGATGAGCTCTGATGAGCCCTGATGAGCCCTGATGAGCCCTGATGATGAGCCCAGATGAGCACTGATGAGCCCTGATGAGCACGGATGAGCCCTGATGAGCACTGAGTGCAATCGAGAGACCAATGGAGATGCAATGGAGTGCCTCTGAGGACCTCTGATAGCTGTGCTCATCAGTGCTCATCAGTGCTCATCAGGACCTCTGATAGCTGTGCTCATCAGGTACGCCGATGCGAGCCCGCATGTGTGCCGTCCACCCCCGACACGTACGTGGGCTCCCGCCTCGAACGCCTTCGATCGAACCTCTGGGCGCTGCGGGCATGCAAGTGCTCATCACGGCGCCCTCACCTCCCCACATAGGTACGTGGGCTCCCGCTCGCTCGAGCCGACGCCACGCGCTCTGGGCGCGCGTGCTCGTGAGCGCCTCGAGCTACCGGCGACCGTTACGGACGAGGCCGCCCTGCGCGCCAAGCTGCAGCCCTATGCACAGCGCCGCCATCTGCACTTTGCCTCGCTCCGCCCCGAGGGGTTCAGTGTGCGCCTCTCGGCTGTGCGGAGGGGTCCATTCGACGAGACGATCCGCCATTTGGGTGGCGGCTTCTGCTGCGTCGAGGCGGAGCGGCGCGGCGGCTTCGGTCATTTTTGGTATGTGCTCTTCTTCTGTGCATGCTGGCCAGCTCGCCCCTCCGGGAGAGGGAATGCATGCTGATTGCGACCGATTGCGTCCCTCATCAGGTATGATCTCCTGTGGGACCAGCCGCACACTGATCGCTGGGGGCGTGTATGGACCGTTGAGAAGCCGTGGACGCCCACGCCTGGCCCGTGACCGTTACGTGACCGTTACGTGACCGTTGAGAAGCCGTGGACGCCCACGCCTGGCCCGTGACCGTTACGTGACCGTTCCGTGACCGTTGAGAAGCCGTGGACGCCCACGCCTGGCCCGTGACCGTTACGTGACCGTTCCGTGACCGTTGAGAAGCCGTGGACGCCCACGCCTGGCCCGTGATAGGCCCGTGAGACCTCGACGTCATTCCGGCGGCGCTGACCGCTGGTCCGCTGAATGATGGTACTTTTCGGAACTCGAAGCCACCCAGCACCCGCACCCCGCGTACGGGCCACGGCAGCCGCGACTGGACGCGGACCGGACCCGTGCTGCTGATGGCGCACCCCCGCCGGGCGTTGCCGTTACGTCACATGCGGCACCTGAACACGTCAGCCATCTTCGTGTTGTCTTTGGGTAGTCTTTCGGGAGCAACTATTTTGATGGTAGTGGCGCGTGCCACGATCAGCAGGTCGCCATGCACCTCTGGAGGCGCAGGTTTGAAGCGGCTTCAACAACGGCGCCTGATGCGATGCCCTCAGCGACGGCCCGATTCGATTTTGGTGCATGCACAACTGTCTCTGTGCCTGCGCGCCCGTTTGACGGTTTCGCCGGACGCCGGTGCGCAGCTGCGCTCGCGACGGCGTCCGTGGACCCGCGGCGCCTGCGCGACCCTGTAAGTTGCGGCTGTTCGCAGTGTTCTCGGCGGGAACGCATAACGAATGCGTTAACAGTCGTCGCAGGTACACACACGATCGATTCGCCACCCGTTCGACTTTCCGCCTGTCCCTGTGGAACAGCGAGTCCATGTCTCCAACTATGACCCAAGTTTTTCAATACGCCGGATCGAGAACGACGACTCACAGTCACACTCCACTCGACAGGGATCAGGGTCGACACATGTCTCATCGCCACCTAAACCCCACCTGTGCGACGCCTCCGGCCTGTCAATTTCGGGTCTAGGGGCAAAATGGTAGTGACATCGAGACGGAATCTCAAAAGCAATCAGCTGGGATGCGCCACCCGGGGAGCTCTCAGAGCGGTCGGCAGGTGCATGCGATCGCCACGGCTGAGGTGATCAGATGATTGCTGCCCTCATCAGCTGAGCGGTCGGCAGGTGCAACGGTCGCCACGGCTGAGGTGATCAGCTGATTGCTGCCCTCATTAGCTGAGCGGTCGGCAGGTGCAACGGTCGCGACGGCTGAGGTGATCAGATGATTGCTGCCCTCATTAGCTGAGCGGTCGGCAGGTGCAACGGTCGCCACGGTCGATCATCTGGTAGCCAGAGGGGCAGCTCTTGCCCACGCACGCGCCCGCGGACGCGGCGGCGGCGGCGGGAGGCGGCGGCGGCGGCGGCGACGAGGAAGCTGTGGAAGCTGTGGAAGCTGTGGAAGCTGTGGAAGCTGTGGAAGCTGTGGAAGCTGTGGAAGCTGTGGAAGCTGTGGAAGCTGTGGAAGCTGTGGAGGCCAGGACGGAGGCCAGGGCGGAGGCCAGGGCGCTCAACGGCTGCGTCGTGTTGTCCGCGGCTGCCACAGCGGCGCCCGGCACGGCGCTCCCAGCGGTCGCCTCCTCGGCCTCCGGCTGAGCTTCCACAGCGGGTGTAACGGCCGCCGGGAGCGCCGTGTCGGGCGCCGCGCCCGCTGTCGCCGACGCCGTCAACGGCGCCGTCGTCGCTGCCGCACTCGCCCCCTCTGCCCGCGCTTGCTGCAGCATCGCCCAGATGGCTTGCTGCAGCGGCAGAGCAGAGGCGCCCGACACGGCGCCCTCCGCGGTCGTCGGCACGGGCAGCGGCGGCGGCGGCGCAGGCGGCGGAGGTGTCAAGAGCTCTGCCACACGCTTCTCGAGAGCGCTCACGTTGACCTCGAGCGCGAGGCGCTTCGAACGCTCCTCCTCGTACGCGAGGCCAAGCGACGCGTTCCGCTCCGCCGCCGCCTTAAACTCGTCGAGCACCAGGGCGCGCACCTGTGTGGGGAAGGGGGTGGGGCGCCGTGGTGAGCACTTGCATGCTGGGCGCTCGTCGAGCACCCGGGCGCGGGGCGCCGTGGTGAGCGCTTGCATGCTGGGCGCTCGTCAAGCACCCGGGCGCGCACCTCGGACAGCGAGTCCTGCCATCTGGCCGCCTCCTCCTTCTTCTCGTCACTGGACCACGAAGACGACTTGCCCTCGGGCTGCTCGAAGCCCTTAGTCGCATCCTCGATGGCGAGGGTGGTCCGGTCCGCGAGCTCGTCGAAGAGCAGCGCCGCGCGCTCCTCCACCTTCGGCGACGTCTTCAGCAGCAAAGCCTTGAGCGCGGCGGCGCGCCGCGCGGTGCGCATCTTTTTGGTCGTCTCGAGCTCTAACGCTTTCTTCTGCTTCTCCTGCCCCTCTTCCTGGCTGGCGAGCTGCGCGGCGAGGTCCTTGAGCAGCCTGGGCAGCGCGCCGCCGCCGTCGGGCGCGCCGCTCGTCCCCGCCGTCGCCTGCAGCACCGCCTTGGTCAACTGCTCGGTCGACGTTTTGTCGTAGTTGATGACGGCGGGCTGCAGCTGCAAGAGCTTCTTCTTGAGAGCCTCGTGCTCGGTCTGCTGGCGAGCGAGCGCGGCGCCCAGGTCGCGCACGAGCTGCGGCAGCGGCCCGCGCACCTCCGACGGCAGCGCCGCCGCCATCGCCGCCTGCTGCAGCTCCGCCACGGAGTTGCGATCGTACCGAGGGACGGTCACGCTGGAGGCGGCGGAGGCAGCGGCGGGCGCGGGGCCAGCGCCGGATGCCGCGGGAGTGCGGCGCGCCGCCGCGCCGAGCTGCTGCAGCCGCTCCTCACGCGCCGAAAGCGTCTCGCGCAGCTCGGAGAGCGTCGCCGACACCGTCTCATCGGATGCCGAGCTCTGCAGATCGCCGATGAGCTTGTCGGTCCAGCGGCGCTCGACCTCGTCGGTCTCGGCGCCTAGCAGCGAGCGCGACGGGCCGCTACTCAGACCCTGCGGCCGGCGCGGCGGAGGCAGCACCGCCGTCTGCCCAAAGTTGACACCAAAGAGGTAAGCGCCGAGGCAGAGCAGCGCTGTCCACACAAAGAGCACGCCAACGGAGGCGAGGGCGAGCTTGTTGCCGACGCCGATGGAAGCGAGGACCGGAGACGGCGGCGACCGCGGCCTCTTGGACTCGGACTCGATGTCGTGATCACCAGCGCGCGGAGCCTCCGGCGTCTGATGGACAGGGCGCCTCTCCATGTGTCGTCTTCGTCACAAACTGCTGCTGCTGCTGCTGTGAAACACACACGCGCACAACCTCCGGACCCCCAAGCACGAGGGCCTCTATCGCTATGGACGGAGGTGCTGCTGCTGCTGTTCAACACAACGCGCGCACACTCTCCGGACCCCCAAGCACGAGAGCCACTGTCGCAATGGACGGAGGTGTCAGGCCGACACAGCCCGTGCTAACACAACACCCGTATTAACACAGGCCGTTAATCGGCGAGGCTTGGGGGAAGGGAGAGCACCGGTCTAGCATCTGCGCCAGACTGGTGCCCCTCTTCCCCCGAATGTATACCAGTAGGGGTGACGGGGGGTTTCCTATACAAATTGGGGGGGGTTTCCTATACAATACGTATCCTGATGTATCCTGCATGTATCCTGCATGTATCTTGCATGTATTTCGATGTGTCCCGTTCAGATACATCAAGATACATTGAGATACAACAAGATACATTTGTATCTGTCTCTTCGGCTATCATATGAAATGTATCTTACCTAGGGATATGTATCCTTCTTTAAGATACATTTAGGATACATTTAGGATACATTTAAGATACAATGTATCTTAACCCTCAGATACATGGCACACAAGATACACTCACGATACATGTCGGATACATACGGGATACATTCGAGGATACGTATCTCGAGCCCTACTGCTTGCGCTTGGATGCGCGCTTGGATGCGCCCTTGGGCGACGCCTTGGGCGTCGCCTTGGGCGCGTCCTTAGCTGCCTTAGGTGCCTTGGCAGATGCCTGAGCTTCCTTGCCTCCCTTCTTCTTCTTGGATGGGGGCTGAGCTTCTTCTTCTTGCTCCTCGCCCTCGGGCTCGCCCTCGGGCTCGCCCTCGCCCTCGCCCTCAATCATCTCCTCCTCCCCCTCATCCTCATCTTGCTCCGCGGTGTCGGAGGGCAGGAAGCCCTTCTGGTAGAAGTAGCCGGTGGAGTGCTGGATGATGCGGTAGTGCTTGCCATCCTTGGACAAGCGCTTCCACACGCACTCCTCCGCCTTGAAGTTTTGCTTGCCGCCACGGGAGTTGACGCCAGAAGTGCCGTATTTGCCCTCGCCGAAGATCTCGGGGAGCTTCCCCACCGCCTCTTCCATGTCGCCGGCGTCCCTCGTCGCCGAATCTACCCAGATGAAGTTCTGCTTGGCCAGCTTAGCAGAAGATGACCCCCCCTGCATGCTGACAGTCATGCTGCCCATCTTCATCAGGGCCTTGTACTTCTTGTTGATGCTTGCCATCCTGTCCTTGTACTCCTTGCTGTTCTCGTCCCAGCCACACGCCTCAGCGAGCGCCTTCAGGTCCATGACTTCGGCGAGCTCCTGGGCAACGACGGAGGGAGTGGAGGCCATGGAATCGCGTGTATCTCGCGCCAAACTTGTCAAAGCGCCGACGGATCCTGAACAAAAAGTTTCTGTATCTCAGCGCGCGAAACCGCGAATTGCACGGCGCTCCGCGCTCCTCAGACATTATGATGCAACCCTCTGAGCCCCCCATCTCCTCACAAGAGTGGCTTCCAGTAGGTGCACAAGACCACGAGAGTATGGAGGGAGGCCAACAGCAGCTCAAGACCCTAGAGGGAGGCAGATGGAAGTGGCAGAGGAAGTACCCAGGTGATGGCGTCACTAAATCCGTCTTCATCTGCAATGGGCATGATGACTGCAAGCGTGAGCTGAGGGTGGTCAAGGTCAATCAGATTTACATGATCCAGGGGAGAGGGAAACATAGTGCAATCTCCAATGCGAAGAAGAGGGCAAACTCTACCCTTACAGTGGATCAGGAAAAGCTGCTGAGCTTCGCGCTCGACCAAGGCGGTAAACCAGCAGGGATAAGGGTGGCTTTGACAAAGCAGAAGATGGAGGAGCTGCAGAGTGCTGGAGTTGACCCACTACTGCTCAAGGACCCAATGGGTGGCCTCATAGGTGTGCTGCACACGATGATGGCAACAAAACATTCCCCCAACCCCCGAGATACGTATCCCGCATGTATCCCGCATGTATCTTGCATGGATCCAGAATGTATCTGGATTGTATCTTGATTGCCACTGAGGATACATGTATCCCGCATGTATCCCGCATGTATCCCGCATGTATCCCACATGTCGCCTTCGTATCAGATACATCTCTCTCTGGATGCATTTGAGATACATGTATCCCGCATGTATCCCGCATGTATCCCACATGTATCTTGATGACCTCTGAGGATACATGTATCCCGCATGTATCCCGCATGTATCTTGCATCTGAGATACGTACCTCTCCGGATACATTTGAGATACATGTATCTCATTATGTATTCCTCATGTATCCCGCATGTATCCTCCATGTATCCTCGAACCGCTGCAGATACATGTATCCCGCATGTATCCCGCATGTATCCCGCATGTATCCCACATGTATCTCTTATGTATCCTACGTGCGTTCCTCCTCGCAGGTGTGCCTACCTTGAAACAGCTACAGGGGCGCGCAAAGGAGATGAAGAGGGCGAGGACTGCTGCCGTGCAGCTCGACCAGCTCATTGACTTGAAGACCCTGGCTCTCACATACTTTCAGCCCATGCCAGAACCACTGACCCTGACGCCACCCTCGGGCACACAGCTAGCGGCCCAGCAGACGGCCGCTGCAGCTCTTCCCCTGGCCGGCCCACCCTCGGGCACACAGCTAGCGGCCCAGCAGACGGCCGCTGCAGCTCTTCCCCTGGCCGGCCCACCCTCGGGCACACAGCTCAGACAGCTAGCGGCCCAGCAGACGGCCGCTGCAGTTGTTCCGCTGGTCGGCTCGAGCTCATCCGCAGCATCGGACTCGACGCTCAGACAGGTGATCAACGTGCCCATGGACTGCGCAAGATACGACACAGAGGGCATGTGCTTCACGGGCCCAATGCAAGTGCAGTGGATTGGGCAGCTTCTCCAACGTCCGCAACAGTTCGTGCTGCACGCGGACGGCAAGCACAAGCTGCATCACGGCAGGTGGGTGCTCATGACGCTCGGCACGCACTACCTACGATACGATGCGGAGCGCGATCAGCTCTCCACGTCCTTCGCGCCCCTCATGTACTTGATGAGCAAGCAGGTGGAGTCCGGCTCGGAAGTGCAGCTGGGCTCGGCGAACATGCTCATCGATGCGCTGAACGTCTTGGCGGTCCAGGTATTCGGACAGGAGATGAAGCCAGGAGCGTGCGTCTCCGACCACTGCGATGCGTACCGCAATGCTTTCAAGATAGGGTTCCCCGACGCGAAGCTGCTGCAGTGCTGGCCCCACATCTCGCGGAAGTTCCAAGAGGGCGAGTACGTCTCGACGACTTGGGAGCACTTCGACGAGGCCAAGGGAGATCTCTATGCGCTGCACCTTGCGAGGTCTCCCGAGATGTGGGATCTGCTCGTGGCCGAATGCGGCAAGCGATGGGACAAGTGGGGCGGCGGCAAGATGAATACGTTCTGGAACTCGAACTGCATCGCGCCATGGAACAACTGGCACATGGGTCGGGCCGACGTCGTCTTCTGCACCCCGAGCCAGAATGCCCAGGAGTCGTGGCACCGGGACATTCTGCGCTCCAAGATCCCGGGCATGTTTCGAGGCAGCACGGAGACCGTGTTCATGACCGCGCTGCCACAGCTCATCATCATGGACGGCATCTTGATGCCCACCGTGCTCCCATTCTCCGTGCCGGCGATCCCGAAAGCGATGTTGGTGAAGGCCCTCTACTACATCAACAACCAGGAGACGCACGTACGGATTTTTCAAGAGGAGCGCGCGGACCAGTACTCCTACTATGTGCTCAAGAAGGACAACGAGTACGGGGCCAAGAATATCACCTCGAAGCTGATCGAGCTGTTTGAGGCTGCAAGAGTTGCTGGTGAGAAGGACACGCGCATCAGGGACCACGCCACCCTCCTAGCGGTGTGCGATGCGCTGCATGTCGTGGGCCCTCCTGCAGAGGGCCAATCGGTGCTGCCATGCGAGGGGAATCCATGTGGATTCGATTGCAAGGCGTGCAAGGCTTTCAAGCAGGTGGGCATCTGCTCCCACGTGCTGACCATCAACCACATGCTGACGAGGTTCAACGTGCGCTTTCAGCTCAAGTCGATTCAGACGAATGCGTTGAAGAAGGCTGGGCAAAGAGGAAGTCGAAAGCTGTTGCCTGCCCTTC
>Ga0210247_100948_pt1 | contig 25472 bp, 18 predicted proteins | sample ChrtobMetP3_16mM_FD_155449 | JGI IMG/M metagenome (GOLD analysis project Ga0210247, IMG submission 155449) | Chrysochromulina tobin associated microbial communities from unialgal haptophyte culture, Seattle, Washington, United States - P3_16mM | ecosystem: Host-associated > Algae > Haptophytes >... | reverse complement strand
TGCCTTGCCACCTTCACGCCCACCCTTCGCAAGCCCTCGCGCTTCCTGATGGCATGCGATGGCGCGCCGTGATGGGCGCCACTGCACAGCGCCAACAGCGTGCGTTCCCCGTGCGCTTCGAAACAGGGATTGGAAGGCGGAGGCGGCCAAGGCGAAGGCCGACAAGGCGGCGGCCGCGAAGGCGGCGGCCGCGAAGGCGGCGGCCGATAAGGCGGCGGCCGATAAGGCCGCGGCGGACAAGGCCGCGGCGGAGGAGCTGCGGCGCCGAGCCACAGCGCTGGGCCTGCTGCCGGTGCTCACGACTGCCAACATCGCCGACGACGCGATGCTGAAAAAGTCGATCGCGTTTTGCGACGAGCACGGCATAACGAGCGTCTCCGACATGGTCGAGTACAACCTGGTCCAAGACTTTGTTCACCATCTCGGCCTGAAGACGGTCCCCGGCAAGAAGCTGCTCAGCATGCTGCAGACATCGATATCCGGACTCGCCGCCCAGTTGAGCGACCGCCTGTTCTCCACGAGCAGCAGCCGCAAGTCCTCGCCAAAGTGGGACAAGGCGGCGGCCGACAAGGCGGCGGCCGACAAGGCCGCGGCCGACAAGGCCGCGGCCGACAAGGCGGCGGCCGAGAAGGCCGCGGCCGACAAGGCGGCGGCCGAGAAGGCCGCGGCCGACAAGGCGGCGGCCGACAAGGCGGAGGCGGAGAAGGCCGGTGCTCATAGCACGGAGAGCGCAAGAGTGGCCGCCGCCAAGGTGGTGCCGGTCGCCGAGCCGGCCGCCCTTTCCCTCCTCCTCAACCACTGGGGAGCGGCGGCGCGGCGGTGCTTGAGCACCTGCGTCGGCGGTGCGACGGCGCTGCCAGAACGGCGCGCAGTCGCCTCCTCCTCTGCCATCCCCTTCTTCCTTGCCTCGGCGCCCGTGTCCGTGCTGGACCGCGCGAAACGGCTCGTCGAGAGCCGCGGCGGCTATTACGCGGCCGGCGACAAGGACGACATCTTCAACTCGATGACGCTCGGTGACCAGGAGTCGTGGAAGGTCGGCTGGAAGGGCAAGGTCGAGATGATGATCAACATTCTCAAGAAGCAGAACCCCGGCAGGAAGGTGACCGCCCTCGCGATCGCGGGCGGGCCCGCGTGCGACTGGGAGCGCGGCGAGCTGCACAACACCTTCTGCAGCAACCACCGTGAGCTGGAGCTCCGGCAGCTCGGCGAAATGGAGGATCTCGAGCTGTGGCTCGATCGGTACCACCCTGCTTCCCCGGACGATGGCTATGCGGCGTGACAGTCGACGAGTCGGACCGGCGTGTGCGGCCGTGGACCATGCGTGGGGGGGCAGTGGACCATGCGGGGGGGGGCAGGCGTTCGGGCGGCGCGGGCGGGCGCAGCGGCGCACCCGGGTCTGCGGATGAGCCTCTCCGCCCGTGAAAGAGTCTAAGCGGGTCTCTGATGAATGATGAAAGTGCATGCATGCCTATGATGTACTGTGGGTCGTGTGGGTCGCGGTGGTGCGCGTTTGAGGCGCGCGGTAGACATGTTGGGATATGGAGCGCGCGTGGGGAAACGGTGATCGGATAACGAGCTGCTGTGTGCGAGCTGCGGACGGCTCGATTCTACACACACCGACACAGACTGCGGTATTTACACCAGCTCTACCCATGCGTGACGGCGAGGCTGCCCAGGCTGTCACACGCACGCGCCAGCTGTACCTGCGCCGGCCGAGGCCGTCCGCCTTCGTCTGCTTGAGCTCTCTCTCTCAGACGCTGGCGGGCGCGTGCATCAGGGCGTTGGAGATGTCGAGCTCGCATGGTAACGGCATGGCGGCAAGGAGGGCCTCACGCGGCTGCACAGCCGTCGTAGCAGCTTGCAGGGCCTGCGGCGCTGCCGACGAGGCCTGCGCGGTGAAGATGGTGTTGGAAGCTTCAGAAGTCGCACACTCGGTGGCGTACTCGCGCGCCGAGACATGATCGATCAAGAGCTTGAGAAGTCGACGTTGACGCGGTGTGACGCGACCCGCTTGTTGCTCTGGTCATGCTCATCAGCAGGTTGCTCATCGCCGCGACGCCCATGAGCAGGTTGTCATCGCCGCCTGCAGCACGGCTGCCTCACGCCAGCCGCAAGGCGAATCGCATAAGGTCGTTCTGTGTTGCTTCTGCCTTGTTTTTAGCTTTCATTGCGCATTCCGCTTTTGATTGTCCGTGTGTCGGACGCCTATCATTGGAATCCGGACGCATCTGCACAAAATTGGAGCGGGGCCTACACCACGATCTCTTGCACGGGCGAACTCGAAAAAGTTACCGTATCTCAGTTTTATGTGAGGCCACGGACAGCCGCCCCTTGACACCGTGCTCGGCGATGAGCTGCGAGACTAGGCCAGAAGCGATCGCCTCCGCGACGAATCGTTCGAGGAACATGGACGTGTCGGCATCGGCGCGCCGCCTCGGAATCCCAATCGCCTGCTTGACCGACGTGAACGAGCCGTCGAGCACGCGCGAGCCGCGGAGAGGACCGTCGGCCTGCGTGAGCAGCCACGGGCGTAGACCGGCGAGTACCTCGAGGTTCTCGTCAGCGTAGAGCTGACGGCTCAGGTCCAGACCGGGTTCGGCCGTCTGCCTGAGCTCAGCGTGCTGTAGGTGGTTCTCCAACCATAGGCAATACGCCGTGCGGCGTGAGACGGCAACACGGTTGCCGGCCTTGTCGACTTCCTCGATGCTGGTGATCGGGCTCGTGGCCGCCACGAGGTACGTCGCCTGGATTTCACAGTACGGTTGAGTGAACGAGATGATGGCCGCTCGTTGTGGCTCAGCGCCAATCAGCCCTACGTCCCACTCCTCCTTCTCTGCCGCGTCCGCCAGCTTGCCGGGGTTCTCATAAGTGATGAACTCGACGGGCACATTCAGCTTGGCGCCAAGTGCGGTCGCCATTGAAGGGGACACACCACGGGGAGGATCCTTGCTCGACACCAGCAGAAAGTTGCTGAGGTTGATCCCGCAGCGAAGCACGCCGGAGGGTGCGAGCGCTTTCGAGATCTTCTGAAGCGATGAGGTCGCTGAGGTCGCCATTGTTCACGTGATGAGTATACCGGATTCCCGTTTCGAAAAAGGATTTCGAACGCGTTGTGACGGGCAGAAGCCTGAACTGTACATTTGTTGAATTGATTTGGGTGTTGTGTCGTGACACGATGCATGCAAAGGGGACGAAGTAACGGCGAAATCTACGAAAATGGTTCGGCAGCTGAACATCCACTTTATTGAGCCAGGGAGTAGCCAGGGTAAGGATGAGCGACCTGCCTGAGTCTGAGTCTGAGGCCGAACCGTCGAGCAGGGACGAGGACGGGGACGGCCCGGGCACGCCCCACAACTCCACCGAATTCGACGAGGCCGACGCCAACCACAACCGGCGCCACGACCTCGCCGAATTCAGTGCCTTCGTTCGCAGCCGCGAAGAGGGCGAGTACACTGATGAGGAGCTGCAGAAACGCTTCGACGCGCTCGAAACCTCGCTTGATAGCAGCCTCGAAATGCGTGAGTTCTTGACGTGGTCGCTGCGCGAGGCGCTCACCCGCTCGTCGCAGCGCGTCGTCGACCTGTTCAAGCAGTGGGATGAGGACAACTCGGGGAGCGTCGATCGGCGCGAGTTTCATCGCGCCATCCGCGCGCTGGGCTTCGACGTGACACAGGCCGAGTCGGACGACGTCTTCGACTCGCTCGATGAAAACGGCAGCGGCAAGGTCGAGTACAAAGAGCTCCACGCGATGCTGCGTGCGTCGTCGGGCAGCGAGGGGACCAAAGCGAACCTGGCGCGCGGTGCATCGCGCATCTCGCAAGGCGACTACAGCAAGATGGGGAAGCTGACGGCCAAGAACGTCAACCAGAATTACCGGAGCGCGCGCGTGTCCGTTCTGCCCCCAACGGTCAAGATCGAGCTTCGTCAGGACGTGAGCATGCAGGAGCAGATCGTCGAGATCCTCAAACAGAACTCGATCAAGCTCGTCTCCCTGTTCAACGAGTGGGACGACGATGCCAACGGTGCGCTCAGCAAGAAGGAGCTGCGCCAGGGCATCGCGGCGCTCGGGTATGAGGTGCCCAAGAAGGAGGTCGACGAGCTCTTTGAGAGCATGAACGAGAACGGCGACGGTTTCATCGAGTTCGACGAGTTCAAGCGTGCCCTCTCCGAGCGTGGCGCGAAGAACGCCACCAAGACGAAACAACTGGAGAAGCAGAGGTCGACCCTCCAGCAGCCCGGCGCCGCCTCCGCCGATGTGGCATCGGCGGAGGGGGAGGGCGCAGCTGCGGACCAACCGCAAGCGAGCCTACAAGTGAGCCTACAAGCGAGCCTACAAGTGAGCCACAGTGGTGACGTTTCGCCAACGTCGTCGCCAGCGGGAAAGCCGCCCGCGCCAGTGCACGCGCCGCTGAGCTTCAGCGAGGTCGATGGCGATCAGGACGGGCTGATGGACTTTGGTGAGTTCAGCACCTTCATCCGCGCACGCGAGCCACTCGGTGAGTACACCGAGGAGGCGCTGCGCGTCCGATTCAACGCGCTCGACACCTCCGGTGATGGCTACGTCGACCTCCGGGAGTTTATGAATCATGAGCTCCGTATGGCCCTCTCCCACTCGTCCGAGCGCGTGATCGACCTCTTCAAGCAATGGGACGAGGACGGCAACGGCAAGATCGATAAGAAGGAGTTCTTTCGCGCCCTTCGTGCCCTCGGGTTCGAGGTGAGTGCCGTTAATTGCTCTGATTGCCATTGATTGCCACTGATTGCCACTGATTGCCCTCGGGTTCGAGGTGACGCAGGCGGAGTCGGACGATGGCTGCGCGCGAGCATGCATGTGCTCACCACGGCGCCCTGTGTGTCCTCTTTCCCCACAGGTGACGCAGGCGGAGTCGGACGAATGCTTCGCCTCTCTCGACAAGGACAGGGGCGGCAAGATTGAGTACAAGGAGCTGAACATGTTGCTGCAGACCGCGGGCAGCCTAGCGAACCAGCGCAAGAGAGAGCTCACCGCCAAGCGCATCTCGCAAGGCGACCGCAGCCGCACAGCCAAGGTCACGGCCAAGAATGTCAACACGAACTACAAGGCGGCTCGACTGTCCGTGCTGCCCCCAACGGTCAAGATTGAGCTTCGTCAGGACGTGAGCATGCAGGAGCAGATCGTCGAGATCCTCAAACAGAACTCGATCCAGCTCATTGACCTGTTCCGCGAGTGGGACGACGATGCCAACGGCGGACTCGACAAGAAGGAGCTGCGCCAGGGCATCGCGGCGATCGGGTACGAGGTGCCCAAGAAGGAGGTCGACGAGCTCTTTGAGAGCTTCAACACCAACGAGGACGGCGCGGGATTCAAGGACGACTTTATCGAGTTCGAAGAGTTTAAGCGGGTGCTCTCTGAGCGCGGCTCGAAGCTCGCCACGAGGGCCAAGCTCACCAAGCAGAAATCGGAGCTCAAGGCGAGCTCGGCGACCATGTCCGAAGAGGACCGTGCGGCAGTCAAGATGCAAGCCATCCAACGTGGCCAGCTGGCGCGCAAGGGGAATCTCAAGGGGAATCTCAAGAAGCCGTCCGCCCATGCCAAAAGCGAGGGAGAGAGCGAGGGAGGCGCTGCCATCGGGGCCGTGGAGGCCACGGATGTGCAGGGCGCGGCCGAGGAGGGCTTCGACCCGGGCATGCGTCATAACTGGGTCGACTTTGACCTGACGGACGTCACCCAAGACCGGCGGCTCGATGCGGTCGAGTTCAATTCGTGGGTCCGCTTCCGCGAAGAGGGCGAGCATGCGGATGCGGATCTTGAGCAACGCTTCCTGTCCATGGAGATCGACCAGAACGGCAGGATCGACCCGCATGAGTACGTGCAGTGGTCGCTGCGAGATGCGCTGCTCCGCTCCGCTGGACGGGTGGTCGACGTGTTCAAATCATGGGATGCGGACCGCTCTGGGAATGTGGACAAGAAGGAGTTTTGGCGGGCTGTGTGCGCGCTCGGGTTCGATGTGCCTCAGCCCGACGTGGATGCCGTCTTTGACACGCTCGATGGGGACCGGAGCGGGAAGCTCGAGTACAAAGAGCTCCATGCGATGCTGCGCGATTCGCAGGGCAAGGATGCGACGAGGCGCGCACTGAAGCGCGTCCAAGCGCAGCAGGCGGACAGGAGCCGCTTCGGCAAGCTGACGGCGCAGAACGTGAACGCCAACTACGTGGGACCTCGCGTCGCCTGCTTGCCCGAGACGGTGACGCTCGTGCCCGGAGATTTGACGATTCAGGAGCAGATCTTCGACATCCTCAAGTCTCACTCGGTCAAGTTGATCCAACTGTTCCGCGAGTGGGATCGGGATGGCAACGGCGCGCTCGACAAGAAGGAGCTGCGCAAGGGCATCGCGGTGCTCGGTTACGCGGCCTCCAAGAAAGAGATCGACGAGCTCTTCGACTCGTTTGACAAGGACGCTGGCGGGTATATCGACTTCGATGAGTTCAAGAGGGTGCTCTCCGAGAAGGGCGTCAAGGAGGCGCAGAGGGCCGCCGACGCGGCGGCCAAGGCGGCGGGGAAGGAGCCGCCGAGCATGCGCCGCAAGCGGGCGGAGCAGAAGATGCGCGAGGAGGCCGAGGAACGAGCGGCCGCCGCCGAGGCGGCAGAGGCGGCATCCGGCCGGCGGGGTCCCGAGCTCTCGGCGGCCGCAAAGACGACGCAGCAGCAGCTGTGCACCTTCCTCGGTGCGAACAATGCGAAGATGATGGCCCTCTTCCGCGACTGGGATGCCGACGGCAACGGCGCTCTCGACCGCAAGGAGTTCCATCGAGCGATCGGATGCCTCGGCGCCTTTTTCTGCACCAAGGCGGACATTGACATCCTCTTCGACTTGATCGACGAGAGCGGCGACGGACACATTGACTTTAGCGAGATGAAGCGCGCGCTCAACGCTTGGTCGAGCGGACGGGCCGCGGCGTCGCCACGTCACGCGCCCTCGGGTGGCGCCGCCCTTTCCGCCTCCCTCTCCACACCCAAGCGCGTAGCGCCGTCGGTGGTCATCAAGGAGACGCTCAAGGAGGTCGAGATGGTGATGATGGGGCTGCCCGAGGGAGAGGACCCCGGGGAGTTGGTCATGACTGAAGAGCATGGGGAGCACACACACACTGTCATCCTGCTGCACGCGGAGGGCTCGGCCGCAGAGGCGCACAGCCGGTTGTATCGGAGATTCGGGGAGATTGGCGTGCACTGCCGTTTCGTCTTCCCGCGCGCACCCCAGCGCAAGCTGACCAGTGTGCCGGGGGGGCCTGAGGTCGTCTGCTGGATGATGCCCAGGGACACGTCGCCGTCGCCGGGCGATGGGAGCATGCCGGCGCAGTACGGCTACGACGCGATGCTCGCGGCGGGCCAGCTGGGCGCGCAGACGCGCCGGCTGCATGCTCTCCTCGATCGCGAGATCGCGTTGCTTGGCGGCGACGCGTCGCGGGTCGTCTTCGGCGGCGCGTCGCAGGGCGGCATGCTCGCGCTGCACGTGGCGATGAGCTACCGGGCGCCGCTGGGCGCACTGCTCTGCCTGCGCACAATGCTGAGCACCGATCACACGACCCCTGTCGGCGGCGAGCACGCAAAGACGCCCATCTTCGTCTTCGCTGGGGGGCGCGATACCATTTGTCCCTTGCACGAGCAGCGCGCCTCGTTCTCGCGCCTCTCCGCGGCGGGGTACACGGTAGAGTGGCACGTCGAGCCGGAACTCACCCATCACGCCGACTGCCTCAACGAGCAGCGGTACATCGCCTACTGGGTCGCCCGGGCCTCGATGGCCAAAGGGGCGAAGCTCTCATTCCAAGCCGCAGCGGTCGATGCCCTCCGACGAAACCTGATCGTGAACAAGCGGCCCACCTCGCCGGACTCGCCGCGCCCGGGCACGGCGCGCGGCCCGCCGTCGCCCCGCCTTCGCTACCGGGCCGGCTCGGCCAAGAGCGCGCGCTCACCAGGGCGCTCGCGCAGCGCGTCGCCCCGAGGGCGCTCACCAGGGCGCTCAGCCTCCCCCGCGACACGGGTGCAGATGATCTCCCCCGCCGTCCCCTCGGCGCCATCCCCCCAGCGCCAGATCTCCCCCGCCCTGCCGCCCAGCTCACCGTCGCTGCGGATGGGCCCCGACGGCAAGCTGATGCACGTCAACCCGCTCACGCTCGAGCCGTCCTGGCGCTTGCCTCTCCCACCTAAATCACCCGGGGCGAGGAAGCCGGAATGGGACGACCGGTGCTGCACCGCGGGCGAAGGCGGTCTGCAGGTGGCGCTCTGATAACAAGCTGATGACCAATGATTACCAGCGGATTACAAGCTGATTGCCATCTGATTGCGAAGGCGGTCTGCAGGTGGCGCTCGCCCACGATGGCGCTCGCCCACGAACCCGAGGCTTCAGATTGCCTTCTGATTGCCTTCTGATTGCCTTCTGATTGCCTTCTGATTGCCTTCTGATTGCCATCCGGTTGCCGGATGATTACCAGCTGATTACAAGCTGACGACCAATGATAACCAGCTGATTGCAAGCTGATGACCTCCGATCGCCCGATATGGCAGGTGGCCCTCTCCCACAAGCTCGAGGCCATCGTCGCCGAAGAAAAGTCGTTCGAGGCGAAGCGGCGCGAAGCACTCAAGCAAGCGCAACGCGAGTACTCGCGCCCCTTTAGTGCTCGACCGCCTCTCGCATTGCCGGGGGCCCACGAGGCAGGCCCCTCACCGCAGCGGCCTAGCTCGTCCCCACAGCATGCACACGCCGAGCGCTTCGTGCGCCCCCAGCTGCGCGACGGGAGCGGCCAGATCATCCCGGCTTGAGGGAGGAGATCATCCTGGCCTGAGGGATGAAATCATGACCGGCTTGAGTGAGAAGATCATCCGACGGGAGCGGCCAGATCATCCCGGCTTGAGGGAGGAGATCATCCTGGCCTGAGGGATGAAATCATGACCGGCTTGAGTGAGAAGATCATCCCGGCTTGAGCGAGAAGATCATCCCGGCTTGAGTGAGAAGATCATCCTGGCTTGAGGAAGGAGATCATCCTGGCTTGAGTGAGGGTTGAGCGAGGTATGAGCGAGGCTGACGGCGCGCGCCGAAGGGGGGAGGGTGCACATGTGGGCAGTGGGGAAGCAGTGGGGCGGGATGCATTCGGGATGCATGCCATGCAACGGCGGCGAATGAGCAAAGTCGTCACAAAGGCGGCGGGATGCGGGCCACATGCAGCAAGGGGCAAGGCGAGGGCAAGGCGCGTGTACACCAAGCTCCATGCTGGGGGAACACGTGATGAGCGCCATGGTGAGCGCCACGGCTTTGAATCATCGGGCGCTGATCATGTGGTGCCTTGTGGTGCCGGGCATGTCGCGATCGGATCGGATGGTAGAAGTCCACATGTCTTGAGTGTACAGTAGGGTAACAGTAGGGATCCTACTGGGACTACTTCGATGCATGTCTTGTCGGTACGCGACGCGACGCGCCGGAGCCGGAGAGGCGGCACGCCGCACGTCCACCCTGGGTCGAGTTCGGTTTGTATGCTATGTGCCTGTTCTCGGTTATGTGTGTCCGTACCCTCCGTGCCGCTGCCACCAGTGCGCAGTGGGGTGCGCGGCCAGATCATCCCGGCTTGAGGGAGGAGATCATCCTGGCCTGAGGGATGAGATCATGACCGGCTTGAGTGAGAAGATCATCCCGGCTTGAGCGAGAAGATCATCCCGGCTTGAGTGAGAAGATCATCCTGGCTTGAGGAAGGAGATCATCCTGGCTTGAGTGAGGGTTGAGCGAGGTATGAGCGAGGCTGACGGCGCGCGCCGAAGGGGGGAGGGTGCACATGTGGGCAGTGGGGAAGCAGTGGGGCGGGATGCATTCGGGATGCATGCCATGCAACGGCGGCGAATGAGCAAAGTCGTCACAAAGGCGGCGGGATGCGGGCCACATGCAGCAAGGGGCAAGGCGAGGGCAAGGCGCGTGTACACCAAGCTCCATGCTGGGGGAACACGTGATGAGCGCCATGGTGAGCGCCACGGCTTTGAATCATCGGGCGCTGATCATGTGGTGCCTTGTGGTGCCGGGCATGTCGCGATCGGATCGGATGGTAGAAGTCCACATGTCTTGAGTGTACAGTAGGGTAACAGTAGGGATCCTACTGGGACTACTTCGATGCATGTCTTGTCGGTACGCGACGCGACGCGCCGGAGCCGGAGAGGCGGCACGCCGCACGTCCACCCTGGGTCGAGTTCGGTTTGTATGCTATGTGCCTGTTCTCGGTTATGTGTGTCCGTACCCTCCGTGCCGCTGCCACCAGTGCGCAGTGGGGTGCGCGTCATCTGTTGGTCATCTGCGAGCACTGTCCACTGTCCCCACTGAGGCGTGCAGCCGTTATGCGTTAAAGCATTAAAACCGAACGCCCATGCGAACGCCTCGTCGGCTTCGCCGCTTCGACCATGGCGCGTGGACCACTGGAGACGTCTGGAGTGGAGCTTGAACTGAGTTCCAAAACGCACACACGAATACCTACATGTGAACTGGCTACTGACGACAGTGTACTAGTCGCTAGGGTCCCTATGCAGTCGTACAGCCCTCCAGCCCGTGGGCCGAGCCGAGCTGCACCTGCATTGCCTATGACGAAAAGGGTACGCCCGGGTCACAGTAAACTAATGCCAAGCAGTCCCTCCCGCGTTCGGATCAGCGCCGCGTATCGCGTGCCTCACGAACGCGGCGATGGCGCCGAGGTCGACCGGCTGGCGTGGCATGGCGTGTTGCCCTCCGCGGACCATGTGCTCGGTACGGCGCCCGAAGAGGGCAGCGAGCTCGGCGACGCGGCTGGGTGGAACGGCCGTGTCGTATTCGCCACTGATGACGAGGGCTGGTGTCGCGAGGGATGCGGGCTCGAGGGCACGATACCAGCCGAGCTCGGCGTCGCTCGGCAAGGGCGAGCGGAAGCCGTTGACGAGGATGACGAACCGAGGTGAGCGAGCGGCGCCGGCGCCCTCCGCCGCCCGCTCGAGCATCTCGAGTCGTGCGCACAGCATGGCTGCCATCGCAGCACCCTGTGAGAAGCCGAGCACGCCATCGTAAGCCCCGCGCCGCCACTCGGCCACGAGCAGCTCCACGTTGGCAGCCGCGTCGAGGTAGCCCACCTCGGCGAGCCTCCAAAAGTCGGGCTGCCTCGTGCGATCCATCGGAAACTCGGGCTCAAAGTGCCACCATGCACGCTGCCGCCCACCGCTGTCGTGGATGATCGCCGGCCCGTCTATGCCGGACAGCTCAAGCATGCCGGCCGTGGGTGCTTGCGAACTCAAGTCTTTGCAGTGACGCGAGAGGAAGGCTTGCAGGTTGGAAGCGTAGCCATGGCAACAGAGCACTCGGACGCGAGCCGCGCTGGCCTCGTGTGCAGCGCCGTCGTCCTCGTCGTGCTGGCCTCCCGAAGCATCTTCGCAACCTCGGATCGCGCGCCACGCGTCAAATTTCCGCACGTGATCGGCGAACATCGTGTTCGCGGCCCTGCATCGTCGAGCTCGAGCCGGTTCACAGTGCTGGGGTGTGAACACTGATGAACTGACAACAAAAAGATAAACTAAACTACACGAGGCTGAGGGTCCGCTTCCGGAGCCCCGCCAACGGCCGCGTGTGGCACTCCAATTGGGCAATTGACTACCGGCACCGCGGCCGCCTGCATCGGGCGCGTGTTGGCGCTCGAGAAGCCGACAATCCCGAGCTTGGAGCTCCCATTCGAGGTGGCAATCTCGTGCTTGGAGCTCACACTCGAGAAGCTGACAATCCCGAGCCTTCGCTTGGCCATGCCGACGACGCCGGGCACCCCGGTCGAGATGGCGCTCGAGATGGCGCGCTTCTTGGACGCGGGAGGCGCGCCACTGTCGAGGGGGACACGCGCCGTACCGGGCGCGGGAGGCGCAGCACTGTCGAGGGGGGCACGCGCCGTCCCGGACGCCTCATGGGCAGCGCTGCTCGCGTCCTCTGCTGCCGCTGCGGTGCCCGTTGCGGTACCCATGCTCTCCTCGACCTCCTCCTCGTCCTCCTGGGCCTGGATCAGGGTCTGGAGGAGGCAACCGCCATCGAGCTCTGGCGCCGTATCGGGCACGGGCGACCGCTCGCGGCTAACGGCGAACGGCGCCCCCTCGATAGCGCCCGATACGGCGCTCGATACGGCGCTCACAACCGCGCCCGATACGGCGCTCTCCTCTACCACCGAACGGTAGCGGCCGAGGAGGCGGCCGAGGAGGCGGCTGGGCTGCTGCTGCTGCTGCTGCTGCTGCTGCTGCTGCTGCTGCTGCTGCTGCTGCCTCTGCGGCTGCTGCTGCTGCCTCCTCGCAGCCTCGCGTGCGCGCCGCTCGCTCACTCGGCTCGTGCCGAAGAGTTGGGCACGCAAGAGGCGCTCGAGGCCGCCCGCGAGCACCACGGCGCCCAAGCGCCCCACGCTCCCCTCAAAGTCACGCAGCTCGAAGAGCGGACCCTCCATCTGTAACGTGCGCTCGGGACGGCGCTTGGACGGGCGCTCGGGACGGCGCTTGGTAGGGCGCTCAGTACGGCGCGCGGCCGGTTCTGCGGCGGGCTGCTTGGGATTCGTCAAGCCGGCGCCTCCGAGATTCGTCAAGCCGGCGCCTCCGAGCCACCGCCTTCGGCGCAGCGCTGGTGGCGCAGGCGCAGGAGCCGGCGCTGGTGGCGCAGGCGCGGGAGCCGGCGCTGGTGGCGCTGTGCAGTCCGAGGCCGCGGTGCTCTGCGCATCGAGGGCCGTCTCTGAGAGCTTCTGATGGCTTGTGATGGCTTCTGATGGCGTTGGCGCACCAACGGCCGTCGCCGCCTCGGTGGTCGTCGCCTTCACGTCCTCGTCCTCCTCCTCGTCGTCGTCGTCGTCGTCGTCGCTGGACTCCGCAGTAACGGTAACGGCCGACCAGGCCTGAGCGGCGCCGCTCGGTACGGCGCTCGGCTCGGGCGCGCTGTCACCGCTGCGTCGACCGCTGCGGCCATCGGGGCCGTTGGCGGCGACGGTGGTCGCCATGCTGCCGATCATGAGCGTCACCGAGGAGACGACCAGGTGGTCGACCGCCACATAGTGCCGCAGGCTCTTCTGCGCGTCGTCGTGGGCAGCGCGCGTCGCGTCGAGCTCGCGGATGGTGTACTCGGGCTGCGCGAGGATACGAGAGACGACGTCGCCGCACGCCCAGGCGAGCCCCTCGCGCACCATCGCGTCCTTGACGCCACGGAACTTGCCGCCCACAAACGATCGAAGCGTCCTCTTCGACTTCGACTGCCTTTCATCTTCGAGTGCCGCCGCTGCTGCTATGCTCTCCTCGTCCTCCTCCTCCTCCTCCTCCTCTCGTAGCGACTTGTCGCCCTGCGACTTGTCGTCCTCGCGGCTCACGGGGGACGGCCCGCGGCTCACGGATGGCGGCGCGGCGGCCTCGGCGGCGCTCTTGTCCTCCGCCGCAGGCGTCGTGAGTCGCTCATAGAAGAGGCTGCTGTTGGTCGTGCCGCCCGGCGTGATCTCCTCACGACGGACCACGATGCCGTGCAGGCGTAGCTTGCGAATGTGGCGGCGCGGGCAGCCCAGCATGACGTCGACGCCAAACATGCGCACTGAGCATGCGCCAAGCAGAGAGAGGGCGCCCGAGAGGCCGCTGGAGGCGAGGCCTATCTCGATCATCTCGGCAGTGAGGAACGTGGGGTGCGACCAGCAGACGCCCTCAAGCTCGGGGTTGGGTACGGTAAGGCCGAGGAGCACAATGCGATCGCTGCTGAAGACTGCTTCCCGGACGTCCACCGGCCCCAACATCGATTCGAGCGCTGCTGTGGCCGCGCGCAGCCGAAATTTGGAGAGCCGAGGCGAGGTGAGCGCAGCCGTGATCAGAGCTTCGCGATATCTGATCGCCGCAGCGACGGCTGCAGAGAAGACGAGCAGGGCGACAGCGAGGAGATCCAGGTAGGTCCCACACACCTCGGGGAGCGCGAGGAACAGGATGCTCAGCAGCGTGACGACCAGCATGACACTTTTGACCGAAAGCAAGGAGGCGATCCCGGTACCGGGTTCCCCCCAAAAGCGGTCGAGTCCACCCCCCCGGCCCTCCACGCCCCTCGCACTCGCCACCGGTTGGCGAAGAGGTAGCGACTTGCATGCATTCTCCTCTCACCGCTTCATGACAGCACTCCACCCTATCCTCCTCGATGTACAGATCCCACCGTCGCAAGGGTTCCATGGTGACCACCGCGCGCCTGGCCGCGTCTGAGCCCGCCACGGCTGCTTCTGCCGAGGCTGCGGGGAGCAGTGGCGACGCAGAAGCCCCTGCAGTCCCAGCTGCCACGGGAGCTGGCCTCGGGCGCAAGGAAGCCAAGCGCAAGTGCAAGAAGGAGGAGCAGGACAGCAGCAAGCCAACTGTGGAGCGCGAGCCCGAGGCAGCTGCTGAAATCACTGCTGACAATGCCGTGACATCCGCCGCTGAGCCTGTCGACGCCGCCGCATTCGCATCGGAGCTGGCTGCGGGCAGCAGCGGTGGAAATGGCGGAGGGACGTGCTGGGACGGCGGCGGCGTGAACTCCGCAGCAGGCGTCGATACGCCATCGGCCATCGCCCCGCCCTGTGCCGCCCCTTTGCCGCCCACCGTCCCACCGCTGCCGCCTGCCGTCCCTGATGCGGTCGTCCAGGCCCTTGAGCGCATCGAGGCGGCCCTTGCCGCCGAGCAGTCGCGAGCCCGGGTGATCGACGTGCAGATCGAGAGGATCGAGGGTCAAGTCAGCGCGGTGCACGGCACGCTCCTGCAGCAGATGGCCCTCCTGCAGCAGATGTCCGAGCGCATGCTGCCTTCCGCGGCCCCGGAGCGCAGTGCCCTGGCACTCGGTGCCGCTTACGGTGCCGCAGAGCCACACGCGATCACGCCGCGGCCCCAGCTGTCTGGGTGGGCATCGCCATTGGCGGCCATCGACGAGGTCATGTTCGCGGCCGAGGCGACGATCGCGCCGGCAAGGGCGCCGGCGGCGGCGGCGGCGACAACGACGACGCCGCCCTTGACCGCCGACAGCGTCGACGACAGCGGCACTCTGACGGAGGCACAGCGACAGAAGATCGAGGAATCACGCCGTCAGGCACTCGCCCGCCGCCAGGGGGTTCGGTACCCTCCCGCCGGAGGCACTGCTGGAAGTGCGCCGCTGGCCGCGGGCATGCAGCCGCCGCCGCTCACGGTCGGCGCTGGGCCCGCAACAACAGCACAGGCAGCCGGTTCTTTTGCCGTTGCTGCCGCCGCTACCGCAGGCACCAGCTACAACGCCCCACTGCCCGGCACATCGGCAGCTCCACTGCTGCCTGTGCCGCGTGGGCCGCCCGCGCCGGCGCCGCCACCACTGACGCCCGCGCAGCACGTCGAGCTCGCAACGGCTCGCGCGACGGCCCACGCGACGGCCCATAAGATCGCTGCGGAGCGGCGCAAGGCGGCAGAGCTCCTCGGACTCGAGACGGTGGCCACCAACACGGCGCAAGACATCCAAGGCCAGAAGGCGTTCAAGCGGCCGCGCCCATACTCCGGCATGGCTGCCTGAGTCCACACCGAGGCAGGGGAGGGGCGACGCGAGAGACGACAAGCTACAGATGACAAGCTAAGGATTGTCGCTACGCACCCTGGATGAGAAGCCTACGGAAGAGCACGGCAAGGGACGCTTCGGGTGCCCGACGGCTCAAGGGTGAAGAGTGACCGACAGCGACGGAGCGACACTGCACACGACACTGCTCCGCCTGCTCGCCGACTCGACTGGAGACGTGAGGCATCGTGAGGACTGAGCGCGTAGCGCGTTGGAAGCGGAGGGACCGGGAGCGGAGTCCGGGGAGAAGACCTGAGAGGGCACGGGAGCCGGGGAGCGGCGGGGCTCAGATTCTGAAGATCTTTCCCGTCCCGTCCGGTTATACGACGCCGTCCCCGGCAAACTCGTACGCCAAATACGCGTTCTGTCTTCTGATTGTGATTCTGAATAGTGAATACGAAATACTAACACACGCCACGCCGTAGTGTGGCTCACATGTTGGGCTCATGCTTGCACGTAACGGGTTTGTGAGAGGACCCAGCTCCGGGCTGCCTCCGTCTCGGCATTCCACACGCCGACGGGGCGGCCGGAGGCTGAGCTCGCGATCTCGCGAATCAGCTCGCCCCTTTGGCGAGCGACACCAAATACTTTGCTCGGACGCGGCGGCTCGTCGAGCGCGGCCCGCGCAGCCGCACGCCCCAATCGCGCAGGCAAAGCTCGAGCAGCCGCCCGCGCGCCTCGGCCTGATCGCCGTCGTACACAATGTTATTGGCTTCCCCCGGATCGAGCTCGAGGTTGTAGAGGGTCTCGTCGACGAGCCGGTACGTGCCCGCCTCCCAGCGCGTCGCCGCAGCCTTGAAGTTCGGATCGGTCTGGTTGTCGGGATCGAGCTTGAGGTAGAGCGTGTACGCGTACCGGCGCGTGCGCACATAGAGCTGATGAGGGAATCGATCAGAGGCAATCAGAGGCAATTAGAAGTGACTGGCCGCCCCCGACGGACGCACCTGCACCCCTCGCCAGCTCTTCTCCGTCACCGCCGCCGCGCCTGCGAGAGGCTCCTCCACCAAGTTTCGTCGAAAGCTCTCGTGCAGCTCCGAGCGTACGTACCACTTGGGCCAGAGCGCCCACGAGAGCGCGGCCTCGCCCACTGGCGCGCCGTCGCCGGGTGCCGTTACGGGCGCCGTCTCGGGCGCCCACGAGAGCGCGGCCTCGCCCACTGGCGCGCCCCCCCAACCGTCGCCGAGCGCCGTTCCGGGCGCCGTTCCGGGCGCCGTCTCGGGCGCCTCGTGCAGCAGCAGCGGCAGCAGCGAGTCGCCATCAAGGTTGACTGCTTGGCCTCCGAGTCGGAAGCGCGCGCCGCCCGGGACGGCGCCCACACTCGGCGGGTCCGCCCGCCCAACTCCCCACAGGTCGAGCAGCGTCGGCAGCAGGTCGATGCCCTCGACGAGCTCGGTGACCGACACGCCCTGACGCAGCCCCGGCACCATGATCAGCAGCGGCACGCGTGTGACCTCCTCGTACAGCGCATACTTGGACCAACGGCCGTGCCGTCCTAACGAAACCCCATGGTCTGCATGCACGATCAGCGCCGTCGTGGGCGCGAGGCGCGTCGTCTCGAGCGCGCCGAGCAGCCGCCCCAGCTGCGCGTCCACGTGCGACGCGCACGCGTAGTACGAGCTCACCTGATGAGGGAAGCAATCAGAAGCAATCAGAAGCAATCAGAGGCAATTAGCGACGCGCACGCGTAGTACGAGCTCACCTGATGAGGGAAGCAATCAGAGGCAATCAGAGGCAATTAGAAGTGACTGGCTGCCCCCGATGGACGCACTCACCGCCAGCCGCGCCTCGGCCGTCGACATGCGCCGCTTGCGCTTCTGCATCGCAGCGTCCGCCTTCAGGTCGTAGTTCGGCCACGTCACCAACGGAGGCCGCCTCTCCTCCTGTCGAGCCGGCGCGAGCGTCACGGCCGCGGGCAGAGGGAGGCGCGCACGCGGGCTGCCCGTGCTGCCCGCGCGCGCGGCGCGGTCGCTGCACAAGGCGCCCGGGCGCATCACGTGCGTGGCCGAGAGCCCAACCGCGAGGAAGAAGCGAGCGCCGTTGCGGGCGTACCTGATGAGCGACGCAATCAGGGCCAATCAGGGACCATCAGGGCGGAAGAAGCGAGTGCCGTTGCGGGCGTACTGGCGCAGCAGGCTGATGGTCGAATCGGTCTTCTTGTAGTCGTTGCTCATCATGTCCTCAGCGCCGCCAGCGCCAGCGCCGCCGCCGCCGCCAGTGCCACCACTGTCACCACCGCCCTCGGACCTGAGAACGTCGAGTGCAATCAGAGGCCATCAAGGGCAATCAGAGGCGCAATCAGAGGCCATCAAGGGCAATCAGAGGCGCAATCAGAGGTCATCAAGGGCAATCAGAGGCGCAATCAGAGGTCATCAAGGGCAATCAGAGGCGCAATCAGAGGTCATCAAGGGCAATGAGAGGCGCAATCAGAGGTCATCAAGGGCAATGAGAGGCGCAATCAGAGGCACACTCAAGAGGCGATCAGAGCCCATCGGGGGCGATCAGAGGCCATCAAGGGCCATCAAGGGCAATCAGGAGCCATCAAGGGCCATCAAGGGTAATCAAGGGCAATCAGGAGCCATCAAGGGCCATCAAGGGCCATCAAGGGCCATCAAGGGCCATCAAGGGCCATCAAGGGCCATCAAGGGCAATCAAGGGCCAGGCGGACCTGAGAGCTTCGAGCGCAATCAGCGTACGCTCGTTGGCAGTCGGCGGCGGCGGCGACGCATCCGGGATGGAGAAGCCGCGAGGGAAAAAGTCGCACGCCTCATGGAAGATCTTGCCGCCGCTGCACGCGACGCTCGCGCTCGGGTCGGCATCGCGGAGGAAGTGGACGAGGTGCGGCGTGCCCGGCGGCACGTGCGCGTCGTACTCGTCAAAGTTGTTGAACACGCGCGTGTGCGATGGCCGGCGACCCGTGAGCATTGAGCTGCGCGACGGGTTGCAGATCGGTGCGCTGCAGTAGGCCCGCTGGAAGGCAACGCCGCGCCGCGCGAGCGCCTCGAGGTGTGGCGTGGTGCCATTAGGAGCGCCGCCCGGCGTGTGCAGCGGAAACACGGAGGAGCCGATCGTGCCAAAGTCCTCGAGCAGCACATACAGGATGTTGAGCCGTTGTGGAAGCTTGAGCCGTTGCGGAAGCTTGAGCCGTTGCGGAAGCTTGAGCTGCTGCCGTCGTCGGTTGGGCAACACGCCGCCGCCAAGAGAAGCGCTCGGCTCGAACATCGCATCGAGCTGACTGAGGATCCATTGGCCGCCACCGCCGAGCAACACGAGCAGCGCTCCCACTGCTCCCACGAGCCATGAGCAGCGCACGCGCCACGAGGTGCCCGACTCCTTGACTCTCAGGCTCTGCTTTGGGTCAGTGTCCGTCCGCCTGAGCTCGCGCACGCCTCCATCGGGCACGAAGTGCGCTCGCCGCGTGAGTTTGGGCGAGGTATCGCTGTGCCTCGTCGCTGGCCACGAAAGCGTGGGCGGCGAGCCGACCTGCATTCACACCTTCACAGAGCTCAGAAATCTCATGCAAAAAACACTCGATGGAACCCGGGAAACACATGGGACGGAAACACAGATCACGCAGACGGTCGCGTTTTCCGCGTTTTCCGCACCGCGGACACAAAAATCGATCGACGCTTTCAGAGTATGGCCCCATCGCGGACGCAGTCATGTTCATTCCTTGTTCATTACTGAACTGAACTGAACTGAACTGAAACTTGATCTAGAACTTGACTTGACTTGACTCGACTCGCGCGGGCGTCGCGCGGTCCCGACGACCGCGCGAAAGGCAACCAGCCTCCTTGTCGCGTCAGCCGTCGATGCCGCCCGCCCAAGTCCTCGACGCTGGCTCGACGCAGACTGCGCGATCGCCATCGCTCTGGAAGGCTGCGGCTGCTATTGCGAGGGAATCGGAGAAGCTTGAGAGTTCACCAGGAATCGCGCAAGTTGTCATGCTGGGGAGGTCACGAGGCGCCTTCAACACTGCACGCAAGGCGTCTAGTTCGAACCAAGGTTCGATGTTTGGGGTCGGGCTGTCCGCTGAGGTCGCCAAGAGCAGCGAACTCAAACAGCACACCTTCTTCAAACGCCAGCTTCTCGTCACGGAGGGGAAAGTGGAAGTGCAGCCCGTCGAGGAGCGCATTCGCCACGGCCCCACTTTCTCGTTTCGGCGATCAGCTGCGGCTCTTACTTTCGATCCAGCAGCCTCAGACCCTCCCGATTCTGCAGCCTCCGAAAGGGCCGAGTCTCCGTCGAGGCATCGCGTCAAGGTCGTCAAGAAGATGGAGATGAGCACCTGGGGCCCTCGCTGGGCTATCGAATCAGTAAGTCATTCCGAGTTACCAGCACCAGCACCGCCACCCGAGCAAGAACCCGAGCCAGGGCCTGGCCCCACTTCGCCCGTTGTGGTTCAGAGTGAGAGCGAGACCAGGAGCTCGGTCACGCAAAGGGACTCGAGCTCGGACACGCGAAGGAGCTCGAAGGAGCTCGAAGACCCTCGCTCTCGCGACCCTCCTATGTCCGACCTCGACAGGCAGCGCAGATGGCTGGATTCCATGCTAGAGGACAGCGTCTCCTACGACGCCATGGCACCGACTCCAAACGACCGTTACGGAGGCACCAAGGACTTGGGATCGACTGGCTACCGGTACCGTGCCGCGTCGGTCGTACAAGCGAGGGTGAGGGGGCGGCGAATTCGGGTACGCCACGGCGACGCAGTGGAGACGGCCGTGGTGGCAGCGTCCGCGCGGCTGCAAGTGGACCGTTGCCTGAAGAGAAACGCTCAGGGGTCGCCGATCCGCGGTGAAAACCAAGGGGCTGGGAGTGAAAACCCGCGGTGGGTCGCAGGTCCGTCGAACACCGCGGTGGGTCTGGCTCACATGGAATCGTGGCGTGCGGGGACCACAACACGGCTCGTAGCGACGGCAACGGCTGGGAGTCTTCCCGTAGGGTCGAAAGACCCAAGTCCATACCCGTCTTCGGTTGAGGACAACTGGTCGGGTCTCTCAGATTCCATGCGCAACCGGCTCGCTCGAGCGCAGCACTGGCGGCTTTGCCCCTCTTGCAACGCCGTCGTCACCGAGCGCAGCGACGATGGCAGCAGCCGCTGTACCAAGTGCTCCACAGGATTCCGATGGGTTCGGGCGCCACTCTACATGCCCTGCGCATCGCTGGCCCAGCTGCGTCAAGAGATTCGGTGGGAGCATGAGGAGAGACTTCGCGAGCTGACCGTGGACACCATCGGATGGAAAGATGTGGCGCGCCTCTACTGGGTGCAAAGCGACCACGCCTCTCGAACCGAGATAGTCTCCACCGAGCTGACCCTCTACCGAGCGCTCCTCTTCGGGCCTTTGTTGCTTGCGCTCCCAGCACTCACGTTGATGGAAAAGCGTCGCCACGCCCATGTGATGCGCGACTGCCAGCTGCTCGACAAGCTTGTCAAGGAGAGCCCAGCTCCGGCGTTGCCGTTGGACCCTCTTGAGCCCGTGGACTTACCGGGCGATGGCTGCTTTCCGTGGTCGAAGCCCAAGAAGCCCAGACCTCAACGAGCCTCTTCGAGTGCGGAAGATGGCACACCGGCGACGGCCGAGACCGTGGCAGCGGAGAAGGCGGCAGCCGAGAAGGCGGCGGCCGAGAAGGCGGCATCCGTGCCGTCCTTGCCGGCTGGCTGGGAGCAGGCCCAAGGACCCGACGGACGCCCCTACTACTGGTACAAGGCGGCGGACGGCACCAAGAAGACTCAGTGGAAGCGCCCGAGCGCCGAGCCGGGCGCCGAGCCCCCGGCCGTACCGGTAGCCGACCCCCCAGCCCCGGAATCGCCCTCGGATCGCAAATCCCAACGGCCGTACCCAAATATGGAATCGCCCTCGGATCGCAAATCCCCGAGGCCGGACCCAACATCGGCGTTGGTGCCAGTCGCCGTCGGTGGCAAAGTCTTCGTCGCACAGGTGAAGATCAAGGACACGGCGAGTGAAGACTGAGCCGTCGCAGGAAACGTTCGAGCGTGCGCGCGTGCGCGCCGCGTCCGTGTGCGGTTGTGGGTCAGTCGAATGCGGGCGGGAGTGCGCGCAGAACCAGAAGGTGCAGTAGAGAGTAGTGGGGGGGTCGGAGTGTGGGGGTTAGATCCGGGCGGTGAACTCTTCAGCCTTTTTGAACTGACCTTTTTATCGTCTCCTTCACGTCGCCGCGCGCGCGTCTGCATCCGCATTCGCGCAGCTCGATGGTCAAGAACAACTACTCTTCGGGCCGCAACGACGACCGCCTGCACAAGCCCAATGGCGATAACGAGCCGCAGGCCTTCCGCCCCATCGGCGCCATTGATGATGCCGCTGCCGACAACACGCTCGAGAGCATCGCCGATGTGATGCCGTGCCACCCGTACTCGGCCGTGGGCAACATGAACCTGAACTCGATGCTCGTCGAGAACATCCGCTCGGACGACTACTTCAAGGGGCTCGCCGAGCTCAAGACGTTTGAGGACGTCGTCGACCAAATCTACTACGACTGCAAGTTTGTGACGCCGTGGGTGCCCGGCACGCACAAGTCGCAGAAAGCGTCGGGCATGTGCTCCGGCCTGCGGGGCGTCTCGAACGCGGGGACGCCCTCGACGGGGTACATGCTCCTCTTCAAGCTGTACACGCTGCAGATCACCACCCACCAGATACGGCGCATGCTCAACCACACCGACTCGCCCTACATCCGCGCGCTCGGCTTCCTCTACCTCCGGCATGCATGCGACCCCAAGGAGCTGTGGACCTGGTGCAAGCCGTTCGTGGCGGACCCGGAGGAGCTCTACGTCGAGGGGGCCGACGGCCCCGTCAGCACCATCGGCCGCTGGCTGCGCGGCCTCCTCACCGAGCAAGAGTACCACGGCACCATGCTGCCGCGGCTGCCGGTCCCCGTGGCCCGCGACGTGCTCGCCAAGCTGCACGAGAGCGACGAAGGGTCGGCCGCGCACCGGACCGTCGAGACGAGCCGCGTGCCCGGGCTGCCCGCGGGCGAGGGTGGCCGGCGCGAAGGCCCGCTCGATCGGGGCGTCCATGGCGCCGTCTCGGGCGTCCATGGCGCCGTCTCGGGCGTCCATGGCGCCGTCTCGGGCGTCTATGGCGCCGAGCGGGAGCGGGAGCCGGAGCGTGTGTGGGGTCAGGACGACGCCGACCTTTGGCGCCCTGCCGTGCCGTACGGAGATCGAGATCCGGATGCGAGATCGTACGCAGATCTGGATGCGGCGCCTGTTGGTGGCGGCGGCGGCGGGCAATGGGAGCGTGATCGGGGTGGAGCGGGGGGAGCGGGGGGAGCGGGGGGAGAGGGCGGGGCCTGGGGCGATCGGTACCGTGAAGAGCGCCGTGACGAGCGTTATCATGAGCGAGATCACGAGCGCCGTGACGAGCGTGATCGGGAGCGCGATCGCGCCGATCGAGATGGTCGCTACCGCATGGACGATCGGCGAGACGAGCGCCGTGATGAGCGCCATCGTGACCATGAGAGGCGCGGCGAGCGCCGTGATGAGCATCGCGATCCCTACCGTCATGACGAGCGCCATGACGAGCGCCGCGACGGGCGGCGCGACGAGCGGCGCGAGCTTTCCACAGGCTACCCGCCGCATTCCACAGGCTACCCGCCGCATTCCACAGGCTACCCGCCGCATTCCACAGGCTACCCGCCGCATGCGATCTCGCAGACGATCTCGCAGACCATCGCGCAGCACGACAGATGGGCCCCGCAGCACGATCGAGAGCGCTGTGGTGAGCGCGATCGCCCATCGGCGCCCTCGAATGCGGCCGCCGCGAACAGCGCCGTCCCGGGCGCGTTCAACGCCGTCCCGGGCGCGTTCAACGCCGTCCCGGGCGCGTTCAGCGCCACGGCGCCAGCCATGCCAAGTGGCAGCGGCTACGCTGGCGCAGCTCCGGAGGCCAAACCGCCTCAGTCGAATCAGTCGAAGATCTACGACGACGGCGTCGCTGCGTCTCAAAGTGCGATCACGACGGCGCCTCGGAGTGCGCCAGCCTCCTCCACCAGCGCCGTCGTGAGCGGCGGCGGCGGCGGCGGCGGCGGCGGCGGCACCAGCGCCGCCGCGGGCGTCGCCGCGGCCAATGCGCCGCCGACGGCTGAGACGGCTGCGGAGAAGCTCGCAAGGCTGCGGGCCAAGCAGGCGGCGCGTGTGGGAGGTGCTTACCTGACGGGTAGCGTCGGTGGCGACTACAGCAGCAGCAGTGGCGCTATGCCTCCTGCCAAGGGGCTTCAGCGCTATCAGGAGCTCGTACGCAAAGGCAACTAGGCTGGCAGATGCATTGCAAGCGCACAGAGCTTGGGTGAGCTGGCGTTGTGGCGAATGGTGACTCGGCGCGTCGCTGGCTTGGCAGCGTTTACGACCACGTGTCGTGTGGTCGGTATTTAAATTGCGCCTTGGCCTCCGTGGAGCGCGTCGAGTTATGTCGTGTAATAGAGTTCGAGTCCAGTGCAGTGTATAGTTGTATCCGCGAATAGGGTGTGAATAGGGTAACGCATGCACGCGTGTGAAGCCTTAACAACGACACCACTACAGCCTGGCGAGCGTCCACTCCCACAAGCGACGGGCGTCGGCCTCACTCTGGCCGTGCTGACCCGGGATACCGACCTGAGCGTCTACGAGGTAGGAGCCGCCGCCGCCGAGGCCGCTGAGCGCTGCGAGGGTCGTCGTGGGCCCCTTCGACAGCGCGGCCTTGTCGTCGGGGAGCAGGAGCTGCGGCAGGTAAAAGTACTTGTCGTTCTCGCACACGGCGCGGCTCGTCGCGCCGGAGCCGTTAGAGCCGTTAGAGCCGTTAGAGCCGTTAGAGCCGTTAGAGCCGTTAGAGCCGTTAGAGCCGTTAGAGCCGTTAGAGCCGTTAACGGCGAGCCGCCGGTTGAGCTCATTGGAGAAAAGGAGGGCGGCGAGCTTTGACTGCTGATACGCGCCCCATCCATTGTACGTGGCCTTCGAGTTGACCGCCGACAGGTCCAGAGGCTTGTCGGGCGTGCAGTGCGACGTCGACGTGAGGCAGATGACCTTGGTATCATCACTTACCAGCCTGCTCCACAGCCCCAGCGTCAATCGGAAGGGCCCGGCGTAATTGTAGGCCCACTGCGCTTCCTCGCCATCGGCTGTGGGGGTGAACGTTCCGAGCCCCATCACGCCCGCGTTGTGCACCAGCCCCTCTAATCGCTCCCCCTCTCGATCGAGGAGGTGCTGCAGCGAGGAGCAAAACTCACGGATGGATTGCCTGCTGCCAAGGTCGAGGGCGCCACATGCGACGGCTGACTGCTTGCCTGTGACGCCGTTGATTGTCGACGCAACAGTTTGGCCCTTTTGAAGATCTGCGCAGCCCATGACGACCGTGGCACCAGCGTCGACGAGCGCGGCCGTCGTAGCCAGACCGAGGCCAGCCTCTGCTCCTGTGACACAGTACACTCCGCCTTTCCCGGAGAGCAGCGTGCGACTCTTGCTGGAGCAGCGTGCGACTTCCACGGAGAGCAGCGTGCGGCTTCCCCGGATGGTAGCGCGAAACCGTAAGAACATGAGCATCGCGACAGCGGCGGCGGCTGCGGCGGCGACGACGAACGGGGTCGTTGTACTGTATCGTGGAGCCTGTGTTTGGGGGGCTTGGGCCCGCAACGTATCGATCGGCCGAGGCACCCGTCGTTTCAGAAGTCAGAAGAGGGGCGAGGGATACGTACGCCGAGTACGAATCACCGACCCTCTACCGCCAAAAGTGGTGGTGCATGCACGGGACACGTGGCAGCACACATACCGTTACACGGAATTCCCCGTCCCCCCTGCAACCAAAAAACCAAGCTTCCGGACGTCTCGAACGAGCCGCCCGCACGCGATCATGCAGACGCGCGGCGGAGCACGGAAGCGGGTTCATGATTCTGGAGTACAAGACGGCCCGGCACAAGCAGGCGACCCTG
>Ga0210247_100945_pt1 | contig 25524 bp, 18 predicted proteins | sample ChrtobMetP3_16mM_FD_155449 | JGI IMG/M metagenome (GOLD analysis project Ga0210247, IMG submission 155449) | Chrysochromulina tobin associated microbial communities from unialgal haptophyte culture, Seattle, Washington, United States - P3_16mM | ecosystem: Host-associated > Algae > Haptophytes >... | reverse complement strand
GCCGGTTGAGGCGGCGCTGGCTCCGCCGCAGCTGCAGCGCTGGCCGTGCCGCTGCTGCCCCCTGCGCAGACGGGCGGCTACAGCCTTACTCGAGCCGCTGGCACACGGCACGAAGCAGGTGCACGAGTAAGTGAGCACCAGGAAAAGCGCCGTCGATCACCTGCAGCCACAGCAGCTCGCACGATCAAGCAAATATCTAGATTGTATTAGTCACAGAACTAGCTCGGAACGAATCATACGATATTTAGTGTGTGTGGCATCACTTTCAGGGCTAAATGCACTGATTTACACTCAATATCGCCAAAATTTTCGCGCCTGCGGCGGGCAAGCCTCCCCCCAGACCCCTGTGCCCAAACCTCAGTTTACACGTACCAGCCTGAGACCCCTGACCTGAGCTAGAGCCTGCCGTGGTTTGGCCCAGGGTTTGACGGAGGGTACAAGTAGCGGTGCCCGGCCGGTTTTCTTCGGATGTGTGAACCTGGCATGGAACCGGGTGTGTCCTGTGTGTGTGTCCCGGCTCCCACCGGTGTTTACCTGTACCGGGTTAATATATGTGGTACATATTTACTCTACTGTAGGCATACGATTACATGTGAAGTTACTCTACGAGTCCATTGTCTTCCGTTCGCACACGAATCCAGGATATTCACGGAGCACGCGCTCGACCGCCGCCACGAGCGGAGCGAGGATCTGCTGCAAAACCTGAGGATCAAGCTGGACGTCACCGCGCACCTCCACTTTCAACTCGAGGCTGGTCAGCTCGAGAAGGGCCATGGCGCTCTCCGTTTGAGCACCAAGTGACGTGTCCGTGAGGAGCGCCCCGTGGCGCCAGCATTCGAGCAGCCGATAACCCTTGAGTGCGCTCGCGCTGCCGACACAGCGCTCGATGACCCCAGGTGGCACCCGTGCATCTCCGAGGATGAAGCGCACTCCCAGCTGATGCCGCTGCCTCTCTCCCTCTTGAGGCGTACTCAACGGCCATTTGGCCGCCACTGTAGCAGGCCGCTCCGCAGACATCCGCATGGGCATCATCAGACGCTTGCCCGCAGCCTCGTCCAGCTCGTCCAGCTCAAGAAACACGCCAGCATCGAGGAGCATACGCTTGGCGGCCTCGTAATCGCTCCTCGCGAGCGCCGTTGCGCGCCAAAAGAAGGGTATGAGCTCATGGCTTAGAAGGCCCCTGCCCACAAACTCGTCCACCTGGCCGAGGAGCCGCTCAGCCAGGCCAGGGTCGATCGCCAGCCCGGGCGTCGCGCTTACGTACTTGTGCACGTCAGCCATGACGTGAGCCGCGCCAGTGAGTTGATGGTCGACGAGGGGGCGCAACAGCTCCGTTGCAAAGCCAGGGTCGAGGAAGACCATGCCCGCGGCGATGAAGAGCTCCCCTTGATTGCACAGCAGCTCGAGAGAGTCATTCAAGATGCTCAATGGGTCCGCCTCCCCGGGCAAGGCTCGAGGTGCAATCTCATCGCGCCAGATCGACTGCAGCTCGTGGAGCAGCACGTACGGGCGCTTGGCGGCGGCAGTGGCGGTGGACGGCGAAGCGGCCAGCGACGGAGAGGCTGCCGCTACCACCGTGTTCGGACTGCGGCCTTCGCGCAGCGCGATTGGCAGTGCGAGCGCTGGCAGCCACGAGTTCGGCACCTGGTACCCAATCGAGGGCAACAGCGGCGGCGTGCCACTTAGGAGCTGGTGCAGGTGCTCACGCAACGCCAGGAGCGACGCATCACCACCAACGGCCGCACAGACGCAAGGGATGCTCGGCTGCACGCGGAGCCGATCAGGCGGCTTCCCGCCTCCTCCTCCTCCTCCTCCTCGCGCCGTCGTGAGCGCGACCGTGCGCTCGGCATGCGCCTGAAGCTGGGCCTTGAGCCAGGTGAGCTGAGGTGCGGCGGCGTCAGCGAGGGCAGTCGGCGTCTCATTCAGATATTCCTCGAGATCGGTTCCAGCGGCCAGGAGCGCCTGGATGGGCGGGAGAGTATCGGCATGCGAGAGCACCACCTGTACGATCGCACCCGGCGCTTTCGCCTGCAGCGCGTCGAGCCATCGGAAGAGCACCTCATCGACTTCCTCGTCCGTCGCGCGATGTGCCGGCACCAGCAAGAGGTACAAAGCCCCCTTGATCAGGTACTGCTGCTGGCCCGCAGCATACTCGGGCTGCCCAGCAAAGTCCCATGCCGAGAGGACGATGCGCATGTCCTCCTCGGCACCGGGGGCCGGTGGCTCCCCGAGCGCAAGCGTCCAGATGTCGAGCTGCACCGTCCTCTCGTCGTCGCCAAAGGGGCGCGGCTCCCCATATTTCATGCCACGCAATGTGGACGACTTTCCCGCCTTACCAGTGCCGACGAGCACCATCTTGGCCCGGCGCGAGGTCGTGGCGCCATGCCGCTCCACCGCCTCAAAGTACCGACGAAGAGGCGCCAAGTCTTTGCCCGAGTCGCTCGAGACGGACTTGACGACCGACCACGGAGGGACCTGCCATGGGTTTGCGTCGCCGTAGAAGACGAAGAGCTTCGGCAGGTGCGCCACCCACCGAGGGAGGATGGTCAACTGGTTGTTGAAGAGGCCGAGGTCTCGCAGGCCGTGCAACTCGGCGAAGGAATCAGGCAGGCGTGTCAGCCGGTTGTCGCCAAGCTCGAGCTTGCGCAGCCCGCGCAGCCGCCCTAATGACGCCGGCAATTCGGTCAGCCCGCAATCATAGAGCATCAGAATCTGGAGCGAATGGACGCTGCCGAGGTACTCAGGCACGGCGCCCAGACGGTTGCGCGTCAGATCCAGCACGCGAAGCTCCGCGAGCTTGCCCAGCTGCTCGAGCGCCGGTGGCACATTGATGTCGAGCGCCTGGTCGAGCACGAGTGAGCTAACGTCGCCCATCAGAATCGCTCCGATGGTCGAGGCGACACGCGGACGGTGCTCGTCATTACAGCAGCCGAAGACTGCTTCAGCCATGGCCCGCTTCTCCTTAACGTCCAGCGAGGCCAGCTGCGACAGCCGCTGACGCTTTTCGGCGCGCAGCAGCTCTCGCATCCTCTCGGAGAACCCCTCCTGCGCAAAGATGGCTTTGTGGCATTCGAGCAGCTCCTCGCAAGAGTTGTTGTGGCCTTCCCCGTTGACCAAGACAGTCGATAAGTTGGGCAAATCGAGCAGCGCGGCGCTCAGTTCGACCATCTTTGGCAGAGTGAGCTGTGTGCCGCCGCTGCCCTCATAAGTACGAACGGCTTCGATGGCCTCCTCCCACCGAAACGGATAAAAGACTGGCGCGGCGATTCTCTCAGCGATCGACTCTGCGTAGCTCCCCACTCTGGCAGCGATCGACTCAGGCAGCGACGTGATCGCGGCCTGCGTGTCGGGCGACAAGGTGGAGGCTCCCGCGCCCATGAATTACAGTACTCGATGGAGGTGGTGAAGGTGGTGGAAGTGTCGTCGTCGTCGGCTGCGGCGACAGCGGAGGCGGCGGCGGCGGCGGCGGCGGCGGCGGAAGCGGCTGCGAGAAAGAACTTTTGCGGTCGTCACCAAGTTTGCGGTTCGTCACCACCAACCCGAACGAAAACCACACCATGTCTGTCCCGTGTTGCCCCCACACGGCACGAGGGGAGGCAGGCGGGGACGCAAACCTGCAGGGGCGACCGACGGAACAAACGGCATACACGAAAAGTCAGCTCCTGTTTACGGCGCTTTCGGCATGTCGATGTCCGCTCTGCGCTCAAACTTTAACCCCCCCCTCTACGCTACCCGACCTAAACAGTAGTCAATAGGGGTCCCTTCTCTGCTGAACTCTCACTCCTCACACAATTTGACCGTTGGGGTTTAGCCGACGCGGCTACGGTACTCGGCCAGCGCCTCCTCATTGGAGCGCAACTTGCCACACCGAGGTGCTGAGGGGCCCGCTGGCTCGGAGCAAGCGGCGCTCTGTCGCGCCGCACACTGCTCTCGGAGGACCGTTCGGTGCCGTGGCTTCGCGCGCTCATAGTTCTGCTTCCACGCCTTGAGTGCGTTGATCGTCATCGCCGAGCACTCTGGGTTGAAGCCCTTGGTTGCCTTGCCCTTCGAGGACTCCCGCATCGTGGCCAAGGCACCCTCTAGTCCCTTGTGCTTGGCGAGCTTGAGCATGGGCTGTACGCAGCTCCTTATTTGGGAGATGGTGCCCGGCAGCGAGTGCACCTTGAAGCCCATCACCGCGAAGGTGCCCACCGCACGCGCGCAGTTGATGCCAGCCTCGGTGAAGTGGCCTCGCCGATAGGCTGCCACGCAGCCGTCGCACTCGTCGTAGTCGACGAAGTCGACCCAGGCGGCGAAGGAGCGCATGAAGGCGAAGCACACCTGGTCGGCGTGAAAGCTGAGGTCGAAGAGAGTGATCGCCTCCACATCGGGTCGAAGAAGAGGCGCGCTCTGCTGCAGCAAGGTGAGCATGTCCAAAATTGGTGGAGGCTCCCACCACGTGATCACCTCCGCGCTGCCCATCCGCGCGAGGCCCGCCGCCGAGGTGCCGGACTCACAGTGCACCGTGTAGCTGCCACGTGGCAACTGGCGCTCGCGCGCACGAAGGAATTCGCAGTAGCTCAGGTCCATCTCAATGGCCGTGGCCGCCTGCGCCACCTGCGCATAGCACTGGAGGCCGTCGCCTGTGCGCGTGCCGATCTCGACGAGGTTCTTACCTGTGGGGAAGGGGTGGAGGCGCCGTGGTGAGCACTTGCATGCAGAGCGTGAGGGATCTCGACGAGGTTCTTACCCGCGACACGACGGGCTATCAGCGAGTGCACCGCCTGTGGGGAACGGATCGGCGACGTGTCGAAGGGCGAGGGAACGAGTCGCATGCAGTCAAGCACGCCCGACACAGCGTCCGCCGTGGCCGTCAGGTGGCGAGAGCGCTTGGTGCCCAAGACGGCGCCCGTGGCGGCCTCGGCCTCGGAGCGCGCGTTGAGCGCTGTGTTGAGCGCTGTGTAGGGCCCAAAATGGGTTGCAATCGCCGAGAAGACTCCTCCGACGAAACTGGTCGAGCTCTCGCCTCCTCTGACGAAACTCGTCGAGCTCTCGCCTCCTCCGACGAAACTGGTCGAGCTCTCGCCCGGTGCAGCGGAGGCTGCAGGCAGCGGCATCGCGCTCATCGACGCCGCTGCCTGGGGCATCGAGGTGGCCGCATGCGGATGCTGAAGAGGCTGTGGGGAATCCTGAAGAGGCTGTGGGGAATCCTGAAGAGGCACAGGCTCCCACTTGTGCCTCGCCCTCCCGTCCATCGTCGCGCTCATGCAGGACACCTAATGATGGAGGCAGTCCGAGGCCATCAGAGTGGCAGTCAGTGGCAGTCCGAGGCCCGCAGAGGGGCAGTCATCGGCGGCAAAGCCGTGGCCATCAGTGGCCATCAGTGGCCATCAGTGGCCATCAGTGGCCATCAGTGGCCATCAGTGGCCATCAGTGGCCATCAGTGGCCATCAGTGGCCATCAGTGGCCATCAGTGGCCATCAGTGGCCATCAGCGGCAAGTAGCGGCCATCACCTTATCGGGCAGCCTGAACTTCTGCCCAGTATTGTCGCGAGCCGTGTACTGCGGCTGCAGCGAGGAGCGTGTCGCCACCACTCCGGACATTTGCCCAGCTGCACAGGTGAAGTTGAAGCATACGTTGCCGATGTTGAGGACGGTGCCGTGGCACGTGGCGCCCGGATCCGGCACGAACTTGAAGACCATGCTGCTCGTCACCGCCGCCTCCTTCGCATCCCTCGCCAGCATCGACTTGAGGCACGCCTCCATGCACGCCTGCACTACCGGCTTCGAGGCGCCCTCGGTGCACCTTCGCTGCGCCTGGCAAGAAGCAACCTCAGCTTCCATCACCGCATACTCCAGGTTTCTCTTCGAGACCTTCTCTTCACGGCCTTTCGCTTCGCGATCCTTGAATGCGATCCTCGCGAGCAGGGCCTGCTGTTTGCTCACCTGCCGCGACTCTCGGGCGCTGCTCTTGCCGCCGCCCAATCGCACCCGCTCAATGGAGATCATCTGCCCGTAAATGCCCACCTCACGCGCTCGCAGCACGCAGCAGAGCAGTAGCTCGGCATGGAGCGCGCTGCTTGGGGCCGACGGCTGCAGAGCGTCCCAGCGTGCGAGGTGGCCATCGACAATCGCGGACCGATCGCCGTACGCAAAGCGGTCGTTGACGGCCGCAGCTGCCGTGCCCACCAGCGGGAGCACGAGAGAGTTGCGCATCGGCAACGCGTGGAAGCGGACGGGCTGCGTGATGAGCGTGTCGATGCGCGCAACCGCCGCATGCGTGTATCGCCAGCCACCGACGTGCTCATGGGCACGTATGAGGCCGCGGAGCGTCTTCACGCTGTAGAGCTCCATCAGATGGTTGCGTACCGACCCGAAGCCATCGTTCCATGTGTCCGGCCCGAAGGGCTGAGGCACCCGTTCATCGGCCCTCGCAACGTCCTGGTCGATCATCTCGCTGCGGCAAGGGTCAAAGGCAGCAACTGCCCGCCAGCCCAACGAGCTGCTCATGCCTGTCTCTCCGATCTCACGCCGGCCTGCGGTGGTGGAGACCGTGACGACCAGGAAGATGTCGACGCACCCGAGCTTGCGCAGCGGCGCGATGACGTTGTCGCGCAGTGGACCAGAGGTGGTATTCGTGCTGCGCGGTAAGCCGTAGAGCGCCAGCGCGATGCGGAAGGGGTCTCCAGGGGTGCACGAGCAGGACATGAACGGGCACACCTCCCTATGACGGTCTCATGCGTGAAAGGCGAAGCACGACTCTCACAGGCGCCCCCGTGGGCGTTCACACAACACCCACGGCGCGACCAGAGGGCAGGAGGGCGACGCACGCGTCGGACCCCCCCACACACTAATGGTAGCCCTCGTGACTCGTCGCAGCTTGGCGACGGCCTCTCGGCGCGCGCAATCGATGAGGAGTTGTTAGAGTTGAGGACGCCGTCGGAGCCGCTGCTAGGTGGCGAGGCTGCAGCCTCTCGACAATTGCAACCAGGCCCGCGCCGGAAGTCTTGACTTGACTCCGCGGCGAACCTCGGCGTACTGTGCGGTACCGGTAAGTTTGAGAGTCGCGCTTTCATACAGTCCCTTTCATAGCGCGTCGCTCGCGCGTCGGCTAACGTACAGGCGCCCTCTCCCCCTGCTCGCGCGATTTGCCGATGGCCAAGGTCGAGCCGGGACCCGTTTCGCCGACCCCAGCCACCGGTGAACCGGCCAGGATGATGGCCCAACCCGACGAGGGGGGCGACAACGCCTCGCGAAAGACGCGAATGGCGCGTTTCGCGCTCTCCGCCCAGCGTGCCCGGAAGGATGCCGATTTGCTCGCCACAGTGGCGAAAGCGGCCCATGCGCAGAAGGCCAAGGCGCAGGCAGGTCAAAGGCCGCCAGTGACCCCAAAGATCATCGACCTCAACCAACGCACCACCATTGAGCAGATGGGCCTCTCGAAGCTGTTCAGCTCGCGTGCTTCGAGTCGGCGGCGGGGCGGCCGGTACGGCGCGGAGCCGCCGCCCGAGTGGGCGGGCGCCGCCAAGCTCGTGCGCGATCTCGGCGAGACCGTCACGTGCGTCGCTGTGTCCGAGGACGACAGCCTCTTCGCCGCTGGCTCGATCTTGCCCGCTGGCCACAACGCGATGGTGTTCTCGACGAAAACCGGCGCGACGGTCGCTTCCTTCAAGGCAAAGTCAGGCGTCAACGCCGTGTGCTTCGCGGGCGTGGGCAAGCAGACGTTGCTGATCGCGGGCTGCATGACGGGCGACATGCACCTGTGGCACGTGAACGACGGCTCTTTGTACTACGAGCACAAATTCATCGGCAATGTTCACAGCATGGCCATAGGCGCGGGTGGCACGCGCCTCGCCGTTGGCGGAGTGGCGACGCACGTGGTGGTGTACTGCCTCGCACTGCCCGACGAGAGCACGGCCACGTCCTTGCAGTCGCCCACTCAGATGCTGACCGAGTTAGTGCGCTTCAAGACCGCCGGAACCGTCAACTCTCTCTCGCTGTGTGCGGACGCGTCCGTGCTGTGCACGGGCGGCGACTCGAAACTCGTGCAGCTGTGGGGATTACACACGCCCGAGGCCATCGAGGCGCGCGCGGGCGAACCGATGGTCGCATTCCGATGCTCCTCGACCGTGTACTCTCTTGCCCTCTCGCCACGCTGTGACCGGCTCGCTGTCGGCACTGTCGACTGTACCGACGTCTACCAGCTCAGCCCGGTCTCCGAGCACAAGATCATCGCGCCGCCCGCGACCCCCTTGCCTCGGCCCTCGCCCATGGGCAGCTCACCGACCCGTACCCTAACTCAAGCTGCCTTTGGCAAAACGCGCCGAGAGCGCATTCGACACGACTCGATGACTGCCGAGCAGCGAGACGTGATTGCGGCCGATTGCGCCAGTGAGCAGCCAATCCCAGGCGGCACAGGCGGCGCGGGCGGCGGGAAAACGGTGGCACGCCTCGCCGAAAACGTTGTGGAGTGCCCAGGCGTCGTGCTAGAGCCATTGTTATGGCTCGAGTGCCCCGCGCAGCAAGGAGGGGTGGCCTTCTCACAGGAAGGCAAGATCGCCGTTGCCGGCGACCAGCTCGTCACCGTCTTCGATACGGTGTCGGGCGCCACGCTGTGCAAGATGCCGCGCACGGCGCGTGTGCGCTGCTGCGCCCTGACGTCCACAGGCAGCATTGTGGTCGTGGGCGGCTTCGACAAGAAGGTGACGATGCACAATGTCTGCGCCGGCACCGAGATGAGCCACTTTGCGTGTGCCGACGACTCGGTGTGGTCGGTGCACCTGTCGGCGGACTCGTCGCTCCTCGCCATCGGCTCGGGCCAAACCACAAACACGGCCAAGGGGTATGTCTGCCTGTACGATGCGAACGCCCACGGCCCGGGCCCAGCCGGCGGCACCTCGCCGGGGCTGCTCGCCAAATGGGAGCATGTTAAGGTGGTCTGGTGCGTGCGCCTCTCGCCCGACGGCACCGTGCTCGTCGCTGCCGACTTCAACATGAAGTTGACCGTGTATGACACGCACCCGAGCCGGCTGCGCCAGATCCAGCAGCTCGAGCTCTTTACCGCCATGTCGTTCAGTTGCCTGGGACGATCCATGCAATTCTCAATCGATAATTCACACCTCGTGCTCGGCTGCTGGAGCGGCAACGCGCATCTGTACCGGCTCTCGCGCGCTGTCTCGGGCGCTAGCACCGGTCCTGCCAAGTCACCTCAGGCGCCAGTGCCTGCGCCTGAGGCACAGGTCCTGGCGTTCGAGGGCGCTCGAGACGGCGCTCGAGGGCGGACGGCGCTCGAGGACGATGGCGTCAATGAGATCCGCGAGCCGCCGCCCCCTCTGGAGATGCGCGAGATCGCGAGGGTCAAGCGCACGGAACGTGTGTACGGCGTAGGGCTAGACGCGCACGGCCAGCACATGTGCGTGGGCGGACGCGACAAGATGGTCGCCCTGTACGAGATCGAGCCCGTCGGCGCTGAGCACAACGCCAAGCTGATCTGGACGGCCGTCGCTGAGGACTTTGTGTATGCTGTCGCACTGTCGGCCGACCTCACGTATTGCGCGTACGGCGGCACCAACAAGGCAGTCGTGGTGCTCGACGGGCGCACGGGCGTGCCCCACTGGCGCGTTGCGCTGCCCAGTACCGTCTGGTGCATCTCGATGCTGCCAGATTCGTCCAGGATGGCCGTCGGCGGCGAGCTGCCCACTGTGAACGTGTACGATCTGGCCAACCAGCGCGACGTGTTGCAGTTGCCCACGGAGATGACAACCTGGGACATCACCATCTCGCCCGATGCGCTCTGCTTCACCAACGGCCACTTCGCCTCCCTGTACGGGCGCGGCGGCACCGAGTACGCGTGGCTCGACCCACCCTCATTCCGCGTGATTTCGTCGCTCATCACGACGATGCTCACGAGCGAGGAGCAGCTGCTGCATGCGGTGCGCCTCATCCTTGACGCGCACCCCGCCATCGTCAACGCGCGCGACCCGGACACGGGCGCGTCTCTTCTGCACTTCGTCATCTCAAACGCAAACCAGGCGAGGCTGCTCGAACTACTGCTGGGCGCGCAGTGCCTCATTGGCATGCAGGCCGACGCGCACGGGCGCTCATGCCTGCATGCGGCCCTCGAGCAAGGCAAGTGGCGCTCACTCCAGCAGCTCCTCGAGGCGCTTCGGCACAAGCGCTTCTCGATCATCCCTGGCTCAATGCGTCTCGTGGCTGAGTGCTTCGAGGCGATCGCCGCCGACTACCCGCTCGACTTTTTGGCCTACATCAGAACCATGCCACTCGACCCTGAGCCCGAGGTGCTCGGCGACATCGACGCCTTTGACGTGCTACTACCCTCAGTCCTAATCTGTGGCTCGGCCCAACGGTGTCCTAAAGGCATCTGGAATGCGAAGCTCGCACAGTACGCGCGAACGGCGAACAGCGAACAGCGAACAGCGCACCAGGAGGACGCAAAGCCTGCGCCGCGCCGTGGCAGCATTTTCTCGAGAGTGACAACCCCACCCACGGCCGACGCCAACATTGGCCTGGGCTCCGAGTCTGCGACCTCAGAGAGCAGCGTACACGGCGGCAAGGCGCAGCGTCCCAACTCCGCGCGCGTACACTCCTCAAGCACGCGCGCAGCCTCAAGCACGCGCGCAGCCTCAAGCACGCGCGCAGCACTCTTGTTCAAACCAATGGCGCAGACGCCAAAGAGCACCGGCAGCGCGGCGGCGGCCGTGACCACTGACCGCTCGATTGAAATGGGGTACAGCAAGAAGGCAGGTGGGGGGCTGCAGGCATTCCGCGTGCCCATTGAGAACTTTGCGGGCCTTTTCGAGCACGGGCCGACCCCGGTGTCGCCCCTCCAGCTGGTGGTCGACGCGGTGGTGAAGACGCGCGACTATTCCGTCTTTGGCTCGGTGCTGATGGAGCATCTCATCGAATTCAAGTGGCATGGCTTTGCCAAGCGGGCCTTCTATCAGGAGCTCCTCTTGTATGTGTTCGACCTGTACTGGGTCCTCTATTTCAACATGGAAGCTACAGATACGCAGTTCGACACCTGGAGCGACCTGCTCGGCAGGGGGGGCGAGAACAGTACTGGCCCCCGAGGTGGGCTACTCTTCGGCTTCTTTTGGACATGCTTCTACTGCGTGAGGAAACTGTCCACCGAGATGCACCAGCTGCGCCAGGCCGGCGTGCTCGAGTATCTGAGCAGCATGTGGAATTGGTTCGACATGATCACGATCGCCGGGCAGGTGATTGTCAACGTGCTCCTCTGCTTGCGCGACGAAGATGGCGTGCGCGTCGATATCCCGGGAATGACGTACCTGTACCAAGGGACCGTCAACAACGAGACGACCCGCCGCCTGGGTGAACGAGTGGCCGCCGATGTCATGAGCGGTGGCGGCGTCGGCGGCGGTGCTGCCGCTGGCTGGCCGGTGATGGTCGACGAAGAGCCGGGCAAGAGCATGCGCCATGCAATGCGCCTTCTGAAAAAGGGAGGTGCTGGTGCGGCCGCCGACGAGTCGGGCGTGATCAACTACGAGATTGGGCTGCTCGTATACCTGCAGGCGCTCGTCTGCCTCTTCGCCTGCCTTCGGATGCTCTACTTTTTTCAAGGGAATCTGAAGCTGGGGGCTCTCGCGCACTCCCTACGTACGATCATGATCGACATCCTGCCTCTGTTTGCCCTGATGTTCATCTTTATCATCGCCTTCTGCTCCGCGTTCATCGTCATAATTACCCGACAGTTCGGCGCGGAACCGCAGAGCGAACACGAGGCCAAATTCAAACAGTGGCACCACTTTTGGGATGCCTTTCTCGTGATGATCAACATGGGCGTCTACGCGATGACGGACGCGGCCATTTTGGCGTACGGAACCGACCCGGTGTTTGAGCCCGCTGAGCAGCGCTTCGTGCTCATCATGTTCCAATTGTACATGCTCTTCGTACAGCTGATCCTGCTCAACATGCTCATCGCCATCATGTCCGAGTCGCACACGCGTGTCTCGGAGCAGTCGCAGCTCGTCGCACTCTCTGGGCGCGCCGAGCTGATCCTCGAGTACGAGGGCGACGAGGTGGCGCGGCATATGAAGAAGGCCAAGGCGTGGGAAGCCGCGCACAAGCGCCGGCGTGGGCGCGAGGGCAGCCGTAACTCGTTGGACCTGGCACGGCTGCAGGAGGAGCACGAGGAGCGCCATCTGCTCAAGATGCAGCGCGTGTGCCCGCGCTGGCTGCACATCCTCAAGCCGCCCGAGCACCAGCGTTCGAGCCATACGGGGGACGATGTCACCCTTCGGCAGCTCAAAGAGCAATTGCAGCAGGTCGCAGAGGAAGGTGCCAGCTCACGCGCCACGCAGAAGAGGATCTTGGTGGAGCTGAGCAGCCGCGACGTGCACGAGGAGCGGCGTCTGCTCATGCAGGCGATGCGCGTGGAGATGAGCCAGCTACGCGAGGACCTCAAGGAGGATATGGACGGGTCGGGCAAGGGGCAGAGCACCTTCAATCACGCGCGGGTTCCACTCCTTCAAGGGTGACCATCGAAGCGAGGAGCACCGATCGAACGAGGCGTTCGGGCGCCCTTTGCTTACTTACCCGGCATACTTACCCGGCATTACACCCTGGGGACAGAGACATGAGAGACCCAGCTCCCAGGGGCAGGGCCGTGAAGCGTGAAGAAGCAACCATGACAATGAGCCACGAGGTCGGGAAGCCATCCGATCAGCAATAGATGCCATCCCGCGCGTATACCCCGGATGAGTCCCGACGAGCCCTGAATCACGTGCATGGGACTCGAGCATGGACGCACAACCAGGGGAGGAGGCGGAGTGCAGTCCATGGGCATTGGGTAGGGAGGCACAGCAGGGGGGGACAGGCGGATAGCGGAGTTCAGTCCATGGGAGTCGAGCATGGAAGCACAGCACGAGTTCCAGTACGAGAGAGCGCGGCCCAACATGGGACGTGCGCCCTGGTGTGGGTGGGGCGTGACCTGGGGTGATGTGCGTGCCGCTGTCGAAGAGCCTTCGAGGCCGACGGCGGGGATACGTCAACCGTTACCACAAATCGCCTGAATGACAATGTGTGAAACTACGCCGCGGCTGTGACAGGATCAGGAAAGTCGTTTGATCGTCGGACGTCGCCGCGGTTCTCTTCTCCGTCCACGACAAGCTATTCGGCGTTTCGTATAGAAGTTTTAGAAAAAGCGTCCGGTCCGACGTTCATAGAGTTCAATGTTCAAACTCGCTCGCTCCGATCATCTCCGGTCGCCAGACGAGAGACGACCGCAAGAGCTAATTAAGAGGCGTCTTGAGCGCACCGCCTCCGCCTCCACCCATACAACGGCATGCAACACACGGAGCTTTAAAACGGAGCTCATACTGCTGCGCCGCCCGAAGGGTGCACGTGACCGTTTCACACAGAGCTGGTTACACCGCACAGCGCTTTCCATACAGTACTTTGTACTGTAAATAGACACCGCGGCTAGGTCGCGTGTCGGTGTTGGCTTCCTGAGTTCGTGCGTGTCCTCTTGCCCCGAGTCCTCTCAGCCAGGACACCGAAAACCTCGATGGCGAAAATATCATGCTGCCCACGCCTCAGCGATAACAGGGAGCTCTCGCGTGCCGCCCGGTGCCTGTTGAATCAGGAAGATGTTCTGACATCAGACTGTGCTCAATCACCCACAGCGGCCAAGGGCGTGCAAGCGCTAGGGATTAACTGCACTCTCGTAACGGATAGAGATTGGCCTCGCGGCTTCTTCCTCATCGCCCGGACTGCCGCTGGTACGGACGTGTGCACAAGTGGCGATACGATTCGTGTGACTGCCGTCGAGACCCAGCAGCGGGTACGCTTCAGTGCGTATGCGCATGCCGTGTCCGATGGCCAACGGCATAACATGTACTGGGCCGACTTGACTGGTGCAGCTGAACCGCTCGTTGGCCGACACACTTTCGAAGTCACCGCGTCATTGCTGGAGACGCAAAACAGGTCGTTGCAGGCGGCGGAGGCTCGCGGCCCGCTGCGGTGGTCGGTTGAGGGGGGCTCCCCAATTAGAGAGTGGTTTCGATATCGCCTCTGCGTCGGTCAGGCTATCGCTCTCTCGCGCAACACCTCGATCCGACTGGAGCTGCAGTCTTCGGCAACCTATAAAGGGAGTGCAGCACAATCGCGCTGCCGTGGCGTGCGTCCAAATGCAAGCACTGCCATGGTCAATATGCGGGATGGCGATGCGCATATCCGTGACTGTGGAACGGTTTGCACGGGCAACGTCAGCGCGCTCGTGATCAATACGTACCGGGGTCCAAAAGATGAGGACCGCCTTCGGAATGGCTTTCATCACATTCTCAAGCCGGCTGGCTGCCGCTATCACTGGTTCAATGAGGCCGAGCTCACGCGATGCCTTGCCGGGCGGTCGGTGCTCAACATAGGCGGCTCGACTGCTCTCTCAGTGCAGCGCGGCTTCGAGCGGCTGTCTTCAAACATGGTGCACAAGCGAACTTGGTCGAGGGACTACGGCAGAACGGGAGTCAGTAACAACCACGATGAGGCCACCGGCCGCAGTCAATTTGGCAACAGCACTGTCCGCACGCAGTTCATCCACCATCCGTTTCGCTACGGGCTGACAAACGTCCTCGCACCTGGCCCGGCCGCTATCGCGTTGAAATCGGCGGCAGAGTATGAGAAGCTCATGTGCAATCACGATGTCGTCATCTTTGAGTCCGGCATTCATGATTTCAACATGCCCATGCACGTCAATCATCACCAGCTTCTGGCTGCATGTGGACAGCCGCAGCCTTGCACTGACAATGACCTCATGCGGTTAATGAGGAACGAGAGCTGGCGACTCGATCCCATCGCGAGTTACCAGGCACACCTCACCAAGCTGATGGGGATGTGGCAGCGGTGCAATGAGTCACGCTTCGTCCAGAGTTCTCAGCGCAAGCGCCCCATCAAACCATTTCGCCCTATTTTCAAGCTAAGCGTCTGTCCCAATCCAGCCACAGAGCTGCGTAGCTGCAACGCTGGCTGGGGCTACAATTCGATGGGCCATTACCTTTTTGTGGCGAATCAGGTGGCTCGACAGATTGTGGAGGCTAGCGGGTTTGAGGTCTTCGACACTTTCCCGGCCTTTGTGCACGCAGCGCCCAGATGGTACGATGTGCAGGGAAACGACGCCCTTCACGCTGACCAGCTGTCCGATCTCGTGACTCAGATGCTCATCAATCAGCTTTGCGATGACCCTTCTAATTCCTAGGTCCCTCAAACACCCAAGTTTCGCCCTCGAGCGAAAAATGCTGAAGCGCTCGCGCACATGGAACCGTCCTTCCGCGGTCGAGAACGCCTCAACGCGGCCGGCTCTCGTCGTCGAGCGACGTGGTCGTCTCTCCTGAGTACCTCTGAGCCCGCCCCACGTGATAATTGAGACGTGAGCTTGACGCGTTCGCGTCTGCCGTCAAGTGCGGCGAGATTGACCTGACGCTGGACCTGACGTCACCTCCAGCCCGGCCCCAAGTGCGAACAGTAGTGCGGGCCCGTCCGGTCGGGTCACTGTCACGTAGGCACTACGTTCTACGTATCAGGAGCTATCACAACACGGGTTTCGTTTTTCGTCGATTCCGGTCCTGTTCTGCCATGTGTTCTGCGCTTCTCCTACGGTTACTTCCATCCCAACACGACCGGCCCAGGCATCTTCAACTGGAAGCACGTTGCCCTAAGGTGTTCGGTCAGATTGAGTGTCTGCCCCTTGTACATCGGAAAGATCCTCTCGTGCCACTCTACTGCCAGCAAATCGATGGAGCACAAAGCCTCTGGCTTGGTTTTGAGCAGGTGGTGCAGCAGCGTGTACTCAAACCCTTCGATATCTATTTTGACCGCAATCAGAGCCGGCCGTGGTGGTGCGCACCACGCCTCCAAAACGGTGCCGGCGCCAATTGCCGGCACCTGGCTCTGAACCCAGCGATCGCTCACCGTACGGCTGAAGTCAAGCTTCACCTGGTGCCCCCTCAGAGAGATCAGCGTATTGTTCCCTGCTAAAGTCGAACTGAGCCCGTGGCTCTGCCAGTCGCGATACAAGATGACTGGCTGGCTGTCCATGCCAAATGCCGTGCCATTGAATAGCCTCACCCGCTCGCCCGAGTGGCGAAGCCGCGCTTCGAGCGCGCTGAGCAGCTCATTGAAGGTGGGGTTGGCTTCAAACCCGTACCAGCACCGCGCCGTGGGCGGACCACGTACGCACGATGCGAGCCTGCCGTAGACGTTGCTGCCAGAGGCGGGGATTCCCTTCGAGCGGATAACTTCTGAAGGCCACGCCTGCAAGCTGCGCCCGTTGTTCAAGCCCACGTCTCCAAGGATACAATCGCATCTGCAGGCTCCAACGTGCTCAGAGTGGAACGCGGAGCAGCTGGAGGTTGCAGCGGAGGCTTGTGACAGAAGGAGCAAAAGTACGACGCGAGCATGATGTGAGAGATTTAGGGAGCACGACTCGACATAGCGACGCGAGCACGACGGGACTAGGATTCGACCCGCGGGTACATGTAGCATTGACTTCAGCTCTCTTTCGATCACACCGACTCCTGTGTCGAACTATAAACATGGGCTGTGAAAGGTGAAAGGTGAAAGAGTGAAACGGCTGTGAGCCGGGTGCTCCCGCATGGTTCCCGAGATGGCACCAACTCACAGTTGAAAAGGTCGTGCCTGCGATCACTCTTGATTTCCGTGGAATCTCCTTGAGAAGACCGTCATGCGCTCATGCCCCCACGGTAAAAAATAAAACCATGAGCGAGGGTGGCAGCGGAGCACCAGGTCGCGCGGAACGAGTCCTGAGAGCATCGCTGCGATGACGGGGGTACCAGCCAAGCCTGTTGAAAGCGTTACAGTCTGTAGATCAATTGCTGTATGTAGATGATTGTAGATGGGTTTGGGGGACCATTTTTGATTGCGGGTGGCGATGATGCCCCGGATGATGCGCAAAAGTTGGCCATTTAGTTGGCCGGCCACATTTCGGAAAAAGTGGCCAGTCGGCCCGCACCGTTGTGCCCGATGTCGGCAAAGGCAGAAGCGGAATTAAACGCGGAAGCGGCGCGCCGGCGTTGCGCGAGCTCGGGACACCCGGGGGGGCGCCGTGACCGTACCCGCGTACCGTCATCGACAAACGCGTCGATGATGGTGTTCTTCACACATCGTCACTCACCGTCACTCGACAACTTCCTACAGTATCGATAGTGTTGATGGACCGTCGCGGGGAAGTCTGTAACGGGTATCGACGATTTGGGGATTGCATACTCATGCATACTGCATGGCGCCGTGTCGGTATGCGGCTTCAGAGGCCCTCGTGCTTGGGGGTCCGGAGCGACGCGCGTTGTGTTGAGCAGCAGCTGAGGTACATGTATGTGCATGCCCACACGGCAGACGCTTCTCAGCGCGTGATCGCCCCAGATTCAGGCCCCAGGAAGCGCGCGGTACTGAACCGGCGGGCCTGCTCTCTCTCTCTCTCTCCTCAGTCTCACTAGGGCACTAGGAATCATCTTCTCATGGGGTACCTGGCCCCAGAACCGCTCAAGGACGTTTGGCGCTATGTGCCTCCCGGCAGCACGGTGCTGGAGATGGGCGCACACTACGGCACAGTATCGTGCGCTATTTCCAAGCGACAACACAACTCGGGCCTGCGCGTTTCTCTGGAGCCAAGCCCCTCAGCTTACGAAATCCTCAATCGCAACACACGTGCTAATGGATGCGAAGGGCTCAACATCCTCGGCGTCGTCGTCGCGCAGCGTCAGGTCTTCAACTCTTCGGGGAACTACAATAATCAGATGAGAGTAAATGTTGGGCGCGATAGCCATGAGGTCTTACACGCTGTGCCGAGATACAATATTTCGGGCCTAGCGACGCTCCTTAGTAAGCGCATGCGCCGCCCAATCTCGTTTGATACGCTTGTGCTGGACTGCGAGAACTGCACCCGGACACTATTGCACGAAGAGGCATCTTTCTTCGCTGACCAGCGCCTGAAGACCATCGTGTACGAGGCTGACGAGCGCTCACCGGAGCTGATTCTCCATATCTGCACGCTTGGTTTTGGTGTGGTCAGCAACCAGCTTGACTGCCGGTGGAATCTGACCCAACTCGTCTTCGTGCGGGGCGCAGGGCTCCCATGCCCAGTGACACCAGACGGCTCTTCAGCCAAGATCGTTGCCGCCTGCACCGTCGATCGTGCGCCGGTAGAAGCTAGAACAACGTGCCCTTCAACGCTGAGCATCGGCCGACTGATGTTCAGTACGAATGACTTCAGCTGGTTCAAACAGAACTTCCCGAGGCACGACTTCGCACTCCTTTGGCACGAGCTGCACCCTAACGAGCACAAACGAGAAATGACGCAGAAACAGTTCTTTCCTAGCCTTATGCGTGCGTGGGATGAGCTTGGCTACGAAGGATTCTATGACACCTCCAACGATTTTTTTCGGAAACTGAATCCAGCAGTTCGCAATCGACATGAGAACTTTGTCAACATGTCGTGGATGGTCGCGCAAGCGGTTCGGCTCCTTCAGCCTCTCACATTTGTCCTCGCCGTCAACATCACGCTCGCACGTATCAAGGAGTACAACAAGTGGCAGCCTTTGTCAGTCCATGTAAAAAGCTTTCCGCCCGTCCTCAACATTTTTTGCGCGGTGGAGATGGTGGCAATAGATGCGGCTGTGCCTGTGCACATCATCCACTCGGAGGCGCTGCTGCGCGTTTGCGAAGCTGACGGGCCGGTCGCATGTGTTGAGCACATTGCGCAGCAACGACGCCATGACACTCGTATGCTCACTTTGCAAGACATGTGCGGCGCTGTCGACGTGGCCGTCGTCTCGAAACAGAAAACGCACCCCAGGCACGTTTGCTCCGATGCATGAGACAATATTTAGAAAAGACTCGTGGTCGAGCCGCAGCTGACGTAGACGCGTGTGTTCACATAACAAGAGCATGCAGAGGAAATCGTGGTGCGTTTCCGACCGGACGTTACGTCACGTACATACGCGCGGGTACAGTACGGTACAAGTAACATTCATTCACAACACACCAACACGTACAACGCAATCTCAAATGCGTGGAAACTTGTGTGATACAGTTACAGATACCGGTCGACAAACTGTCGACGCAGATCCCGCGCGGCGTACAGTACCCGTTGTGTGTCCCGACTCCCCCCCGGTGTTTTGGAACCGGTATGCACGGGCGGACGATATGGTGTACATTCACACATCACAGAAGGTCTCGCAGGGGCGGCAATCTATGATTCTGCGGACTGTTCTGCAGAGGCCGGTGATGATCCTGCTGAGGCACTTGCTGTTTGAGAACCTTGCTGATCGGGTCGAATTGAGTTTGTCAAGTTGAGTGCACTAAGTCGCGAGCAGTACTTTCGGTCCGTCTTGTACGCTTCCATCCACGCGACGATCGAAAGGTAGTCGTTACAGTAAGTCACGTTCCCTTTCCGTCGCTGGCCCGCGCACGAGTAGGTCTCGACATCGCCCTTGTCGAAGTCAATTGAAGGGCTCCAGTTGGACGCCTTTTCGAGGGCCAAGTCGCGCTGCGTGGTAGTCATCGTGTAGTGCGCAATCTGATAAGGCGACAGTTTATGATGCGCGAGGCAGTTGCCGTAAGGCTGGTAGTAAGTGTGGTTCCCTCCACGGATCCCAACAATGTCGCCCCAGCCAAGTTGGTGCGACGTCAGGAAGTGGACTGGGCGCGCCGCAAACCCGGCCCAGTACGGATCTAGGAGCGTGTGCTTCTGAGTTCTCATGCCTCGCAAGTGCGCTCGCAAGTTACACTCCAAAGGAAATTGCTCCTCGATGCTGGGAGCGTATTTGAGCGATGCCACACGACCAGTGGCAGCCAGCCGGTCCCGAAAGGTGGCGCAGCAACTGCCACCGAGCATGCAGTTCTCGTAGTTGCACGGATACCAGAAAAGCTCGTCGCCGTCTGCATTGATCAAAAGTGACCCTGGTGAGAGCTGGTCGATCAATGCATTAGTTGCGAGCAACTTTGCCACATCGCTGTAGCGCTCGCGCCGAATGCTGATATTCTGCGCAGGCACTCCGGCAGCGTCTAGCTCGGCGAGCGTCTGGTTGAGCAGCGTCGCATTGCGGGGTGCTTGTAGGATGAATCTTGCCTGCGTCCGCAGGACGCCAACTCGCTCAAAGTAGTGGTGGCAAAAGTGGTGCATCATGACGGGGTCGCCCCCGTAGACAAAAGAGAAGAGAAAGACCCGTGGCGCAACGACCCGAAGGCGTGGACATGATGCATTTGAATCCAAGGTCGATGCCTCATGGCCGCTCCATGGTGTGCCAAAGTTGTGAGCCCAGGTCATCGCCTGGTGTGCGTCGGCCATGGACGGGGTCGTCGGCGTGTGTGTTGCGGATTCTGTCCAGGACCCGCACACGAGAGGGTGCTGCTGCTGCTGGCGCTGTTGGGTGTCGAATTCTAAACATTGGCTGTGAAACACACAAAGAGGGTGCTGCTGATGCTGTTCAACACAACGCGCTGACACACTCCGGACCCCCAAGCACGAGGGCCACTGAGAGGGTTCACTCGAGCGACGCCGCTTCGCGCGCGGCTTACCGGTAATGACACCGGGGGGAGCCGGGACACACACGGGACACACGGGACACGCGGACGCACAAAGGCACACGGACCACACAGACGAACCTCACAACCATCCAAACCCACCAACAACACACACCCTGCACGTCAGCGCGACGACCGAAGCCGCGGCCGACTCAACAGCCGCAGGCCCGGAGCCGACCGCTCCCGGTACCCGGTACCGGTGTGTGTCCCGGCTCCCCCCGGTGTCTTCAATGATTCAAGAATGTTGGACATACCATGTACCGGTTCACACACATACATGCAAGTACGGACATACTCAACGAGACGTAACATCACCCCCTCATCTGTGATCTGAACCGCCTCATCTGCGACTGGGCTCCTCGTGTAGAGGGGAGCCAGCCGGTAAGAGGGTAAGTACCTGCCTGAGGGGGACCTCGGAGGCATAGAGGTCGTTGAGTCCCGAGAGGCAGAAGACTGGTGCTTAGACTGAACACGGTCACGAACACTCTCGCCGGATACGTCGCCGGATGGCTCCCGGCGCCGGCGGTATCTCCCGGATCTCCCTTAGGGATCCGCCGGTATCTCGACGGAGCTCACTTACCGGTCGCTAGGTAGGTTCCGTAAGCCGGTTAACGGACCCCCACCGGGGGAATGACCCCCTACCGCTCGCATCATCAGTACATCATCAGCGAGCTCACTCAGTCTCTGCTTGTCTCTGCGATGTCCGTACGAGGTACACATGGGCACACCCCCTCAGCTCAAGACTACCGGGTCGAGGGCTGAGCCAAGCAGCTCGGGCGCACACGGTCTTTCCGTGGGGCCGAGAGGCCATTTTCTGCCTTGCTAGCAAGTCTCAAACACATGTCGATTGGAGTTCGAGGGAACTGACAGCCACGCTCTCGTCTGCTGCATGAGCATTTAGCGTCCCACCCTCCCACCCGCACAGCACTCTGCCGAGAGGTTGGCGAGCGTCGATCCGTGCAGCAGCGTGCTCAGGTTGCCCAACGCCGATACATTTAGCGTCGATCATACTGGCGGCTCGTGATGCGCCCTCGTCGGATCGTCCGAATCGATTTTCTGAGACTTCGCCTACTCATCGGGTGCAACCTCGTCGAGTAAGCGTGGCTACCACATTGCGCGCGCGTTGGGCCAAGGGGCAGCTCGCTCAAGTGCTTCGGTCCAGCATGCGGAACGGCGATTCGCGCAAACGATATTGCTCCAGATCTTGCGTTGGTCATAGCGGGGCTCCCAGCAGCCCGTGATCCGGTAGAGAGCTCCAGATTGGGTAGCCCAGAAGCACGTGTAGCTATGGTTGTCCAGCATGCCAATGGTCTCGCGGAGCAAATGGCTTCGCCAAGCGCCTTGGCTGTGAACCTCAAACTGCAAAAACCCCACACTCCCTGACGCGAGCAGCTGCGTCGACCCAAGTAGCACCTCAGGATCATTGCCCTCCGTGTCTACCGTGAGCACAGTGGGTGTGAATCCACTCATGTGTGAGCGAACGAGATCATCTGCGGTGACGGCTTCCACCTGCGCCACCTGCGTGTCAGGTATGCCCGGTCGCGAGCCGAGTCCGATGTGCTCTACTCCAAATAGATCCCAGTTCGGAAACGGCACCGTGCCACTTGCCATCTTTTGAGTCGGGGAAACGGCTGCGGCTGCGATCGTCGTCATGTAGCTGCTCCACGGCGCGGCTCTGACAGCTGCTCCAAGGACGCGGGAGTTTGCTGGCAGGGCCTCGACACAAAACACGTGGGCTCGCACCGCACTTTGCCGTGCGAGCGGATACTCGCCGATGCATGCACTCGACGTGCCGATTTTGCGCACCGACGCTAACACCGACGCGTCGACTTTGCCAGTAATATGCCGAAGCAACTCTGCACGCCAAGCGGATGCATTCAGGGTATCGTCACCGGATAGCAGCCGGGCCCATCCCGCACAGTCGTCGCCTTTGTTGCCACCGATCACGAGTGCCGCACTGCCCGCAGGCAGACAATGTCTGCCTGCACCACCAGCTTCTTTCCGCAAGGAGATGGCAGCGAACTGCTGCAGGGCTGCTGCGCCTATGCACTGCGTCGTGCGAGGGCCACCCTGCGCCCAGAAGGCGGCGGAGGTCTGCGAACACACGTCGTCGGACATGCACCCGGGAGAAAGGCCCGGCCGCGTCTCGAAGACGCTTTCTGACGTTTTCTGCGCGGCCAAGGCGCTTACTGCGGCCGTGCCGCGCGCTTACGGTATTACGGTACTGTACCGTGGCTCCCCCCGGAGTCTTTTTACCGGCTCCCCCCGGTGTCTTTTTACCGGTAAAAAGACACCGGGGGAGCCGGGACACACACAAAGACCGGTACACGGGACACGGACAGTACCGTTCTCGTTAACAACTCACGTTCACGTTAAATCCGGCTTCGGCTCGAATGTCAACCACACGGTACCGGGTACCGGTGTGTCCCGGCTCCCCCTGGTGTCTTTTTCCCTACCGGTACCTTGTTTGAACATTTCTTACCGGTACCGGTAGCCGGCTTCCCCGGTGTCTTTTTGCCGGTGAAGTACAACCCGGCACTGGAAAACTTCAGCTCCTGTACCGGTACTGTCGTCTGTGCGGTCCGTGTGCCTTTGTGCGTCCGCGTGTCCCGTGTGTGTCCCGGCTCCCCCCATTTGGCTCCCGCGCTCCCCCCGGTGTCCTATAGTTCCTTTTGTACTGTACCGGTAAAAAGACACCGGGGGAGCCTGTACCGGTACCGGAACAACCGCCCCCTTGCGGTACCCGTCTGTGTGGTCCGTGTGCCTTCGTGCGTCAGCGTGTCCCGTGTGTCCCGTGTGTGTCCCGGCTCCCCCCAGTGTCTTCGGTCAACTAGGTCCATGGCAATGGATTGCCTCTTCTGCATGCCTCTTCGCGCCCGAATCGCCCGTGCACCATGGTGTGAAAGTACCGAAATCACCGACTCCGGGTTCGCGCATACCCCCATACCCTAAAAAGCGGCCTGCGGCCGCCTGCTGGAGCATACCCCCATACCAAAATTTCGGTCAGACGATCATACCCTGACCCCCACCTACATTCGGAATCCTGTGGGGTTTTCTTCTTCCTGGCTGGTGGGCGCGCGTCAGGGTCATCGGGGAATGACGCCCGCGCATGGGCGCACTCCGGCTCCCCGGTGTCTCGTTCCGCGCGACCTGGTGCTCCGCTGCTACCGCCCGTAGGTCCTAATTACGAGTCATGTACGACATGTACCGATTACCGGTACCGGTGTGTCCTGGCTCCCCCGGTGTCAATTTGTGCCCTTCTCCACTTGGGCCCTGGCGTGTGGCTGCCATCATGGTGGCTGCCACGTGCTGAAGGAGCTGCTGTCGGCTTCCCATCGTTGCGATCCAGGCCTCCTCGGCCTCGCGCTCCGCCCTCGTTGCCGCTTCGGACTCGGCTGCCTACCGAGATGGCTCGAGCGTGATGCGCCGCTCCTTGGCGACCATCTCTTGGATCTCATCGTCATAGCTGTGTGCACTCTCGGCCCTCTCGCGGCGAGTACGCCCGCCTCGTTCCGATCGCTGCGGGATCTTCTCCTCCTTCGCGCGCAGTGATGCGAGCTTGGCCGCCTCCTCGGTCTCCCGCTCCGCCCTCAAAGCCGCGTCGATCTCAGCAAGCTTTGCCAGCCTAATTGCCTCCCCCGGCTTGAGCCGTCGCTCCTCCGCCTCGTCAGCCAGGGGAGACGCCATAGCGGGCGCCTCGCACACGTCCCAGCTGCTGCTACTGTTGCTTCTGCTCAGTTCGTTCCAGAACTTCATGCGCGGCGGCGGCATTGGCGCGCCGCCAGGTTGCGCCGATGAGGTTCGGCGACCTCCCGGGAATCAATATGCTGACCCAGGTCTCACAAGCCCTTCCCACGTGCCCGCGCGGGAGTGCGCGCACCTCCGCCTCCGAAAGGAATGCTTCCTCCGGGAGCTCCTGCCGCCGTGGCAGCACCGCACGGCGGCGGGCCTTCTCGAGCAGCCATGAGAGGCGAAGGAGCCGCACGGGTGCGGGGCTGCCGTCGTGCCCCTCAAGCATCTCTTTGTACATCCGCTCCGCCTCGAAGTAGATCACGCCGTCGCGTGACTTCCACTTACTGTTCTTCTCATATTGCGTCCAGAACCTCTGACCGAACGCCTCGGCCTCATTTTGCGACTGGACGAGCGCCTTGGGTCCACCACAGGCGAGCTTGCCCGTGGCCACCGGTCCCTGCTTGGCCTCACGCTCCATAACCTGGGAAAAGGGTGCCTCTGCCATCGGTTTCGTTTCACTTCCACCAAAGCCTCCACCTTGTCCTCGACCAGTGCCGCAGCTTGTAGCTGGGCACGAGTTGCCGGAAGGGACCTAAGCTCATATTCGTACTACCTGCGAAGTACATTTCGTTCCGCGTGTGCAGCTTCGGCGCGTTCATCGACGCCTTCAGCGTCGCGCCGAGCTCGCGCAACGCCGCCGCCGCCTCCGCGTCTGCCTTTGCCGACATCGGGCACGGCGCGGGCCGACTGACCATTTTTCCGACATGTGGCCGGCCAACTAAATGGCCAACTTTTGCGTAATCATCGCACCCCGCAACCAAAAATAGCCCCCCAATCCGACCTAACGCTTTCAACAGCCTTGTCTGGTACCCCCGTCATCGCAGCGATGCTCTCAGGGCTCGTTCGACACGACCTGGTGCTCCGCTGCCACCCTCGCTCATGGTTATATACCTCGCATACTTCATACTACGTCCGTCATAGGCTTATTTGTTCCTTTGAACTGAACACTGTGAGTGTCGACGCAGCAGTACTGAGTTCAGTTCAGTTTCGTCGCGGTCCCCCCACGCTCACTCCACCGCCGTCTCGACGGACGGCTCCGCTCCCCTCGGTCAACACAAGTACTGAGTACTCGCTCGCTCGGGCTACTCAATTTCGCTAGTGAGGTCGGTCTCTCCCAGCACACAGTGTGATCTCTGGTGCTCGCTGCCCTATATTACCGGGCGGGATTGTGACAGGCAA
>Ga0210247_100936_pt1 | contig 25643 bp, 22 predicted proteins | sample ChrtobMetP3_16mM_FD_155449 | JGI IMG/M metagenome (GOLD analysis project Ga0210247, IMG submission 155449) | Chrysochromulina tobin associated microbial communities from unialgal haptophyte culture, Seattle, Washington, United States - P3_16mM | ecosystem: Host-associated > Algae > Haptophytes >... | reverse complement strand
CGGGGAGGGGGGGGGAGAGGGGGGGGGGGGGGGGGGGGGGGGCGGGGGAGGGGAGGGCGAGGGCGGCGGCGGCGAGGGCGGCGGTGGGGTTGGAGGCGGAGGCGAGGGCGGCGGAGGCAAGGGCGGAGGGCTCGGAGGTGGAGGCGACGGTGGGGGCGAAGGTGGGGGAGGCGACGGCGGAGGCGACGGTGGTGGCGGCGAGGGCGGCGTCGGCGAGGGCGAGGGCGGTGGAGGCGAGGGCGACGGTGGCGGCGGCGAGGGCGAGGGCGGTGAGGGCGGCGGCGGGGCTGAGGGTTGTGGTGCGGAGCAAGTTGTAAGATTCGTTTTGGTCATAAAATTGATCGAATAGTCAAAGAAAGCGGTTGGGGAACTTGGCCAGGCGCAGACGTAGCAGATTGGCCGCCAAACCGTCGACGCTGGTGGATTTCGATTACAGTTTACTAACCCATCGGAGGCTCGGACGCCGTCTGCATTAATGGCTCCATATTGAACGGAAAGCCCCATGCCTGCATATCGAGCAAGTTTCCAATCTGTGTTCTGGCTGAAAATGCTGGAACGTATGGTCACTTCGCCGTCTCCGATAAACAGACCTCCTGCGTCGCCTTCATAACTGTAGGTATTCCAACCCTTAGCTTCGTTGCCAATGAAGCTGCACGATTCGAAGCGAACTCTTGACTCCCATATTTTACCAACGCCGCCGTTTTCGGCCATATTTCCATGGAAGTTGCACGATGTGAAGGTCACTGAGCCTGCATGATCTGTGCGGCACTGACTTCGATCACAGCAAACACATGTCTGCGTACTGGTGCCATACAGAGCGGCGTAATCGGCAAAGAAAGCACCACCTCCCCCATCACCACCACCAGCCCCATTAAAACGACCATCGAGGTGGCCAGCTTTGTTCCCAAAGAAGCTGCAGGATGTAAATGTGGTCGAACCTTCAGTTTTCCATAGATAGACACCGCCGCCTTGTCGAGCATCGTTGGAATGGAACACACAGTTTATGAATGAATGATTGCCTGTTCCTTCGATATATGCACCGCCGCCTTTGCCGTAGTAGTACCCGTCGCCACCCGGGAAATATGCTTCATTGTCGTAGAAGGAGCAAGACGTGGCTGTGAATGAGCCAGACTGGATCCTGACACCAGCTCCGCTATCTTGTTGACTAATGACGAACCCCCTGGTGATGTTGAGCCCGATCAGTTGCACGAAGCCCGACGGCCCCGGGTTGATGTTCATCACACGGCGATCGGACCCTGAGTGTCGGCCTGTTCTCGCCTGTGCATCGAGCACGACCGAGCCTGCCACCGCCGCCTCGAGGACGACGCTCCTGGTGATGCTGAGCGTGGCGCTTAAGGCGTAGGTGCCGGGGGCGAGGACGATGCGGCCGACGGCGGTGTTGGCCAGTGCGCTGGTCAGGCCGGCGGTAGTGCTCACCACCGAGGGTGCCGAGGGCGGCGAGGGCGGCGAGGGCGGCGGCGGTGAGGGCGAAGGCGGCGGCGGCGAGGGCGAAGGCGGCGGCGGCGAGGGCGAAGGCGAGGGTGGCGGCGGCGAGGGCGAAGGCGGCGGCGGCGAGGGCGGCAGCGGCGCCGCGCAAGCAGAGACTGTGGTGATTGGACCTATAAGAACTTGCGACATGGAGGTCCCATCAGGTGCTGAATAGTTGAGCCCTACAATCGGCCGTTGGTTACTAGGAAACTGAACTGCTTGCGCACAACTCGGAGGAACCCATGAACCACTGTAGCTGGCACTGCGTCCGTAGGAAGTAATGAAGGTCACCGCACAGCCAGGAACACAAGTTGCTTGGTTACTTAGTCGACGAGACCAGGACACAGAATCGAGATGTTCACCCGCTAGCAAAGTGAATGTGTAATCCGTATTTCCGGCTTGATTTTGTCCGTAGGCCTCATCTCCGTAAACAGTGAATGAACCATCGTCGAAGTCCAGTCTGAGGAAGTTGACACAACCACCAGTACGAGTGGATATTTGCCTGACGCGCGCGCAGGGCGGCGGCGGCGAGGGCGAAGGCGGTGGCGGCGAGGGTGGCGGTGTTGTGGTCTGCAGCTCACGGCGGTGGCTGGGCACAAGCTGCATGGAGTACAGCCCGGCTACAGGATGGTCGCTGGTGACGGCGCCGGACAATTCCAATAGGCCCGAGGGGCCAGGCGGGGGAGGCGTGCACGTGCCACACGCGACCGGGCAAGTGATCCGCGCGATGGAATAGGAAGCGCACGCGGAGGGCTGTGCGGAGAAGTACGAGCACGGCATGGGTGCGCCGCGTAAATCAAATGCGAAGCTGTTCACTTCATCGGCACAGACTCGAGTGAGCGGAAGCGTCCGCACTGGCGGCGCCTGCGCCGACTCTACCCCATGCACACTTGCCCCCTCGCTATCTGGTGGTGTCGTCGTCGCCATGGCACTCACCTGCGGGACGCAGAGGACTAGCAAGGCCAATGCGAAGCACCAGCCTCGGTAGGAGCGATTGTTCGTCGACCTAATCGCGAAGCCAACCGACATTTTGAGGTCCTTGCGGACAACGTCGTGTGCCATCACGATGTCTCGCGTGAGCGAATCGCACTTTGCGGGCGGTGACTCATCGGGTTCGGCGGCGAGCGCTGCCTCGAGCGATTCGTACGTCACCGCACCCCTGGTGACTATTGCCTCACGCACAGCCTCTTCTGACTCGTAAGGCGTTCCGGGACAGCCCGCCAGGGCGACGATTGGGAGCAGCGTGAAGAGCGGCCGCGGCGTGAACCCCGCCGCTTCGAGTGCGCACGGCGCGAGTAGCTGCGCACGCTGCGCCCACTTTGGATGCCCGTTGGCGCCATAGTCACGGTCCATATCGAGGCGCGTCCACAAGCCGAGCTCCTCGGGCGTCACGCAGGCCACGTGCTTCGAGATGAACTCGCGCCGCCCGTTCTCCTGGTTCTTGACGGCGACACGCCGGAGCGTCGTATTGGCGGTCTCTTGCAGCTGCGCCTCGCTCTGGCTATTGGGCGCGATGACGACCTCGACGAGCGCCGTCACGGGCAGGTGCATCGAGTGCGACTTGGGCACGACCGCCGTGATGGACGCACGCACATCTGAGCCCTTGCCGCCCGCGTACTTGTCGAGCACGCGCACGACGAGCGAGTAGCACCCTGCCACGTCATCCTCTCCCTGCACGACGCGAACCTTCTTGCCACGGAGCGCCGAGTTGAGATCGAGAACCGGGTCGTTGCTCACGGTCGTCTTCTTGGTGACGGCGGTAGCCTCCTGCCCGCCCGCGGCTGAAAAGGACGAGCCCGCGCCCATCGAGAAATCGAGCGCACCCATGCGCTTCTCGCGGGGCGGTCTGGCGTCGGTCGCCTGCTCCTCCTCCTTCTCGGTCACCTCGGCGACCGCCTCGTTAGCCTGCCGCGTGTAGGCGAGCCGCTTTTTGTTGCCCGAGAGGATCCCGAGCTTGGACAGCTGAAGCGGGTCCTGCGGCAGCTCTTCGAGGCTGATGGCGCCCGAGCCGCCCGAGCCAAGTGAGTAGCAGAGCAGCAGCAGCGAGAGCAGCATAAGCACACCGATCGCTACAACGAGGAAGACGAGCAACGTCTCGAACTTGGTGTCAAGTGGTCCCTTGGGCATGTTGGCACGGTGCATGAAAAGGTTGTAGTGTGCCGAGTAGCCCATCTCGACGTAGTACTCGCGCAGATCCTTGTGCTCTGCGTCGATGACGAAGCACACGTCGACACCCTTGTGTCGGAAGAGCATCTGCAACCTCACGTTTCGCAGGTGCGTCGAGTGCATCGTGTCTGGGGTGAAGGTGTTGTTGATCTCCTGCTTCGTGAGTGTCGCCTGGTCACCGTCGAAGTCCACCTCCACCCCCTTGGCGAGCATCTTGATGAGATTGACGAGATTGACGAGCTGCTCGCCCGTGGAGCACGGTAGCGTGATCGTGACCAGATTGACGAGATTGACGAGCTGCTCGCCCGTGGAGCACGGTAGCGTGACCAGATAGGTATCGAGCGGCTTCTCGGCCGGTTCGGTCGTGGTCTGGTACGTGTCCTCGAGCCAGACGTCGACCCGGTCGCGGTACTTCATCGCCGGCGTCACGGTGGCACTGCCCACGATGAAGTCGCCTTGCCCTTCTCGCTCGCGTTTGAGGCCATAGTCGGCCATGCCGACCGTGATGCACACGCAGCCGAGTAGGTGCATGGCCGCGGGTAGCAACCGCTCGAGGAGCGCAAACTTGTCGCCCTCCTTGGCGGTCGCCTGCGACCAGAGGCCAAAGGCGGGCATCGGCGCCACCTTGGCGCCATGCCGGCCGCCCACCTGCGGCTGCTTGCGCAGCACACCGATCTGCGCAAGCGACTCGCACACGTCATCAGGGAAGGTCCTCTTGAGGTCCTTTCGCATCTGGTCGATGACCTCGTCCGTCTGTGCGCGCGTGCACGGCGTGGGCAGCGGCTTGATCTCCGAGTCGAGATAGTCGAGCAGCGTCGGGACCGTGCCCACCTTGCGCGGCTTGTTGAGCGCCTTGTTGATCTCCTCTGGGAGGTTGGAGCGCAGCGCGCGAGCCTGGACCGTTTTCGCCTCATCGAGCCAAGTCTGCGGGTCCTGCATATTGTCGAGCGTGTCGAGCGCCATGCGCCGGCGCGAGAGCGGCGTGCGCGGCACTGGCTCGACAGAGGATGGATTGAGGGTCGCCACGGAGCCGGCGGGGCGCGTGAACTCCCCGTCGTCGTTGTCGCCCTGTTTGCCTGTCTTCGCCTTGGGATCCTTGATCTCGTCATCCAGGTCTGCCAATGCGGCGGCCTCCGCGGCATCTTGTGCGGCGCCCTTTTTGCCCTTCTCGTTCCCCTCCTCGTCCCCCTTGGTTGCTTCCCCGCCGGCGCCCTCGGAGAACTCCTTCTTGCGATCCTTGGTGCCCTCCTCCTCCTTCTCCACCTCAGACTTCTCCTCATTCTCATCCCCAAGCTTCTCGACCTCGATCCGGAGCGCTCCCGAGCGGAAGAGCTCGGGGAACTTGTCGTCGAGGTATTTGCGGCACTCGCCGATGTTGACTAGGTGCCCGAAGAAGATGTTGCCCTGCAGCTGCATCTTGAACACGGTACGCTGCTGCACCTGCGAGAGCTCGAGCAGGTTCATGATCGCGAAGCGCGCCATGTAGTCGTCAAGGTCGACGCCCTCCGGACGCGAGGGGATCACGACGCGGCAGCCGCTCGTGACGAACTCGTGGTGAACGAACGCCTCGATGACCTGACGCAGGCCGGCGGCCTCGTCCACGCCGTCGATGAGGATGACGCAAGCGCGCATCTCATATGAGAGCAGCAGCAGCGACTTCTCTTCCGTCCTACCGACGAACTCGTTGCCAGTGTACCAGAGCAGAAGGCCCTCGAAGTCGATCACGGGCACCGAACGGATGCCTTTGCCCGCGTTCTCGCCTGCGAGTGCGTCGACGAGCAAGAAGAGACACTGTTTGACCAGCCACGTCTTACCGGTGCCCGGTCCGTCGAGGCAGAGCACAGGCTGTGCGATGAGCGAGCCGTGTTGCCGGCGTGGCGAAGGCTCGAGGAAGTTGGTCACGAGCTGGGGCACATCGTGCACGCTCATGTGCTCGGGCGTGTTGCACCCATCCAAGATGTTGGCCGCGGTCATGAAGATGAGCTGCTCGGCGATGAGCAGATGGTTGCCAGTGATCGCATCCTCGACCTTGTCCTCGGTCATCGTGAGCCCCTTGCAAAACCGCATCCGAAAGTGAGATGGGATGAAAGCCAAAACACGGAGTCGCCGCAGGTCGCCGTGATCGCGAGGATTTCATTACAACTTGATTGCAATTCAATAGGCTGATTCATTTAAATTAGTGCATCGCCGGCGTCCCACCTGCCCTGACCCTGACCCTGTACTGCTTCTGTTAGGTCGGCTCGCATGCTGACCAAGACGATCGTGCATCTGGCATACTTGCCAGCCGGAGATAAGGAGATCCTTGTTTCCTTGTGCTGATTTCGGGCACGTCCGCGGGGCGGGCGGGATCCAGGAAATCGGCGGACTGTCGTGCACCTGTCCCGTTCCATCAGGGCCTCTGATGAGGCGTATCACGTTCGGTTCGGGGACTTGGCGACTTGCGCGCTATCTCCGGCCCTGGGCCGTGGAAGGCGCAAGGCCGTGGGCGTTACATGTACGTGCGGCGCTGGGTCACAGTGTTCAAAGCCTATGAGGTAAATACCTGAGTAGTGGGAAGGTCCCCCTAGGTCAAAAAAGTGCGCCCCACAGTGTTCAAAGCCTATGAGGTAATTACCTGAGTAGTGGGAAGGTCCCCCTAGGTCAAAAAAGTGCGCCGCGCTGTGCAGGGCCCGACAGGTAAAATAGAGTAAGGCCACAGGGCCAGGCGCCGCTAGCCCGCTACCGGGTGTGACGCCCGCGCTGCGGCCATCGGAGGTGCCAAGGCCGCGGTGCAGAGGGCACTGCGTAAGTGTAGCTTCCATAACTAGTACGTAGTCAACAAAAGGAAGTGCTGTTGGACCCCGTACGCGGGTACTGACGTACTGTACGCCTTTACAGCAACGACCAAACACCGAACACAGATACACCGTACACGTATACCGCCCGGCCTAGCGGTGGATACGACAGCATGCTCTGCAAAGACCTCTATTCGCGCTTTTGGTGCAGCGATGGGTCCAGCCATGCGCTGGCGGAAAGGATGGAGAGGGCCAAGATGCCAAACACATGCGCCGCCGCTCCTGAGGCAGTGCCATGCTGCAGCGTGAGTAGCGCATCGCCTGCCGGAATGCAAGTGATCGCCGGCACGAAGATCCGGATGGCACGTGGCTCGTACAGGTACAATCCAAGAGTCGCCAGGCCAAGGCCGAGGTCTCGCAAGCCCGCAACCTGCACCCATTCGGAGCGGATCCCACTCGGCAACCTGCACGGCTCGATGCCATACTGTTCCGCCGCCAGGCTGGGGGCGAACCAGCACATGACGCCGAGCGCAGTGAGGCCCACCGAAAGGCACACGCTTCCAACGTGGAACAAGATGTGCGCCACGCCGGGCACCGAGAGAGAATTCGCCATAACTTCGCGCCCTTCACGTTCACAGTCTGTCAGTCAGTTTCGTCGCGCTCCCCCCGCGCTCACAAACAACCACTCGCTGTTCATACCCGCTTTCTCACTTGTAGACCGTCGCCGTGCCGTGCGGCCTGTAACCGTTCCTCGTGAATCGCGCAGAAGAGCGCGAGCCCTGCCGCAGGCCCCACCAGCACGCTCGCCAGGCTGCACCCAAGCGCCCGCGCCCGCGACGGCGCGCCCTCCTCGTGGCCCGCACGGATGAGCATGTAGAGGATTCCCGCGGCGCTTGAGAGGATGGCATCGATGGAGATGGACTGCTGGCACACCTGATGAGGGAGGCAATCAAAGGTCATCAGAGGTCATCAGAGGATGGCATCGATGGAGATGGAGATGCTGGCACACCTGATGAGGGAGGCAATCAGAGGTCATCAGAGGTCATCAGACTGCGGCTGCACACACACATTCCGGTTGAAGGCGGCACGGAGGAGGCCAAGAAGTTCCCACAGCCGGCTGCCCACATCCATGGGTGCTGACGTGGCAATACCCAGCGACAGGGCCGCGGCAGCCGTCGAGCCAACATGCAGGACGGCCGATGTGAACGCGAGAAGCCGATAGCCACGGGCGCCCAGTACAGAGATGTCATCCGAGGGTGAGTTGCCATCTTTGGGTGAGCGCGTGGCTATTGCCGCCCGCATGAAAGGCAGAGCGAGCACGACGTGGACGATCACGAGCGCGAGGACGAAGATTGGGCGTGACAAGGCCACCGAACATGGCAACACGACAATCGAGAGTAGAGACGCGCCTATGCAGACAGGCCACCATAGGGCATTCACACCCGCAGCAGCATTCACACCCGCAGCAGCCGCGGCGGCGGCAGCAAGAGACGTCTTACCGGACTTACGAGGTGTTGTTGGCAACGTGAGTAGGTGGGCGAGCAAGGGCGGGAATGCGAGGCTGACCGCACCCAAGAAGGCAACGATAATGTACGCGAGCACCACCGAAGGTGGCATGCCGCGACGCGTCGCCTCGGCGTGCACCATCGGGCACGCCACGGTCACCCACACGAGTAGGATGTTGGTCCACCACCAGCCCGCGGGAGCGTCACACACGAGCACGTACGCCTCGACGAAGAGATTCGGTGGGTCCGGGTGCGCCGCATAGCGCTGCGTGTGCTCCACGAAGAAGAGAAGGATCAGGCGCCACGTGCACACGAGTGCGGCCAAGGAGTAGGGCATGACGAGCGCCGCCCTGCTGCGCCATGGAAATTGGTGCAGAACAATGAAGAGACAGCCGAGGAAGGAGGCAAAATAGGCGGCGGTCCGCACGTGCGACATGGCATCGCCTGAGAAGAGCGCCTCGGCGACAGACGCATATGAGAGAATGGCCATATCAGACGTGAGTGCGTGCGTGTAGGTTGATGACCGTTTGCAATCATCTACCGGTACAGTTCAAAAGTCGCTTTTGTGCGGGATCGCCAGCGGGGCGGGGCGTCCGATCGACGCTTGTAGCGCGGAGCGAGGGAAATGCCGCGCTCACGCCGGCGTCACGCCCTTTTTTTCTTCCACTACTAAGTCGGAACTTCTGCACCATGCAACGCCCTCCCCGCCACAGCCACTTCCTCTTTCGTGCCGCGGTGTCAATCGCATCTGCTGGAGCTCTTATTATGCTAGGTAACAACAGCAACACGTCCGCGTGCATTGAGATTGCTCGGTCAGTGCACTCACGCAAGCAGAATTTCGATGACGGAAAACACGCACCGCTACTCGCTGTGATGACTCTTCTTACGAGAAAAGTGCACAGCGGAGGAGTCGCGCTCGGAGGCTCACTACGCATGATGCGCCGCAACAGTGGCGTCGCATTCGACATGCTCGCCATGTGCCCCGATTTCTCCTCAGACCCTGTGTTGGATGCAATCGGCTGGAAGTGTGTACCGCATGTGCACATCCAAGGCATTACAAAAAGGTGGAGGTGGGATATGACCATGAAGACCTTCCCGTTCACACAGACCAACTACTCTCGAATCGTGCTCATCGACGCCGACTTCATCGTTGTGGACTGGTGGCTCTTCTCAAGCCTCTTCTACATCGACATTCCTGAAGGCAACATCGCAACCTCCAGAGACTGCCCCGTTGCATACATGGAGTCACGTCCCGGAAAGGAAGACGAAATCCAGGCAGGACTGATAGTGCTGCGCCCGAGCACAGCGGTGTACACGCGGCTGCTGGCAGCGCACAAGAACAAGACTATTGTTTCAGTGGACGGTGGTGGCCAGGGCTTCTCCTCCGTGTTCTGGAAAGACAAGATCACGTGGATCCCATCCTGCTTTAATGTGGCACAATCGTCTCACTGTATTGGTCTGACTGAACTTGGAATCGTGCCCTACACAAGGGATGAACTGGAAGCTGCTGCTGTTTGGGACACTAACAGTGCTGCCAACGACCATGTGAATGCGCTTCTGAAAGCAGGCGCTATAGCAGGTATTCACTTCCACTTTAGTCCCAAGCCATGGGCGCTCAAGATGGAGTGTCGATCTCTTCCAGCGGAGATTGGAAATAAGACGAAGTGGTGCGGCCAAAAGTGGATCGCTGGGAAAACGGCATTACCGACCCTCGTTGCCGCCTGGGAAAACGCCTTCCGAAGAGGGTTAGCTTATGCGAACCTAACAGCCATGCTAACTGCATAAATCGCCTTCGCATTCCGCGTCCACACGTGTGCATGCCACACGTGTTCGACGTTGTTTACTAAGCGCGGGCGTCGGTGGTCCTCGGGGACCTGGACACACGTGTGTAACACATGAGCGAAGGAATATCTTATTTGCGCGTATACACAATTTCACATGTGCGTATCGGCGGCCGTGTGCCCGGCGACGGCGCGTGACCGTCGCTGCACAGCCGGCTGCGTGATGATCATCTTCACAGTTTTCAATCAGTGCGAGCAATCATCTGTGGACAACCACCGTCGCCTCGACACAAGCACATCGCTAGTCATCCTCCCCCATTGACTCCTCCATCGGAACGGACGCAGCATATGGCCCACGAGCACCTGTGGGGAAGGCGAGGCGCCGTGGTGAGCGCTTGCATGCAGAGGCAGCATATGGCCCACGAGCACCTGCATGGTCTGCAGAGGTTGCACCTCGACCCGTTGCACCTGTGGGGAGGGCGAGGCGCCGTGGTGAGCGCTTGCATGCAGAGGTTGCACCTCGACCCGTTGCACCTGTGGCAATCAGAGGCAATCAGAGGCAATCAGTGGCGGCAATCAGTGGCCCCCTTGCACCTCGACCCGTTGCACCTGGTGCGATCTGGGCGAGGCTCGCGAGCGACACCCTCGCTGTGCCGTGGGCGCAGCACTGGTAATTGGCGTTCGGCTCGGCCACGCTCCTGAGGTCATCAGAGGTAATGAGAGGTCATCAGAGGTAATTAGAGGTCATCAGAGGTCATCAGAGGTCATCAGTGGTAATTGGCGTTCGGCTCGGCCACGCTCCTCGCCGGCTGCGGCCAGCAGAACCCCACAGCCGCCGGCGTGAGCACATGCGCAAGCACATTGTAGCACCCGTGGCCCGCCTTGTGAAGACATCTCTTGCTGTAGCAGCACTTTGTGAAATGGGATAAGTTGAGGCGCGCACCGACCACCTTGGTGAACGGGCGCACGTAGGGCCTCGGCACAATCCACAGGTGGTCGGCCACGCAATTGAAGCGGTCCCAGGCGCTCGGCTCGCACTTTGATGCGGCGCTGATCCGATCGCGGTCGCCTGATGAGGGATGCAATCAACGGTAATCGGATGCAATCAGATGCAATCAGATCTGCTCCGATCGCGGTCACCGTAGCAAGCCCACGATGTGATCGGCGTGAGCAGCCGCACGTCATACCGCGTGATGATAAGGAACTCGAAGGCGAGTGAGGAGGGCAGGTACTCTTTGAGCGCCTTCATGATCCCGTCGGGCTGGTCACGAACCCCAGGGAGCGACTTGAGCGTCGCAAGCTGCGCGGGAGCGACGGCTCTGACAAGCCGCGAGATGGCCGTGCTCGCGTTGAACAGCGTCGTAGTGTTCGAACGGCACGTGCGCCAGTCGTCGACCGTGAGGAATACCTTGACCGTGCGGCCACTTTTCGCCAGCGGCTCGACGATGTTGGACAGCTGCGATGCGAAGGCGAGTTGCTGGAGCTGCACGCCGCGCGCATCGCATCCCCACCTGTACGCCTCGCCGCGGAACAACACAGCGTATCGATCGGCTGCCGAAGACGGTGGCAATCGTGAAGACGACGATTCGTTGCAGAACTCGCAGGCTGCGGGCTTCCAGCGCTTATGCACCATCGAATCGGAAGAGGATAGTGGAGAGGTGAGAGAGGTGAGACGCCGTGGCCCGTGCAATCCGCCCGGAGCCAGCGAGATGTGCGAACTTTGGATTTTCGGCGCATGCATTCACTTTTTCGTCGCTTCCTTAGCTTCCGTTCTGAGACGCAAAAGCACTCACCACTCTGACTCTCCTGCAGCCATGAGCATCGCCGTGCAAAATGAGTTCTACTCAATCGATACTTACATTCAGTCAACATTGTTCTGCTGACGACGTCGACACACGGTCCACGGTCGCGCGTGTGGGGGATGTCTCCGCCACCTTGGGGGAAGGGACTCGACCTTGTGCTTGTGGAGCACCACAGTGCATCATTGGGGGGGTGCGTCGTCCACCGTCCGGTCTCGTCAACTCCATCGAAGGCTTTCAATACTATTGTAGAGGACCGGATGCCATGCTCAGCACGGCGCCCATCCCTCCTCGTCCAACCATCCATCCGCCGCTGGCATCGCCTCGCCGCTCAGCACGGCGCGCTCAGCACGGCGCTCCTTCCTCCTCGTCCAACCATCCATCCGCCGCTGGCATCGCCTCGCCGCTCAGCACGGCGCGCTCAGCACGGCGCTCCTTCCTCCTCGTCCAACCATCCATCCGCCGCTGGCATCGCCTCGCCGCTCATGGCACACGCGTACTGCCAGCGTGTGACGAAGCCGTTGAGCGCGGGGCGGAGCGTCGTGCTGAGCGCGTCGTGCTGAGCGCGCGTGCTGCACCCGAAGCAGCCGAGCGTCTCGGCAAGCTTGCGTACCTGATGAGCGAGGTCATCAGGGAGGTCATCAAGGAGAGCAAGGAGAGGCAATCAGGGGAGCAATCAGGGAGGTTATCAGGGAGGTCATCAAGGAGAGCAAGGAGAGGTATCCAGAGCAATCACGGCCAGTCAGAAGCAATCAGAGGCAATCAGAGGCAGTCAGAGGCACTCAGAGGCACTCAGAAGCAAACATAGCGAATCGGAGGCAATCACGCACCGCCTGCCTCTCTTGCTCCTCCAGTTGGCTGGCGCGCGAGTAGCTGCGCGCGAGGGCCTCCGGGTACTTATCGACCGTCACCCATACGCCTGAGGTGTGCAGTCAGAGGGAGGTGTGAAGAGGCCATGGTCAGTGGCACTCAGTGGTCATCAGAGATCATTAGTGGTCATCAGCGGTCATCAGCGGTCATCAGCGGTCATCAGCGGCGCACACCGTCCACTTGGTTGGTAGAGCTCGCCGACGGCGGGGAAGGGCGTTTGCCTGAGGTGTGAAGTCAGAGGGCGGTGTGAAGAGGCCATGGTCAGTGGCACTCGGTGGCACTCAGGGGGAAGGGCGTTTGCCTGAGGTGTGAAGTCAGAGGGAGGTGTGAAGAGGCCATGGTCAGTGGCACTCGGTGGCACTCAGGGGGAAGGGCGTTTGCCTGAGCGCCACTCGGGGACCACCCTAATTAGGATCGTCCCCTCCTCCGCCTCCTCGCCCTCTGGTAACGGATTCACCGTCACTCGCTTCTTGGTCTTCACAGCCGTCTTCACAGCCGTCTTCACAGCCGTCTTCACAGCAGCAGTAACGGCTCCGGTCGCGAGAGCCGCGAGGGGAGCATCGATGCACGCCTCACTCACCGTGCATGCATTCAACCGTCGAGCTGTTACCTCCGTGCATGCATTCAACCATCGAGCTGTAACCTCGGCCATTTCGGCCACTCGCCGAGATTGCTTGAGGCGCCGCGGCTCGATCCACTCATCAGCTCGCGCCTCGGCGCTCGCGTACTGCACGCGCACCTGATGAGGGAGGTACTCAAGTGTCCATCAAGAGGCACTCAAGAGGCACTCAAGATGCAATCAATAGGCACTCAAGATGCAATCAAGAGGCAGTCCTTGTCGCTCTCAGACGTGCACGCGTGTACCAGGTTCTTGCCGTCAGTATGCCATCAGCATGCCATCAGTATGCCATCAGTATGCCATCAGTATGCCATCAGTATGCCATCAGTATGCAATCAGTGATAGCGCGCGCGCACCATGTTCTTGCCAGAGTCATTGTCAACCTCGACCACGGTGACGATGAGGCCGCGTCCGCCCTCCCACAACGTGATTGAGGTGCCCATCAGCGCATTATTGCCATAGTTGGACGCGTACTGCCTCGGCGCCGGCTCGGGCGCAGGCGCCGCCGCGAGCGCCTGCTCCATTGTGACGGTGGCCGGATCGACGCCGTACTGTACCACCTCGCCGTCGAGCGACTTGAGATCGAGCTGACCTTTGGAGCTCACATACTGCACCTTGAAGCTGGTGCCGTCCAAGCGCACCGTGCAGCCCGCTGTGATCTCGGCCGGTGCAGATTGATCGGCGCTCATGGAGACGCTTGCCGGGTCGACGCCGTAATGCACGGCCCCGTCGTCGCCCTTGAGATCGAGCTGGCCTTTGGAGCTTACGTACTGCACCTTGCACCGCACACCGTCCAGCTGCACATAGCTTCCTGCGGCTGGAATGGCTGGCGGTGCTTTGATGAGTTCCACACTTGCCGGGTCCACGCCATAGTGCACCTCGCCATCTTCGCCCTTGAGATCCAGCATTCCTTTGCTCGACACGTACTGGATCGTGCAGCGCACACCCGCCAGCAGCACGCTGCCGCCTTGCTGCATCGCACGGACGCACTGTTACGGTTCTCGCGTGTCGCCTCTGCGTGTCACCCGTGCGTTGCCCCTCGAGTGACACAAAGAAAAAAGGCCGGCATGAAAACACCCCACCGCGACGGCGCGTGCTTCGCATCAAAAACGACCTTTTCCCCGCGTAGATGTTCAAGCGGAGTTGCCCAGCCGGTATGTTCGATCCTCGTGTTGTCGTTTCGAACAACTTTAGCGCCGCGAGACGCGCCGAGGCTAGCGGTGATCCGCTGACCGTCATTTCGGCTGTCGACAGCGCCTGGCTGGCTTCGAGGCTGGCTGGCCGCGTTCGCGGTGCCGGATACTGCGCGTCGCGTGATACCGCCACCGTGACCCCAACGGAGGAACATGAAGGTGATCGCGGGCATCGGTAACGAGGAGACCATCACCGGCATGCCAGTGGAGGCGGCTGCCGAGGATAGTGTCGCCGTCGGCGTGCTGCCCAAGCTGACGCCCCGGATTCCGATCACACCACTCAGTGGCCTCCGTCATCGGCAGCTCGATAAACTGCTGCCCTCGCTACCGGCTCTGCCAGTACCGTCCACTGACCCGAGCGTCGTCGGCGGTCGCTCAGTCTCGCACACCTCGGTCTCACACTCTGTGCCGACGCGGCGCGGCAATCCGAAGCCACTGCCATCTCAGGTTGGAGGCCCGCGCTTCGTGGAGTCAAGCATCGTGCGCGATCTGCATTCAATGCCGGGACCTGGCCAATACGCAGCGCCGTCCAGCGGCCTGGGCAAGCAGGTGTCGAGCTTCTTCAAGTCGTCACGTGCGGCCAGGTTCGCGCCGCCCACGCCGCCTGTGCACAGCCATCGCCGTGGCGACGCCGCGGACGCGAGGCGGCAGGCGCAGGTGAGACTGCAGCGCAAGATGGGTAGCGGCCGACGTGCTGTGGAAGCGCTGGTAGCGATGCTGGATGAGAACGGCGACGGCATGATCAGACCGGCGGAGCTCGAGCGTGGTCTGCTCTCGCTCGGGATGCCATTGTCCAAGTCGGACCTGCAGATGCTCTTCCACCTATACGATGCCAATGGCGACGGCGTGATTGACCTTCGGGAGATCGCCGAAGCGGTGCGCGCCTGACTGTCGCTGATGGCCGTCGATGGCCTCTGAGTGCCTCTGAGTGCCTCTGAGTGCCACTGATTGCCTCCCTTATCAGGTGCGGGGCGGCGGCCTCGGCTCGCTAGCCGAGGAGGCGCTGAGCGCCAAAGACGCTGCGGCAGGCCGCGCGGCGAGCGAGCTCACGCCGCGCCCGCCCAAAGGCGCTCCGCCAGATCGCTTCGGTGGCGGGCCCAATCGGCGCCGCCGCTCCCAGATGGTGCAGGGAGCTCTAATTCATCTCGCGAAGGAGGACGAGGCCCGGCCTTTGCATGAGCAGCTGCGCAACGCGCTCGCGCGGCAGGCGGTGCGTGTCATCGACCTGTTTAAGCAGTGGGACATGTCACAGGACATGAGCCTCTCGCGGCACGAGTTCCTCGTCGGGGTCCGTAAACTCGGCCTACCCGTGGACGACGCCGCGATCCATCAGTGTTTCGACGAGTGGGACGTTGACGGCTCGGGCACGCTGGCCCTGACCGAGTTCAATACGATCCTACGCCGCGGCTCCTCAATCGCGCTGCCCTCCCACCTGCGCTTCGACGCCGAGAAGATGGCACGTCGTCGTCGTCATCGGGCCGAACAGATGCGTATCAAGTTGTCGACGAAGGTGGCACGTGCCCTCGTCCGCAAGCAGCGGCTCGCCCGTAAAGCCCGCACCGAGAGGGGCAAGATGGGCCCGGGCTCGGGCTTGGGCTCGGGCTCGAGCTTGGGCTTGGGCTCAGGCTCAGGCTCGGGCGGCGATGCCATGAGCTCTGCGCAGCGGCAGGTGCTGCAGCGCTTGGGAGCGGATCCCGATATGCTCGTCGCGGCGCTCGCTCGCTTCGACACGAACGGCAACGCCTCTGTCTCTCGAAGGGAGTTCCATCTGGCGTTACCGACGCTCGGTGTGCAAATTGACAAGGCGACGATCGATGCACTGTACGACAGCATGGACATCAACGGCAATGGCCAGGTGTCGCTCACCCACGTCGCGAAAGCGATGCGCGACGCCTTGGTGCCTGGCAGCAAGCTCGCTAAACGGCAGTTTGATGGCAGCCACACATCTAAACTGGTGCGCTTTGGTGACACGTCCCACCGGCCGTTGCACGAGCAGCTGCACGATGAGCTCGTGCGCAATGCGGTGCGCGTCCTCGACTTTTTCCGCGATATGGACTCGGACGGCAACGGCGAGGTCGACCGCGCCGAGTTTGCGCAGGCGCTGCCTCTGCTTGGGTTGCATGCGCCGCCCGAGGCTGTTGCCGCATGCTTCGACCTCTTCGACAAGGATGGTGCCGGCACGATCACCTTCCGAAGGATGAACAAGCTGCTGCGCGAGGCCAAGCACAACAAGGCCCTGAAAACCGCCCAACGCAAGAGGGTCGAGGTTGTTGAAGAGGTGGTGCAGGTGGTCGATTCCGCTGCCCTCAAGTTTGCGATGATGCGCGAGTGCTCCAAGTTGCAACCCGTGCGCCTGAATAAGGAGAGCGACGACCCGTACTCACTCTCAGTAGCGTAGCCAGCGTAGCCAGCATGTGCCGCACCCAGGGTCACTTACTTTCCAGGCCGCGAGTATACAAACCGCGCCCTTTCCGAACCCCTCGCATGTGCGGTGAATGTGGAGAACTTGAATGTAGAGCCAAGCATGTAGAGCAGGTAGATAGTCAGCAAGGTTACCCCCCGGTCCGAGCTCCGACCGCTACAGCACGAGCAAGATAGAGCTGTAAGTGATTCATTGTTGGGCTGGAGCTCTCGCTCTCGCTTTTAAGACGCGACCGAAACGGGCCATTTTAGGAAGCCAACTCTTGCGAGTTTTGAAGCGCCAATAAACGCGCTCCGCTTGTTCTCTGTCGTCTGTGGTCTGGAAAAAGTGTCAGTGAGTGACCTTGAGCCCTTCGTTCATGATGATGCGCAGGCGCGCGCAGGCGCAAGTGAGCATCGATTCACTCCTCCGCACCATTTGCGAGCAGCCTGTGCCTCCAAAGTCGTGCGATCAATCCTCTCGCCTTTGCGGCCGACTCGATGTGGCGTACACCGACAAGCTCCACCACGTGTCGAATGAGAAGAGCTTCACGTCTTGCTGGGTGGAGCTTCGCGACGACGTCCTCGTGCTCGCCGAATCAGACCCGCCCAAGGTCGGACGGAGGTATTTCCGACCCAAAACGATCACCTTTGCCACTATGGTCATGCCGCCGTCAGCGTCCTTCCTGACGACGCCGGATATGAACATGATTGCGAGCAAGCTCGGCTCTCGACTGCATCTCGCGGTCTACGGCCCGGGTGGGCACCCGTGTATTTGGCTCGCCTTCAGCGACAAGAATGATCTCGAACGGTGGCAACAGGCGCTTCACGAAGTCGTTGTGCAGCGTGACGGGGCCTCGTGCTGGGACGAGCGGCAGGCGGCCTACGAGAAGATCGAGCCTCTCGTCTGGCGGCAGGTCCTCTCGCAGGCCGAGAAGGTGTGGAGTATGCTGAACAGGATGCAGGAAGACCACTTCCTCGCCATCAGTGCAGCCGAAGCCCGCGGCTGTGAGCAGCTCAACGGCTACCTGCAGATGCGCACGCTCGACGGCGGCACCGAGCACGACTCGAATAAGGAGGCCGCCTGGGTTGAGGTATTCTGCGCCCTGAGCACGAACTTGTTCACCATCTTTGAGAGCGCGGAGAGCACGATCCCAAAGGACGTCATCTGCCTCGAGTTTGCCACCGTAACGGCCAACCATGAGTTCTCGCACGCCTTCAACCTCGCCACGCCGGTGATGACCCTCGAGCTGCGCGCCGACGACGATGAGGCTTACGAAACGTGGACCGACACGATCTTCGCGATCCAGTGCACCGTCACCTTTGACGCGCTCGTGCCGCGCATCGTGCGCAAGGATAACTTCTTCTCTCGCCTGCGCGCCAAGGGGGGTGCTTTGGCGGCCCGAATGCTCTTGCGTCCGGTGAAGGGGACGCGCGGCAGCACACGCCATTCGTACACGGAGGTCGCGCCCGAGCATTGCGATTTCGAGATCTCTGACATCCTCAAGGACCCAAAGCTCGGCGCGCTGCTCCGCGCATACGCCGAGCAGAGCGGGTCGGCACGCGAGCTTCAGCTGCTGACGAATCTGACGGAGGCGCTCGGAGATGATCTGGCCGGGGAGATGCACAAGAGCACGGACGTGGCGCTCCTGCCACGAGCGAGGCAGGCCGATCTGCTCCGTGAGAGCCGCACGTACCTTCGTGAGAGCAAGCGGGCTGCTCAACTGGCGGCCCCATCTCCATACACAGAGGGTGAGGCTCAGGGCGAGGTCGGTCTCGAGGTCGAGCCCGTCGAGGCCGAGCCCGTCGAGGCCGAGCACGTGTTTCAAGAGGCGTACGACACGGCGAGCCACCGAATGATGGCCGAGCTCCTACCACTCTTCTGCGAGACGGATGAGTTCAAGCGCTGGCTGGTGCAGCAGCAGGAGGACGAGCGAATGGAGCTGCTGCTCCTCGCCACCCTTCAGGATGCACCGAGCTTGCAGGCGCTCCAGGCCATGGTCGCCGGGACGGCCGCCGAGCACGTGCTGGCGGCGGCCCTGCGCATCGAGGACCTCATTCTCACGAGTACGGCGGAAGAGCCTCGGATCGATCTCGCCCAGCAGATCTTTGTGACGCACCTCGCCATCCCGTCTCCGAAGCCGGTGCAGCTCGCTGCAGCGGCCGTCATTGACGAAGCGATGCTTTGCTGGATCACCGAGCCGTCGAGCGAATTGGTGCACCGTGCCGCTATCGCAGCCTTCAGCTCGGTCCTTCACGATGATCTGCTCCCCTCGCTGCGTCCACCCGTCTCTGAGCTTCTTGCTACGCCCGGCTTCGCGGAGCTCGCGAAGCGGCGGGAGGTCGAGAAGATGGCCAGCAACGGCCTCGTCCACTGGCTGCACTGCCCACCGGGCTTCAACGCGCTTCGCACCTGGCTCGCCAGGTTGCGTGCGAGCGAGAACATCGACTTCATCTGCGACGTGATGCGCTTCAAGAAATTAGAGGACATTGCGAGCACAAAGGAGATGGCCTCGCGCATCCATGCCAAGTACATTGTCGAGGGGGCGGTCGCGCAGGTGTGCCTACCCAGCCCCATGATCAGCCTGATCGCGGAAGGTCTGCTGCCCAAGTTCCCCTCGGAGGCTCTCTTCGACGGCGCAGTCGAGCACGTCATCGCCTTCATGCAACATGACGTGTGGCCCACGTTCAAGCAATCGCCCGAGTTCGCCGAGCACGAGATGATGGTGTCCAACGCGCTGCGCCTTGGCGGGCCGAAGCTCCTGCTCTCCATCCGGCTTCCGGGCGGCGCCATTCGCCACGTGACGCACATCCACAAGAAAATGATCACGATCGGCGCCACCTTTGACTGCGACGTGGTCGTGAAGGAGAACCGTCTCGCAGGGACGACCGTTCTGCAAGTGGATCAAGATGCCAAGGGCAGACTGTCTGTGGCGCTGCTGTGGAACTCCATCCTCAATCAACGCTCCTCGCAAGCGATCGCATCGAGCTGCTGGGCAGTGCAGCCAGCGTCAGTCACCAAGTCCTCTCGAGCACCCATCATCGCGAAGCATACTCCTCGTGTGATCCGCTACGGCGAGACTTTCATCATCAGCGGCAGCTATGAGGCGCTGATCCTCTCGACTGTCTGAACGGCTACGCCGCGTACAAGTAGCACAGCGTCAAGAATGTGTGGGATGGGGTTAGGATGGGGGTGGACTAGGTGGGGCAGGTGGCAGTTAGGTGGCAGAGGCGTAGCAGAGGCGAGAGGGACCAGGGACGAGCCGGCGCGAAACTACATGCTGTTCATATGATCACCCTTCTTCATATCGACAGCGCCACCGGCGCGAGCCCGCTTTCCGTACACCTGAGACTGCGCTCTGTGCCGATCACCATCATCCCTCCGCTGCGAGTGGCGAATTGGTGGCCGGCCTCGTTTGCACACACCAAGTATGCCCACACCATGCGGCAGGAGCAGCTGCGCAGCAACCCCGACGACCAGTGGCGGCCGCTCGACGCGAGCATCACCAGTGCCGCCCGTCCGGAGGAGAGCCTCAAGGGCACCAACAAGCGCCACCTACTGCAGCGCAAGCTGGCCATCTTCGACGGTGTCCTCGGTCACTTTGGTGGCGCCGATTTTTGTGGGCCAATGCGAGCTACGTGCGGCATGCAAACACTCTCGTCAAGAATTGCATGTTTTTACTACTTGTATCGCTAGTAACCGTGGAAAGATGCCGTGTGTGTCAGATCTCGAAAACGAAATCTTCGAATCCAACGATTGTCGGAAGGCACGATACCTTGTACGTCGCTTGCTACCGCAGGGAGCACGATGCTCTTCTGCAATCTCGCCTTCATGGGCTCGGCATCCGCAATTGGTGCCCAAGGACAAAGTTGCTCGCATCTTTCGCAATCCAGCGCCTTCCGAAAATACAGCCAAGGAAATCAAGATGGCATTTTAAGCAAGATTTTCAAAGCTATCGGCGTGACCAATCGGGTTGCAGTGGAATTCGGCTTTGGCTATGAAGGCAGGTCCGGCAACACTGGCGAGCAGCTGATCGAGAAAAACTCGGGGCTCAACACGCGATTACTTCGTAATACAGGTTGGAATGTCACCTACTTTGATGCCATCATCAGTGACGCCAAGGCAGGCATCCGCAAGGTGACCCTCACTGAAGAGAACATCGTGGAGGCCTTCCGCGATGCAGGTGTGCCTACGGAAGTGGACTACGTGAGCATCGACGTGGACAGCATTGACCTGTGGTTATTGCGAGCGCTGCTCCAGTCTCAAAGACCTGGATCCAGGTCATACTCACCACGCGTGATTTCGGTCGAGTTCAACCGAAACTTTTTGAGCTGGATGCACCTTACTCATGTGCGCAACTGGCATAAGTGGACTCAGCGCTCACTGTACGGGGCCAGTGCAGGGGCAATCAATCACGTGGCGAGTGCCAATGGATACCGAGTGGTCAATATAATGCCCAGCGGCTTGGACATGTTCTTTGTCCGCAACGATGTGCTTCAAGCTCATTGTAATGAGCACAGCATAGACACCTTTGAAGGGCTCGCTAAGGCTGCAGGAGTTGGCAAACGGACGCATAAAACATGCGACGAGCAACAAGACTTGTCACGCCTAGTTGACCTGGAACTGGAACTGCAGGACAAGCACGAGGCAGCACATCGGAAGGCAATCAGCGAGGTTACCCTTCTTAACCAACTGCACCCTCATAATCCCATGTGCCGTATTACATCCATGACATGGACCAATCATTCGTTTGGCTCGGGCATGGATGTGGCCACGGTCGACCTCGCACGAGTGACCGCGGAGCTCGAGAACACCAAGGAGGAGCAGCAGCTCGGGGCGGCGCTGCATGCGCGTCGCAAGAAGAAGGAGCTGCGCGAGCAGCTCAAGAAGCAAGAGGCGTGAGGCAGGAGAGCATGCAGCATGCAAGAGAGGCTACGGCTCCACGACGACATGCACTACATTCATGGTGTGTGAATGAAATGGGACGAGCGGACTTGAGCGGGCATGCGCCCATTGGATCAGCCGTACAACAGATGTTCATGGTGTAGACCTACCTCTGTTACCGTTGGTTAAAATCGGCAGGTGGGGACACGGTTAAGTAACGGTTAAGCAAATGGCATGGCTGTTGGAGGCATTTTACCCAAGCGAGAGTAGGAAGGGCAGGTGGCAGAGGGACGAGTCACGAGACGGGCGCGAATCAAAGTAGAGTGTGTGTGTTCCAGAGAGCATGCAAACACCTGTGCGAAATGAAATGGAGCGTGTCTGCTTGTGCTTAATTGTGAGTACCTCCTTGTGTAACGTGTAAATCTGGGATCTGGGCATCTGGCTGTCTGGCTGTCGGTTGGTTCATTGATTGATGTTTGATCTGGCTCGTTTTTCAGCCAGCCCACACCCCTGGGCCACACACTCGCATGTGCGCCGCTGTACTGTGTGGTCCTGTTTCAACTTCACACACTCGCGTCCCATGCAATCTCGTCAAATACTTGTACCGGTACATGTTTCTACCGCCTGCACCTTATAGGCGCGCCGCCCGCGTCACGCTTCGTGGTGGGCTTCCCCAGTAAACGTCCACGATGGCCCAAGGTCCCTCAGCGCATCCGCTCTTTGCGTCTGGGGCCTTCAAGCAGCGTGCGACGCATCTTTCGGAGCACTGGACGCAGGCCGTTCGCGTGCTCCTGCCTGATTCCAACCGCGCGGCCTCGGCCGCACGCCGTGCGGAGCTTTGGAGATGGATGGGTGGCTCAACCACGGACGGCAGACTGCCGTTACAAGCGGTGCAGCAGTTCATCGAGGAAATGGTCATGGGCCATTTTGCGCACGAACGTGAAGGAAAGGAACGGCATCGAATGCTCTTGTTTCTGCGAGCTGGGCTGCGTGCTGCTGCCGACGCGGTGTTGGAGGGCACGTCGGACGCATTCCAGGTCGACCTGAGTCGCGAGGCTGGCTGCAGCTTCGGGCTGGGCATTGCAGTGGAGTCGGAGCGCGGGTATCCACAGGTCAGCTACTTGCAGCAGGGCAGCGTCGCAGCCGACTGCAAGCGAATCGACATTGGAGACAGGGTGGTCATGGTCAACGGAAGGGCCGTTGCATCAGAGGAGGACTTTCGAAAGTTGCTTCCATCCGATCAGCTTGTCGCATGCGTGCAGCTGCGCCGCGGCTCGGATCTGACGGATCTGCGCACGTTTCGGCTCTTATTGATGCGCTTGCATCAGTATCTGGACGTGTATGCCCTGCTCCACTATGAATTATATGACTGTGCCCCCTGGTCCCCAATCAGCTTTGAGAGCTTCTGCCATCTGCTGCACGAGCGACGGCACAAGAACGTCGACAGGGCCGGCCAGCTGCTTAGCCTCGAGCAGGGCTTTCACCTCGTGCGCCACGCCGAGGGTGGTCCGCACGGCAGCAGTGTGGACGGCAGGGATCTGGGCACGGTGAGCTTCGACACTTTGGCGCGATGGTCGATCCGTTCTCAACTCGTGCGCCCCGGGAGTGGCGCACGGATCCCTCAAATGCGCATGCCTACGCATTGGGTTGCGGCGGACTCCGTTGGTCTCTATGGCTTCGCCGATTCGCCTCGAGGCCGTAGGCCGCCTCCGCCGCCGCAGCCCAAGGCAGCCCTGATAGAGTCTCCGTTGGCGAGCGCGCCACAGGAACCCAACCACCCTGTGCCAAGGCCTGAGCGTGCCAGGCGCGGTCGAGAAGAGCCGAGCGCATACCCCGGACCTGCGCCGTTCCCATCTCACAACGAAGCCGCTCCGTTTCCGTTTCCGTTTCCGATGTTCCCACTGTGGGACAACGTGTGCGACCCGGAGCCCGAGCCGCTCCCGCCCAAGCCCCTTCTAGAACACCTCACGATGGAAAACATCGCGCCTCCGAAGCCGCGTCCGCCCGCGACGGCGCCCCCGGACGCTCCAGCGCCGCGTCGACCTCCTCCTCGGCAGACGCAGATGGGCTTGGGCATCGATACATGGGGCGCGTCTGGCGCCTTCGCGGCGCTCTCGGCGCGCGATCAAAAGGTCGTCAATGCGCTGCCGACGCGCCCCAAGAGCGCTCATCACAGCGCTCGACCAGCCGAGAGCCTCGATGTGGTCCGGCCCTCGCAGAGCCAGTTGCACAGGTGGGTTCTGGCCGTAAGACAGCACACTCGCAAGGAAGACAAGGAGAGGGCCCTGCACTGGGCCGCTCTCGAAGAGCACAAGGAAATGCAGCGCGTGGCCATTCGTCACCAGGAAAGGGCCAAGGCAGCTGCCGAGGGGGCGACACGAGAGGCGGCGGCTGCCAGATAGGATCTCCGCGCTGCTCCTCGTAATCAGAGGTCATCAGAGGTTGTCCCTGCCAGATGGGATCTCCGCGGCGCGAGAGGCGGCGGCTGCCCGGCCTCTTCGCGTCCACGCAGCTCGACAGCCGTAGAGCCTACGCAGCCGCCATTGCCTCTCGCACCGCCCCCCGCCCTCGTCGAGGTCTCTACGTGAGAAGCAGCTCGATAGCCGTAGCTGCGTATCGCTTCGTCAACGCGCGACTTGGTCTTGGTCGACAACGAGCGTGGCGCTTTCCGGCCGAGCAACGCATCCAAGCCGGCACACCGCAGGTGCATGCTACGACACTACGTGCACACGATTACAGAGAGAGAACTTTGTAACTTACCAAGCTACCTACACACGATTACAAGCAAATGCAATTAGGATTTTAGAATGTGGCGTTAGGCGTGGTGCAATTTAGTTTTAGAGTTGATGCGTCACATGTGGTCAGATTAGAAATCACGATGGTTGATGCGAAAAATGAGCCATGCACGATCGCACACGGCACACGCATGCTGCCATGCAGGCTGCTCGGCTTTGGCTTGTTCCTCGCTGAGGGGCCGCAGTGGGGGCCCAGCGAAGCACGCAGTAGGGGCCCAGCACGCCGCGCAGCCCGAGGCCCCGTCCTCAACGTTCTACGGCCACCCATCATATTCGCACCGCACCAAAAGAACCATCACACGAGCCATTACATGGACGGACGGCGCAGCGCCGCGGCCAAGTGAGCGCCTCGTAGCGCGAGGGACGACGTCCCAAAAATGGGGTGGTCCGCCCCAAACGGGACGAGCGCGAACGCAAAGGTACACGGCGCCTCGGCATCCAGCCTATGCACGCGCATCGAGCGGCGATCAGTGGCAATCAGTGGCAATCAGATGCAATCAATGGCAATCGAGCAGCGATCAGTGGCCCTCACTCGCAATCCCGATGCAATCAGTGGCCATCAGTGGCCCTCGACGCACCTGTGCTCGGCTAACGGCATCGGGGGGTAATCAGTGGCAATCATATGCAATCATATGCAATTAGTGGCCCCCGATGCACCTGTGCTCGGCTAACGGCATCGAGCCCCAGCTATCAATGCCGCCCACGCCCGCCTGCGAGCACGCGCCGTATCGAGCTCATGTAGGTCAGGGGGTTACGATCTCGGCACAATCTCGGCACTGCCATCCGCGGCAATCAAGCGCCGTACTCAAGCAGTCCTCAAGGGCAATCAGATGCAATCAGATGCAATCAGGGACAATCAGGGACAATCAGATGCAATCAGATGCAATCAGATGCAATCAGGGGTTATCAGAGGCAATCAGAGGCAATCAGAGCCCCATCACACCTGCGCGCCGTCGACGATCACACACGTCAGATCTCGCTCGACGAGATCGGCCGCGTGGCGCGTGCGCGGCCGGCGGCTGTCCGGCAAGCTATCGAGATCGTCCGTTGTGAAATGATGGCAGCCCATCGAGAGCGGCGCGTCGGGCCTCGTCAGCAGCAGCGTGCCCGAGACGGCGGTTTCGTCACTGAGCGCCATCCAACGGCTCTCAAGTTTGTTACCGGTCTCCTGCGGGCGCACGTACCTGCCCAGGGCCATCCAGCGCGCAATCAGCGCGCAATCAATCGACAATCAATCGGCAATCAATCGGCAATCGATAGGCAATTATTCGGCAATCAATCGGCAATCAATCGGCAATCAATCGGCAATCCAGCGGCAGGTGGAGCGGGGTGGCCCTTTCTCCCAGGGGGGATCGGGGGAAGGGGGGA
>Ga0210247_100908_pt1 | contig 26104 bp, 24 predicted proteins | sample ChrtobMetP3_16mM_FD_155449 | JGI IMG/M metagenome (GOLD analysis project Ga0210247, IMG submission 155449) | Chrysochromulina tobin associated microbial communities from unialgal haptophyte culture, Seattle, Washington, United States - P3_16mM | ecosystem: Host-associated > Algae > Haptophytes >... | reverse complement strand
CACGACCACCCTTCGCAAGCCCTCGCGCTTCCTGATGGCATGCGAGGGCGCGCCGTGCTGGGCGCCCCTGCACAGCGCCAACAGCGTGCAGTCGCCCCACGCCGTCGCCCCACGCCGTCGTCCTCGGCGAGGGCGCTGCTGCCGCCACTGCCACTGACTGCCTTGCCACCTTCACGACCACCCTTCGCAAGCCCTCGCGCTTCATGATTGCACGCGATGGCGCGCCGTTCTGGGCGCCACTGCTCTGCGCCAACAGCGCGTGCGTTCCCCGTGCGCTTCGAAACAGGTGGGACAAGGCGGCGGCGGCCAAGGCGACGGCCGACAAGGCGGCGGCGGAGAAGGCTGCGATCGCGAAGGCGGCGGCGGACAAGGCGGCGGCGGAGAAGGCGGCGGCCGAGAAGAAGGCGGCCGCGAAGGCGACGGCCGCGAAGGCGGCGCCAGAGAGTGTGGCCCAGCAGGCACGCATCGCCGACGTCTCCGACGAGCCGCTCGAGCTCATGGGCCCGATCACAGGGGTGATGAAGTGCGTGCGCTTGTCGCTCATGGACGCGGCGGCGGCGAGCGGCGTCGAAGACATCGACGCGCACGCCTTCATGGCGAGTGAGGCGGGGGCGCAGCTTGCCGCGGCCGATCCGCACGGCCTCGACGCGGACGAGGCGGGCGGGCTGTGGCTGTACACGGCACAGAGCGACTTCTACCCGAAGCTCAACCGGCTGCTGCGCACACGCGACCGCTCCGCCCTCATTCCCTTCTTCCCGTACCTGCAGCTGATGCTGACGGCGCGCAGCAAGCTGCCCAAGTACACGGGCTCCGTCTGGCGCGGCGTCAAGGGCGTCGACCTGCGCGCCCAGTACCCCAAGGACAAGGAGGTCTGGTGGTGGGCCTTCTCGTCGACGACCAAGCAGCTGCATACGCTGACGAACCCGATGTTCCTCGGCACCAGCGGCGTGCGCACCGTCTTCATGATCGAGATCGTGAACGGCGTCGACCTCCAGCGCTACTCGGCGTTCCAGGGCGTAGCGAGCGAGGCGGAGGTCCTGCTCTACCCAGGCACGAAGCTCAAGGTGGTCGACGCGATGGAGATGGGTGGCGGCCTCTTCCAGGTGCATCTGAGGGAGGTGCCGCTCACCGTCGCCGTCTTCAAGTGAGCGACGCCCGAGCACCTGTCGACGCCGCACTGACGGGGCCGCATGGCGCATGCCGAGGGGCGGCCGCGTGCGGGGTGGGTCTGGGTGTGTTGCCTGTGAGCTCTCCGCACGTGCAGAGCCAAGGAAAGTGTGTGCATGATGTGTGTGTATGTGGTTCCAGGGTGGGTCGCGGTGCGTCTGGGCGCTTGAGGACGCGGGGCGGACACGTTGCGGCATGGTGCGCGCTTGGGGAAACGGTGTATCGGGTACAGCTGGAAGTGTGGCGGTGACTATATCTAACAAAGTTACGAGGCAGTAGTTCCTACTTCCTTGCGTCCCGTCGTACCTCGTGTTTCACGAGACAGCAGCCGATAAGCTACAGCTCGGACGGCGAGGCTGCCCAGGCTTTGACGCGCACGCGCCGGCTGTATCTGCGCCGGCCGAGGCCGTCGCCTCCGTCTGCTTGAGCTCTCTCTCAGACCCTGGCGGGCTCGCGTCAGGGCGTTGGCGATGTCGAGAGCTCGCATGTCGCATGGTAACGGCATGGCGGCAAGGAGGGCCTCACGCGGCTGCACCGCCGTCGTAGCAGCTTGCAGGGCCTGCGGCGCTGCCGACGAGGCCTGCGCGGTGAAGATGGTGTTGGAAGCTTCAGAAGTCGCACACTCGGTGGCGTACTCAAGCGCCGAGACATGATCGATCAAGAGCTTGAGAAGTCGACGTTGACGCGGTGTGACGCGACCTGCTTGGTGCTCTGGTCGGGCTCATCAGCAGGTTGCTCATCGCCGCTGCGCCCATGAGCAGGTTGGTCATCGCCGCCTGCAGCATGGCTGTCTCCAAGGCATGCCCACCTACGCCTTGCCCAGCACCCCGGTGCACAAAAAGCAAGCACGTGTCGTTATGAGTCGCGACTGCGCATGCGTCGCGCTTAGAGGACCCAGGCGGGGCAGTCTCGAAACTGTGGGGACACATGCATCCCTCCGCCAGCCCGCGCCGCCGCCGGTCCTCGCCCCAGTACGCCCCAGAGGCCCAGAGGCCAAGCATGCCAGACGGGCAGGGGCCAGGGCCCAAGACATAAGCGACATGTCGCGCGGGATCAAAAGCGAGGTTCAAGCATCCCTACAGCACCTGGGGGTTCGGAATGCGGGAATTGAATGCCACATAAACTTATGCGCTATTGGATTGAGTCGCGAGTCCTTTGCGCTGCTGCGATACACTAGTCACGTTACGCAAGTAAGAGCTCGAGAAAGCTCGAGCCGACGGAGCACCCCATGGTGCATGGAGGATGGACGGAAGTTTGAGTCCGCTCCACTCGAATCATGCATGATAACACAACAGTTGTCCATCAAAGTCGAAGAATAATAACGCATCGAACATGCCGATGAAAACACATCGAATCCAGAGCTCACCTCTGTTGTGAACATGAGCTCCGAGACTGCCCAGCGGAGCACACGACTCATGCGACATGCAGCAGAACTAGTGCACCCACGAGACGCAGAGGTGCACCGACGGATCACACCACGAGACCTATCAGAGAATTGTAGTGAACTGGCTAGCCCAGCGTACGGCGATCTTTTGACGGCGGCGGCGGCGCCGCCGGTTGGTGAGTGTGCTCATCGAACGTAAGCTCGGTCAGGGTCGTGCGCGAACGCAAAATAGATTGCCGCGAGCGCAGCTAGCAGCGTGGGCACCACGAGAGCGTACGGCGCTTCCAGGAATCGTACCAGCATCTGGTCGCGCGAGGAGAGCGGCGCGGCTCGGTCGGGCTGCAGGTCGGGCTTCATTCACGTGGGGGTCTCTGGACGCTCAGAACGGCGTTTCTACGAACCGCACACCCCGATTTAATAATGAACGCGCGTGGCCCATGTTGTCCCGATTCGGTAAGTAACTCTCCGATTTCGTCCGCGCCCAAGCCCACGGAAGGCAAGATGAAGGCGAAGATGAGCTACGACAGCGACGAGGAAGAGAAGTCCAACGCATGCTCCGACTATCGCATCGACGTGACAGCCGCCAAGTTTGGCGATTGCGTCTGCGGACGGCCAAAGTCAGAGCACAAGGCCGGCAGTCAGCGCGCACGGCCCGGCTCATCTGCTCCCGCTCCTGCTCCCGCGCCCACGCCGCCGCCACCCAAGCCAGCAGCACCACCAGCGCCGGCACCCGCACCAGCGCCTCCAAAGCCGGCTGCTGCCGCACCCGCCGCTCTGAAGCCCGCGCCGGCACCCGCTCCGGCGCCCGCGCCACCCGCGGGCGCCTCTGACGATCCGCAATACATGATGAACAAGGCCAAGAGGGAGGTGATCCTGGACACGCTCATTCAGCACGGGAACAAGTGCACGTTCGACGTGCTCTATCAGGTGGCGGAAGCCGCGCACTGCGACGTGCTCACCGCGGCGCTGCTCTCGCTCAAGCGTTCGAAGGCCGTGAGCTACGACGGCATGATGCTGCTGCATCCGCCCAATAAGGACGTGATGATTACCCTCATCGATCCCAGCTACGAGGTCGAGGGCTTCGGTGCGGCAGCAGGTGCCACACCGGCGCCCGCGACGGCGCCCGCGCCCGCGCCCGCGCACGCGCACGCGCCCGCGCCCGCGCCCGCGCCCGCGCCCGCGCCCGCGCCGGCACCCGCGCCCGCGCCACCACCCAAGGCTCCAGCTCCCGCCCCGGCTCCGAAGGCGGTGCCGCCGCCGCCGCCCGCCGCGCCGACTGAAGACGAGCCGGCGGCCGGCGGCGCGTGCAATGAGTACCGAGTCGACATGGCCGGCGCCAACTTCGGTGATTGCAAATGTGGCTTTCCGAAGAGTGCCCATGCGGCGAGCGCGATGAACCGGGGTCGGGCGGCGAGCTCGGGCAACGGCTACAGCGCGCCGCCGCCGGCGGCCGCTCCGAAACCAAACGCGAATGCGGCGGCGGAGAAGGCGGCGGCGGCCGAGAAGGTGGCGGCGGCCGAGAAGGTGGCGGCGGCCGAGAAGGCGGCGGCGGACAAGGCGGCGGCCGAGAAGGCGGCGGCCGAGAAGGTGGCGGCGGCCGAGAAGGTGGCGGCGGACAAGGCGGCGGCGGAGAAGGCGGCGGCCGAGAAGGCGGCGGCGGCGGAGAAGGCGTTGGTGGCCGAGAAGGCCGCGGCCGAGAAGGCGGCGACTCAGAAGGCCGCGGAGAAGGCGGCGGCCGAGGAGGAGTACGCTGCCCGCAAGGCGGCGGCGGCGGCGGCGGCGGCGAAGACGGCCACCTCGCCTGCGCCGCCGCCGCCCAAGTCGGCCGCCGCCCCCGCGCCTCCGCCGGCAGCCGCACCGGAGAGCGCCGCGTCGGGCAGCGCCGTGTCGGGCGCGGAGACCGGCGGGCTCGACGCCGCGCTGCGCGCCAATGTCGAGTCACAGCTCGAGCGGCTTCTGGCGCAGCTCGAAGATCTGGAAGAGCTCAAGGAGGACCTGTCGGAGGAGGAGTACGTCGAACGGCCTCAAATGGCCTCGGAGTGCCTCTTGATTGCCTCTTGATTGCCTCTGATTGCGTCTGATTGCGTCTGATGGCCTCGGAGTGCCTCTTGATTGCCACTGAGGACCTCTGAGAACACTTTCGAGTGCCTCCCTCATCATCTCTGAGTGCCTCCCTCATCATCTCTGAGTGCCTCCCTCATCATCTCTGAGTGCCTCCCTCATCATCTCTGAGTGCCTCCCTCATCATCTCTGAGTGCCTCCCTCATCATCTCTGAGTGCCTCCCTCATCATCTCTGAGTGCCTCCCTCATCATCTCTGAGTGCCTCCCTCATCATCTCTGAGTGCCTCCCTCATCATCTCTGATTGCCTCCCTCATCATCTCTGATTGCCTCCCTCATCAGGTACAAGGCGACCAAGGAGGACACACTGGCGCAACTCAAGGAGTTCCAAACGTCCCTCGCCAAGATGGCCTCGGGCTCGATGACGCTGCAGTCGAACCTCGAAAAGACGCGGCTCGCCGTCTCGGCGGCCGTCTCCGGCGCCTTCCAGACACCCGAGGTCAGCCGGCCCTTCGCCTCCACGCAGCCCGCCGCATGCAAGTGCTCACCACGGCGCCCTCCCCTCCCGTTTCCCCACAGGTCATCCGGCTCTTCGCCTCCAAGCAGCCCGCCGCGATGCGCCGCCGGCTCGCCGAGATGGAGCGAGATGTCAAGCTCGGCAAGCTCGCGGCCGCGGCCTTCGACGGCATGAAGTCCGAGATGCTGGTCGCACTCAAGAAGCTCGGGGAGCCGCTCAGCGCGAGCGAGGAGGCCTTCCTGGGCGCAAACAAGTCCGCGTCCCTCTCGGAGTTTGAGGCGGTCGATGATAATGCGGACCAGGTGAGCCAGCTGCCGGTGAACCTCTGATTGCGTCTGATTGCGTCTGATTGCGTCTGATGGCCTCCCTCATCAGGTGAGCCAGCTGCCGGTGAACCTCTCGTGAACGAATCGCCGGTGTGAACGAAGTGTGAACCTCTCGTGAACGAAGCGCCGGGAGCACACACCGTGTGCGCATCGTTGACGCGTCGTCGCAGGCGCCGATGACGCGCGTCGTCGTGGGCAACGAAGCGCCGAAGACGCGTCGTCGTGGGCGCCGTGGGCGCCGAAGACGCGTCGTATTGGGCACAGTGGGCGCCGAAGACGCGTCGACGCGTCTCTGGGACTGCGGTGATGATGTGGAGATCGAGATCGAGATGGGAGTGCGAGCGAGGGGCAGCCTGGCAACTCTACACAGCGGGGCATCACGCGTTTATTCAGGACGGCGAAAAACACAAAACTCGGCTCCAGCGTGTGTGAATCGGTAGGGTCGGAGACTAATTGGGGGGAAGAGTTCAGAAACACATTCACATTCACACATGCTCGAGTCGGCACCGCGCCTGCACACCGCGCCGCCGAGCCCCACTCACAGGAGGCCACAGTGCACATCATATCAGGGTGCGCAGCGCACGCGATGACGACTTCCGCGTCACAGTGGATATACCCAAGTTTGGCGCTCAACTGCATCTTCTTCGTGCACCTCGTTGTGCGCGGCAATCTTGTCCCATGTAGTGCTGTGCCATGTTTCGTGGCGACGCCGTCTGCAAGTTCAGAGACCCCGTCTGCGAGGTCAGCGACCCCGTCTGCAAGCTCAGAGGCCGAATCCATGCCTCCAAGGGACCCACAGAGTTTGCCAATCTGGGCCAGGTTCGCACGGTATCCAGGGCCCGATTGGAACAAGCTCTTGGCCGACGAGAAGGTGGAGCGAAAACCCCATCGAACTTCTCCGCCGACGCCGCCGTATCCGCCGCCAGGGCCCACTCAGACGGTTGGTTCGCCAACTTGCACGCATTTGCTGGAGTGCAGCCTCTCCAAGGGTATGCGGTCCAAGGTGTACCAAGCGTTCCAGAATGGATACACGCACCGGATCCCAGACGAACTTGGATACGAGAATGGCATCCGAGACCTCGCCGACGGCGGCAGCGAGCTCCTCGTCCCGATTCGAAAGCAAATCATGCCGCCCGCTGCCAACATCCAGCTTGACTGGAAGCCTGCGCCGTGGCCCACACGCATCGATCTCAACCACCTCAACTGGGCAGCCCTTCCAAATGGGGAGAGGTTCCGCGAGTGTGGGAAATCGCATGCACTCACTAATGAAGTGCACTTATACTGCAAGTGCGTGCTCCGCTTGCGTCGACCGTTTGCTCCTGGAGCCCCCACCACCTCGAAGCGGGCGCCTCAGGAGCCGTCCTTTGTTTGCCCGCAGGTTTTTCACAAAGCAGGCCCTCTTGTGGAATAAGGACTATTGGCCGGGTGCGGAGCCCTACGACGACATCCCCGACCACGTGTTCGATCGGCCAGACGTGCGGCTGGTGCTTGATCTAGGTGCCGGCAACGGCAACCTCGCCGTCAACTTGTTCCGGCGATATGGCGATCGCGTCATCACGGTGTCCGCCACGCTCATCGTCGCCGCCGAGGCAGGCACGCTCACGCCGCCCTTCCTGCAACGGATGACATGCAACTGATTACATGCTGATGACATGCAACTGATGACATGCAACTGATGACATGCTGATTACAGGCACGCTCACGCCGCCCTTCATGCAACTGATCGCGGCGCGTGGCTTCCCCACTGTGGCGGTCGACATCTACTCATTCTTCCCCTTTGGTGAATCAACGTTTGACGTGGTCCACACGAGCTGGGTCTATCACAGCGGCTTCACGCGCCACGCCATCATGGAGATGTGAGCACTCGCCACGTGATTCCACCCGGGCCTCACAAACGCTGTCACGTGATTCGAACCTGGCCTCACAAACACGCTGTGTGCCTGGCTGAGCGGCGGTACCCGATCGGTTCCGTTGGGCAGGTACTGATTACAAATGATTACATGCTGATTACATGCTGATTACATGCTGATTACCGTTGGGCAGGTACCGCGTGCTGCGCCCCGGCGGGTACTTGATCCATACGGTGTGGGATAAGATGGCCTCCCTCCGGGGCACGCTGCTCCTCGAGTCGCTCGCCGCGAAGATGAATTGGAAGCTTCTCGCTCATTACGAGACCATGAAGGGGCATAATGTCACCAAGGCGAGGCTCCGGGGGGACAAGGTGCCCTACGACTGCTACAAGACCGTCTACCAGATGCCGAGCTACAAGTACTCGAAGAGGTAGGAAGTCCTGCAGGTACGTGTGACTCAATACAGGCAAGGTGTGTAGATTCCAACGGGGGCTTTGAGCCACGACACCGGGTCACTGCAATGCCGATGTTCCACAGGCGACAACGAGCTATTACGTACAGTACATTTCTGTGTTTCTGTGATTTCGAATCGTCTTGATCTGTTTGTCAGTTGGCTGTTGCGCGGTTGTACGATCGGTAATAGTACCTACACCCGAGATAGGCCGATGTCCGAACGAAATAGCGTCGTGCCGAGCGTTTTTCGCGTTCAACGCCCTCTCTCGCGACCTCCTTGGCGGGGAAGGCGAGCTGCTACAGGCTACTAGCCTCGCCGGAATCGATGGCGCGCAAGACGCACAAAAAGTCGCTGCAAGAGTACATGGAAGAGAATGGGATTGGCGTCGGGGATCCGGACGACGATGAGGAAAGCGTGGTGGCGCCCATTGTGCAGGAGACGCCGCGGCTCGTCACACGTGCCCTTCGGACGGAGCACCTGCAGCCGCTCATCGACCTCGTCTTCTCGGACAGCACCGAGGTGCAACGCAACGCGACGCGCTTGCTCGGCACGCTGGCCCTCAACGCCGATAACATCGACATCCTGATCGACTCTGGCTCGTTGGGGCCGCTGCTGACGATGGCAGGGTCGACCGACTCGTCGGTGCGGCGCGCGGCGCTTGCAGGCCTCGCGCACATGAGCTCACGCGACGACATTCGGACGAAGCTTTGCGCGGTGGCCGGCGGGCTCCAGACGGTGGTCGCCGGCGTCACATGCAGCGACGGGCCGTCGAGGTTGGCCGCGGCCGAGTGCATGGCCAACATCGCCACCTCCCTGAAGCTGCGTGGGAGGCTGATTGACAGCAAGGTGGGCGGGCTGCCCGCGCTGCTCTCGCTGCTCACGTCGCGCACGTCCGAGCTCAAGCGCTGGGGCATGCTCACGCTGCAGCGCCTCGCCGTCTGCCGGAAGACCAATGGTGCCATCATCACCACCAAAGACGACCCCGAAGGCGACGGTTACGCGGACGAGCTACTTAAGGCAGGCGTGCTGCAGCCGCTGCTCACGATGCTCCGGGCGGGCACGATGAGTCTCGAGGAGGACCTGCGCACGCAGGCCATGTGCACCGTCTACTCTCTGGCCGACGCGAATGAGGAGATCAAGAAGAAGCTCGGCGAGCACCCGGTGAGGGCCGAGATTTCCCTGAATGACGAACCCCTGATGAAACTGTGACGGAACTGTGACGAGCCCGATAGCTCGGCGAGCGCACCCGGTGTGAATGCCTCGACGAGAGCACACGGGCGAGTGTGCCATGGAGCGCCTTTGAGTGATGAGTGACGTTGATGATGAGTGGCGCTGATGAGTGTCTCTTGATCGCCTCTTGATCTTCCCTTGAGAGCCCCTGATGGCCCCTGATGGCCCCTTGAGGGCCCCCTGAGAGCCTCCGATGGCCCCTTGAGGGCCATGGCCCCAGAATTGCAGTGGTCATCAGAATTGCAGGTGCTCGTGAAGGCCATTGTGGGCTTGCTGACGACCACTGATTGCCTCTGATGACCACTGATTGCCTCCCTCATCAGGTGCTCATGAAGGCCATAGTGGGCTTGCTCACGCTGGACGACCACGCGGGCACCGGCGCGACGCAGCGCGAGGCCTGCCGCACCGTCCAGCTGCTCGCGACGCGCGCCGACAATGTGTATCGCCTCCTCGGCGCTGGCTTGATCGTTTCACTCTCGATGCTCGCCCGCACCGAGAATCTCATCAAGAAGCAGTTTGCGAGCACGATGCTGCTACGGGTCGCTACGGAAGCGGGCTGCCGGCGCTCGCTGCTCGATGCCGGTGGCGCGCGCACGCTGTGCTTCCTCTGATTGCCTCTGATTGCCTCTGATTGCCTCTGATTGCCTCTGATTGCCTCCCTCATCAGGTGGCGCGCGCACGCTGTGCTTCCTATGCCGCCCGTCGCTTCCTCGCAAGGTCGTCCGTCCCGCGGCGAACGCGATCTCACTGATGTGCAGCTCGGCCGAGTGCGTGCCGTCGCTGCTCGACACGGGCGCCGGCTCGGTGCTTGCGACGCTCGCGAGCTCGTCCGACCCGGAGATGCTCCTCGGCGGCTGCCAGGCGCTCGCCAACATGCTCGCGTGCATGGCGGAGGAGGCGGGGACGGTGGCCAAGGCGGTGAACCGCGCGGGCAGCCCGGTTGTGAACCGCGCGGGCAGCCCGGTTGTGTCGCGCCCCACCTCGCCAATCTCCCAAACCTCGGCCGAAGAAGACGAGGAGCGCCGTCCCGGGCGGGGCGCCACCGAACCGGAGGGGGCGCCGTCCCGGGCGCCCCCTCCCAAACCGGAGGGGGCGCCCACGAGCGCCGTCTCGAGCGCCGACCCGCTCGGCCGGGTGCGCGAGGCCGTCCGAGTGACCGACCAGCTGCATGCTGATGGCCTCCCTCATTGCATGCTGATGGCCTCCCTCATCAGGTGCGCGAGGCTGTCCGAGTGACCGACCAGCTGCTTCAGCAAGGCGCCCTCTCCGTCTTCCTGTCGGCCGCGACCTCCTCCGATCGCCAGCTGCAGCTGCATGCCTCCCGCGGCCTCAAATTCATCGCGATGCGCTCGCCACTCTTTGCGCGCGTCCTCGCCCGCAAGGGCGCCGCGCGCGCCCTCGCTGCGCTGCTGGGTGCCGCGCGTGAGGAAACGCTCCGGAACGCAGTAACGGCCCTCCACCTGATCACCACGGCGCTCTGTGAGGGCGTTGGGCGCGAGCCTCTCACGGCCAAGCGTCTCTCGACGGTGCGCGGAGGGCAGCTCTGATGGCATGCTGATTGCATGCGGATTACATGCTGATGGCATGGTGATTACATGGTGATTACATGCGGATTACATCTCTGATCGCGTGCTGCTTGCCCATCTGCTCGCGTGCTGCTCGCCTCCCTCATTGCATGCTGCTCGCCTCCCTGATCAGGTGCGCGGGGTGCTCGAGCTCGGTGTGGTGGGCACACCCAAGGAGCTCTGGGCGCGCCTGAATGAGGACGGTGGGCTGCCCGCGGCGACGCTCCTTCGGCTCGCATGCCACTTTGAGGGGCTGCACGCCGAGGCGGGGGAGCGCTCGCGAGCGATACTCGAATTGCTCAAGCCGGGCTTGCTGCAGTCCCTCGACATCGACGACCCAAGACGCGCCAGCCAGTCGGCGAAGGCGATCGCTGAGCGCCGAGGGAGGAATAAATCCATCGCCAAGGTCCAGAACCTGTTCCGCCTTTCTCGCAGCCTGAAGCCGGCCGCGGCCGACCCGTTCACCGCGTTCAGCCGACCGACTACCTCGGCGAACGCCACGGGCGCCGCCTCGGGCGCGGCCTCGAACTTTGCGTCGCTCGTGCGCGCGGCCAAGCTGGGCAACGGGCTCGTGGCGAACGACTCGCCGCGCTGGGCCAAGGCGTGGGGAGGCGCCTTTGGGGCCAAGGCGGGCTCGGCCGCGGCTGCCTCGGTACTGAACGCGCAAGCGACAGGCGCGGACGCGATCTCGAAGCTAACCCTAACCCTAACCCTAACCCCAACCCTGACCCTAACCCTGACCCTGACCCTAACCAGGCGCGGACGCGCTGTCGAAGCTCAAGGAGGCCGCGGCCCACGCACGGAAGGCGTCCCAAGAGGCCGGTCCCAAGTTCAAGTCGCTCGCGGCCGCTGCAGGCGCCCACGATGGCGCGGGGAAGCGGACGCTCTTCGCGATCCTGCACCAGCCTCGCCCGCCCGCGACGGCGCGTCCCGAGGCGAGCGGCGCACGCGCGCGAGCGGTCAGCCTCCTGGGAGCAGAGACCGCCTCGTCCTCAGCCGAGCCAGCCCAATCCGAAGCGCCAGGTGCGCCAGGAGCGCCGGCGGTCACCAAAGAGAGGCACACCGGTAGGCCTCCTGCTTTGGGATTGTGGCTCGGCGGCGCCGTCGGCACGAGCAGCGCTGCTGGAGCAGCTGCTGGGGCGATGGTGGTGGCGGCGCCCGAGAAGGAGAAGCGGATCTCGGCAGTGCGGCGCGCTCAGATGACTCTCGAGGCCCAGGATCTGACGCTTTAAGCGGGCGGGATTTCTTTTTTAGCTTGTCGACTAGTCAGAACTCGGACACTTGTACGGTAGGTGTGCGGTGTCCACAAAGATGTGTAAAAGATGTGCGGTGTTCACAAAATCCATCCCCCACCCCCTTCCCCCCTACGCATGCAAGAGTTTCCCACAGCCTGTGTTCACGCCGTGACTCGCGCGAAGGCGTGATTAGGCGCTCGCGGCCGAAAACAAGCGGGGGAAATGCCCCGACCACCGCCACCGCCGGCTATGGACGTCGAGGACATCCTCGTGCGCATGCGGCAGATGCTCAAGAAGCGTGGTGCGGTGGGCATCAGGGGACTGACGAGAAACTTTCAGATCTGCGACACCGACAAATCGGAGAAGCTCAACCTCGCCGAGTTGACTAAATGCGTCAACTTGTGCAAGCTCGACCTCTCGCAAGAGGAGGTCCGCGCACTGCACCGCCATTTCGATTCGTCCGGCGACGGACTGGTGAGCTTCGACGAGTTCGTCAAGACAGTGCGCGGTCGGATGAGCGAGCCACGCAAGAAGCTCGTGATCAAGTGCTTTGAGGCTCTCGACCAGGCAGGCGACGGCAACGGCCAGCTGTCGGTGGCCGACTTGAAGCCGTACTTCAACGTCGAGCACGATCCTCGCTTCCTCACGGGCGAGAAGACGGCACACGAGCTCCTCCAGGAGTTTGTCGACGGGTTCGAGCGAGGCCAGGGAGGCGGAGACGGCGTCATCGGCATCGACGAGTGGATCGGCTATTATGAGGAGCTGTCAGCGGGGATCGACGACGACGACTACTTCGGTGTGATGCTAGTGAACGCGTGGAGTGCACTGAAGAAAAAAGGGCCGAATGGCGAGGAGGTGCCAGCCATCCAGTATGTGTGCGAGGGCGACATCGACGTGCTCGAGCAGATCCTTCGGAAGAACATCTTCCAAAAGTCGGTCGGTACGAATGAGGTGCGTGCGCTGAAGGAGACGTTCAAGCGCTTTGACCAGGACAATAGCGGCGAGGTCAACTTTCGCGAGTTTTGTCGAGCGATGGAGTGCTTCGGGCTCTCCGTGTCGCAGCCTGGTCAAAAGGGCTCTGGAGGCGTGCCGCCCGATGTGCTGCGCGGCCTCTTCAACCGTTACAACACTGACGGGTCCGAGTGCATCAGCTACCTCGAGTTTACGAGCGGGCTGTTCCAGCGTGAGGCGGAGGCGCGGAGCAGCGACCCCGCGTTCACCACTGGCAACGGCGCCAATCTCACGCTGCCAAACCTCGTGCGCGACTATGATGCCGTGGCCGCCTCGGCAGCAGGGCTCGCACCACCGCCGCGCTGTATGCCTGACACGCGGAAATCACCCCTCCTCCGACCCGACGGTAAAGGGGGGAGCCTTGGCAATTACCCAGTGCGGCCCGATCGCGTCGTACGTCCCGAAGAGCGGGCGAAGGGCTTCTTCCGGTAACGGAGAGGAGCGGAGTCAGTCGGTAACCCTAACCGGAAGCGCATACCGCGATGTTCGTCGAGCTGGTTGCCTTATATAAGCTCTGAGTCTCTGTACACTCTCGGAGCTGCGCCTCGGATCGTAAGAAGTAGCGGGGACTAGTGGTTGAGCTTATAGTTTCAAAATCCGGACTTATAACGTAAAACGTAAAAGTCAAAACGGCATATCTCGGGATACCGGTTACCGCTTCGTTCGATCGCAATTGTGAATTGACTAGCGTATACGACCGTATTACGTTAATAGCGGGTCCGAGTGTAGACGCTGCCTGTCGTCTCCCTGCAGGAGGCGTGAGTAGGAGATGCACACATCGGGTGATGACGTGAGGCGCGGTCGAGAGACGTGCCGCAGCTGCACACCTGTGCGTCTAGAATGATCTTGAATGATCGTGCGCGTCGTCTGGCGGCCGCGGCGTGGGTCATTGCCGCAGCGTGACATAGGGCGGCTCATCGTTGGCGCAGCGGCAGAAGCCGCATGGCACGATCGCCATCAGATCGGCTGGAGGGCGGAGAGTGCCCTCCTTCCCGCGGCACTGGTAGCACGCAGAGGGCAGGTTGCAGTTGTTTGCACGGCCCGTGTCGCTTCCTAATTTGGCACGGCCCGTGTCGAGCGCGGCCGACTGGTTGTTCCAGAGCTGCTTGAACTCGTGCGGCAGGTGGTCGATGGTCTTGGCGCACCTGATGAGGGGGTGGGGTGTCGGAGGCCATCAGACGCAATCAGCGGCCATTAGCGGCCATCAGCGGCCATCAGCGGCCATCAGCGCACTGGTAAGAGTAGACGTTCCACTCGGCCTGCTGGCTGAACCAGCACTGTGCATACTCGGGGTGTCGCGCCATGATGTCTCGTCGGTTGCGCGCAAATTGGGCACAGTTCCATGCAGTGTAGAGGCCAGTGAAGATCGGGTCGTGGCGCGCGCGCTGGTTGCCCGGGTGCTTGACCACAGAGTCGCCCGTGACGAAGTGGAACGTGAGCCGCGGCGAGAGCAACGCCATCCGACAGCCCGCGTGCGCATGCAACGCCTGCATCAGGTCCGTTGCGATCATTGAGACGCCCACCTGATGAGGGAGGCAATCAGTATGCCATCAGAGAGGCAATCAGCATGCCATCAGAGACGCCCACCTGATGAGGGCTCGCCATCATTCGCCATCATTCGCCATCATTCGCCATCAATCGTCATCATTCGCCATCATTCGCCATCAATCGTCATCATTCGCCATCATTAGTCATCAATCGTCATCACCATTGTGAAACCGAGTGAGAGCTGCGGCACCCAGCGGCGCGGGAAGGTCCAACAGTCGTGACCTGGATGGGCGAGGCCCGTCCCACGCCATCCGAGAGCTTGCTCCACGCCGAAGGTGACGGGAGCGTGCTCGTACTCCTCTCTGATGAAGCTGATTGGAATGTCGGGCATCAGCTGTGCCAACGGGTAGAACGGGTAGGGGGAGGGGCGAGAGGGAGGGCAGGGGAAGGGGGTGACGAGGAGGGAGGTAACCTCAGGAGCACACCCAAAGCACATCGGGAGCTCATCGGGAGCTCATCGGGAGCTCATCGGGAGCTCATCGGGAGCTCATCGGGAGCTCATCGGGAGCTCATCGGGAGCTCACCTGCAGCTGACGCGCGAGCTTGAGGTAGAACGGCGCCTGCACGCCAATGTCGATGTTTGAGTACGTCAGGTGCTCTCCCTCGCCCTTGAGGTAGCCGGCGTACCTGATGAGGGAGGCAATCGGATGCAATCTCCTGAGGGGCGGCGTAACTGATGAGGGAGGCTTTTTGATGCGAGCGGCCATCCGAGGCCATCGGTGGCAATCAGCAGGCAAACCACGTACAGGATCATGTTGAGGAAGGGGAGCTTGGCGTGATGACGGAAGCTCGGGAGCAGCGTCGCGACCGACACGTTGAGCAGCGCGACGGCGAAGCCCTGCTGTGCGCACTGCGGCAGCCGGGCAGCGTCTTCGGGGAACATGGCGCAGACCACATCGACGCGCACGCCCTGGGTGTTTGCGAGGGCGACGGCGTGCGAGATGGAGGCGATGGTGATCTCTTGCGCGCGCGCATGCTCGGCGTCGTGCTCGGAGTAGAACGGGTTGATCACGTGCGTGATCGAGATGTTCTGCGCGCGCCGCGGCGGCGCCGCACGCGCCGCCCACTCGGAGAACCAATGCTCAGCACGGCGCGGCGGCTCGGGCTGCAGCACGCGCACGACTGGCTGGCGGACGAATTCTTGGGTCCACGCGCCGCAGCAGCGTGGCGGCTCGGCGCTCGACTTTGCCTCGCGGAGTCGTGTCTCGATGAAGGTCTTGCGCACCTGGACAGAAGGAGGCGCGCCATCAGCGGCAATCAAGGGAGATCGCACCTGGACAGAGGGGGCGCGCCATCAGCGGCAATCAAGGGAGATTGCACCTCGTCCGACCAGGCGGAGGTCGTGCCACCGTCCATCGGCGCTGTCGCATTGCTCTTCTTCTTGGGCTTCGCCTTGAGGGAGAGGGTGAAGGCGCGCTGTACCGAGCTGATGGGTACCTCAAGGAACTCGGCCAACGGCGCCGGGTACCTGAAGCAAGGGGGGCGCCGTGGTGGGCATGGGTGCCGTTAAGGCGCCGTGGTGGGCATATGCATGCCGTGGCGGGTACTTGAAGCAAGGGGGGCGCAATCAGCGGCCATCCGCGGCAATCGGCTGTCGTCAGTGGAACTCAGAGGCACTTAGAGACACACAGAGGCACTCAGTGGCACACAGAGGCCGTCAGAGGCCATCAGAGGCACTCAGTGGCACCCAGAGGCGCTCAGGTGCACTTCGGCGCACCGCTCAGGGCGCAAAAGCATGTCCGTGTAGTTGACGACGCGGTACTCCTCCGCGCGGAGCATCTGCAGCTGTGAATACATCTGGTCGAGCTGTGACAAGAAGAGGCTCACCTGTGGTTGGCGTAGTGCGTGGCGCCGTGGTGAGCACATGCATGCCGACGCGTGCACGCGCGCCGTGGTGAGCATGCGCATGCCGACGCGTGCGCTCGCTGTGACATGAGGCGAGGCGAGGCGAGGCGGCTCTCACCTGCTGGATATCATCAGAGGTCATCAGGGAGGTCATCAGATGTCATCAGCGAGGCGAGGCGGCTCTCACCTGCTGGATATCATCAGAGGTCATCAGGGAGGTCATCAGATGTCATCAGCGAGGCGAGGCGGCTCTCACCTGCTTGTGCAGCTTGAAGGTGCGGCCAGCCCGCCGCCAGATCTTTGGGAGCCCGCGGTTGTTCATCGACATGATCGCGTCGATCGGGTCGCGGTACAGCACGATCACCTTGAGCCGCACGCCGAGCAGGTCGCACATGTACACGATGTCCGCCAGGTCGGGGTAGTGGGTTCCGTCCTCGGTCTCGTTCGACGAGCGAGAAAAGGGATACGAAAACATCTGGCCTACGGGCTGGAAGGAGCCGTTATTGGATCGGCCGTCCAGCAGCTGGCCCGCCAGCTGCTGCTGCATCCCGCTGATCCACGAGCAGTGCCGCTGACGCGAGATGCGGAAGCACGTGCGCGCGCAGAAGGCGGGGTGCTTGTGGTGCGAGTGGGCCTGACGGACCCATTCGGCGAAGGCCTCGAGGGCGGCCCAGAACGTGGCTGGGTCGTGGTGCTTCGGGTCCCACCAGAGCGACTGGAACACCTGCTCCTGCACCAGCGACATGGGCATCAGCTCGGGCAGCCGCATCATGAGCGCGGTGATGAAGTGGTGGCCTGTGCCCTCGGCGCCGGCGACGAAGACAAGCTGCCGTTGGCTATCGCTGAGCGGCTTGCTGTGGTCGGCGGGCTGCTGGGGCTTCACGTACGGCCGCCAGAAGGATGTGTCGAGCGGCGTCTCGATGGACGCGCGCCGCTTCACGACCTCGAGGAAGGCCTCCTGCTGCGCCTCGGCCGAAAGCCGCTGCGGAGGCGGAGGCGGAGGCGGGCTGCTGAGATCGGGCGGCGTTGGAAACCCGGTGGGCGAGAGGGAGGAGGAAAAGGAAGATGGTGATGATGATGAGGAGGAGCTGATGTGGTCCACGGTTGGGAGCAGAAGCTCGTGCTGCAGCAGCACGCACGACAGCGCCGCAGCCGAGAGCGACGCGGTCGCGAGCATCATGAGCTTGACGACGCCGAGTGGCGCCTCGCACTCGCGATCGGCGCGACGGTCGTGGCGGGCATGCTGGGCGGGGAGCAGGCGGCTGGAGGAGGCGGTGGAGGAGGTGGTGGTGGCGGTGGCGGCTGCGTCGGAGAGCGTGGGCATAGAGGCGGAGCCAAGTCGGTGTGAAGGGGTGAAGAGATTTGTTGAGGGTCACCCCTTTACACACGAGAGCACGAATTACATGTATGGCTCCTCTGCTCAAGAGTCGCTACGCACGAAGTGTGGTGGCGAACCTTTGATACCGAAGATGCTCGGCAACTGTTTGGGGTTCGCAAGTTAGCATGCGATTATAAGTTGTTGATCGCAAGTGTTGGAGGATACTTTCCTTCCCTATAGTCTAGTTGGTTAGGATAACCCGCTTTCACCGGGTCGACCTGGGTTCGAGTCCCAGTGGGGAAAAAAAAAAACTTGCTTCCTTTGTCAACCTCTTTTGCACCTGTCCGGATCCGACGAGTCCCAGTGGGTCCGGATCCGTGCGAAATGACGCGCCCCGGGCGGCCTCCCCGCCCCCGCGCCCCCGGGTGCGGGCGGTGGGCCCGCCCCCGCGTTGGGGTCGTGGCTCGTGCCGCGCCGCGGGGGGAACCATGCCGCATGCGGGGATGGGGGAACTCTTACTAAACCGGGCGGCGTGGGATCTAGAGCATCTTTGGCCCGTTCGATTACGATTTCGTCCTATAAGTATCACCAAAACAATGCGCAGCATGCGTGTATGGGGCACGGTAGCCGCGACGCCCCTCGTGTGTCCTCTGAGTCCACCTTCTCAACTGAGAGAAGTTTTCTCGAGCGCGCCGCTCAGCTTGCTTGTTGCCCCATCGGCGCCGTCGCGGGCGGCGCGCGCCGCGCCGAGCGCACTCGAGAGGTGGATGATCCACAAGTTACGTTCCTCCTCAGTCGGGGCGGCAAGCACGACGCCGCCGTCGGGCGCGCCGTCCCGAGCGGTGAGGCGGAACGCGTAGGGCAGATTGTCCGACGGAGGCTGCGACGACCAGTCATCAGAGGTCGTCAGAGGTCATCAAAGGTCATCAGAGGTCATCAGAGGTCATCAGGGCAGATTGTCCGACGGAGGCTCTGGGGAAATGGGTGCTACGACCAGTGGGGCAGGGGAGGGGGCGCCCAGGACGACGCACGGTTGAGGCGCGCGTCAGCACAGATCAGAACGCGGCGCCGCCACGCGCGCTCGCGGCACTGTGGGGAGATCGGGGAGATCGATGGGAGATCGATGGGAGATCGATGGGATAAGAGGGGGTCGCGTCGTCCCGGGCAGCGCACCGTGGCTTGCTCCACCCGATCGAAGCCGGAGAGCGGTACGATGCCGCGCGCGTGCTGCGGAGGGTCGTCGGCGTTCTGGTAGTACACGATCGTGCCCTCGTCGCGCAGGCGGAAGTGGCGAGCGACCCAATCCCGTGCCTGCCCTGTCTCCGCCTCGCTCCGCTGCGCAATGTGCACCTGATGAGGGAGGCAATCAGCATCCCATCAGAGAGGCAATCAGAGGCCATCCTGATCGAGCAGTCTCCGCCTCGCTCGCACTGATGAGGGAGGCAATCGGCATCCCATCAGAGATGCACTCGGCACCTTGGAGGCTCGCTTATAGAGGAGGCCGCTCAACTCGGTGCCTCGCGATGTGGCGTCTTCGGCCGCACTGGCGGAGCTACTCGGTACTTTGATGACCTCTGATTGCCTGGCATGAGTGGAAACTCCCCCGCCGGCGGTCGCGGCGGTCGCGACGGGCAGCGGCGAAGAGGGCGGCGCCACGGCGGACGAGGAAGCCGACAGCTGCGCGCCACAGGCGCAGAGGACGCGTATCCAGTCATCGCGTTCCCGCGCCGAGTCCGACGCGAGGTGGTACCTGATGAGGGAAGCCATCCGAGGTCATCAGAGGTTATCAAGAGGCAATCAGGTGAGCGGTGCCTGATGAGGGAAGCCTTTAGGGAAGCCATTCCTCGGAGGTCACATCAGAGGCACCACTCGGCAGGTCATCCGAGGTCATCCGAGGTCATCCGAGGCCATCCGAGGTCATCCGAGGTCATCCGAGGTCATCAGGGGCCATGCGTACGTCCGATTGCTCGTGTGCACCGCAAACGAATAGTGGCGGGCAAGCGAATTCTCTCCCTCGCCATGAGGCTGGATGATCAGTGGCGTGGGCCGCGCGCCGGCGCCATTGCTCATCACGGCGCTATGGCTCGACTCGCGACCACCGTTGGTGCCGCCGCCGCCGCTGCCGTGCGCCACGGCCGCGCCCGCACCGCCGTGGTGAGCACTTGCATGCGCGGGAGCGGCCGCGCCCGCACCGCCGTCGGGTGCCGTGGCGCCATAGTGGGCGCCGTAGTGGGCGCCGCTGCTCAGCTCGGCGCCGCTGTCAGACTTGCCGAACGCCCTTACACTGGCTGACGGGCTCGAGCCGCCGCTGATCGAGATGACGCCGAGAGAGAGGGGGCGGGGCGTCGTGGTGAGCGCTTGCATGCAACGCACGCCATCAGAGGCAATCAACGCACCTGCTCGAGCGGCACCCACTCCAACTTCTGATGAGGGACACAATCACATGCAATCAGAGGCACTCAAGGCACCTGATCGAGATGACGCCGAGAGGCTGGAATGGGTTGGACATCTCGGCCGCGTAGTAGTAGAAGAGCTCGCCGTCGCACAGGCAAAAGTAGCGCCTCTTCCAGGACGGGACCCGCCGCCCCTTTTTGTAGAGATGGCCCTGCGAACCGAGGCCACGGGATGCGATGAGATGAATTGGGAGATGCGATGAGATGCATTGGGAGATGCGATGAGATGCATTGGGATGCGATGAGATACGCCGAGTGACCACTCCGGGGTCACTCGGCGTCAGAGTGGTCACTCGGCGTCACTCAGCCGTCACTCAGCCGTCACTCTGCGGCCACTCAGCGGCCGCTCTGAGGAGCTCTCAGCGGCACCCACCTGCTTGGTGCACACTCGATGGAGTGACTGGTGCAGCGCCGTCTCGTCTTCGCCGAACTCGGCGCCGTGTTGGGCGTCTGCCTCCACAAAGTAGCAGAAGAGCGACGAGGCCGCCAGCGCCGGGATGGCCACGCACTGCTGCAGGTAGCGCTCGAGCGCCACGCGTCGCTCCTCGACGAAGCTCGGGTGAAGGTTGCCGAAGGCGCGCTTCGCTGGGAGGGCCTGCGGCACTAGCGGGCCGAACTCCTTGCGCAGCAGCTGGTCCAGCAGGTTGAAGTGCTTGTACCTGTGGGGAGAGGCGAGGGCGCCGGGGTGAGCGCTTGCATGCACGGCAGGCCATCAGCATGCAATCAACGTACCGTCGCTCGGAGCGAGAGAGGGCGCCGGGGTGAGCGCTTGCATGCACGGCAGGCCATCAGCATGCAATCAACGTACCGTCGCTCGGATCGCAGCGTCGTCTGCACGCCGTGCACGAGCAGCACGGAGTCGACCAGGTACGTGACGTACTCGTTGCCATGCCCACCCTCGCGCTGACGCTGGGTACCGGCGAGGCGCACCGAGTGGAGCACAACGTCCTTTGATCGCGCACGCAGCTCGGTGCCCGTCGGCGACAAGGGCGGCCCTCGCCCCTCGAGCGCCGTGGTGAGCGCCTCGTCGCCCGCGTGCATGCCCACACCGATCGTGAGCGCTGTGGTGAGCAGCCCGCCGCCGAGCTCACCACGGCGCGGGACGTGGGTCGGCTTACCGGTCGGCTTATAGAGCAGCTGCGTGACGCTGCGATCGCGGAAGCGGTGCGCCATCGCAAGGATCGAGTACTCGCCGTGCTGGTGGCAGAAGACGTGGCCGAGCTGCACGCACAGCGGCATCGTCGAGGCGTCGCCGTGGTGGTGAGGTAGCAGCAGCCGCAGCTGCGGCGGCAGCAGCAGCGAGGCCGAATGGTGTACGAGCAGCTCGTCGCGTGCGGGGATGTCCTGATGAGGGAAGTCATTAGAGGTGCACTCAGCATGCAATCAGTCGCAATCAGGAGCAGCTCGTCGCGTGCGGGGATGTCCTGCTCCACCAGAGGTCATCAGGGGTCATCAGGGGTCATCAGGGGTCATCAGAGGTCATCAGAGGTCATCAGGGGTCATCAGGGGTTGTCCTGCTCCACCATCCGTCCGCACCCGAGTCGATCAGCCGCAATCAGGCCCAATCCGCCGCAATTCGGCGCAATTCGGCGCAATCAGGCGCGCGATCGGGCGCAATCGGGCGCAATCGGGCGCAATCGGGCGCAATCAGGCGCAATCGGGCGCAATCGGGCGCAATCAGCCGCACCTGGCTATACGAGTCCGGCGTGCGCGCGCCCACGCCGCCCAGATTGTACGGGTCCGACGTCGTGCGCGCCACGCTGTGGCTGCTCCCGGGCTTGCGCGCGCTGCCGACCCCGGGATCGCCCTCGCTGCCGCCGTCCTTGGCGCCGCCGCCCTTGGTGCCCTTGCCGCTCGCGTCACCGACCTCGGCTGCGGGCACCGCGTTGGCCTGCACCTGGATGCAGTTGTTCACGTTGCCCAGGTTGTCCAGCACTGTCGGTGCCGTGTGGTCGTGCCGCCACTGCCCGTCGATGATGAACTTGTACTGATGCGTCACTGGCGTCAGGTCGACGACTTTGTACCACTCTCCCTGCACCAGGGTGGAGTTGGCACTGGAGCTCGTCTGCCGCCACTGCATCGCGAGCTTCTGCCAGTGCGTGAACGAGCCGCAGATGTACGCCGTCTTGCCGCCGTGCGGCCAACGCAGGCACGTGGGCACCGTGCCCGGCCGCGGTTGCAAGGGCTGGCTCCCTCCCCCGTTCGTGCCTGGCACCGCCTCAGGTACCGACTCCTGGCTGACCTCGTTGCCCATGGGTTTAGCCGCCTACGCAAGCCCGAGGACTCCGATCTGTGCAAGCGCACATGCGCGGTCAGAGCTCTGGGAGCGGAGCACATGGGAGCCAGGCACAGGGAGCAGGAACGATGGCAGCTACGCGGGCGCGCCGGGGCATCCGTGGGCCGCCATATTCGGCCTGACGCCCATCGCGCTGGTCCGTTCTGGCCAGGCGGAGGACGCGGCTGACACTCGACCGCTGGCTGGCTGGGAAGAGGCGCATGGCAGCCGCGCGCACAGAGAGAGAGATTGCACGCCAGGCTTCAACGCGACAGAGAAGAATGACGAACCAAACTCGTGCTCTCAATTAGAAAATCAACTTCACAATCTCTCGCGGTCTGGAACGTCACGAAAACTAACTTCTCGATGTGGGGTTTCGCGGCCCGCGAGCACTCCGGCGTACGCGAGCGAGCGCGCCTGCAGCTCCTGCTCGGAGCGGCCGACCTTCACCTGCAGCTTCGCTCGGCGCTCGTGTTCGGCCGCGAGCCTGCGGGTAATCCTGGCCTTGACGCCGAGGGTCTTGGAGTCATCAGCCTCGCCCTGTGCGTCGAGGCTCGAGTACGAGTGGTAGATCAGACCCCGCAGTAGCTCCTCGTGCCGAGCAACTTGCGTCCGCAGCGTGTGCTTCTCAATTCTGAGCTGACCTCGACGATCCTCGAGGGCCTTGCCCCAGACGTCGAGGTGCGCCATTTTGGAGCGCGACTCCAGCTCCTCGGGCTCGTTGGCACCCAACGCCGGTGCCAAGTCTCGACTGGACACGCCAAGGGTGCGCGCGTCGCGCTTCAATGTGGCCGTGCGCACGTGCATGAGCCGCGTATAGAGTTCCGCTTCGTGCGATTTCCAAGCAGCCACGCGCGCCTCCTCGGCCCTGGCGGTCTTGGCGGCCTCGGCGGCCTCAGCAGCCTTGGCGGCCTCAGCTGCCTTAGCGGCCTCAGCAGCCTCCTTTGCTGCCTGCTCCTCGACGGCGGCGCGTGCTGAGCGCCGCGCACCCGACTTGATCAGGTTGGTGACGTACATCGTATCGCTCGAAACGGCCAGACGAAGCCGTGAGGCCGCCACATCGCCCCGCGCCCTGCTCTGCCGCGCCGTGTCGTTGTCATACGTGTTCTCCTCCTCTGGCAGAGAGAGCGGCGAGAGCGCGAGACCGCCACGATTCATTTCGCGAGGTCTGTTTGAAAAGAAGTGTGAACTGGCTGTTAGTACTCGGCCGCCTTGGTGGGCGCAGTACGTAGCTAGACACAAGATGGACACACACACTCTGGGGTGTCGAGCGTACTAGAGCGTACGGAGTCAGATTCCGTGAGCCCAGTCACTGAGCCACCTGCCCGCGGAAGGCATGCCACTCGGCCTACCCACCCTCACTTTGCGGCCCGGCGATGCACCCTGATAGCACCCTGAAGCTGCTGCTTCAGTGGAGCTGCTCCCCCCTCCCAGTGAAGCTGCTGCTGCTTCAGTGGAGCTGCTACCCCCTCCCAGTGAAGCTACTGCTGCTTCAGTGGAGCTGCTCCCCCCTCCCAGTGAAGCAAGCCATCCTCGCGGTCGCGCAGTCTCGAGCGCTTAGCTGCTGCGTCGCCTTTCCCACGAGCATCGCTCACGAGAGGCCCACGAAGGTCGCCTCGTTGGTGATGTTGGGGCCGGTCACCATCGTAGTGATAGACGTGCGGCAGTATGGGCACCGTGAGGCGCCACCGCCGCGACCAATGACCAGCGCCGCGCATGCCTCGCAGCACTGCGAGTGGCCGCAAGGGCGGAAGCGCGTCGTCCGCGGCGCGTCCATGCAGATGACGCACATGCGAGGGGCGTCGGCATCGGCTGCCGGCTCGGCCATGCCTGGGCGCACGCTTTGGTCCTCACACACCCGCTCGATCGTCTCGAGAGCGCTCGCGAGGGGCATGCGGCGCTGCTGCCGCCCGGACGTTAGCGCCTTGACGATGCCGAGCAGATCCCGCGCTGCCGGCTCGGGCCAGCCCGCTGCTGGATCGAGGGCTCGCCGCAGCGCGGCGCCGTCGGTGAGATCTTCGAGCGCGTCGTCCGCGGCGTCCTTGGCCTGCGCCGCGCGCCGGCCGCTGAGGGCGACGAGCAGGGTGACGCCCATCGCGTACGCATCCGTCGTCTGCGAATACTGGCCGCTGTCGGCGTAGAGCGGGTCGATGTACCCATTTGTGCCGGCGAGGTTGCGCGTGGTCAGGTGGGTGCGCCCCCCCTGCATCTCGTGCGCCTGCTTGGCAAGGCCAACTGCAGATGCGGGCAGGTTTGGAGGTACCCATGGGAGGGAAGGGATCAGGGGGAGTAGGGAGGCGAGGCGAGCGAGAGGGTTTCGGGGGACCGATGGGAGCGATGGAGTATAGGGGGGACCACAGGGCGGTGAGCGAGAGCTAGGCATGTACGGCACACCGTCGGCCAGCTTGGCATTGCCCTCGAGGTCGAGCAGGACGTTGGCCGGCTTGATGTCACGGTGCAAGATGACGGGTCGAGTCGCCGTCGGCGTGTGCAGGAAGACGAGTGCACGCGTTGCATCGCGCACCGCGCGCAGCCGCTGCTGCCACGTCAGAGGCGGCCGCACGGCGCCGGCAGCCGGCAGGAGCGAAGCCAGTCGGCGCGACGCGTCGTCGTCGCGGACCAGCCTGTCTTCGAGGCTGCCGCCCGCCATCAGAGGGTAGACGAGGCAGCCGACGCCGCCCTCGTAGCAGAAGGCGAGCAGCGGCAGCAGGTGCTCGTGCCGGCAAGTGCCGAGCAGCTGCACCTCGCTCATCAGCTCATTGAGCCCTTGCTGGCTGTCCGCGCCCAAGCGCTTGATTGCCACCGGCCCCAACACGGGCCGCGACGGCAGCGCGTCTGCCCGGTACACTACGCCGAAGCCGCCCTCGCCCACCTTGCGGGCCGCCGCCCACCCCGCCGACGCTGCCGCCAACTCGGCGAGAGGGACCGGCACAGGGGTGGGCGTCTGCCCGAGGCGTGGCGCAGGTGGCGGCCGCTCGGCAACGGCCGTGAGCCGGCTCGCCGCCAGAGCGGACGCGAGCTGCTCTGCCTCGCGCCGCTCTGCCTCGCGCTGCTGAACCTCGCGCTGACGCGCCTCGCGCCGCTCTGCCTCGCGCCGCTCCGCCTCGCGCCGCTCTGCCTCGCGCCGCTGAACCTCGCGCTGCTCTGCCTCGAGCCGCTCTGCCTCGCGCCGCTGCGCCTCGCGCCGCTCTGCCTCGCGCCGCTGAACCTCGCGCTGCTCTGCCTCGCGCCGCTCTGCCTCGCGCCGCTCTGCCTCTCGCCGCTGCGCCTCGTTCCGCTGCGCCTCGCCCCTGTGGACGCGCGAGGGCACGCACACAGCTTGGCGCTTGAGAACGGTCGACCTCAAAATCACAAGGCAGAAGGAGACTCAGTGGTGCCCAGCATGGCACGTATAGGATTTGGTCGTTCTGCACCCGTCGCCGAATGTGAAGGACGTGCAATTGCAAGGCGCTGTGTCGAACCAGAGGGCGTCCGCTGCGACCTCCCGGCCGCATCCCATGGCAGCTCGCCGTCATTCGTTCGCCAGAGAGCGTTCCAGTGCGCGCCTGAGCGCGCGTCGCCACTGTCTGTGGCGCGGCCGGCGCGGCCAATCGCAGCCGCGACGAGTCGCAAACCAGGCCGCGAGTCCGCCGCCGACACCCGACGTGCCCACCACGGCGCGTGGGAGTGGCCCGTGCGGACTCCGTCCTAAAATCTTGAGGATGTGCGTTCGCGACTCGCCGTGTGGCCCCAAGGGGGGTGCGCTGCGTCCTCTCGGCCTCATCCCATGACGATTGGCCGCCATTCGTTCGCCGAGCGGCCGAAAACCCGTGGTCCGCGTGCGCCCAAGACGGCGCCTCTGCACATCCGCTCGGCAGCGCTGGGCA
>Ga0210247_100903_pt1 | contig 26183 bp, 13 predicted proteins | sample ChrtobMetP3_16mM_FD_155449 | JGI IMG/M metagenome (GOLD analysis project Ga0210247, IMG submission 155449) | Chrysochromulina tobin associated microbial communities from unialgal haptophyte culture, Seattle, Washington, United States - P3_16mM | ecosystem: Host-associated > Algae > Haptophytes >... | reverse complement strand
GCCGTTCACGGCTGGCTCACCGCGGCAGCCAGCCTCGGCTGGTCTGTCGAGATAAGATGTTGAGACCCAACCCTCGAACACATGTTCACATGAACGACCGCAAAGGCGCCGCAACGTGAAGGCACAAGTGTACGGTTGCGTGGCTCTTCCGATTGCGAAATCCGTGACAGGAGAAAGCTGACATGATGATCGACTTTTCCGAACTTGGCCTGCCCGAGGACCATCTACACTTTGCCACCGATGCTCATTCAGCAGACGTGTGCACATTTGAGCTCCCGGATGGCAGCAAGCTACAGGCCAAACAAGAGCTCCGCACTGGGGCTGGTCTGGGCACTGGCGCCGTCCAATGGCAGTCAGGCACTGCGCTCGCGCAGGCCCTTCTGGATTCGAGCGACCTCGAGCGCCTTGTGGCTTCTAAGCGGGTGCTCGAACTCGGATGCGGCTGCGCCGCCCTACCGGCGACGATCTCGGCGATCAAGGGTGCGGCGTCGGTAGTAGCCACCGACGTGGCGAAACTCATCCCGCTCGTGCTGGCGAACCTTCGCGAGTATGGTCAGACGCCAGGCTTGAGCGACGCCAACAAGCACGCACTCGCCAGCACGCTCGAGGCGCGGCCCCTCGACTGGACGAGTGAGGAGGAGGTGCGCTCGCTGACGGCGGACGCGCGCGGCTTTGACCTCGTGCTGTGCGCCGACTGCGTGGACGAGAGTGAAGCCCTTCTCCTCGCGCTAGCCGACGTCATCAGCGCCTCGCTTGCTCCCTCGGGAGTCGCGCTTGTCGCATCGGGTGCACGCTCGCAGCGCCTGATGGCCCTCTTCCTCACGGCGCTCCGTCGCGTCGGCTTGGACACGACGGAACTCGCTCCATCGCTGCGTCCGCTGCCGGCGGCGGAGGCGGCAGAGCGCGCGCGGCACAACGACGCGACCCGCTTCTTTGCCGTGACGTGGCCGGATGCCGATGGCGCGCGGGCGGCGAGAGCCGCGAGGGCGGTGGGCGAGATCGGATCTCCGAGGGCGGTGGGCGAGATCGGATCTCCGAGGGCGGTGGGCGAGATCGGATCTCCGAGGGCGGTGGGCGAGATCGGATCTCCGAGGGCGGTGGGCGTCCCGGGAACGGCGTCGGCACTGAGGAGATTGGATCACGCTGCAGTGGCGTCGGCCGCGGCAGTGGGGACACAATCAGCGACGGCCGCCTCTCCCGTCGCTGCGGACGTGATCTCGGAGGAGATCTCGGACGTGATCTCGGAGGAGATGGCGGCGATGTCAGGCATGATGCGGCAGCTCGCTATCATAGCAGCGGCGAGCACCGACGCCGAGAGAGACGCTCAGTACGACGTCCTGGCGAATCTTCTCGAGAAGGTGGCAACGCCCGGCGGCAGCGGCGGTGGAGGTGGTGGAGGAGGAGGCGGCGGAGGAGGTGGCGGCGGCGAGCCTGCCTCGAGCCTAAGCCCGCCGCCGCAGCCATCACCACCCGAGAGCGCCGCACCTTTGACGGCTGCCACGCCCACCGCAGCACCAGCATCAGCATCAGCACCAGCACCAGCATCAGCACCAGGATCAGCACCAGCACCAGCACCAGCACTAGCACCAGCACTAGCACCAGCACCAGCACCAGGAGCAGCGGCAGGAGCAGCGGCAGCACTACGGACGCGTGCACAGGTCGAGCTGCCTCTCGAAGAGCTGCGTACACAGCTCATCGTGCCCACCGCACCGCTACCGCCGCTTCCCGCCATCGGGCGCCCCGCTCTCGGCGTCTACGCGTTCGACCAGGTGAGGTTGATAGAGGTGCCCCTCGGGCTCACAGAAGCTGGCGAGAAACGGGTGCTTGTCGTCGAGCAACAGCTTGATGGTCCAAAGCGGTGCGTACCGGGGGTCGTCGACGGCACGTACCGGCGACTCTGGCCGTTAGCATCCGTTTTCGCGCGCTACCTTGCGGCGCACCCGCACCTCTTTGCCGGCAAGACTGTCCTGGAGCTGGGCGCAGGCGCAGGCGCCGTGGGCCTCGCGTGTGCGGCGCTCGGTGCGGCGTTCGTGGCGCTGACTGATGTGCCCGAGGCGCTGTCGTTGGTGGAGGTCAACCGCACGCGCAATGCCCCTCTGCTCGGTAAGCCCGACGGCGATGCCGCCGGATGCGAGGGTCGGGGTGACGGCCTTGGGCGCACGTGCGTGCTTCCGTGCAGGTGGGGCGACGAAAGCCACATTGCGGCCCTCCTCGCTGCCAACGGCGGCCGCGGCTACGACGTGGTGGTAGCCTGCGACGTCATCTACAAGCAAGTCGAGGAGGTGCTGATCGCGCTCGCCGCGACGCAGCAGCGGCTGATGCTCTCGCCAGGCGGCGTGTGCATGCTTGCGTACGAATTCCGCGGCGAGTTCTTTGATGACGTGGCTTACTTTGACGCCGCGAACGAGCGCTTCGAGGTGACGCCGCTCTCGCTCGGCGAGTATGAAGGAGACCTCAAGGATCCCTCCGACGAGGAGAGCCGGTGGCTCTACACGTACACGCACAAGTGACCGTTCTATTATGAATCAAGCACGGCTGCGTTAAAGAAAAGAAATGTACTCGGAGTACCTGGGTTGCGATTATATAAACTAATCGGCATTCACTTAGCATTCACTATGATCCAAGCTATGATGCCCTTCTTCATTCAACACTCATTCAACAAGGTTGCACTTTTGTGTTTCGTCACGCAGTGCAGGAAGCCTGCCTGCCTGCCGCGAGCGCTCGTCCTTGAGCGGGAAGTGAATGCTAGGTTCATAGCCTTGGGGGGGCGGGCGGGCGGGCGGGCGGAACTTTCCTTTTTTGTGTTTTCGTGCGGAAGTGTGAGGCCGCGACACAACGATGGCAAACATGGCGATTGACGAGCTTGTCGCAATGATATCCAGCATCTTGCATCGCAACGGGCCCGATATGGAGATCACAACGTTGGTTGCCACGGTTCACTCCGCCAACCCGAATGCTCGTGCCCTCATGAAGACAGCGGGTGGGGCCAAGCGCTGGCTCGAGCAGCACCCGTCCGCGTTCCAGCTCTTCAGACCGCAACCAAACGAGCAGCCACTAGTCTGGTCAGTCCGTCCCTTGGCTCCGGCGCACGAGATCGCGAGCGTCTCGGAGGTGGAGATCGTTCTCGAGAAGCCACACAAGGACTCATCGCTTGGCATCCTACTCTCGGGCGATGGGCACCCATACATCGACGAGGTCGCGAGCGGTGCGCTTGCACATGGTAAGCTTCTTTTGGGCGATCAGGTGCTCTTGGTGAACGGCTGGGACGCCGCCGGCCACACCCAGACTGCCAAGCGGTTCGTGCAGCTGACGGGCGTCATCCGAATACGAGTCTTGCGCAGAGCAGCGGCGGCCGAGGAAGAAGTTTTCGGGAGTCTTCGGGCAAAGCAGGCACAAGCTCTTTCACCTGCACCCCCTCGTGCTGCCGAGCCAATCGCCGTCGCCCGTGTGAACTCCGGTCCCCTCCGAGCTCGTTCCCCGCCGCCGTCTCCGTCGTCTCTGCCTCCTCCGCCAGCACCACCGGCACCGCCAGAATCGGTCCACGAGGGCTTGGCAGGGGCGGCGGCAGGTGCGTATCGGGTGACGCTGCACAAGCCCGATGCGTCCGCGCGGCTGGGCATCACTCTCATCAACAATGATGAGATGCACGCGCCGCGTGGACCCCCAGCGCCGATCATCACGGCGCTTGCGCCCGGCTGCCTCGCCGCGGACTCGGGGCGCATCACGATCAACCAGTTGCTCGTCGCCGTCAACGGCCAGCGCGTGCACACGCACACGGAGGCGACGGCGTTGCTACGGAATGCCGTGGGCGACGTCGAGCTCACTCTGACGGCCTCTGGCGAAGGCTCTGGCAGGCTCGTTCCTCCTGTCGCCGGCGGCACGGTCGTCGACGACGTCCTCGGCGCGGTGGCGGCCTCTACTGCAGCGCCAGCGCCGGCAGCATCTCCGTCCACTCCGCCCCCGCCCCCGCCCCCGCGTGAGACTCCGAGTCCGCCTATGGCCAAATACGTGAGCGAGCTTCTGGCTGCACGAGGGTCCTGCATTCCCGGGACCGCTTTCAAACAGTACTTTCGAGAGCATCATGGGTTTGAGCTCGATCTCGGCAAGGGCAAGCTGCAGGACTTCCTCAAACTCTATGAGGGCTTAGGCGTTTGCAAACTTGAGATGCGGCCTATGCCCAACGGCCCGAGACTTCTCTTTGTCCATGCCGTTGGGAAAGACATGGCTGCTGCCAATCAACTCGCTGCTATGACGATCCGCACTGACAAGCTTGTGCAGGAGCGCAACGGATGCGACCAACTTCAACCGTCGCTGCTAGCACGAACTCCATTTCCTACAGCGACAGCTGAGAGCAGCGGCACAGCAGATCTCCCGGCGCCGCCGCAGCGGCTGCCACCGCAGCGGCTGCCACCGCAACGACAATCGCTTCCGCTGACGCAGCAGCAGCCGCGGCAGCCGCAGCAGCAGCCGCGGCAGCCGCAGCAGCCGCAACAGCCGCCGCCGCCGCAGCAGCAGCAGCAGCAGCAGCAGCAGCAGCAACAGCAAGCGGCACAGCAACTCGCAGCTCAACAACTCGCAGCTGCGGTGGCGGTAGCAGCGGTATCACAGTACCAGCAGCAAGTGAAGCAATTGCAGCCGCCGCCGTTGCCGCTTCCGGCCAGCATGAGCCATCAGGCAGCGGCGGCGCCCCTCCCTTCGGGCCAGCATCCACAGCCGATGGCGGCGGACATGAAGGAGACCCAAAAGTCCAAAGCACCACTACCAGCGCCACCCATCATGGATGCTGCACGCTCAGACTCAGCCAGTAAGGAGCCATCTCTTGCGCCACCGCCGCTGCCTGTGCTGTCACCTACTCTCTTGCCGGTGCCGCCACCTGCGCCATCGCCAGCACGACCGCCTGCACCAACGCGTGCACCAACGCGTGCAACGCCGCCACAAGCGCTGCCACCAGCGCCGCCACCAGCGCCGCCACCAGCGCCGCCACCAGCGCCGCCACCAGCGCCGCGACCGCTTTCACTGCCATTCGCAACTGCGCCGCCCACGGTAGCTGCGCCAGTGCTCGAGCCCGCTACCAATCGTTCGAGCCTGCAGAGAAGGCTGGATGCGACTCAAAACGAGTGCACAAGCCTAAAGGCGCACCTGGAGGCTCGCGATGAGGCCCGCGGCACTGCCTCTTTGGCAGATGCAAGGAGTGCAGGGCCCATGGAGTTTCTGATGGGCGTGCGCAGCTTGCTGATTCGCGAGCGCTTTCTGAACTATGGCGAGCTACGCCGTCGGGTCGTGGCGCGGTACCCGACCCTGCCGCGCGATGTGGCAGAGGCGCTCAAGGCGCTCGAGCGTATGGTCTCGAGTGTCAACATGCTCCTCACTGCTGCGCTCGCGACCCACGTCCTGCTCACTCTGGCTGATCTGGAGCAGTTCATTTTGACCACGAGCAAAGACTTTGAGGGCTGCACATCGTTCGATGATCTAAAGCTGGGGCCGCTGCACACGCACCCGGAATGGCAGCGCGTATGTCCAAAAAGCACGGCCGACAGCAGCCTCAGAGGCGAGGAGGTCGTGCGGTATCTGGCTGTCAATTTTTCTAATGCCGCAAGTGCCCACGAGCCTTTCTCGCCGACCGTTGCGCTCGATGCTTTGGCGGTCGAGCGCGGCTTCGTAAGCCACAGGCAGCTCGGTGTCTACCTGCGTGCAGAGTCATGGATCACGTTTGCTGTAAGCCGCGCGAAAATGGCTGCTGCCAGGAGTGAAAAGAAGCTTGAAAGACAGCTTGCGTCCGAGTTGAAGAAGGGACAGAAGGTGAACGGCCCAAGGGCTCAAGAAATGGTCGACTCGAGCGAAGCCGCGCTGCAAGAAGCGTTTGAGGCAGTGGCATGCGCCGATGTGTCGCTGCATCCCACAGCGCATCCATCAGAAGACCAATTTTGGGACCAACTGCGCGCGTGGATCCTGGCGCCGCCCTCAGCGGGCTCGACACTCATTTTCCCCGACTTGGACAGTACACTTCGCAAGACAGTTTACCGGCGGATCGAGGCGAGTGAAGACCTAATCAACACGGTGCACCTCTTGACGGTCGGCCAGAAGAACGATCGCATTCTGATCCTTCGTCGAGGCGACGTGGATACGCTGTTGGGTACCAGCAAGTGTGCGACGAAGAACGATGCATCGTACCGCGTGGATGACACGCTTGCAGACGAGGGAATCGGCCAGTTGGCACCGCCTGCTTCAGACGATGAGGACGCAGAGGCGATGCCCGCCAATGGCGACGCGGTGCTCCGTGCGCTGCAAAGCCTGCTCGAGGACCTAGCATACGTCGAGTCGCCCAGCGCGCGCTTGGCGGCGGCTGAGGAGCGACTGCTCGACGACTTTGACGTCGATCTCTTCGACGAGCTGCGCCTTGCCGAGCCCACGCTGGCCGCCTTCTGCCGCACGCATTGTGCCGACGTCGACCCTCTTCTCTTTGCGGCTGCCAGTGCGGTGAGCGGCGGTCCCAGCGCGTCGGCCGCGCAATTCGCGTCGGCCATGCTGACAAGGCTGCCAGGAGTGCGTGACAGCGCCCTTGAGTACGCCATGCGTACCCACTTTGGAGTCGATAGCATGTCTGTCCTCGGCTGGCACAACGTCTCCGATCTGCGTTCGTGGCTCAAGCAGCACTCGGCAGTTGCGCCCGACGGGCTTCCGTGTGCGCTCGTCATCGCTGCCACTAACTCAAAGCTTGACGTCTCCTCGAGCGTACACGCCAGCCGCGAAGACGCTCTTACACTCTTTGACGCCCTGCCCCCGCTTACGGACGTTGCGCTCGGCATGCAATGGCAGACGGTGTACCTGGCACGTCTCGGATCGTTAGCGTCATTCCTCGCCCGCGAGAAGCTTCCAATCATCGAGGTCTCGCATGGATCGTTTGTCAAGCTTGAGGTCGGTGCTATACCGCACTTTGAGGATGCTCTTAAGCGGCAGCAGGCAACTCGAGCAGTGGCCCTTGCAACCCACCTATGCATCAAGGCGGGTGGGATTGAGTTGGCGCCGATTGAGCTCATGCGTGGCTGCATGGCGGCAGCAGCAAAGGACTTGTCCGGCGGTGCTTCCGCGCGTCTTGTTGTGCAGTGTGCCGCTGCGCTGCGGGCCGTGTGGCCGCTGCGCCCCGCTCTTTTCTCTTCGGTATTCTCGGACGGGCTTGAGCGCGTACTGCCCGAAGCATGGCGTCAGATGGCGTGCGTCGCCAGTGAGGAAGAGCTGGCTGCTCTCCGCGTCGTGGCACAAGAGCTGGGTCGCACACGCGACCTCGAGTCGGCGCTCAAGCCGGCGCTCAAGGGCGACGCACGTAGCAACGCCGCGCCAGCCATGCCAGAGCCAGAACGGGCGAACCAGGCGCAGCAGCTGACACTGAGCTCAGCAGACCGTAATGAACCAGAACGTACGCAGCCTCCGACAGCGGATGCTCATGAGAGCCCGGGTATGCACGGCGGGGGGGCATCGCACAGCCTCCTCCCATCGAGCACTGCAGATGGCATTTCAGCTGACACGGAGCGCTCGTGCAGCGAGCTGTGTGCATACATCCGGAAGCGCTTTGGCATCGGCATCGACACGGACGAGAGCCTCGATGCGGGCACACGCTCCGCGTTCCAGGAGGTGCGTGGAGGCTTCCAGCGCTCCATACATAGGCTGGCGGAGGAATTGTACGCAGGCTCGGCGCACTTCGTCCTCGAGCTCATCCAAAACGCCGATGACAACCGTTACGCCGAAGGCGCGACGCCCGCTCTCCACATCACGGTTGCCGCCGACAGGGTGAGATTCGATAACAACGAACTCGGGTTTACCGAGAAGAATGTCCTCTCGTTGTGCAACATCGGGCAGTCGACGAAGGCAGGCTCGGATCCACGCTACATTGGCAATAAAGGGATCGGGTGGAAATCGGTCTTCAAGATCTCGTCAACGCCGGAGGTGCACTCGCGCAGCTACCATTTGCGCTTCGACTCGAACGACACCAGTGGGCTGGGCTACATCTGCCCAGAGCCCATCGCACCACCTGCTGGGTGGGACGAGAGCAGCGGCACAGCCATCATTCTGCCCGTTGCAAGCGCCGGTGCGGACGCCGCGATTCGCGACTTTGAGCTTGCGATGGGGCGGATGCAACCAGTGCTGCTCCTGTTCCTACATCAGCTCGAATGGATTCATATCACGCTCAGTAGCGGCATTACCCGCAGTCTTCGTCGTCGTTCCGATGAGGATGATACGCAGGTGATCATCCTTGAAGAGCAGCAGCACAACCAAACATCGCGCCAGCGATTTCTCGTGGTGACGCGCTGTCTCGCGCCTGTGGTTGCTCGAGGCAACGCAACTGTGCTCTCCACCGAGCTTACGATCGCATTCCCTCTGCCTGAATCTGCAGACACGCCGACGAAGCTTCCGTTTATGGACGTGTTTGCCTTCCTGCCGCTGCGCTCATACGGCTTCGCCTTCGTGCTTCAGGCCGACTGGGAAGTGCCATCCTCGCGCGAGAGCATCGACGCGAGCTCCGCTTGGAACCAGTGGCTACGCGACGAGACACCCACACTCTTTATAGACGCTGCGGAGCAGTTGCTCGCGCGCGCAGTCGCCGCTGGCAAAATTTCTGAGCGGGTGCAGCTCGTCAACCTACTATTCCAGCTAGTTCCGCTCCACGCTTCCGAGTTCTTCTTACCCTTGGCGGAGGAGTGCTGCCGATTGCTACGATCGTGTGAGTGCGTGCCGACGCGAGAGGGCGGCATGTGTTGCCCGAGGGAGGCCGTACTGCCTTCGGTGGCTGCCGCCGATGCCTCTACCACAGTGGCCGATGAGCACGTGGCGCGAACCACAGAGCGTCTCATCCAGAGCGTAGGTCTCAAGTACGCGGTGTCAGGCTTGCACATGCCGGAGGAGCTTGGGACGGCGCTGGGGCTCAAACGCCTCGATGCGAATCTCCTAACGACCCTGCTGTCCGAGGCGAGCTCTCAGTGGCAGGATGCGTCGCAAGTAGACGCCAAGTGGCTTGTCTGGGCCCTGCAGGAGATCCGACGCGACCCTCAGAGTGCCAGGCCGTCGGCGCTCTCTGCTTTGCGACGGTTGCGCATTCTGCCGCTCAGAGGCGGCTCAATTGGCTGCGCACAGCTTGCATCGGGAGACAGTGCGGGTGCTATTTTCGAGCTGGGTCGCGGGGTGGAGCTGACGGCGGAGGAGCAGCAGCTCTCCACGCTCTTCTCGGGCGTACGGCTGGTCGACTCTGTGTTCTCTCACGAGCTCGCGAGCAGCCGCGATGCGAGCAGCCTTCTCGTGCAGCTCGGCGTGCTGCAGCTCTCGTCTGACGACTTTCTACGATCGCACGTCATCAGCGCCCTTGCCAATGGCCAGACGCCGCCGACGGAGCTGCCTCTGCTCTTTCACCTCGCACGCCGGCTGGCGCCGCACACACGGTCATTGCGCAGCCATGCTCTGGCGCGCTGTCTGCTCGATGCGCGCGCGCAGCTGCTGGCGTCCGACGGCAGCGTGTGCCGCCTCGGCGAGTGCCTTGCGCTGCACTTGAGCTGCGAGCTCGAGCCGTCCCTTACATACGTCCCGGCCGAGCTGCCTGGCTGGCTTGTCTTGGACCGTGCATACGTTCAGGCCGAGGCTGATCTTGTGTCGCTCAAGTCCCTTCTGCTAACGCTCGGACTCGCAGACTTTCCAGCGATCGTTCAGAGCACACCGAGCGCCGTGGCGAGCACTTCGAGCACCGTCGTGAGCACAGATTGGGCGTCCCCATCGTGCGACGCACTGCTCGCAGCATTGTGTGCCGCTGGTGACCTCAAGCGTCTCAAGCAGTTTGCGACAGCCCTCTCTGAGCGATGGCCAGTGCTTTCCCAGCGCGCTACACGCGGCGCCCCTCCGTCCAGCGTCCCCTCCGCCTTTGCCCTGTCGCTGCGAAGACACGCTTGGCTCGAAGGCAGTGACGGCAAGCTTCATCGCCCACAGGAGCTGTGGACGCGCACACGAGAGCTCGAGGACATTCTGGGGGCGAGCGGTGCAGTGTGGGCCACCGCCTCTTTCTCGGACGACCTTGCGAGCGTGCTCGGGGTGCGCACGTGCCTCAGCGCCGAATCGGCGATCTCGCTGCTCACCTTGTGGGCAGCCGAACCCAAGTTCATCTCGACGATCGACCAGATGGCGGCAATGCTGCGATGGCTCAAGCCTGTTGTGGAGGTGGACGAGGCTGTGCGTGCGACCCTGAAAACCATTCCGTGCATTTGGTTGCCTGACCGATCCGAAATCGAGGTCTCTTATTCCAAGCTCGAGGGCACCTTGCGCAAGGTGCCCTCTGGCCGCGTCACCGGCCGCTTCTATGCTCCCAGGGAATGCGTGCGTCGGGACCCAGCCGGCCTGGTGGACTCGTTCAAGAAGACCGTCACAGAGGAGGTGGTGAAGCTCGTGGCGCGCGCACGCATCCGCATCCGCTGCCTGTCAAGCTATTACGAGGGGCATGGGCTGGAGCGCTTCTTCGAGGTGGTGGGCGTGGCCGCTGAGCCGCAGCTCGAGCACCTGGTCGCCATCCTGACCGCGGCGGGCGAGAGCGGTGAGCCGTGCCCGACGAGCTTGACCGCTGTGTATCGCGTGTTCGGCAGCTTGGCGTTTTCCGACCAGGAGCAACGTCGCGAGCACGACGATCTCCAAGAGGATGACGAGGACGAGGAGGAGGAGGCTGCAGGCGGGCGGGTAGCACAGCGGAAAAGAGATCTGTCAATCGGCGAGCAGATCGCTCAGGCAGTTGGCGAAGCGGCTGTCTTCCCAACTGCCAACGGTCGCTGGTCGCGTCTCAGTGACGTGTATTTCTTCTCCACCGGTTCGCTCATCGAGGATGCAGCCGTCCGCTGGTCAGCGCTCGCAAACGCGCACGCTCTCGAGTGCCGCCCGCCCGGGCCGCCGTATGATGCGCACCGCCTGAAACAGCTGCACAAGTCGGAGAACCGCCCCGAAAACTTTGTGAAGGATCTCGAAGCGAATCTGCTCACCTTCTATTCGAATGTACTGCAGCTGCAGCCCATTGCGCGCTTCGTGCGTCAGGCCATAAGCGCCCCAGACGCGCGCGAGGTGCCTGTGAACAGCTCACTGCGCGTGTGCGCTGCGGCGGGCGTCCTGCAGCGCTGGAGCGCTTCCAGCGCTTCCTCGCTCTCTCGCTCGGCGCAGCAACGCGAAGCGCTCCAAGCCTCTTTAGCATCCCTGAGGCTGTACCATGCGACGGCAATCACCGTACACGATGAGTTGACGACTAAATTGGGCGATCTCCTTGAGAGCTCGAGCGACGGTGCTGCACACGTGTTCCTTCGCCGAGGAGAGGGTATGCCAGAGCTCTTTCTGACGTCGACGGCGACGCCGAGAGCTTTCGTGCACGAGATGGCGAAGCTCCTGCCAGAACCTGTGCAGCGCGCGGAAGCGGCCATGGCGATGATGACGCTCATTGAGTCGATTTGGTCCTGGGAGACGCTGAACAGCGCGATTTCTGCGGACATGCTGCATTCTGCGCTGTGCGGCACAGACCATGGGTTGGGAGACATGCCCATGATCGCAGCTAGCGAGCTGTGGCTCGGCTGGAACTCGAGTGCTGGAACGGGGGCGGTGGCCTCGCTGGCAAACGCATCGTCGGAAGCCGAGAAAGGACCGCTGAAGGAGACTTCTGTAGCCGATCTCCACACTGCCATGGAGCGCGAGCAGGCGCTGCTCTCCCGTTGGAACGGAGCCGACGCAGTCGGCGACGTGGTGGGCGCGTTCGAGGCCGGACCGGCCGACGTCGATGTGGCGCTTGCGGCGAGCCTGTCGAGACTGAAAGAGCTGCGCAACTTGCCAAGGGCAGCGCCAAATCTACTTGGCAATGTCTACGCGGGGCTTGGAGGCGCCTTCGTGAACGCTCATGACAACGCGGGGCTCGTTGGCGCCGCGAGCGGCGGCGGTGCGGGCGTCAGCGTCGGCGCGAGCGGCGGCGTCGGAAGTGGAGACGGCGGAAATTGTGGTGGCAGCTGCAGCGGCGACGGCGATTGCGCCGGTGGAAGCGGCGGCGGTGGAAGCGGTGGCGGTGGAAGCAGCGGCATACGCGGAGGCGAGCCGAGCATCAACCATAGTACGCATGACTTCCCCGTACGTCTCGACGTGGATGCATGGGAGACTCTGTGCGTGCAGCCAACCGTCGTCGCCATGGCTGACGCGAGTAGCGTGGAGCGGCAGATGAGCACTGGCCGTTGGGGCGAACAGCTGGTGGCAAAGCACCTGCGCGAAACGCTCGCATCAGCCGAGGTGACTTGGGTCAATGAGGAGGAGGAGCGCGGGTTGCCGTACGATATCATCGTGACTGAGCTCGGCGGGGCGATCGGGTCTAGAAACGACTCGTACGTGGAAGTGAAGGCGACCTCCTCGGCTGACAAACCGCTCTTCGAGATGAGCGTCGCAGAGCTCGAGTTTGCGCGGGCGCATGGCGCAGCGTACTCGTTGTATCGCGTATTCAACGCGAACAGTGAACATGTGCGCGTGCTGAAGCTGCATAACGTGGCACGCAGTCTTACCAATGGCGGCCTTGTGCTATTCGCGGGGGCGGCACCAGCCGCAGCGTCAAGCCTTAGTGCAGCATGATCATGAGCATGATGCGAGGACAATCGTGCGAAGAAAAGGTGCACATGTATACACAGAGTAAGAAAAAGAGCCGTATCCCTAAGTGTACAACTCCTTAAGGGACCAAAAAGCGCGATGACAAATACACACACGACACAGGGAGCACTTGCGAGGCTCCAAGCGCTAAACACACATACTTTACACATGAGCACGACACCCCCACTTGGGGTATCCGGCACACACACCGACACCCGTAGCCCCCACAACGAATTACTAGTAAAATAGAAGGGCCTCCTCCTTAGCTGGGCGTCGCGGCGCCGTCCTCCAGCAAGCTTGCACGTCTCATTCACATCCAATGGTTATCATTCGACACCCAACGCAAGATACACCGGACTACTGAGCACAACCACTCCTATATTTTACGGAGCTATATTGCAGATCCGGATAATGGTTTCAGACTCGCAATACGCCCTCCATGGCATCTCACCATGCCGCATTAAAGACGCACAAACAGATGTTGTACAGTACGCGAAGCCCCTCGCACCGCACCACCTGCCGACCGCCATGACCCAACTGACAGTTCCAACTGGCCAGATTCAAGGAGGCCCTGACGGCGGAGCTTACACAGCTCCCCATCTTGATCTCCTCCTTACATTGGCCTGCGGCGGCGCGGCTTAGTCAAAGTCGATCCAGATGCCGTCCACCATCACACCTTGATTAACAATAGCTGGGGGCTCGTTTCGGGTACGGGCATAGTTTGGGGTGGGGGCTGGCTGCAACGTGGCTCCGTAGCCAGAGGAGCTCCCAGGCTCATCAGCTCCGAGATCGATCCAAATACCGTCTATCCAAATGCCTCGGGCGGTGGAGCAGGCGGCGCCTGCGCCGCCGCCGGTCTTGGCGCTGGTCTGAGTCAGAACGACGTAGGCCAAGACCATGACCACGAGGCCTGCCATGGTCAATAAGCCAGCAAGCAGGGGGACAGACCAGCTGTTGCATGACAATCCCATGCAGGCATCCTCCAGGGCTAGGTTTGAGGTGTAGTCGTTAAGCGGGCTCGACGGTGGATTTGCAACCTCCTCCAGTCCGCATCGCGCAGACGAAAACGGCAAGAATCGAGGAAGGCCGCCCTCGCCGTCTTGATTCTCAAATGAGGGCATTCCAGAGGACGAACCAGTTGCCAGGTCGAGGTCGCCATCTCCGTCCAGGTCGCCCAATGATGGCACCGACGGCTGGTCTGGCAACTGCCAAGCCTCAAGCCCGCGGAAGGGATCAGTGTTCCCCTCGAGAAGACGGAACACAGGCCGGGCGCAGTCCCGGCGACCTCCAGCGGTGATCAGACCCGTATTGATGAAGATACTCAGAGGCCCATCCGAGCTACCAACCACAAGGTCGGCGTCGCCGTCGCTGTCGAGATCCCCAGAGACAAGGTGCGACTTGCCGCCGGCTGCCTGCCATGGGTCGGAAGGTGGACTGGGAGGTGGGGGGCGCGTGGGGGGCTCGGGGAGATTTGCATAGGTGAACTGAGCAGGCGCGCCACTGGTAACGTTGCAGAGCGGTCGAATGAAACCCGCATCTGCGCACAGAAGGGAGCGCGTGCTCAGAATCCAAAAAGGACTCGCGGCATGGGGACGAGACTGTATGGGACGTATCGGCGGCACAGATAGGCACAGAGGGAGAAGGCGGCGAAGGATTCGATCTTGCGCCGCGTGACTCACAGCCCGCAAATATGAAGCTCCGCCCCGTCCCGCAGCATCCGACCACGGCGATGCGCACGCGGAACTCGCTCACCATCTCGAACATGAACATGATCGCGCGATTCGCCTGCTGCGTGGTGAGGGTATAGCTGTCGAGTGGGTCGTCTGCGGCGACGCCTGCAGTCGAGGACCGGGTGACCTTCCTCGCCCATGAGTTGAGATACGATCGGGAGGCGTTCGACGGGAAGAAGCTCTGCAGCTGCGAATCCGTGACGGCTTGGCTCCAGTTGTCGAGCCGCTCCAGCTCCGTGTCATCGGCGTACTGTTCGGGAGTTGTTCGGGAGAGTCGAACGTAGAAGTGGGCACAGAGAGAGTCGGGTCAGAGAGAGATGCTCACGGGCGAGTGTATGCGCGTGTGCGCGCGAGAGAGAGGCAGAGGCAGAGGCAGAGAGGCGGGTCAGCATGACTCACCAGCTCGGTTGGATGCGCGGCGACAGGATCGATCTGTATTATCTCCGTGTTCGAGATGACGCCCTGTCGGATACGGCCCGTGTAGAAATCATGGAAGGTCAAGAAGATGCGTCCGAGCGGGAGTGGCCGTAGCGCGCCTGTAGTAGAGTTCATCGTGACAAACTCGAACTTGAGCTCGACGAAAGTCATCTCTGTGTTCCAGCTGTTCGTCTGCTGTGCTCTGCGCGGCGCGAGCAGGTTGATCTGGGCGAACTCGTTCACCCCGTTTTTGACGACGAGTCCGTTCTCGTTGGGCGCCCAAGATCGATACGTCGTGAGGTTCGTGATCAGCAGGTCCACGACCTCACCACCGGAGATCGCGCCTGCAGGCTGATGATACCGACTCATCACGTTGAGACCGATGTTGCGGATGAGGATGTTGTGCGGGGTGGTGACGTTGTTGTAGGCCTCGTCGCAGTCGGAGGCGTTTCTCGAGCAGAGACCGCCTTGGCCGCCCAGGTTTGAGCGCACGATCCGCGCATTGTGCATGTGCAGCTGGACGAAGGCATCCGGCGGCACACAGGTGGCGTTGGGGTCGTCGTTTACGAGGGCAGAGATGTTAAACGGAGGGGCAGCTGTGCACAAACGGCACGCCAGCTCGGATGAGCCGCTGATGCATTCGCCAGTCTCCGCACAGTAGCCGCACCCAGCGGTCTCCGTGCACGCGTCGGGCAGGCCAAAGAGTGCCTCGCATACTGGGCAACACGTGCGGTACTCGATGAACGCGTCGCCTATCGTTGGATGGTCAGGGCACACAACGGCCGCCCGCGCTGCCGGCATACACGTGCCCGTCGCCGAGCACCAGCCGCACTGTGTATCCCCGGCCGATCGAATGGTGCATTCACCGCAGCTCGAGGCGATGGCGCAGTAATCGTTGCACGTCTGGCCGGTGACGGTGATCTCCATGGGCCGCGCTGGCATCGTCATGAAGTCGACGTCGTTGTTGAGGGAAGAGTAGCTGCCCACGCGAACGCTTGTGGTGCCGCCGAAGACTCGCGGATCGCTCGAGTTGCCTCTGGCGCCAAGCTCGATCTTCATTGTGAATCCCATCGGGGGGAACGGACCGAGGACCATCCCGCCGGTGCAGCACCCAGTCCAGCTCCACGTGAATTGGCCGGTGCCAGTCTCGCGGTCCCATACGTTCAGAGCGCCCTCGCCAGGATCGTCAAGCAGCACAAGCTCTGGATAGTTCATGCTCGACGGGTACGCTGGGAAGGAGAAGTCCGCATTGAGGTTCCCACCGGAGGAGGTGCCCGCCTTGCTGACTTGGAAGACGAAGTACGCTCCCGACGGCGAGGTGCTGCCCGCCTCATGATCGGTCACAAGGAAGTATGTGGACACCGCGTCGTCCGTCTCGTACCCGATGTTGGACGACGACGAGTTTGGGTACCCATTTGCGTAGAACAGCTGACCGGCGTTCAGCACATTCGTAGGGTGGGGAGAGAGCCCGTTGAAGCCCGGTTGCAGTCGGCAGGAGGTCCGTGCTGGGATGGACGACTCTGCGGTCAGGTTTGGAGAGCACAGATTGTGCCTCACAGCCGCATGTGGGTGCGGAAGCGAGGTGACCGGGGAGATGACATGAACGAGACCGTCGAGGTTCACCGAGTAGCAAAGATCATCGCCTGTCGAGATCGGCAAGGGCATGAAAGGAGGTGGTGGCGGTGACTCGAGAAGCACGCTCGGCTGGCCACACTCGACCGCTCCGTGGTTATTCAAGTAGCAGCGGGAGTCCCCAAGCACAGGCCACGCGAAGGACGGCGCGCTCGCAGTGCCCATGTTGCACACGTAGAGCAGCCGCCCGTCCTCCTGCCCGCCTAGTAGGTCCAGATCACCGTCGCCATCGTAGTCGGCAAAGCTCATGGACGTGATGCCGAGCCCCGCCGTGCCCGTAAACGTGCCCGCGCTAGAGTCTGTCGTGGGCTCGAAGCACGAGCAAGCCTGAGAGTACACAAGCGTGTGTGCTCCGCCGACGCCAGCGCCATCGCTGATGATGAGCTCGTTCACGCCGTCGCCGTCCAAATCTGCAAGCGTGCCAATCGAGGTATTCAAAAGCGAGGTGGCGAGCGGCGGCTGCGTCAGGCGCTGCAGTGGGCTCGATGCGCCTACACGCTCCACGAGAACGCCACCCACGTTTTCTAAGAAGCGCCACCCACCATCCACGGTGCGCACGACCATATCCAGGTCGCCGTCGCCATCCACGTCGCCAGACGACTTCGACAACGCGAGTTCCGACGCCCAGCACGGCGGTGGCGTCGGCGGCGCCGGTGGATACGGCGGCAGCATTGGCGGAAGAGGGGGTGAGGGCTCAGGCGACGGGGGCGGGCAAGGCGCTTGGCCGGAAGTGAACGGAGGATGCAAAAGGAAGCTGGGCCTTCCGCTTCCCTCTGCCGGCGGAGATGGTGACTCCGGCGGTGATGGTAGTGGTGAGGTAACGTTGCAGAGCGGTCGAATGAAACCCGCATCTGTGCGCACAGAAGGGAGCACGAACGCACACGTGCTCAGATATGCTCAGAATCCAAAAGACTCGCGGCTACTCGCGGCATGGGGACAAGAAAGTGTGGGACGGAACGGCGGCACAGAGAGGCACAGAGGGAGAAGGCGGCGAAGGATTCGATCTTGCGCCGCGTGACTCACAGCCCGCAAATAGAAAGTTCCGCCCCGTCCCGCAGCATCCGACCACGGCGATGCGCACGCGGAACTCGCTCACCATCTCGAACATGAACATGATCGCGCGATTCGCCTGCTGCGTGGTGAGGGTATAGCTGTCGAGTGGGTCGTCTGCGGCGACGCCTGCAGTCGAGGACCGGGTGACCTTCCTCGCCCATGAGTTGAGATACGATCGGGAGGCGTTCGACGGGAAGAAGCTCTGCAGCTGCGAATCCGTGACGGCTTGGCTCCAGTTGTCGAGCCGCTCCAGCTCCGTGTCATCGGCGTACTGTTCGGGAGTTGTTCGGGAGAGTCGAACGTAGAAGTGGGCACAGAGAGAGTCGGGTCAGAGAGAGATGCTCACGGGCGAGTGTATGCGCGTGTGCGCGCGAGAGAGAGGCAGAGGCAGAGGCAGAGAGGCGGGTCAGCATGACTCACCAGCTCGGTTGGATGCGCGGCGACAGGATCGATCTGTATTATCTCCGTGTTCGAGATGACGCCCTGTCGGATACGGCCCGTGTAGAAATCATGGAAGGTCAAGAAGATGCGTCCGAGCGGGAGTGGCCGTAGCGCGCCTGTAGTAGAGTTCATCGTGACAAACTCGAACTTGAGCTCGACGAAAGTCATCTCTGTGTTCCAGCTGTTCGTCTGCTGTGCTCTGCGCGGCGCGAGCAGGTTGATCTGGGCGAACTCGTTCACCCCGTTTTTGACGACGAGTCCGTTCTCGTTGGGCGCCCAAGATCGATACGTCGTGAGGTTCGTGATCAGCAGGTCCACGACCTCACCACCGGAGATCGCGCCTGCAGGCTGATGATACCGACTCATCACGTTGAGACCGATGTTGCGGATGAGGATGTTGTGCGGGGTGGTGACGTTGTTGTAGGCCTCGTCGCAGTCGGAGGCGTTTCTCGAGCAGAGACCGCCTTGGCCGCCCAGGTTTGAGCGCACGATCCGCGCATTGTGCATGTGCAGCTGGACGAAGGCATCCGGCGGCACACAGGTGGCGTTGGGGTTGTCGTCCAGGTCGGCCATGTCAAATGGTGGTGTTGGATTCAATTCAGCTCCAGCTTGGACCAGAATGAGAACCACAAGGGCGGTACGCATTGTGACGGGGCTGTGATTCCAAGGGCGACGGGACTTTCGAAGCCTTCCAGCCCTCGCGGAAGCGCGCCGCTTGCCCAGTCGCCCTCACGCCGCAGCACGCCCAGCCAAGTCGGGTGCACATATGGAACACAGGTTCGTCACATCGAATTACTTGAAGCATGCTGATGATTTGGCCAGTCGATATACCGGTGCCGACGACACACACGACACCGACGAGAGCTGCACGACCGCCTTCGAAAACAACTTGACAAAATTGGAAATAAACTGTTTGCTTCGGGCAAGTCTTCGGGCCGACGAACGTGAGCTGCACCGCGGGACTCCGTCGGCCGCTTGCAATTCCTCGCCATTCATGGGGGGTGTGGACGACACCGCCATCGAATCCGTGCAGCGGCGTTGGCGCATCGGTGCGAGATCTACTATGCTGGTTCAGACTCCGCCGAAGCACCGCAGTGCGCCTCAGCATCAGGCCGATGCCCAGCCCACACCGCCTCAAGCCCACCACGCTTCCTCTTCCAGTTCACCAGGCTTGCTGCTCACGCCATCGATGCAGGCCGAGGTCGACTCCTTAATCTTTAGACGCGCGCGATCGACCAAGGCGTTACGTGCCAACGTCTCGGTGCCGCCGCCCAGTGTTGTTCAGGCGTGGAGCGAGAAGCTCTTTGCGCCGCTCGATTTGCCCGACTTTGCTTGCGTGAGCTCGCCCGCTTCGCCCGCGTACCGATCGCGCAACGCGATGTTCGCCCCCGCCGAGCGTGAGCGTCGCGTCCGCGAGTTTGGAGGCGTGCGCGTTGCGCTCCCCACAGCGGGCACTCCCTCGAGCTTCCGCGAGATAAGGCTGGCGGAGCGAGGGGCACTGAGGGAGCGGCCCGTGCGCACGCCGCCCGCCCGCGATCCCGCCACCGCAGGCCTGACGTACGCGGTGCCACGCCAGTATTGCTCGAGCCCCTATCGCGCGCCGCCGTCGCTACCGCAGCACGCGCACGGCGTTGTGAGGCCTGCGTGGTGGGGCTGAACCTGATTATGGACGTGAGGTGTGTGAGGTGTACATGTACAAGTAACTAAGTAGAGGAGGAAGGTGGTGTGTAGTGAATGAGTCCTTTCACAGCCAATTCACAGCCAAGGTCCTTTTTCGAGCATCTTGTTTGTTGGTGGGCTCGGTCAGATGTGGTAGCTTCTCGCTCTGCTCAACATGCTTCGCGAATTCTTCTTCTCCACAAACTTCTCCGAGGCGGCCTTTGCCTGGTCAGGCCTGTTGATCATCGCCGGCCACGCCCTCTTCTCGGCGTACATTAAGTTCGCAGTCAATGGCTGGTACACGTCCTTTTATGACACGTTGCAGAGCTCCGGCTCGCTGCTGATGAACACAACGGCTGTAGACGACGCGGCGCTCGCGGAGTCGCAGCTCAAAGTTTGGCATCAGCTCGTCTCCTTCCTGCGCATCATCGCGCCAGCCATAATTATCCACCCAGCCGCGCGCTGGATTCGCTCGACCTGGTCGCTGCAGTGGCGGATGGCGCTCATGCAGTCGTACATCAACAAGTGGGATCCCAACAAGACGCCCATCGAGGGCGCCTCGCAACGCTTGCACGAGGACACGCAGCGCTTTGCCAAGGGCATCGATACGTACTCGTCCGTCGTGCTCAACTCCATGTGCACGCTCGCCGCCTTCACGCCCATCCTCATCTCCCTTGGCGAACGCGTCAAGGGTCCGCCGTGGGTGGCACGCTGTGGTCGTATGTGGATGCTCGTGTGTGCGGTGCTCGGCGCGCTACTCGGGCTCGGCGTCGCCATGCTCGTAGGCCGTCGGTTGGTCGGTCTCGAAGTAGCCAACCAGCGCGTCGAGGCCGAGTTACGCCGCGATCTCGTAGTGCTCGAGACGACGCCGGAGGCCATCTGTGAAGTGGACGACCAGAAAGGGGAGGACGGTAGCCCGCCCCTGCTACTGTCGCCCGCCTCTTACTTCCCGCGCCTGTGGGTGGCTGTCGTGCACAACTACGGCGCGCTCTTCCAGAGCTTCTTTGCTCTCAACCTGTGGCTTGACAGCTTCAACACCGTGATGGAGCTCGCTCCGTATGTGCTCGTCGCGCCTCTGCTCTTCGCGACGGATCCCAAGGTGAGGCGCCTTAGATTGCATGCTGATGCGCCACTGAGGCCTCGCTGATGACCGTCTGATGGCCCTCTGATGGCCCTCTGATGAACGTCTGATGGCACACTGATGGCCCTCTGATGGCCCTCTGATGGCACACTGATGGCATACTGATGGCATACGGATGGTTGCCGTGATCAAGCTCCCCTTCGGTACTGACGAAGCATGGGATGAAACTGACCTATAGGAGAGGATCACCCTCGGCACGCTCGTCCAATTGAGCAACACGTTTGAAAAGGTCTTTGCGAGCCTGTCCGTCGTGACCGAGAACTGGGGCGGCATCAACGAGTGGCGCTCGACGTACGTGCGCTTGAGGCAGTTTGAGGCGGGATTAGCAGCGCAGAGGGAGAGCAGCAGTACCAAGATGCGAGGATTGGCACTGGCCGGCGGCGGCAGCGGGGCCGAGTCCGAGTTGTCGCCAATGGTGTGCGACGGTGACGCCGTGCGTAAGCGCAGGTCCGGCTGGTGACTTATTTTCCCGTGACATGACATTCATAAATGTATCGCGTCGTGGAGCATTCAAAAATGCACGTATAAAACCGACACATTCACACATGCATTCACGCCGCGTGTTGGCCCACAATTGCGTAATGCGCTTCGTCGCTGGCCTCCTGCTCGTCGAGGCTGCGAGCGCAATCATAATATCAAGCACGTATCATCTGGGACGTGTCGAGCCGGCAGCGCGCGCTATCTTTGAGCGCCTACTCACGGCGAGCGAGCTTTTGGATGACGATGGAAAGGTTAGGCTCTCCGCTGCCGACCTGCGCACAGCTCTCGAGGACATGCACCTGCAAAAGGAGATCTCCACTCCAGAGCCGTCGCTCGTGCACCCGAGCACGCTGCTGCCGACCTTTTTCTACGAGAACGAGTCTGTCGATGTCACGTCGCTCGTGTGCAACGAGTTGCCTTTGGTGCTGGAGGCGCTTCCGAGCTTTGCATTCATGGTGGAGCAGACGCTTGGGAACGAGCGATTCCACGAGAGCGTGTACTTTGGCATCGTACCGCGCGACGAGCACAGCTTATCGTTCAGTGCGCTCTGCCGTCGCCTCGTCGCCAGCATCGTCCTCTTCGAAGCGCTCCTCGCCTTGGACCATGATGGGCACCGTTTGATTGCGAGGTGGTACGAGGCGCTGTACGCTCGCGCCGTCGAGCGACAGAAGGCGAGCACGGCTGGGCGCAGCAGGCCGCACTCGGCACGCGATGCACTCATGGGCTTCTTCCTCGCCCTCAAGGGCGAGTCCGTGCTCGCCTCGATCAACGCCTTCGAGGAGCTTCGACGCTTGAGTGCTCGGGGCGGCGCGACTGGCGCCGCGATGGCGGCCCTGAGCGACGTGCTCAACGACATCATGCGGCTGAACATCTGCGAGGCGGTGCTCTCCAACCTCTCGTTCGCCTACTGGCCCGATAATGCGCGAGCGGGCATGGCGCTGCTCCTCGCGCCCCTCGGCCGTTTCAGGCCGGACCTCACCCAGGAGGCGGATCTCGAGTGGACGAGATTGTATCTCGCGTGGAACGCCAACTTCATCTGGCCGTCACACTACTGCCCGGACATGATGTGCTTCACGATGCTCGCGATGCCCTCGATTGCGCTCGGCAGCCCCGAGGCCTTCCAATACCGGCGAGCGCATTCTCTCTTTTGGGTCGTCCGGTCCACACAGGCACGCATTGCATGCAGGCCGATGATGGCCCCTGATGACCGCCATTCTCTTTTGGGTCGTCCGGTCCACACAGGCACGCATTGCTGATGCAGGCCAACCCTGATGACCGCCACTGATGAATGCTCTACCGATGATGGCCCCTGATGACCGCCACTGATGAATGCTCTACCGATGATGGCCCCTGATGACGGCCACTGATGAATGTTACCGACGATGGCCCCTGATGACGGCCACTGATGAATGCTACCGATGATGGCCCCTGATGACGGCCACTGATGATCGCGACCGATGATGGCCCCTGATGATGGACATTGATTGCCATTGATTTCGACCCTCTGCTCCGCAGCTCACGCGGCTCTTTGGCGCCGACGAGCGCGTGGGGCGCGCCGGAGCCTTTGGCGTCAGCGAGGCCGAGCTTCGCAAGCCGATCAGTGCGCAGCAGGTGCCGTGCTTCCGATGCCGCCAGCTCGATCCCTCGGACGACCGCCAGCCGCTCACGTCGCGCACGGCGAGGCTCACACGCGCCGAAGGGGAGTGCTTCGCCCGGGCACGGGGAGAGGACGTGTCCGAGAACAGCGGTGTGTGGCGTCGGCTTGCCTTCGAAGTAGTGCCACGCCAGCTCGCCAGCCTCACAAACATCTACCAGCGGATGCCCAAGCTCGGCCCTACCAAACTGAGGCTGCTGTGAGGCTCTCGCCGGCGCCGCAGCAGTGTGGGGAGATCTGCTGTACGAATAACGGGTGCGCGGAATCGTGCGAAGTGGCTCGTGCTGATGGATAACAAATTACTAATCTTAAATCAACGTGCCGGTGTTCTCGACGGCACCACTCGCCTTCTCGACATTGGCAGTAGAAAGAAACGCTTAAGACGGCGCTTTTGCAAAGATGTCGGGCGGCACTGTCGAGGTGCTGTGTCCGGCCGGCGTGCAAGAGGGTGATCCAGTTGCGGTGACCGTGGACGGCATCCGCTACGAGGTTCTGCTGCCGGCCAACGTGTGCGAAGGCGAGGCGTTCACCGTGCACTTGGGCATACCGCCGAACGATCCGAATGAAAACGTGACTCCAGCGCAGCTCGCAGGCATGCAGGCCATGGTGAGGTCGATGGCCACGGGCTTTCTGCAAGCGGCGCTGCACCAAATCCTCCAGGCTATCGATCGGGCGTGGGACATACAGGATTACGTTGACGCGAACGCTAACGCATTCGTCGACTACCGACCTGGCAGCGGCGAGCACTTGCTGGAGTGGACTAACATACACCACGACTACTGCGCGCTCGTCGAGCAAGCGATTCAGTCGGCGCTTACCGAGCTGAACTGCGACGCGTCTACCGTGTTCGAGTACGCGCAGACATATGGCGGCGATCCGCGCGGCGATAAGCTGCTGTCCCGGGTGCTCGCCTTCTCAGATTACGGCCACTTTTGCGCCATGATGCGCTCGGCGAGCGAGCAGGGCCCAAGCGCTTGTTGAAGTTTTTTGCCGCCCATTAGTAGAGAAAAGATCAGCTCAGAACGTCACGTAATCGCACCTTATATTCGCACGCGCCTCGCGCCGACTATCAGCACAACACGATCGCGGGCGTGAGGCGACAGGGCGCGCGCCCTCGCCCCGGCCGGTGTCGTATCTCGTTCACGGTATTCATTTCGATCCGCACGGCATGCAGGATCACACATACATAGTATCCCTAGCGGAGGCGCTCCGGCCCGTGGACCTGTGGGGGCCAAATAGCAAATTCGCGGCGCCCGGCCACCGGCAACTCCCATTGGGCCACTCTCGCTAACTTCGTATTTAATCGACAGGCGAGTGTGGCGAGTCAGAGGACTTTCATATCATTTGTGACCAATTCACACTTGCCGTTTCCAACTTTTAGTTTTGTTCGTCGATTTCGTGTGAAGCAGAGCGACGTGTGCGTGCGCGCCGATGACTCTCCTGACGCTGCCGCAGGACCTGCTCGTCGCTGTACTGCGAAAAATGTGCGTGCGCGACGTTGCGCGCGTCGGCTGCGCACGCCGTGACAACGAATGGTGGCTTGCTGCAGTCCGGCAATTGCTGTTTGAGGCACGTGCAGTAGGTCTTGGTGATGTCGTGGAGATTTCAACAGAGAGTCCAATTCATCAGCTCGCCCGCTGCATGGGCGTAGGCTGGTCCATGACTCTTGAGTTCGTGAAGAAGGTGTATGAGAGTGCGAACTTTTATATATCTGCTGAACACCTCGTCTTCGAGTTCGCCGCCCTGGAGAAGCTATACGTTGCATTGAGAAGCTGCGAGGGCGATGCAATGCTAGAAAAGATAATCGAGCTCGCAATATGTCACTTAGAGAGTGATCTAGATGGCAGCTGCTCTCGGCCAAGCCCGTTCGATTGCTACCACGTGCGCCTACAACATGTTGACCGAGCTATCAGCAACTGTTTCAGCGAGCAGTTGCCCGTATGGTCGATTGTTCAGGCAGCAGAGGTAGAGGATCGGGACAGCGACCTCGACTACGTGCCATCTGGCGAGGATGGCGAGGAGGAGGAGGATGAGGTAGAGGACCAAACGCACTATGCAGTGCTGGCACCGCAAGGGAGCCGTTACGGTGGCGTCTCGCTGAGGCGGTATAGCACGCGTGAAGACTTTCTCGACGATCAGATGGATGAGGAGCACGGGATCCCACCGTCCGTGCTCCAGACGCTCCCGCTGGAGATGCGTGGGCACCGCTGGTCGCCAAACGGTCTCCTTGCGCCCACGCATCTCGAGGACCTTCCTGTCGAGTCTTCGCTCGAGTGCAAGTCAGACTACTGCTGCCATCAGCGATGCGCGTGTCTCGTGCTCAAGATCAATACTTACGAGGGGATCTCATCTGAAGAGCAGTTTCGGCGCATCCTGCGTAATCTGCCCTTGCAATTCGGCCGTGGTAGGCCGATACATTGTGGCGAGTCGAAGCACACGGGCGCAAGTTGTTGGGCGTGCGCTGCAGTAGGCCTTGACGTGAAGCTTTTCAGAGCTCACCGTTCATGCCTGCGATTTCTGAACCAAGGATGGGACGATTGCATGGAAGTTGTGGAAGCTGAAAGGGCGGCCAATCCTGGCAAGTTCGTAGAGGTCATCGAGCAACTCACACTCGCCAACTCGCAGTTGATAGAGGACGATGAGGGGGAGGACGACGATGAGGACGAGGAGGACGAGGACGAGGACGAGGACGAGGACGAGGACGCTATGCTTGGAGAATAGCTAAGTCTCCATCCGTCCATGGTTACGATCCGATGGCGGGTCATTCAGACCCCGATAATACAGTATAATTCGATGTCCAGTTGGGCAAGCGTGATACATGTAAAGCTCTGGGCATATGCGGAGCCAGCGTGTGCATGGGCGGATGGGCGTGTCAGTAGAGAGGCGACCGCGAGCGGTCGCGAGCGAGATCTCTCGACCCGCTTTCCCGACGGCTCGGCTACCAACGCCGACCCCGACGGCCTCCTCGCTCCTGTTCGACCGGAATTTGCACCTCCGGCTCCGCGTAGCGCGTTCCGGCACCCTCTTTTTGTCCCGCGGCTGCCGGCTTCCTCTCCCCCGGTGTACGTGTGGGGTGCTTTTCCGTCTTCCCAGGTTGTGTGACATTACAGTAGGGGAAATGTAATTTCAACCTTCGGACTCTCGGAATCCTAAACCTCTTGGCCTTGGGGGCCTTTCGGGGCCGGGACTGGAATTAGGAATCTGGGAATTAGCCAAGGTTAGCGAGTTTGCAAGGAGCGCTGGGGGCCGGAAGTGGAATCGGGAATTTCGGAATCCTGGGTTTGCAAGGAGCGCTGGGGGCCGGAAGTGGAATCGGGAATTTCGGAATCCTGGGTTTGCAAGGAGCGCTGGG
>Ga0210247_100902_pt1 | contig 26249 bp, 8 predicted proteins | sample ChrtobMetP3_16mM_FD_155449 | JGI IMG/M metagenome (GOLD analysis project Ga0210247, IMG submission 155449) | Chrysochromulina tobin associated microbial communities from unialgal haptophyte culture, Seattle, Washington, United States - P3_16mM | ecosystem: Host-associated > Algae > Haptophytes >... | reverse complement strand
CGTGCTGCCAGGGAGCACGAACGTGCTGCTCGAGCTGCTGCAGGGCAACGTGGACGACAATCAGCGCAGCGCAGCCCATCCGATGCGTGTGATGCCTCTGGATTGGATGGATCCCACCGCTGTGAGCCACGTGGCAGAGGCGTCTCCCAACGGCCGCGACTTCGAGCTCGTTCTCGGATCGGATCTCTTGGACAAGGTTTCCTACTCGGATCTCGGAGCCGTCTTTTGGGGATATCATCCGGCCCCTCCCAATGTATTGTTAAAGGTTCCGAATGCTTCGCATGGGGCCCTTGCGGCCGCCATCGAGCGGCTCCTTCGACGGCCAACGAGCGAGCGTGAGGGCGGCCTCGCCCTCATCGCACACGAGACGCGTCTGACGGACAGCCATGGAACTGACATTCAACTGGAGAGTTTTGTGCGGGCCGCGGCGCATTGCAGGCTCCGGGTGGAGCGCGCGACGCTGCCTAGGGTGCCCGAGGGCTCCACCGGAACGCTTCTTACCCTCTCGCATGCCGGCCGGCCTGGGCCCGACCGGACGCCGCGCGGGGTGCACGCGCTCACGGGAACCAAATGAGGGGCTGAGGCAACAGCTGAAAAGCAAGCCCCGTGAGCGCGTGCGCATTTTCCATTTACGGGGCGGGAAGCCGATACCGCCGGTCTTTTTTCGTCCGCGTACGTATAGTCGCACAACTAATACCGCTTCGCGTTATACCGGCCGTCGTACGGTCGCGTGTGGGGAGATTCGGGTGTCGCGGTTACAAACTAGCCGCATATGCGCCACGAATGGAGGCATGGAAGGCCATGCGGGGGTGCGAGGGCGCGGCCTTGAGAGTGTTGCCTGCCACTAAGGATTGCATGGCTGTGCCATGCCACGATGTGTACCTTGTCGACGGATCGAGTGTGTACTGATAGCGGCGACTGCAATCAAGGTGAGCCTTGAGCTCCGAAAGTCGGTTGGTGCCCGAGATGCGTTTCGTGATCCCAAACAGGTCTTCGCGCCGCTGGATGACGCTGTGAAAGGCGTCGACGGTGGCGGGCACCTTGCCCAGCGGCGTAAGCAGCAGTGGCATGGCGTGCTGCACCAGGTCGGCGCAATCGAGAGCACCCAAGAAGCCGCGGTTGATGCCGAGGCCTTCGGGCCTGGAGCGACTCGACGGAGCCGAGCAGTGATCATCAGAGGTCATCAGTGGCAATCAGTGGTCATCAAGGGTCATCAGGGGTCATCAATCACCAGAAGGGCTCTTGCAGCGCGTCGCCCACGCGCGTCGCTATGCAAACGGTCTCCTGCCGCCCACCCAGCTGCATTCCCGGCACCGCGATCGCCGCACGGTTGCTCTGCTTCCGCTCACTAAAGTCGAAGAGAGAGAGGTTGCCAGGTACCATCGGCTCTGCGGCGAGCGAGGGCACGAAGGCTGCGATCGCCTGTCGCGCGTACGCCTCTGCTTTGGCAGTATCCACATTGGACCCGTGGCAGAGGGTCTCGGCGCGTGCCGCCTGCTCGGCCACTCCGCGCAGCAACGCACCATACCCCTCGAGTGCCTCCGCCGTCGTCGTCATGACGAAGTAGTGCGTCGCCGTCTCGGCGAAGGCCCCGGTACTCCTATAATAGACGAGATTCTCGAGCACGATGCCCTGCTTCTCGAGCGCACCGAATTCGCCTTGGTAGAACTGCTGGCTCCACGTGCTCTCGCGCAGCTCGAGCTCCTCCTTGGTCTTCTTGTTTTGAAGCGAGATCACTATGCACAGCGCGCGCGCCGACCGGAGTGCGACCGTCTGGGAGAAACCGAGTCCATCGAGGAGCTCACATCGGGCGCCGCTCGCATCGACGATCACGTCCACGCGGCGCGTGCCTAACGAGACCACGCTCTCAACCTTGGAGCCAAAGCGCACGCGCACGCCGAGGAGCAGCGCCAGCTTGAGTAGCGAGTGCTGCAGCTGGCACGTTGAGCAGCGGCGCAAGTCGGACGCTGTGAAGACAGATGGGTCCAGCAACTTGAGGCCAAGTGCACTCAGATCCGCCTCGACCCAATCCCACAGGTGGAGCACCTGCAGTCGCGAGAAGCGCGTGCGCCCCTCGAAGACCTCCACTCGACACCCGAGCATAGCGAGCTCGATGGCGCAGCGCAGCCCGACTGGCCCCGCGCCGATCATCGCCACGTTGAGGGCCTTGGCCTGCAGCGCAGCCTGCTTGGCCATGGTGGCGGCATACTGCGGCTGCGCCATGCGCGCCTCGAGGACTTCGAGCAGCAGCTTGGAACGGTGCGGCAGCACGCCTCGGAGTGTCGGGAGCAGAGAGCTGAGCGTGGGCCACATGGGCACCTTGCCTTCGCCAAAACAGCCGGCAATGACCGCCTCGAATGAGCTCTGGATGCCGGCCACCTCGGTCGCCGCCAACATGTCGGCGAACGCGCAGGCAGCCGGATGCTCGGATGCGGTGCTCGGCGGCATGCTCGGCGGCGGCACGCTCGGCGGCGGCGCGATTGGTAGCAACGCCGAGGCACCCTTGATGGACTCTCCTGAGACCTGTCGCAGCGCCGGCCTCTGAAAAGCCGACGCTGCCGGCTGGTCCAAAGCAGCCTTCCTAGCCGCCAAGACGTTGGCAAGCTCGTCACCAGCGCCTCCACTGGAAGCGGCGGGTGCGTCACACGCTGGCGCTCCTTCAAGGCGACTGGCACGCGCCTGCAGCTTCAGTTTAAGCTCGGGATCCATCACACGCGACTCCGGGTCTGAGAGTTGACCGCTTCCCGGTGTTAATTAAGGTGAGTGTGTGAATGTGAATGTGAATGTGAATGTGCTGTTGATTTCTCACACGAGACAGATGCTTGTACAGTAGAAAAATCTTATCACTGGGGCCAGCACCCCGCACCCGGCACCCCGCAGCGCACCCTGACCGGACGGCGCACCGCGGCCGATACCGCGCCGGAACCACGTGTGCGTGCAAACCGTCCGGTTAGGTACTCGGCCATGGGCGCCATGCTCGTGCTCGCAGCGGGAGCCTTGCTCTGTACAGCATGCTCTCAGAATGTGCCTCCCCACTCGAACCCCACCGGCGGCTGAGGCTCGGTTGCTGGTGCTGCCGAGGGCGCCGCCTTGGGCAGCACACCCCCATCCAGCATCCCACTGTACGGCAAGTCAAAGAGCACCTCTCGTATCAGCCGCTCCGCGTACTCCTCCCCAAAGAGGCGCGTGAGCATCGGCCGAGCCGGATCCTTCTCGGCTCGGTAGGTTGCGTAAGAGAGTTGGCGCTCACGGACGGCGCTCAGGCCCAAAGGGTCCGCGAGGGGCACCGCAGTACGCACAAGCTCCAAGTAGCCGCGCAGGTAGTCCTCAAAGGCGGGGAGTACTGCATCGAGGATGGCGGCATCGCCATCGGGCGTCGGCAGCCGCGACCACAAAAAGTAGGGCGAGAAGTAACGCATGGCTGCCTCAGGCAGAGGCCCGCCATCGGGCAAGCGCTCGCGGTGCTTCGCAAACAGCACGGCGAGTTCGCCGTCGCTCGCAAATACGGAGTCGGTTGCCGGATCGCGCGTGGGTGCGTAGTCTAACGCGATCAGGTGGCCGCCGGGCAGCGTGACGAGGTCCGCGGCGAAGGACGGCAAGCCGTATTCTAGGGATGAGAATGCGCAAAAGTTGAGCACCTGAAGGTTGCTACCGCCCTCGATGTGTGCGATTCGTACCTGGCGCAGTGCATTGGAACTGAATGCGCGCACGCTGAGCTGCACAGTCTGCTGCCGCTTTCCTGCGCCAGAGACTGTCTCCCGTCGGAGGAGCTGGTCATCAACCGGGTACGGCCTCTGTGCGAGTCCAGCCTCGGCGAAGAGTGACAATGCACGTTCGACAAACGGAGCGTAGATGGAGGAGGTGATCGTAGTGGACACCGAGTCGCGGATCGCACAAGCGATTATCAGCTGCCTCAGCATGATTGGCGACGAGGCCTCAAACGACTTTCCTTTGTCGTGTCCTTCTCTTGCGATGTGGACTCGCGACCCCAAAATTTCGTCATTCACAGCACACCGAAGAGCGGCTGACCCCCCACCCCCGAGGTGCCTTGCGTTAGCAGCCGTAGCCGGTCTTCTTGTGGTCTCTGCTATGGTGAGGACAGAAAACCGATACGTCTTCACTGCATACTTTGTGTGGCGCACCGTTGACCGTACCCCAGTCCCCAGAGAACACCGCGCGCGCGCCTCATGGGTCATTGCAAGAAGATATTGGCGATCGGTTTCAAGCCGCGCGCAAGGTCGTTGGCTGGGAATGCATCGATGCTGCCATCCTCGAGGAAGGCAAACGCTTTCTCAAAGTCCTTCTTTGAAGCATGAATGGGTGCCTCCCAATGGGCTGGGACGACTTGGTCGAAATCCCAGCGAGTGGCCACTCGCTCGGCCCACCTCTTCACCCGTGCCGGATCTTGCGCGTAGATCAGCGTGCGCACAACGGGTGGGACTACCAACCGGCCAGCGAGGGCCTTGAAGTTCTCATGCCACCCAGTCGTCCAGGTGACGACACCAACCCCTGCATCGGGGTCGAGCTCTTCGTGCTCTGGGAAGAAGTAAGTCACTAGGAGAGCGGTCTTCTCCCAGCCGACTTGCCTGGCTTCCGCCGTGTCTGCTGGAAGAGGTTCGGCAGTAGACCGTTTTGAGATGAGCAAAAGCTTTTGCGGCTCGCTCAATCTTCCAGGCGCTGTGAGCTGGATGCGCGCCAAACAATCAGTGACGATCAAGCTCTTACTGCGACGGTGGAAGAACACGGTCTCATAGAATGTCAATGGCGAGCCACCAATACGGAAAGTCCCTGCGGCAAGCGTCTCGAATTGGATTTCGTCTGACCACGGAATCGTGGGGGGTGCTAAGTCAATATCCGAGCCGTCCAGCACCCCGCTCACCTCCTTGCCCCACACAACGTCGTCCGGGACTTGCACGGGAAAGCTGAACTGCCCAGGCGATGTCCACAGACGTGCTCGAGGCCAACGCTTCAGAGCGTCCTTCACAAACACTTTGTGCTCGAGCGCATATGTGGGTGCCACCACATGCGCCACGCAGTCAGGGGATCCGTTGCCGCAGGCCTCCACAAGCTCAAAGAATTCCTCCGTCGGTGCCAACGGTGCATGCACCCACAGGCTTCCGTCTCGCAAACGGACCACCACGCATCGCAGGGGCGTCTGCAAAGGCCCGATCTCCAAGTTTTGTTCTACGGCCCAGATTCCATCTCCCACCTGCCGGAGCAGTGTCTCTTTTGTCGCCTCGCCGTAGAAGGGAGCAAATAGAGTCGGGAAGCGTTGGAAGTATGTCTGTTTGCTCTGCAGGTGCTCACTCGCAGCCGCCGCGTCGCACACGCCATAAGCCCGGCCACCTGCTACGAGAGCACCAGCCGTGCGCAGCATCCATCTCCTGCTTCTCGGCACGAGACTGTCTGAGCCGCTGTGCAAGCACGCGAAGGCAAAACACGGCATTGCCAGCAGCCACACGCGCCCGCTTGCGCAAGGCGTGTGCATGTTTCGGTGTTATCCTGTGGGCAGCAAGAGCGCGCGCAGAAATGCGCACAAAAGACGTCCAGCATAGACTTCAGGTGAGAAAATTGTCGTGGTGTGAATGCGCCTGTTCCTCCTTTGGGACACACTGTGTGTCTGTGTGACTTCTAACACACAAGAGACAGACATCACACGAATCCACATTTACTGGTCCGGGGGAACCGGGTTAGAGCCGGGACAGACACGGGACACAGGCGACACACGGGCGCACACGGGCACACGGATCACACAGACGAACCTCACAACCATCCAAACCCACCAACACAAATAAGGAACTATGGGAGATAGTACGTGACGCGTTCGGACGATGACGACGATCAACCGAACCAAGCCCGACGCACGCGCACGAGCACCACGCCAACCCGGTGCCCACCCAGCGGCCGACTCAGAAGAGTACAGTACATGGTACTGTTTCGGCTCCCCGTGTTTTGACCTTTTCTGTACCGTGTTTTTCCCGGCTCCCCCCGTAATACCCCCGGTGTTTTTGAACCCGGGTCCTGTACAGTACTATGTCTGCGGCGCGGTGTGCACGGGTCGACCCCAGGCCAAACCGGGCTCCTGCACGGACTCACGCCTGGTCTGCCGTCCCGCTCGCGCCATCTGCCGATGGCCCTTACTGCATCGAGCAGTACGCCATGTCTCGACGCGTAACCACTAAAGACGTTGCCCAAGCGGGCGGCAGCCTCGTCGTGCTGATCAACCAGCTCGTCGACATGGTCCGGGTCGGGAACATGGATATGAAAGAGCGTGGCTCAATGTTCCTTAGGAGCTTGACAGAGCAGCCTGCCGGCCTGGACCCAACTGTCTCCGAACCCAACGTGGTGCTGATCGCGCGCGCCAATGCCATCAAGCCTCTCGTTCAGTGCGTGGTGGTTGGGAGCCCAGTTGCGCAGGCGAACGCCTGTGCTGCGCTCGCTGTACTGGCCGCCGGCCACCCCGAGTACCAGGAGGAAATCGTCAACAGCGGCGGCGTGCTGGCCCTTACTACTGTCCTTCGAGGAGGCGACTCTGGTCTGCAGGAGCAGGCTGCGGCTGCGATTGCAGGCGTGTCCCAGCTCCCAGCGTCACAAAAAACATTGATCCAAGCTGGCAGTGTGCTTCCGCTCATTTCTTTGCTAAAGGGCGCTAGCGCAGACACGCAGGTGCATGCTTCGCAGGCGCTTGCCAACCTTGCAAACGAAAGTACCGAGGGACAGAACGCGATCCATCGCGGAAGCGCCCTGCCACTGCTCATCTCGCTCTTGGGCAGTGGCAAGGCACAGGAGGCAGCAGCCCATGCCCTCGCTCGCTTAGCGTGTGGGAGCGAGGCTATTCAAGCGGACATCACGCAACGCGGCGGCATTCCGAGACTCATCGCTCTGCTTAGTGTAGTCAATGTCGAGTGCCAAGCGCAGGCGGCTGCTGCGCTCGCCTCGCTTGCCGAGGGAGATAGTTCACTCGGCCTCAAATGGAGGGAGGCTCTCGGGTTCCAGCCTCCTGCCACCTCCCGTCTTGGGCTGCTATGGAAGGATAAGGGGGCTGAGAAGCCCACAGAAGGCGCGCCAGTTGTCAATGAGGCGTTTCATCGGGCTCTGCTAGAGAGAATGAACCAAGTCATCCATTCTCAGAAACTTAGTGATGCAGAGCTCACTCCGGATCTGCAGCACCAGCTGGTTTCGGACCTCGAATTCGAGTTCAGCCGAGCCGAATTCGACGCCTTCGAGGTACAGAGTCTGACCATCGGCAGCTTCATCAAGGTTGTCATGCCCACTGGCGAAGGACACCTCGTAAGGTACTATCGAGCCGTGGGCACTGAACTTCACAACGATGCACTCAAATACGCGCTCAATCTAAAGACAGAGTTCCCGCAGGCAGAGTTTGACGAGCTTATGGGCTGCGACAAGGAGGCTCAAAAAGCAATTCTCCACGAGGATAGCTTCATAGTGGCGGGCTCCGGCATCACGGCCAAGTTCTTTCGGCCGATTGTGACCCGGCACGAGCAGGACGTGATCGCAAAGGCCGGTGGCATCCGGCCACTGCTGGCTTTGGTGGAGACCCGCTACCCGAGCGCCCAGCGAAGCGCTGTGAAGGCGCTCGCCATGCTGGCGCTCAATCACCGAGAGAATCAGGATGCGATCGCGCAGATGGGCGGCATCATGCCGCTTGTCGGCCTGTGTACGTATGGAGCTCACCCAACCGAAGTGCAGTCGGAGGCAGTTCTCGCGCTCACTGAGATATCACGCCACAATAAGGAGAACCAGACCGCGATCGCTGATGCTGGAGCTACCTCGTCTCTCGTAGCACTGCTGCGGCACTCTGGCGCGCCGGTTGTGGAGGCAGAGGTAGCGGGTGCCATGTGGGCACTGTCCGAGGACAATCCGGTGAACAAGGTCTCCATCGCAGGTGCTGGCGCGATTCCAGCGCTCATGACGCAGCTGGCCTCACCGCTGCCGCGGGCGCACCAAAACGCAGCAAACGCCCTCTCGTCCTTGGCAATAGGCAACAGCGCCAACCAAGCTGAGATCGCCAGCCTGCTAGTGGGCTTACTCGAGGAGGCAACTCCCGATGCCCAGAACCGTGCAGCGCAGGCGCTGTGGCGCATGGTCGACGAGAACCGTGGCAATGAGGTGATTATTGCTAAGGCGGGAGGCGCTGAGCCGCTCGTGCGGCTGCTGACTGCCAAGCAGGCAGCAGCTAGAGCCTATGCTCTGTGGAGCCTCTCACTCTCCATAGATGCTGACAATCAGAAGGTCGTCGCTGACACGGGGGGTATCAAGCCGCTGGTCAGCCTACTGAGCGCCAACGATAGCTTAAGCAACGAGCAGGCGGCGTGCGCGATCTACCAGCTTGCCTCAAAAAATAACAAAACACAGGCAGCTATCGTCAAGAGTGGGGCGGTCGAGCCACTCATCACGCTGCTTGACGTGGACGAACAAGAGCGGTGTCAGGAGTACGCCGCCGCAGCGCTCTCGGAGCTTGCTTCGATCGTCATGGGGAAGATGGCGGTCGATCGAGCAGGTGGCATCATGCCTCTGGTCTGTTTGCTCAGCGATAAGCACCGCGTTCCCGCGTCCAAGAAGTACGCAGCCGCCGCACTGGCCCGTCTCTCTTTCGAGGATCGGAAGAAGCAAACTAAGCGTGCCGCGGCTGCTGATGTTGCTGAGGGTGACGGACAGGAGGAGATCAGCGAAATCAAGCGACTGCCCAACAAGGCCCCAGCCTCCCAGATCATCGCTGAAGCCGGTGCCATCGGCCCACTTGTTGATCTGCTCAGCGGCGATACGGGTGGGGAGGCGCAAGAAGAGGCGGCCGGCGCGCTGCTGGCACTTGCGGAGAATGGGAGTAATCGCACTGCGATCACCGAAGCGGGAGGGATCGGCCCTCTCGTGTTGCTCCTGGGCAGCAGCAACGATAAGGCGAGACAGCACGCCGAAGGCGCGCTCGTGCGGCTGTCGATTGAGACCACCAATCGTGCCATCATTATCAGACAGCTCGTGGGCATGCTCGACCAGGACCGGGTGGCTGCCCAGGAGCAGGCTTCTGCTGCCCTTGCCAATCTGGCGAAGGAGTCCGTAGATAATCGCCAGAGCATTGTCGAAGCGGGCGGAATTCCTCGACTGCTTGCGCTGTGCGGCAGCCCATCGGCCAAGGCGAAGGAGAACTCGATGAGTGCCATCTCTCAGCTTGCATATATGAGTGCGAAAAATCAAGAGACGATAGCCAGCGCAAGTGGCATCGTGATCCTCGTGAAGACCTTGTTTAGTGCGACGTCGAACGCCAAGGAGACCACGGGCGTCAAACTCTGCGAGCTGACAGCGGCTGCCATCTGGAACATGGCTTGCGACAACAAGGCTAACCAGACGGCATTCTTGAAAGAAGGTGTCATACCCCCCATGGTTGGATTGGTGACCAACCCAGTACCGGAGGTGATGACAAACGCGGCCGGAGCGCTCGCCAGCCTCGCAAAAGACCACCCCGAAAATCAAGCCGCGATTGCCCGCTCCGGTGCCATTCCACCGCTGTGCACGAACGTGCGCGATGGAACTCCGGAGACCAGGGAAGAGTCGGCCGCAGCACTGTGGGCCTTGGCGGAAAACAACCAAATCAACAAGGCCACAGTCGCGAAGCTCGGAGGCATTGAGCCGCTTGTCAATATGCTCATGTATGGATCCACCGATAAGTCGTCAGCCAACGCTGGTGGAGCCCTCACCGCTCTGGCGACGCAGCATGCTGACAACCGGCTCACAATAACAAAACGCATGGTCGGTGTGCTCGGCGGCAAGGCGCCACCTGCACGAGCCGTCCGCCTCCTCTCGGCCATTGCCTCCCTTTGCGAGAACGAACCCACCAATCAGATTGCGATTGCTAAATCGGGCGGCATTCAGCACCTCATTACCTGGCTCGTTAACAGCAGTGAGGAAGTGCAGACGCAGGCAGCGAAGGCGATGCTTTCTGTAGCAGGAAACAATGTCACGACTCAGGCAAGTATCGGCAAGCTGGGTGGTATCCCGCCTCTGGTAACTCTTCTCGTGAAGGGCGTGATCGAGGCGCAGCAGCACTCTGCCTGCGCCGTGTGGCATCTTGCCTCGTTGTCGGAGAACAGGGTTCTGCTCGAATCGGCAGGTGCTATTGAAGCGCTGGTGCGGCTACTGGTGGCAGAGAGCGACGTCGCACAGCAGCTGGCAGTCATGACGCTCTTGCGGCTGGCAGAAGGTAGCTCAAGAGTGGCCCTGAAGATTGCTCAAGCCGGTGGCATAAAGCTAATTGTCAATCTGTTGAGCAAGGGCTCAAAAGCCACACAGCAGATGGCAGCTGCGGTGCTGGCCGCGGCAGGGCAAGTAGCAAAGAACCGCGATGTGATTGCAAACGCGAATGCCATCAGCCCTTTGATCCAGCTCCTGACCGACAAAACGCTGGGGACCCCAGAGACGGCCGCGCGCGCGCTCTCTCACCTCGCACGCGATGATTCGAACGAGGTAGAGTATTCTGAGGAGGCCGCCACGATAGTCGCGGATCAGTCAAGCACGCCGAACGCAGCTTTGGACACAGCTGATGGTGGTGAAGGTGAGGGTGAGGCGCATGGCTGCGAGAGTGAGTTGGGAGGCGGCGACGGCAACATCAACGATGACGACGAGGCCGTGGCCAACATCGTTGGCGCCGATGCGAGACGCACATGCATTCATCAGGCTGGTGGTGTGCAGATGTTGATTTCCATGCTCGATGGATCCAATCTCTGTCCACCGGAGCCATACAAACCGGCTACTGTGGGCGGTTGGGGTGCAATCAGGGTCGGAGTCATAGGCTGCACGGAGCTGTTGGAGATTTTCAAAGGAAGTCAGGCCGACTTTGGCATGCGGATTGGCATGCAAGAGCAAGCAGCTGCGACGCTTGCCGATCTTGCGTGCAATGATATCAGTATGCAGGATGCCATCATAGCGGCCAACGGCGTTCCGCCCCTCCTTTCGCTGGTCCGCAGTGGCACTCAACTTGCTCAGGAGCATGCAGCCGCGACGATGTGTCACCTCGCGACGACAGCTGAAAATCAGCGGGTCATCGTGAGAAGCAACTCAATCATGGACTTGGTAGCCCTCGTGAAAGATGGTACCCCCATGGCGAAATATTTCGCCGCGGCCGCTCTGGCCGAGCTGGCCAGCGGAGCAGTGGACGCGCGCCGCGAGAATGAAAAGCAGAAGATAGCGATGCGCAAGCTTGGTGGACGTTCGCGAGAGTCTTCGCGAGACATATTTCCGTCCATGGATAGCATTGCCGAAGCTGCTGTTAGGTTGGATTGCATTCGCGAAGCTGCTGGTAGCATGGATCGTGCGCAGAGGCATTCTGATGAGGCGCCGCACGCTGGAATGCCACCCTCCGGAATGCCGCCATCTGAGGTGCCATTAGATGGTGCTGTCGGATCAGGAGGTGAAAACGCCGAGCAATTTGCAGCCCTGCTCGGCTCAGAAATGGGGAACCTCGACGCCGCCGGTGATGTGAACCCTTCGTTCGTCAAGAAATTGGCGACCAAGCACAACGCCCAGCAATTGCCACCCATCCCAGGAGGACTCGACGTGCTTGTGACAATCAACGACTCTGGCGGCATTCCGCCATTGATCAAGTTATGTGAGAACGGCACTCCGGGGGGGAGGGAGAAGGCTGCGGCAGCCATGTGGCATCTCGCGATTGACAATGAAAGCCAGGCGAATATTGCCGCTAACGGAGGCATCAAAGCTCTCGTTAGTCTGCTTGCCGAAGGTACTATGACGGCGCAGCGGCACGCATCTGATGCTCTGACACGTTTGGCGACTGAAAACACCGATAACCAGGCACAGATTGCAAAGCGTCTTGTCGGGCTTCTGGATCACGAGGATGCCACAGTAGTTGCTCGTGCGGCCACCGATCTGCAGAACCTTGCAAAAGATCACAAGCAAGCGCCGGCAGTGATCGTAAACGCGGGGGCCATCTCGCCGCTCGTGACCGTGCTGAGTAACGGCAAGACAGAAGAAGGGCGGCAGGAGGCCGCACGCACGCTCTACACTCTTGCAGACTCCGGCCCGACGAACCAGATAGCGATTGCAGTCGGCCTTGTTGCACTTCTTGGCGTTGGTACCGAGCTAGCACAGGAATATGTGACGCAGCTCCTGCTGACCCTCTCCGATGGTCAGGCTGATGGAAACAATCGTAAGGCGATAGCCAAAGCGGGACCATTTAAGATGCTCGTCCAGCAGTTAAAGGCCGAGTCGCCCAAGGTGAAGATGCTTGCGGCGGCAGTCCTGTCAAAGTTGTCCGGCGACCAGCCCGAGAATGTGGATGCGATCGCAAATGCGAATGGCATCCCACCATTGGTCGCACTGCTCAATACTGGTGGCACGGAATCTCAGGCGTATGTGACGATTGTTCTCGCCGATATGACGCGCAAAGATCAAGAGCTTGCCATGACGATTGCAAGTGAAGGAGGAATTCCAGTGCTTGCTGCACTATTGCTCTCGGACCACACTGTTGATGTACGAGCTCAAGTCGCGAGCACACTTGGTAAAATCGCCGTCGGCCATCCTGAAAAAGTTGGTGAATGTGGTGCCATCGAGCCCCTTGTCAAGCTGCTCACAACAGACAATCGTGTGGCGCAGCTCGAGGCGGCTCTTGCGCTAGCTCACATCGCTGGCGGTGCGAAGATAACGCAGGATAGAATCAAGCTTGAGGGTGGGATCGAGCTGCTTGTCAATCTGCTCAAGGGATCCCTGTCAGCTGCCCCCGAAGTGGTCGTGGCCCAGGCGGGAGACCAAGGGCGGAGACTGCAAAGGGCGGAGACAAGGAGACTAAGGGCTTTAACCAAGGACAGTATTTCTTTTGCTGGCATCGACGATATCCAAATCAAGTTGCAGTCCAACCTCGCAAAGGCTATCGCCGAACTCGCGCGTGACCACTTCGACAATCAAAAGTTAATCACAGAGCTCGGAGGCATTGAGCCTCTCATCGCTCTGGTCGAACATGCACTAACTGAGTTGCCCAAAGAAGAAGCAGCTGGAGCTCTGTGGACGCTCTCATCAACTAATTTTGCGAATCAGGACGCAATTGCCGCCGCCCAGGGCATCGAATCCCTCGTGCGCTTGGTCGGCAAATCGACTGACAGGGGCCAGAAGCAGGCGGCAGGGGCGCTCGCGAGCCTTGCCCTCAATCACTCGGAGAATCAGACTCGGGTTGCAAAGCTCCTCGTGGAGAATTTGCGCGAGTCAAGTGCGATCCTAAACACACGGGAAAAAGCCGCACGGGCACTTTCTCGGTTCGCCAAGGCGAACACTACGAACCAGGACGCACTTGCAAAGGCTGGCGCCGTCAAACTCATAGTCTCACTTCTCGAACCCATTAAGTGGAGTCCACCGGTGGTTGCCTCAAAGCAGCCCTCGAAGATGGCCGATGTATCGGCGACTGAGGAGGAAGAAGGCGCGGAGCAAGATGATGACGATGATATCAGACGAGCATCATCTGATGCCGAGCGACGCCCATCAGGCGTGCACCATCTGACGCAGGGGGAGTTGTCATCAGCGCTGTGGGGCCTCGCGAAAGACAATAGAAACAACCAGGTGATGATTGCGGACGCGGGTGGTATTCCATTGCTGATCGCAATGCTCGGTGACCACCCAGAGACTCATCGAGAGGCAGCTGGCGCCCTCTGGAGTCTCTCCGCGGACCCCAAGAACCAGATGCTCATTGCTGAAGCTAAGGGCATACCAGAGTTGGTCGAGCTGATCAAATATGGAGCAAGGAACGCCACGGCCCAAGAGACGGCCGCAGGTGCCCTATCCGTCCTTGCACAACGTGCAGAGAATCGCGGCATGATCGCCGATGCAGACGGGATCGAACACCTCGTCCGACTCTTCGATGGAGCAACAGCTGAGACCAAGGAGCTCGTGGTCCAGGCGTTGCTCACGCTTGCGATAGAAAACAAGGAAAACCAGTTCATCATCGCCTCCAAGCTCTGCCATTTGCTATCCAGTCCAGTCACTCGCGTCGAGGCACAGGAGTATGCGACTCGAGTCATCTACACCATGTCGCTTGATCGTGACAACTTGGGCGGGTCCGTTCGAGACGCTTTGTCCCGAGCACTGGCGATCAAGCACATCGTCCGACAGCTAGAGATCGGATCCGAAAAGTCCCAAAACATGGCCTCCAATGCTCTCGCTCAGATCGCCCTCATGTCCTCCGGCTTGCGCGTACAAGTCACGCAGCACTTAGTCTCTCTGCTCAGCAGCCCGAATCCCGACGTGCGTCAGCGTGCCGGCGCCGCGCTGCGCGACAACAGCGAAGGCGGCGAAGCCGGCGGCGACACCAAGAAGGTTCAACGGGATGCTGTTATGTCTGGAGGCGTGCAACCTCTCGTTGAGCTGCTTCAGTCTGGGCTGAAGGACGGCCGTGTGGAGGCTCAAGAGTACTCGCTGTGGAGTCTGTCGATGATCACAGATGCCTCTCGGTGCAAAGATATGGCAACACTCGGCTGCATTCCGGCCCTCATCGAGTCCATGAGCAAGGGACAGCTGAGTGCGGATTCACAGGAGCATGCAGCAATGGTGCTGGCATGCCTTTGCATTGACGCAGGTAATGATGAACAGATCATCCAGCGGTCGGGGATCGTCCAGATGGTCGCGCTGCTCAGCGGACCAAATAGCAATATTGGTTCCAAGAAGCAGGCAGCTCTCGGCCTTGGCCGGATGGCTGTTCGAAGTTCGGAGACGCAAGAGCTCATCGCCAAGGCTGGGGCTATTCCGCACTTGGTCGCATGGTTTCAATGCGCTGACAAGAGCATTCTTGTTGATAGCGCAGCCCGAGCTCTAGCAGCCATCGCTCGCGAGCACGAGGGGCTGCAGGTGCGCATTGCTGAAGCCGGAGCTATTCCGCCGTTAGTCGAGATGCTCAGGAGCAGCGCCAGCATCAGCAAGCCATCCGGCTCAGCATCAGCAGACCAGGGCCAGCTCGAGTCTCACATAATAGCAGCGGAAGCACTTGCAACGCTCGCGCTCAACGTGCCCGCCAACCAGGCTAAGGTGGCTGCAGCGGGTGGCATCCCACTTCTGGTTGAGCTTCTTTCGGCTGATGAGCGGCGCGAATGCAAAGAAAATGCATCGAAGGCAATTGCTGCAATTTCGCCTGACAAAGACAACAAGCTGCTGATTCTGCGAGCGGGCGGCATCCCACCTTTGGTTGCGTTACTTTCGAACAGCAGCGCCCTTGCGCAGCGGTACGTCACGACGGCGTTGGCGCTGCTAGCGTCTGACGTCACCGAAATCCAAGCCGCTCTTCATCAGGAGGCCGCCCATTCCCCCTTGACCGCCCTTCTGGGATCAGAACAAAGCGAGACTCAAGAATCAGCTATGAACGCGCTCATCTGCATGGCAAGCATCCCCGTATGCTTGGGCACAGTAGTTAAGCGTCTCGTCGGCGTGCTCCAGGGCAAAAACACGGCGGCGCAGCTCAAGTCAGCACAGGCACTTGCGGTCCTGTCTGGTCGCACTTTGATGAACCGCACGGCGATCGTGCAGGCTGGTGGCATTGAGCCAATCGTCGGACTACTTGGCAATGGGCAGCGTGCGGATAAGAACACTCCTCCAGAGCGTGCGGCGGCTGTGCTTGCCGATCTGGCACGGCTGGCCGAATCGAAGGTCGAGATACCCAGGGCTGGTGGAATTGCGCCTCTCGTCACGATGCTCAACAGCTCGTGCGAAGATGCACAGACCTATGCTGCTTGCGCGTTGCGCCATCTCTCCGCGAGTGCCGAAAATAAGGACGAGATCGTGAGGAAAGGCGGCATCGTGCGCTTTGTGGCAATGTTGAGCACAGGCACCGTGGACGGGCAGCGCCATGCCGCGAACGCTCTGTGGCAAGTTGCCACTTCGGCTGAAAACAAAAGTGCGATCGTTGAGGCAGGCGGCATCCCACCGCTCGTAGCTCTCCTGAAAAAATCCGTCGCCCCTGAGCCAAATGAAGGGCTCAAAGGCGGCGAGGAGCCAGAATCGAATGAGCAGGATCGGCGCTCTCTCGCGGAGTCGAAGGAATCGGCGGCTGCCGTGCTCTCCGAGCTCGCACGAAGCCAGATGGCCAATCGTAAGCTCATCTTTCAAGAGGGTGCGATTGCTCCGCTGGTCGTTCTGATGTCTGAGGGCTCGACGTCAGCGCAGAAGCATGCGACCTGCGCACTGTGGGGTTTGGCTCAGGATTCCCGGAACAGGCAGATGATCATCGACGCCGAAGGAGCTGTCGAACGGCTCGTCGAGTTGCTGCGGGACTTTGAGAGCGAAACTCAGGGCTTCGCTGCTGCAACGCTGGTCTGCCTGGCCAATGACGAGGCAGGGCGAGAGGTAATCAAAACTGTGGGAGGACCCGGGCCCCTGATGTCGATTGCACTTGGGCCCGCCAACTGGTTGCGCAACCAATCCATCGAGATTCTCAAGCTCCTCGGTTATCCCGATCCGACTGAGAGCATGGCCGAGGCGCCGCCTTCGCCGAGGCTGATGCGCTACCATGCGGAGCTCGCGGCTAATCCGGCTGTGTGGATGATGAGCCAAGTTCCGCAAAAAGTACAAATCAACGACGAGCACATGGCTGACATCGCCAGGAAATTCAAGATCGGCGAGCGTGTGGTCGTTGACCCTGGCGGCCGGCTGGCCGAGGTACGCTACGTCGGCAAGATTCCTGAGATAGCGCCTGGCTATTGGGTGGGAGTGCTATATGACCTCCAAGTGGGGAAAAATGATGGCGCGGTCAAGGGACGTCGCTTGTTCGAATGTCCCGCCGACTTCGGCGGATTTGTGCGTCCTGATCACCTTCGTGTCGATCCTAATCCGCCGGCCCGCAGAACGCGGACCCCGGAGGAAGATGCAGCGCTTGCCGCAGCAGCTGCGGCTGCCGCAGCAGATGCGTTCGCGGGTCCTCAAAAAAAGGAACCAAAGTCTGCACGCCAGAAGAAGGAGCAGAAGGACGAGAAACCAACGGAGGCATTGGCCGAGGCTCCTGCAGCGGCTGCTGAATGGGACAATGGGGCCGAGGATGCAGACACAAATGCACTTCCAGCTCCCGTGGTGAGAGGTGAATCCTTCCTCGGTCGGACCCCTTCGCCTCCCGTGGAGAGGAGCGACAAAGCGGCGCCTCCCAAGAAGAAAGGCGCCATCAAAGGCAGCATGGAGAATTCGTATAAGGATCCGTCGCCACGGTCCGTACAATCGCCACGGATGGTGTCTCCGAAGAGTTCCTCTGAAACCGCTCAGGGCTCTGCGTCTGCCTCGGCGATCCCGAAGGGAACACCTCGAGCGACCAAGGAGCAGCCCACCGGCAAGAAACCACCAACGAGCCGGCCACGCTCCTAGACTTCGTAGCGACGTTCGTCGCGCCACTTATAGGGGGGGTCCGTTTCTCCCGGTTTTAGACGGCCGGTTTTAGAGCACTTAGAGACTTAGTTCTCCATCCTTAGCATGTGTTTGACGTCCCTATACCGTCACACCGCACCGACGCGTCAGCCGTCACGTTATATGCGTTATCCGGTCAACGTCCGTTTGCGCGCACCGGTTTCGTGTAGTTAAAAAACGGCGCCCTGGGGGATTGCAGATTCCCTGAATAACGTTGAAGTTTTTTGATCGATAATGCCGTGTGTGCTGCCCCGTGCCCGCCCCCCGATTCACAGCGCGGTACTTCCCCCAAGCCCCGACGGCCGCCGCCCGAGCACAGCAGGCTGTATGCGGTACCACCATGATTACCACACGAACATGACTTCGCGTCGGCGTTGTGCTTTCTTCCAATCCGTTCATCCTGGCGCCTCAGCACCGCCCATGGCCCTGTTGTGTGCGGCCTCACACGTTGTTTCTCTTTGCGTGGTCCGAGCGTCACGCCGAACGTCTCTTTAGCTAAGAGAACTTGCTTCCGCCGCGACGGTCGTCGCGGTCGCGGTCGCGGTCGCGGTCGTCATCCCGTCGTCGCCCGTCGCGGTCGTCGTCGCGATCCTGTCGTTGCCGGCGCATTGAGCTGAAGTCGCCAAAATCCTCCTCAGTGTTCTTGCGCCTTTGGCTCCCGCCTCCGTAGCCGCTTCCACCGCCTCCACCGCCGAAAGCACCCCCGCCGCCGCCGCGATCGCCGCCGCGATCGCCGCCGTAGCCGCGGTCGGCGCCGCGGTCGGCGCCGCGATCGCCGCCGTAGCCGCGGTCGCCATAGCCGCCGCCGCCGCCGCCACCACCACCACCGAAGCCGCCGTTTCCACCACCACCACTGAAGCCGCCGCTGCTGCCTCCGCCGCCATACGTGGCTGGCGGTGGTGGAGCTCCTCTGGCGGCCCCCGCCCCCCGCATCTTCCATGTGCGCTCTTCATCGTTGAGGATCACATTCATCCCGCGGAGCACTTCGCGGATCGAGTCGGCCGTTGCGAAGTCTCGGCCCATCTTGGCTTGCTGCCGCTGGGCGATCAAGCCCGTGACCTTGACCGCGTCGACCGGTACCGAGCCGTCGTCATCACGTCGGAACGAGTTTCGGTCGCCGCCGGCGGGGGGGGCGGCGGCGCCGCCGCCGCCGCCGCCACGACCGACCCGCCAAGTCTTCTCGCGGTCATTGATCTCAACGCCCATGGCCTTCAGCGTGTCGCGTAGCGTATCCGCATTGTTGAAGTCGCGTGCCCTCTTGGCGGCGATGCGCTGATTGAGCAGCTCATCGACCCGGGCCACGTCGATCGGCGCGTAATCTCCGGGCTCGCGAGTATACTCATGGCCGCCGCCGCCGCCGCCGCCGCCGCCGCCGCCAAACGCACCGCCATAGCTGCCACCAGCACCGCCATAGCTGCCGACCGCGCCGTAGCCGCCAGGGGCACCGCCGTAGCCGCCGCCGCTGCCGCCGCCGCCGCCGCCGCCGCCGCCGCCGCCGCCGCCAGAGAGTGACCAGGTCTTCTCCTTATCGTCGATGCGCACGCCCATGGCGGTCAGCGACATCTTGATGCGGTCGCCGTTTTCATAGTCGCGCTGCCGCCGGTAGCCCTCGCGCTCGACGAGCAGCTGCTCGACCCGTGCCTCGTCCACACGCCCCATGCCGTCATCGGCACGCCGGTAACCCGAACGACCGCCGCCTCCACCCCCTCCGTAGCTGGGCGCCGATCCTCCATTGCCCGGCGACGGTCCACCGTAGCCGGCACTGACACCGTAGGCAGGAAGTGGGCCGGGAGGCGGTCTTGGGCCAGGCGGCGGCACCGGGTACCCCGTTGAGCCAGGCGGAGGTCGCATGACGAGGTCGGGGCGCGCGAGGTCGGGGGGCGCTGCGGCAAACTGCTCCCGCATCTGCGCCGCGAGCATCTGTTGATGCCGGAGCTTCTCGGACTCGTAGAAGTCCGCGCCCTCGCCATCGTTGAGAAAGGCCCAGTCAGGATCGGACCCCTGCTTCTCACGCATTATAGACTCAAAATCTGGCTTCTTCGCTACACGCTCAGCAAGCATCGTGATCCGCTTCACGAGTTCCGGGTCGGCCGGGATAGCTGGCTCAGGCTCATCGGCCATTGTGACCACGAGCCAGACCGGTAAAAAGACGCCGGGGGACGGGGGCTCGAACGTGGGACTGTAGTTACGAACGCGCCTTCACCAACGCTGCAGTCCATCAAGAGGTCAAAATCGTGTTCGAGTCCCGAAGGAAGAAGAACTTTTTCAAACTTGATTGGCCGCTTCATTCTCTCGACAAGCGCTTTCCGCGCCACGAAGCCCGAACCGCGCCCGAAGTACTACGCTCCGCTACAATGGAGGAGCTGGCAAGCCTCATCGATTCACTTACAACCGCTCCCAACGAAGACGTGCTCGACCAGGCTCGAGCGTTGATCGACACGCTTGATGCTGATGCGGCCGTCGATGCCATCTGCGCGCTCCTCGATTGGACCAGAATGGACACGCTCGGCCCCGAGGAGGCGGCGCCGATCAAGAGGGAGCGCTGCCGGCTCGTCTCCTATGGAGCGATCATGCACGGCAACGCGCTGCTGCCGCGACTGCCCGAGGTATCGCGCCGAATGGTCGCCCTGTTCGGCGGCCAGGTGCCAGTTGTCGACGAAGAGCTGTTGCGCACTGTCGGCAACCTTGCGCGGTATGCGCTGGCAACCCATGCAACAGGGCTTCCGGTCTCGGCGGATGCGCTGCGCTCGCTCGTAGCGCCGATCATTGGCGGCGCGGCGGCGGCCAACCCCGGCTCGGTGCGCTCGCGCTTCTGCCTGCTGGCCGTGCATCGCGTGATGCTCGAGCTGCCGTCCGACATGCTGCGCGCGGAGGCGATGCTCCCAACAATGCGCGCGCTGCTCAAGGTGCTCACCAAGCTAGGCGACCCGCCGCCCGCGGAGGCGCTCGCGCCGCTCTCGCGCGCCACGCAGCTCGTGGGCGTACACTTGCCCGAGACGGACGTGCACTTTGTCACCCAGCTCGCGATCAAGTGCCTTCACGCCGAGGCGATTTCTCAGCACCGCGGTGCCGTCGAGCTCTTGCGAACGCTCGCGCCGCTGCTGCGTGCGCGCAGCGACGAGTCGTTCGCTCGCGAGCTGAGCGGCTGGGTCGCCGACGAGCTTGGGCTGCTGCCCGAGGCGCGCCAGCGTGCCATCCATATCCACGATCTTGTCTCCGCGTACAAGTTTGCGGAGCGTCGGGTTGGTGGCGGCCCGCCGCTGCCACCGCCGCTGCTCTCGCCGCCCGCGCTGCCGCCGCAAGGCCAGGCTCTGGACGATCTTTGGGGCGACGACGTCTGGGGCGACAACAGCGGGGCTGACGGTGGCGGACACGGCGCCCGCGAGCCTTGGCGCCCGCCGCCACCCCCGCCCAGGCCGCCGCCGCTCCGGCCGCACCTCGAGCCATCTCGACCGAATCTCGAGCCATCTCGACCGCACCTCGAGCCGCCGTCGAGGTCGCTTGTGCCGGCACGCGTGGTGGCGGCGTTTGAGCACTTTGACCGCGACATCTCTGGCTTCCTCGACTACCGCGAGCTGCGCGACGCGCTGCAGCACTACGGGATGGACTTGTCCGCGAGCGCGACGGCACGTATCATCGCAGCGTACGAGGTGCGACCCGACGGCAAATTGGACTTGTACGAGTTCAACCGTCTCATCCATGACATCCAAGAGCGCGGCGGCTACTGGCGCGCGGTCGACTCAGCCGACGGTGGGATCGCCTGCGTACGTGCGCTCGATGCGGCGGCCGCCGCTCCGCCGCCGCCACCGTACCTCGCGTCCATGTCTGCGCGCCGCGGCGGCGGCGGCGGCGTTTCGTCACTCTCCTCGGCCCCGTCGCCCGGCGGCTCTCCACCCGACGCGGCGCTCCCATTGCCCGAGGCTATCGCGCCCTCCGACGAGTCTGTGGGGACATCGATGCAAGAGCTGAGGTATGCCACGGGGTCCAGCCGTGCGCACGCGCCGGCGTCAGACGCGCCGGTGGCATCGTCGCCGCGCCCGCAGCAGCGCGTGCAGCGCTCAACTTCCCCGCGGGATTCGCAGCTGCCACGCCCCCCGCCCGCGCACGCGCGGCCCGACGACGATGGACTTCGTGTCACCGAGGCCTCCTCCGCGTGGCCTCCTGTTCATCGCTCGATGGCACGAGGCGCGGCGGCGCACGCGGCGGCCGCACGCGAGGCGGCGCGAGAGGCGGTCTCCGCTGCAGCAGCGTCCATCTCGTCGTCGAGCCATGTGCCAGTCGAGACGTATGTCCCCTACCGCACGCACGATGCCAACGGCATCGTCGAGCCGCTCGGCATGGCGCTCCACTACGCGACCGGTACAGAGCCGCAGCTGCGTAGGGAGTTGCCACCACGTGTTGGCGGCGGATACGACCTCACGCGCATCGCCCCCGCGAGCAGCGGGCCGACGAGTGATCGTCTTGCGAGTGCGCGGCTGCACCACAACGCCGCGAGCGTCGAGATGCGACGGCAGATCCGACGAGATCGGGCGACCTACCTGCGATCTCGAGGTGGCGAGCTCGGTGGCAGCCACACTGGCAGCCACACTGGCAGCCACACTGGCAGCCACACTGGCAGCCACACTGGCAGCCACACTGGCAGCCACACTGGCAGCCACACTGGCAGCCACACTGGCAGCCACACTGGCCGTGGGCGCTCCTATTTCGTGCCACCGCGGCCGACGCAGCAGGTGCCGGTAGAGATCTATGCGCCGCCGCCGACGCCGGGGTCGACTCGTCGACCCTACCGCGAGGGTGGGGCGATGACGGCTGCCGAGATGGAGGCTGACCGGGCCTCGAGGGCCGCCGCCGCCGCCACCGCGGCAGCGGCGAGGGCGGCGAGAGGGGCGGCCGACATTCATCTCGCGAGGAGTCTCCCAGGGCCTAGCCTCCCAGGCCCCCCGCCCTCGCCGCCGCGATCTTGCGCGCGCTCGCCCTCAATCTCGCCTGAGCTCGCGGCCGCTCGAGAGGCCGTCTACGCTCACGGCGTCGACGCCTCCCCTGCCGTGCTGCAGTCGGCGATGCAACGTGCGCTGCGCGAGGCCGCGGCGGACCTCTCGGAGCGACGCGAGCGTTCCAGGGCCGCCTCGCCAGAAAGGCGTGACCGCGCCAGATCCGCTTCACCTGCGTCGCGTCGCGGCCGTGGCGCCGCGGACAACAGCATCGTCAGCGTGGTCGGGCCGGATGACGGCAGGGCTAAGTCCCCCGGCAGCAGCCGGCGTCGAGTGGAGGCAGGTCCCGAGCCCGACGCCGTGGCATCCGCAGCCGCGATCTCGGAGCGCCACGCGCGGAGAGCTGCTGCGAAGGCCGCAGAGAGGGGAGTGGGAGCAGAGGGCAAGCCGGCGGAGGGCAAGGCGACGGCGGTCGTGGCAGCGGCACGGGGGGGCGTCGAGCTGCTTCGTGAAGGACGCGCCGTCACCGAGGACCAGCTGATTGCCCAACTGCGCAATAGCTTCGTGAGTGACCTCGGATATGCAGAGCAGCACAGGACAAGCCAAGACGCTGCGAGCACCGTGGGCGCCGCGGCAAGCGCCGCCGTGAGCGCCTTCCAGGCGCCGTCGCTCGGGCCGATTCACATCGGTGGCGGCGCCTCCGATGCTGACGCGGCGCTCAAACGTAACGCTCTCTCGAGTCTGCTCTCGATGCGGGCCAAGGAGATCGAGGCGACGCAGCGGGAGCAGTGCGTGAAGACCTCCAGGCAGCTCGTGAGCGCCTACCAGCAGCAGGTGGCGCGGCTGCAGGCGGCGCTCGTGCGCCAGCTCACCGAGGTGAGTGAGAACGCGCAGCGCAACGTGCACGCGGAGCTCCAGGCGTTCATGCAGCTCGGGCTACCCGCGATCCAGCACATCTTGACGAGTGAGATTGCGCGAGATCCCGTCGCGAGCGATTTCGTGCGCGAGGCGGTCGACCCCATCTTTGGCAGCGCCGGGCTCCAGGCGGCCCAGTGGGCGCTGACGGGAGAGGAGGCGAGCTTCTATGCGCACAAGGCGGCCGCTGCAGCTGTGCGGTCGGCTAAGCTCGCTTCGGCTTCGACTGTTTCGGCGTACCCTTCCTAGGGGAGGTAATTCACAGGGGAGGTAGTAATTCACAGGTCTCAGCCAGTCAGTGAGCCAGTCAATCCTTAGCAGCCCCGGAGAGTCGGATCTCCATCACGATCTCCTTCTCCATGCGGACTGCGGATCTTCTCCAGACGAGACCGGACGAGCACGAGAGAGGAGCTGACGTACCGCCCGCGGGGTGACGCGACGAGCATGCGCGACGAGCCGTTAACGGAGCGCAGAGCGTGATTGCGGCTGTGCGAGCGCGTCGGGGTCGTGTATTCAGACGAGACTCGAGAGCCGGACCACGAGCATGACCATCCGTTCGAAAATCTTCGAAAAGTTTGTTGACGAGCGTGGTGCCTCCCACGCGGCTGTCCTACGGCGTATGGAGGATGGCGTGGTGTTGATGTTCCCTCAGCGCCCCAAGGCTCAAGGTCAAGCCGTGTCGCGTGTGCGCGGCCTCCACCCGCCGTCCCGGCGCGGCCGGTCGTCGCGCGCTCTAGCCCGGGCCTCCCGCGCCTCCCGCGTCGAAGGCTGTTCGACAGCTGCACGCACATAACCCCAGGTCACCCCCCACACACCGCTGTCGCATGTCCCATGTGTCGCATGAGGCATGTGGGACTTGGCCGCGCTCTCTCGTACCGGAGCTCGTGTACCGTGCCTCAAAGCTCGAATTCCATCGAGGCTGGGCCATGGACTGAGCTCCGCTCCCCCCCTGCTGTGCTTCCCTGCGCAATGCCAACGGACCACGCACTCCGCCCCCCTCGCCTGGCTGTGCGTCCATGTTCGAGTCCCATGCACGTAATTCAGGGCTCGTCGGGACTCATCCGGGGCGGGAACGCAGGATGGTAGAGTGCACCTCGCGGCGTCGGCTCGTGCCCTCGTCTGCCATCAGCGCTTCCCCGTGTGGAAGAGCTGAAGGACGACGGCGTACATGGCGTAGAAGAAGAAGCCAAAGGCGACGACGATGCCAATGTCGCGCCCAATGGCCACGTCGGCCATCGAATAGAACTCGAGCACCGCACGCCCGCTACTGAACTGAGCGGGCGCGCCGCCCGGTAGCTCGTCAAAGGAGGCGATCGGCTCGAACTCGTTGGCCATGAAGGCGCGGAAGATGTATGTGTGGAAGGCCAAGTAGTGCACCCAGATGAACCACGGCGGGATGTCGTCCTTGACGATGAAGAAGCCCTCAACTAGCATGAAAAAGCCGAAGACGCCCGCGCCGAGCGCAATCCCGATGATGTAATGCGGCACGAGAGCGCCGGTCAGACTCATGAATCCCTCGGCGGTGAAGAGCGCCGCGGTGAGCGCGGCAAGGTAGATGCCGAAGCCGTTGAGCTTGGCGAGGGGGACGATGAGCGCCGTCGAGGCAAGTGCGATCACGAAGATACCGGGCAGCGCCATCGACACGTTCGAGAGCACGAACGCGCCCACCGAGTATGAGCCATTGCCGCGCTCGCGCAGGAAGGTCGCGCGCTCGATGATGAAGAAGGGCAGCACCGCGACAGACATGAAGACAAGGAAGGCGGCGACGAAGAAGAGGATGTTGATGCGTGAGAGGACCGACGACGGCGAGAAGTCGTCTCCGAGCTCCAAGTACATGAGCCCGATCATCAGCGAGAGCATCGTGTACATGGCGAAGCGTACCCAGAAGATACCCGGGTTGCGTAGATTGTTGAGGAGGTTGCGCTTCGAGAGGGTCACACAGTCAGCAAGGAAGCCACAGGCCTTGCCAGCGTGGAGCACGTCGAGGTCGACGTGCTTTTTTTGCCGCTTCGCCAGCGCCACCTCGTGCGGCAGCAGCCCGGCGTACGCGCTGCCGGCGGCGGCGGGCGCGCCCTTGCCGTACGCCCTCTGCAGGTAGCCGAGGTCGCACGCATGGAGTGGGAAGTCGGTGTTGATCAGCGCGAGGAAAAAGTCGGCGGGGTTCGAGAGCTCGGGGCACTGGTGGCCGAGCGCGCCAAAGTAACCGACAGCCGCCCTCGACTCGCCAAAGAAGAGCGTGCGCCCTTCGGAGAGCAGCAGCAGCTTATCGAAGAGAGTCCACACGTCCGACGACGGCTGGTGGATGGTAGCAATGACGGTGTGGCCGAGCTTGGCGAGCGCGGTCAGGGAGGACATGATGCCAAAGGCCGAGGCCGAGTCGAGCCCGCTCGTCGGCTCGTCGAGCACCATCACCTTCGGCGCCTTGACTAGCTCCACGGCGAGCGAAAGCCGCCGCTTCTGCCCACCGGAGAGGCCCTTGCGGAAAATGTCGCCGACCTTGGTGCCCGCGGCCGAGGTGAGGCCAACCAACTTCAGGGCGTGACTCTCGAGGCTCTTGAGCTCTGCCTCGCTCTTCATGTTGTAGCCGTAGCGGAACCGAAGCGCCATCCTCAGTGTCTCACTCACCGTGAACACGCCCAGCAACGAGTCTTCCTGCGCGACATACGACACGAAGGCCTGATGTTGCGAGTCGGTCAGTACGGAGCCGTCAAAGGTGATGGAGCCACCGACTGCCGCAGACTTCATGCGACCCGCGATCGCGTCGAGGAGCGTCGTCTTTCCGCTCCCTGACGGGCCCATCACGGCGAGCAGGTCGCCTGACTGCGCGTAACCAGAGGTGGGCCGAACAAGCTGCTTCATGGTGACGCCCCGCTCGCCTTTGTTTCGCTTCTTGACACGGACGGAGACCGACAGATCGACCCACTCGCAGCCCAATGGGTGAGTGATACCCTTGCCGCGCTCGCAGTCTGCGCTCGCTGTCCGAACTCCAGGAGCTGACTCGATGAGTTCAAC
>Ga0210247_100882_pt1 | contig 26514 bp, 19 predicted proteins | sample ChrtobMetP3_16mM_FD_155449 | JGI IMG/M metagenome (GOLD analysis project Ga0210247, IMG submission 155449) | Chrysochromulina tobin associated microbial communities from unialgal haptophyte culture, Seattle, Washington, United States - P3_16mM | ecosystem: Host-associated > Algae > Haptophytes >... | reverse complement strand
GCAAACGCAAAACGCAAAACGCAATGCGGGTCAAAGCCCCAATACGCAATACGCAAACGCAATACGCAATACGCAATGCGGGTCAAAGCCCCAATACGCAATACGCAAACGCAATACGCAATACGCAATGCGGGTCAAAGCCCCAATACGCAATACGCAAATGCAATACGCAATACGCAATGCGAACACATTGCGGGTCAAAGCCCCAATACGCAATACGCAAACGCAAAACGCAAAACGCAACGCGGGTCAAAGCCGCAAAACGCAAAACGCAATACGCAATACGCAAAACGCAATACGCAAAAGCCAAAACGCAATACGCAATACGCAAAACGCAATACGCAAAACCATGACGCAAAACGCAAAACGCAAAACGCAAAACGCAATACGCAATACGCAATACGCAATAAGGGTCTTAGCCCCAATACGCAATACGCAATACGCAATACGCAATACGCAATGCACGTCCTAACGCCAATACGCGATACGCAATACGCAATACGCCATACGCGCCAAGGTGGTTCCTAGTGGGTACGCCCATACGCAATACGCAATACGCAATACGCAATGCTGCTCAAAGCGGGTACCGTGGTACGCAATACGCAATACGCAATACGCAAACCCTGTCAAACTGTATTGCGTAATACGCAAAAGGTTGCTCAATACGCAATTGCTCAAAACGCTGCGTATGGCGTACCTTACATCTCTCGCGCCGCGCCGTCCACCGAGAAAGCAGAAACCCCTCGCGGACCGACTCTCACTCTGCCACACTATTGACTATAATCTCAAACTCAGAAAATCACTATTTCGATTGACTTTCACACACTAAATACCCCACACACTAACGTACACGCACTAAATACAAAACGTTGAGACGCATGGGACACGTCCTGAGAGGCCGCCCCGCTCAAGGGCCGCCACGTCCCACGAGGTTTGAACAGAGCCGTCGCACAGCCGCCATGTAAAGGCGCCGCTCACGCTCCACAGGTGGCGCACATGCGCATGAAGCCATCACATCACCCCAGCAAAGGGATGCGGAGCCGGCCATCATCAGTGGACCACCACACAGCACACAGCACACAGCAGCGCACAGCACTGCACATTGCGCCTGCAGTCGAGCAGACGACTGACCTTTGGATCCAGAGCTCAACCGAGCTCAACCGAGCTCAGCCGAGCTCAACGCTTGAGCGGGCCTCAAGAGCCGCCACGTTCAAGGTCGGCGCTCGAAATTCGCCACGAGCTTCGTCACGAGCTTCGTCACGAGCTTCGGAGCATCGGTGCTTCGAAGGTTGAGCGACGGGCCAACGGCTGTGGGGAAAACGGACTGGCTGGAGCGGGCCTGGTGACGGCGGCGGCGGCGGCGGCGGCGGCGGCGGCGGCGGCGGCGGCGGCGGCGGCGGCTTCGACGGCGGCGGCGGCTGCGGCCTCCGCCTCCGTCCGCGCGCGCTCCTGGGCGAGCGACACGTGCACCGAGTCTCGGTGTGAATATGAATAATCGGGCTGGAAGCCGGTGAGCAGCCCGTTGAGCACGACAGGTGAGGGCTGCGGCGGTGGAGGCGGCGGCATTGTCATCGTCTCCAAGTCCGCAAGCCGCCTCTGCACCCCCCGATGTCCCTGCGCTGAGTCCCACTCTGCTGTTTGGGCGGGCGCGGATGCCGTGGCGGCCACTACCGCCCATGCACGCGCGTCATCGAGAGCGCCGACGGCCGACAAGGGCGATATGGGCGGACGACGAGGGCTGCTGGCGGTCGACGAGGGCGGCCGGGGGGGGCGCACGCGCGGCGACATCTGCCGCACCACATCTGCCTTCGTGAGCTCGGACTGGCGCCCCGCATTGCCAAACCCCTCGTGGAAACGAGCAAACGTCTCCGCAGCGGGACTGCCCTCACGCATGGGGCGCGGCGAGGGCACGGGCGAGGCGGCGGGTGAATCGTAGAGCGAGTCGGTTCCGAGCTGCGGCTCCGCGCTCAGCAGAGCGCGAAGCACCTCGTCGTGCGGCCGCCCCGTCTCATGCGCGATGCCCTTCGTGGCGTACGCAAACTGCTCGAGCGACATGTTCTTGTTGCCCTTGGCGCCGCCCGGGCCGTGCACACAGGCGTAGGCGTAGACAAAATCGACGCGGTTGGGCGGGTAAATGTTGAACCGGCTGTCCATGAGGCCCGCCTCCCTGACGATCTTGACAAACTCACGGGAGCGGAAGGAGGGGTTCCCCGTCGAGCCAAAGCGACCGTATTTGAAGTAGACGGAAGCGAGTGCCTCGTCGATGCTGTCCGAGGAGGACACGGTCGAGGTGTAGGAGGGACGCCGGACGCGCGGCGCGGCGAAGGCCGCCATGAAGCCCCCCTCGCACACCCCCCTTTTGATTGACCTGTCCGAGGAAGGGAACTTGCTGTTTCGGGAATAAGATCGAGTGGAGATTGTGGGCGTCGAAGGTCAGCCCTAAATTCCATTCCCATACACATACACCCCCCCAACCATTCTTCTCGCCGCGTCCGCAATGAGCTTCAGAGTTCAAGTGCTCACCGTACATGTAATCATGTAGGCATGTAACCCTTCTAGTACCGGTAACTATCTAGACCGCCCGCGGGCCGCGCCGTGCGGTACACGCCACATGGTGTATGTGTGCAACTGTGAATGTGAAAGTGTGTGATTTCTACACGCACTTCCGTCCATCGAGCTTACTTACTTGAGAGGGCGACCCGTCGCCACTTTTCATCGAGCTCTTCTCGTCCGTGGCGATCTTGGGTGCGGGGTCCGGTGCGGGCCTCCTCCTGGGGGGCCCGCGGGGCTCGGAGGGCCCGGGGGGGGGGCCAGATCTGACGTTAAATTAGTGAGGCGGCCGATCTTCTCAAGCACTTCGAAAGGGAAGCACTTCTCAAGTGTTCGCCTTTTGCAGCCGAAGGGAAGCAGGAGTTCCTCGCGATAAGATCTCTGATGTGGCTCGAGAGATGGCCGTAAAGAGATCCTCAGAGATCTTCAAGGACTCAACCGCTGCTCAGCTCGACTCGCCACCATGCGCGCTCGCCCTCAGTGCCGACGACACCTGGCTCGCGCTGTGCTCGAACCGCACGGTAGCCGTCTTCGAGGTGGCTACCGTACTCGGCGGCGGCCATGGCCTGGCGCCCGTCATCACGCAGCCTCTTCCGGGCGCCGGTGAGCTCCTCATGTGGGAATGGAGCCCAGCACCAGGAGCGCTGCGCGCTCTCGCGCTCGACGACCAAGGCGAACTGCACGTGATGACCTTCGCGCTGCCGGGCTCTGCTGCCGCCACCTGCTGCTGCGTCGCGCGCGATCCGACGCTCTGCTCGGCTGCGTGGGCGTCAGACGGGCAGAGCCTCATCTGCGGCTCGGATGTAGGTCAGGTGGTGCGCTTCGCCCCCGAGGACGGCGCCAGGCGTGTGACGCTGGCCGACGCGCCGCACGCCTCGATCGGTGGGCCAGCGAAGCTGGGGCTCGTTCGCCCCCTTGCCGTCAAAGCTCCTGACCCTCTTGTCAAACGCCCCATCGTGCTTCTCACCTATGAGCCCATGGACGAGCCGGATGCTCCGAAAGTGGCAGCGCTCGACCTCGCTGACGGCAAGCTGCAAGGCTGTGAGGGCACCGCGTGCAGCCCATGCATGCCGGCACGCGAGGATCCGAGCAGCGGCCAGCCGCCTCGCCGACGCTTCCATGCGATCACGCTGCCCTTTTGGCGCCTTGCAGTTGCGTTCAGCTCCGACTCCTGGGATGTTTGCTGCGTTGGGATGCGCAACCCGAAGGACTTCAACTGGCAGCGGTGGACCTTGCGTGACGAAGACGGGGCCCCGTCGGTGCCCACTTTTGAGGACGAAGCAAATGGCGTCGGCCTCGAGGACCAGTACGTAATGGGCCTCGCACTTGACTTGACCGGCACCGAGCAAGTCGGGCTCATAGCTGGCGAGGAGAAGTTCCCGCCTGCGCCGGTCGTGTGGGCGCTCACCTCGCATGGGAGCTTGATCGCGTGGACCGTCCTCAACAAGCTCGCGAAGCCGCCTGATGGCACCACGTCGTACCCGTTCATGCGCCAAGCGGAGGCTCTGCCGCCTCCCCAGGCGACCGCTCCCGCTTGCCCCCGATTCATCCCGCCCGCGACCGCTGTCGCAGGCGGCTTTACGCTTGGCGGCGGCGGTCTGTTTGGCGGCGGCGGCGCTGCTGCACCTACGCCCGCGCCCGCAGGCGGCTTTATGTTTGGCCCCGCTCCTGCACCCGCGCCCGCGGGCGGTCTGTTCGGCGGCGGCGGTATGTTTGGCGGCGGCGGCGCTGCTGCACCTGCGGCTGCGGGCGGTCTGTTTGGCGGCGGCGGCACTGCTGCATCTGCGTTTCCGCGCGCTGCTACGGCTGCCAGTCTGTTTGGCGGCGGCGGCGCTGGTACACCTGCCGGAGCACCCGCAGCTTTCCGTGGTGCCGACTCCCCAGGCCGCGGCACCGACAGCACAATCGAGCGCGACGGCGCGCTCGCCACGATGCTTCTCGCCGCCCGGATCGCCGGCGGCGTCTGCGTCGACATGCCAAACGGCGCACGCATCTGGCTACAAGATCCACCGCCCGCTGCCCAGACGCCTGCACCGCCCGCTGTGGCTGTGTTCGGCGCTCTTGCTGCTGGCTATGGCGGTGGCCGTGGCGGCGGCGGCAAGGGCGGTGGCGGCAAGGGAGGCGGCGGCAAGGGCAAAGGTGGCGGCCGCGTGAACGGCTTTGACGATCTAGATGATTGTGAGGATGATAATGATTACGGCCACGGCTTCGGCCGCGGCTTCGGCGGCGGCCGCCGCGGCGGCAGCAAAGGCGGCAGCTTTGGCAAAGGTGACGATGGCGCTGCTTCACCTGCTCCCGCGCCCGCGGGTGCGATCGACGATCAGACTAACGAGGCGGGGCGTCTTACGGAGTGGGAGGGCTCGAAGCGCATTGCGCAGCAGGACGAGGCGCGCTCGAAGACGCATGCAAAGCTACAGTCGCGACAGGCCAAGATGCTTGTGGGGCAGCTCGTGCGCGTGCGTTACGTCGTTTGGGAGCGCGCCGAATTGGTGCTTCGCCAACTGGCCAGTGCATCGCAAACTGGCCCCGAGGGGGAACGTGCCGTGTGTGCCACCATCGCCACGCAGGTGATCGATACGTGCACGACGATGGTAGACAAGCAGCCGGGGATGGCGTACGCGCTGTCGGGCTTCGTGTTGCATGTGGGCGAAAGGTGCCCGGTGCTTTGGGAGTGCCTTCTCGCGCGCCTGCAGGCCTCGTGCTGCTACTGCGTCCCTTACTACCCGGAAAATACGACCGGCAACACGGAGGAGTTTATGAAGCGCCTTGGCTACAAGCAGGGTGAGACCAAGAAGGACTTTTACGCGCGCATGGTGGGGTACGTGACGCTGTACGCCGCGCTGCTTCAGCAGTTGTCGATTGCCCAATTTCCGCCGCAGTCGGCCGGAAACGCGCATTTCGATTGGGCCAGACCAGACGCTAAGATGCTGACGCGTCCGGTGCAAGGAGGCTTTGCACCCAAGGGGGTTTCGCCCATGGCGCGCGCATGGGCGTGGCTCGCCCGGTTGCTCAACCATCCGCCGGGGAACATCACCGCGACCATCCTACTTGCGTTCCTCAAGCCGTGCGCGCACGCGCTACACGCCGCGCGCCCCACGCAATTCGTGGAGCTTTTGACATTCCTCCAAACGACGTACTTAGCCAAAATCCGCGACAAGGTCTCCGGGCAAGGCTACCCGGCCGAGGAGGTTGCAGCCCGCGTGAACCTCGAGTCGTGGCTCATAGACACGAGCGCCCTGCTTGCAAAAGGGGGCCGTGTCCCCGAGCCGAAAGAGGCTGATATGCCAGAGTACAAGCCGCCCGACGACCTGAGGGACGCCAATGGGGGCGACTTTTGATCCTGGCGCTGCTCAGCGTCAAGTGAGCGCTCGCCAAACAGAATAGAGTGCGCCGAGAGAGCGAGAAAGCGGGGAGAGGGGCAAGCTCTTCATGAAAACTCGTCACCGTCTGCATGGCCGGCTCTGGCAAGAGCGTGACCTGCCCTGGCAAGGCCTCTGTCGCTCAGGCCCAGATTGTCCTCGAGGCCCGTGCCGTTCTGAAGAAGGAACGTGATGACGACTGTGGCGTAGGGCTAGGGGAATCATGGGGGGAATGCGCGGACAAAGAGGAGGCCACTAGGAGGGCACCACCTTGGCGACGAAGCCTGTTGACAAAGAGGAGGCCGCCGCCTCGCCGGCACTGCCGGCGTATCAACTGCCGGGACGGGAGATGGACGTGCGGATCCGCGGATGCACCGCAGGGATTGGATGGTTTGGGGCAAAGGGTTTATAGGTACATGTGTAGGCGCATATCTTCTGTCGGTTGCGTCAGTGGGCCGACGGGACTGTGAACGTGACGGTGTCGGTGTGAATGACTCGCCTTGCCTTTGCTTGCCTTCATACTCGCGGCTATTTTCATGTCACTCGTTTGCTGCATCGGGCGCAATGCGAACGGCGAGCTCGGCTCTGCGCCGTCGCCGGCTGCGCAGACGGGCGCAACCGCCTCTGCTGCCGCTGCCTCGAGCAGCAGCGGCGGCGGCGGCGGCAGCAGCAGCAGCATGCACTTCGTCACGCTGCCAACGTCGCCGCGCGCCATCGGCACGGGCTTGTTCCACACGATGGCGGTGACGGTGACGGGTGAGCTCTACGTGTGGGGTGCGGGCAGTGGCGGCCAGCTCGGCCGACCCAAGGTCGCCGAGCACCCGTTCGGTGCGGTGACGACCGCCGTGGTCGGCGACGTGGCGCCGGTCGCGCTGCTCGGCGAGCTCGCGGCCGGGGCAGCAGGCGGGCGCAACCACACGCTCGCGGTGTCGGTCTCCGGGCACCTCTTCAGCTGGGGCCGCGCTGCGGCCGGCCAGCTCGGACACGGCATCGGCACCAGCGTCGGCGGCACCCGACGAATAGCCGATGCGGACCTGACAGAGCCCAAAGCGCTTCAGCCGCCGGTGGGCATGTCGGCGTCCAAGATGCTCCCGCGCATGGCATGCGTGCGCGCGGGCGAGCACTTCTCGGCCGCTCTCGCTCGCGACACGTGGGAGGTCTTCACGTGGGGGTGCGACGCCAACGGACGGTTAGGTCGCACGAGCTCCGAACGCGACGCCGCGGAGCCACGCCCTCTGCCTCGCAGCCTCTTCGCCGGACAAGCGGTGGTGGCGCTCGCATGCGGCTGGCGACACGTGCTCGCGGCCACGGAGGCGGGCCTGTGCTACTCATGGGGTGCTGGCGACTGCGGCCAGCTCGGGCGTGGCTCCGAGCGTGACGGCAGCACGCCCGCCCTTATCGAGGTGATTGCCTCTTGATTGCATCCGATGGCATCTGAGTGCCCCGTGATCGCATCTGAGTGCCCGTGATCGCCTCGTGATCGTAATCTCGCATCAGGCGCTCGAGCGCGAGCGGGTGGAGGGCCTGGCCGCGGGGCGTTCACACTCGCTCGCGAGCACTGCTGATGGGCTCGTCTTCGGCTGGGGCGACAACCGAAGTGCCCAACTCGGCGCGCCCGAGATCGGGGAGATGGCACTCCGCCCGCATGCGATCTCGAGCCTGCTCGACCACGGCCCGTATTGCGCGCTCGCGGCGGGCGCGGCGCATTCGGCCTTCGTGAGCACGGCAGGTAAGCTGCTCACGTGCGGCGATGACACGTATGGTCAGCTCGGGCACATGCGCCTCAATTCCGCCATCGAAGCCGCACGTGCAAGTGCTGCTGCTGCCTCGCCCTCCCGCGGCCCAACGGCCGCCATCTCGCCCGCCGGTGAGTATACGGGCTTCGTCACGGCGGAGGGCTCCAGTCCCCACACCGCGGCGGCGGCGGAGGGCGAGGACGAAGCCGAGGTCGCCGGCTCGGCCGCGCGCCACACCAGTCCGCGGTTGGTGCCGCTGCCGCACCTCGCCTCCGAGGTCGCATGCGGCGCGTGGCACACAGTGGTCCTGCTGCGCACCACTCCGCTGCCCCCGCTGCCCCCGCTGTCGCACGCGGCGTACGCGGCGGGGGCCGTAGCGGCGGCACGAGGAAGCACGAGGAGGGGGCTCAGCTGCGGTGCACTCGAGCGTGCAGATGAAGACGAGCTCACCCTAGCTGACGAACCGCTGCTCCATAAGCTAGATCCGCACGCGAGTGCGAGCGCGAGCGCCGCCGCCGCTGCCGCCGCCGCCGCCGCCGCCGCCGCTGTTGCTGGCGGCCGCCGTGCCGGCGGCGAGGCCGAGGACGAGGTCGAGGACGACGATGGCCTCGAGCCACTGGGGCTGCTTGGTGTGTCGCCCGATCGGCCGCGGCTCATGAACGCCCCTGCCGCCGAGCCATTGCCGGTGGCCGCACAGGCCGTGGTGGCCGCAGAGGCCGTGGTGGCCGCGGAAGCCGTGGTGGCCGCAGAGGCCGTGGTGGCCGCGGAAGCAGCACCAGCAGCCGAGCCGGAGACCGTGGAGGCAGCGGTGCCCGGGACGGGGGAGGACGATCAGAAGGAGGAGGGCGCGGCGGCCGGGAGCCCCAGCTCGTCCGCAGCGGATGCGGGCCGCGTCAAGAAGAAGAAGAAGAAGCCGGACGGAGGCCAAAGCGTCTCTTGACTCCCGTTCGCTCTCTTGAGAAAGTAACGGCTTAGCGTTGTGTTCTTTCGTGCTAGCGCGAGCATTGTTATATAAAGATACACTGCTCCCGGCCGAGACACGAGACGCGTACGGTCTGGTTGACCCATCCGTACCGCTCGCGGCGGTCCGCACCGGAGCCGGAACGGTGTTGAGCGCCATGTCGGGCGGAGCGTGAGGGCCGGAGCGTCCAACAGAGCGTCTTCGCATTCGCGGGGAGTGTTAGGAGCATGAGCGCCATGGTGAGCGCCCATCATGGCGCCCATCCGCCCGCCGGAGACGTCCAGTCGCGAGATCAGAGCTCCTCCGCCGAAGACGTCCAGACGCGCGAGCAGAGAGCTATTTGGTGAACTCGCCGTCGAAGCCTACGAAGCCCGTCATCTTGAAGATGTGCTGGTAGTTCTTCTTGGGCAGCTTCGAGCACCAGTTCCAGGCAGAGGTGAGTCGTCCGTCGATGCACGAGCCCGCGTCGTAGAAGTTATCGGCGCCACTCCCGTCGAAAGCGTGGCGGAAAAAGTCGCCTAGGATCGACTTTCGTAGGCTGCGCACATCGCCCCAGCCGCCCTCGATGTAGGCCAGCATGCCAGGCGCGTCGGCGAGCCGCTCGAGACCATCGATGCATGCCAAGATCGGTTCGAGGATGCGCGGGATCTGCGTGTATTTGTCAATCCACACTAGGGCATTCGGCACGTCGTTGTCGCCTAGATGTACCGCCGAGGAGCCCACCCAATCCCCTTTGCACTGCGACTGAAGCCGACTGAGGACATGGTGCATAAACCGGCCCACGTGCGGCGCCGCCTGCACGCGATGGATCCCTTGTCCTGTGTCGCGTAGCCGGTAACCACCTCCGTCGAGAAGATCCGCCTCCGCGAGCGACCACATCTGAGGCAGCTGCGAGAGGATCGCACCCCAGAGCCGGAGCGACTGCTCGACGTACGCGAACTGCATCTCGTGCGAGTGCGTGAGGCGTGCGCCCTGTCGGCCCGCGCTAATCGCGAGCGAGAAGCCCTTCTCGGCGCTCGTTGGATCGAACTCGTCGTGCAGCAGCTGCAGCATGCGCTCGACCGGCGCCACGTGCGCGAGCGTGAGCGCCTCGTCGTCGGCGAGCGAGACGAGCACTCGCTCGATGCGCGCGCACGCGGCGGCGTCGCCACCGCCGTACTTGGCCACCAGCCGCGTCGTCGCCTCGCGCTTCGCCTCGGCCGACTCGCCCGGCAACACGGCACGGACGGCTGCCTCGAGGTCGGCGTCCTCGAGCAGCTCGGTCGCACTCATGTCCTCGAGCTCACGCCGCACCGTGAGCATCGCGCGGACGACGCGGAATCCGATGGCGTGCTGGATCTCGGTCGACTGCGCGTCCTGCAGCATGTGCATGAGCTTGCCGTAGGTCGAGCGCATCTTGTCCGGGTTCATCACCTTATAACGGCGGCCGACCTCGAAGACGGCGCAGAAGAGGTCAAAGTTTTCGGGCAGTGTGCGACCCTGCACGAGCTGCTGCCCGCGATTGCCCAGCGCGGCGACCACCATGCCCGATACCGCCGCCAGCACGTTGCCCAGCTGCTCCTGCACGCGCGCCGCTTTGTCATTCCTGTAGGATAGGATGTCGACCTTGTCGGTGTACTCACTCACGGCGAGCGCGCCCTCGAGCACGCGTAGCAACGAGCGCTCGTCCTCGGAGAGGCGTAGGGGTATGAACGCGGCGCGTTGGCTCAGCGCCATGAACTCCAAGCCACCGACTGGCGAGCGTGACCTCATGAAGTTCGTGCGAAGCATCGTTCATGTGAATTCAGGGAACGCCGAGAGCAACGGTCAAAATGGATGCCGAGCGCCCGCTCTCGGCGCCCGCTCTCCGCGCGTGCGCCAGCGACATCGCGTCGGAGGCGGCTGTGATCGAAGCGGACATTGAGAAATTCCTCGACGAAGCGCTTATCACCGACTTCCGCGAAACTCCGCTTCACACGATGGAAAACGTGCTCGAGGAGCGGCGGTGGCGCAGCGAGCGCGAGGAACGCGTGAGCAGCCGCGCCAAGGAGTTTCTCGCGGAGGAGGTCGCCAAAGAGCGTCATGCGCGCGAGCTGCGCGAGCTCGAGGAGGCCATCACGACCACGAAGGAACCCCTCGAGGCCAGTGGCAAGGAGGGAGGCAAGGGCAGCAAGGCAGGCGCGCCGTCTGCTGAGGATGCGTCGTGGTCAGCCGCGATCGCCAGCGCTCCATTCAAACTCGAAGCGGCCGGCCGCAGTCGCGATATGAAACCGTACATGGCGAACCTGACCGACTTCGTTACTGAGGGCGAGTCGAGCCGCAACATCCGCGAGTTGCAAGCGGAAAACGAGCTGTTGCGCAAATGCCTAGGCGAGGGCGGTGCCAACGAGCCCAAAGCGTTTGAGAGCTACCTGCGCCGTGCACGGGGTGGCGCGCTAGGATGACAAGAGTCGCGTCGCCACTCGAGGTAACTTAGTTTGTGGACGGCGCGCGCGAGCCGCCGGAGGCACCGGCCCAAGCGCCAAGCCGCCTTACCGACGGCGCCCGGCCGTATTACTTACGGTTCCGTATTAACGACATTTTTACGACATGGTTTCAAACTCAATGACAACCCAACACACTGGCAACGGGGCGTGTCGGCTGTTACATACTCTCGTTTCGTTCAGACGTTCACCGTATAGACTATAGTTACGTCGCGCGTCGACCGTCGTACTGGCGCGAATTTACCTTTTACGCGCGCAAGGAGAAGGAGCCCGCGGCGCCGCGGGCCAAGTGCAAGCACGTTGGCGGCGAAAGGTAACTCGCGCGCTTCCGCCCGCGCGGCGGCCCCGGTTCGCACATCGCCGAGCCGACGCACCGGGGACCGGGCGCACCCCGCCGCGGGGACGCGCACCCCCCCGCGCCGCCCCGGTCGGCGTCCCGGCGCGTTTCGGTTTCGGTCTCGCGAGAGAGCGGCCGTAAAAGAAGTCACTCGACGCCGCCGTCGCGTGACGACGGCGGCGCGGTCGGAGAGACGACAGACTATCCGACGGTTTCCGGATTCCGGCGCGTGGACCAACCGGTGCACGACGTGTGCACTCCTGTCTCACCTCTCCCGGTTCTCCCGACTCGCGACTGCGACTCCCGGGTCGTCTCCACGGTCTGCGCCAGGCGCCTGCGAGCTGCGACTGCGACTCTCTCATTACTCTCTCACTCTGGCCGGGATTTTTTCATCGGGATTTCATGCGGTCTCATTAGAACTACACGTGGTTCGCTCTCCACTGCGCACGCAGTTACCAATCCCATACTACTCGTTGCCTTGCCGCTTCTCCACCGCCACGACCGTAAGCACATGGAATCATGGATCTGGAACACAAATTTCGCGCTCTCGTTCACTCCGCCGGTTGCTGCTGATGCATCTGATCCTGCATCTGCATCTGCATCTGCATCTGCTGCTGTTGCATCTGCATCTGCTGCTGCTCCCACGTGGTGGGCTGGAACGCGGCCGTTCCGCCATAGCGGTGACCGCCTGTAGGTTTCACGGACCCCGAGCTGAAACGGAATGCATCTTGTGGGTCGACGTACCTCTGCCCTGGGTTGGAACCCAGGCCCCTCTCATACCCGGTGCCTCCCCGAGAGATCTCGCCCCACTGCCCGCGGCCGAAGCGGAAGTCGGTCACATCCGGCGGCACGTTGAAGGTCTGCGCCCGCGGCTGCATGGCGTAAGCAGTTGCTGGCGGCTGCATGGTGTAGGCCTGTGCCGGAGGCTGCATGTTGTACGCCTGTGCCGGAGGCTGCATGGCAGATGCAGGAGGTTGCATGGCAGGTGTTGGCGCCTGCGGCTGTGCATATCTCGGCTGCTGAGCTGAAGCGGTTGGTGCAAACGCGGCCGTCCCGCCATAAATCTGCTTCTCCTTGCGCTGGCCAGAGCCGAAGCGAAAATCGTCGTACGCCTGCATCATGTGAACGCCGCTGGTACGGCACGACAGTGGCCGTGCCGTGGACGTTGGCGCGAACGCCTCGCTCGTGCCGATCAGCGCCAACACAGCGACTTTGTACAGCATCCGTGCGGATGGTCGAGATGGTTTCTCAACCCTGCGATGAGCTTCGATGATGGAGCGAAACTGTTCTCAACGAGATTCCGCACAGTCACGTTACGCGACACGTGGCTTGACAATGGACGCTTCATTCACAACCCCACAACCCTGCTCTCGTAGCTTTTTCACACAAATCCGGGTCCTTGACCTTGCGCGCCATGTCTTGGCGGCCGCGCCAACCCCTCTGCCCTCTCTCCACTCTCACGACTCGCCCCTGCGCGGCGCGCACTATTCCCAATATCAGTATCGACACCACTCGTGCCCGGCGCCGGCTCCTCGCCTGTACAGGCGTGGGCGCAACAGAATACCCGCTTCCCCCCCGCCAGGCCTGCGCGTCATCTTCACGTGTGGCGAGACGCGGACGACACGGGGGGCGGCGCCCGCCCATGACGGCGCGCGCACCCCCGCGTGATTGGCGAGCCGTTGATGGCACGCCTCGTTGCATGATGCGGCCGGCTGGGGCCGGCCGCCCCCACGACCACTCGCATCCATGTGCCCATGGCCCCTTGGATCTCTGCGGGTTTAGACCGAGAAGTTCTTGGTGAAGGCCGAGAAGATCGCCTTCATCTTGGCGTCGGTGGCCTCGTCGATCTTGCCGCTCTTGACAATCTCGTCGAGGATGTCCTTGTGCGAGGCCTTCATCAGGGCGATGAGCTGGACCTGGAAGGGGCCCACCTCGGAGACGGCGAGCTTGTCCAGGTAGCCACGGGTGCCGGCATAGATGGCCACGACCTGGTCAGCGAAGGCCATGGGCACGTACTGGTCCTGCTTGAGGAGCTCGGTGAGGCGAGCGCCACGGTTGAGGAGAGCCTGGGTGGCGGCGTCGAGGTCGGAGCCGAACTGGGCGAAGGCGGCGACCTCACGGTACTGGGCGAGCTCGAGCTTCAGGGTGCCCGCAACCTGGGACGCGAGAAGGGGGGGGGGGCAAGAAGGTGAGAAGGGCAAGAAGGCGAGAAGAGGGCGGGCACCGATGGGTGGGTGGGGTGGGGGGGCTTTTGTGGGGGCGGCGGGGCGCGCGGGCGCGCACGCACCTGCTTCATCGCCTTGCGCTGCGCGGCGGAGCCGACACGCGACACAGACAGACCGACGTTGATGGCCGGGCGGATGCCACGGTAGAAGAGCTCGGACTCGAGGAAGATCTGGCCGTCGGTGATCGAGATGACGTTGGTGGGGATGTAGGCGGACACGTCACCGGCCTGCGTCTCGATGACGGGGAGCGCGGTGAGCGAGCCGGACTTCATCTCCTTCGACATCTTGGCTGCACGCTCGAGGAGGCGCGAGTGCAGGTAGAAGACGTCACCGGGGTAGGCCTCACGGCCGGGCGGGCGACGCAGCAGGAGCGACATCTGGCGGTAGGCGACGGCCTGCTTGGACAGATCGTCGAAGATGATGAGCGCGTGCATGCCGTTGTCGCGGAAGTACTCGCCCAGGGCGCAGCCCGAATACGGGGCGAGGAACTGCAGCGGCGCGGCGTCCGAGGCGGTGGCGGCCACGATGATCGAGTACGGCATGGCGCCCGTGTCGATCAAGGTCTTCATGAGCTGCGCGACGGTTGAGCGCTTCTGGCCCACGGCCACGTAGATGCAGAAGAGCGACTTGGTCTTCACGCCGAGGTCGTTGACGCCCTTCTGGTTGATGATGGTGTCGATGGCGACGGCCGTTTTGCCGGTCTGACGATCGCCGATGATGAGCTCACGCTGGCCGCGGCCGACGGGCACGAGCGAGTCGACAGCCTTGAGGCCGGACTCCATGGGCTCGTGGACCGACTGGCGCGCGATGATGCCGGGCGCCTTGACCTCGATACGCTGCCTCGTCACGTCGGTGATGACGCCCTTGCCGTCGATCGGGTCGCCCAGGCCGTCCACGACGCGGCCGAGCATGCCCTCACCCACGGGGATGTCAATGATGGCACCCGTGCGCTTGACGGTGTCACCCTCCTTGATCAGCCGATCGTTGCCGAAGACGACAACACCGACGTTGTCGTTCTCGAGGTTGAGCGCCATGCCGCGGAGGCCGGAGTCGAACTCAACCATCTCGCCGGCCTGCACCTTCTGCAGCCCGTGCACACTGCCACAATGCATCGCAGCCGGGTCCGCGCGTCAGTGGCGTGGCTCGCGGAGCAGAAGCTGCGTGCACACTCGGGTGCACACTAGGGTGTGTGCCGCGTCGAGACGAGCCAAGCCGGCTGCGCATGCGGGCGGGGGCAACGAGCAGGGGTGCGACGAGCATCCCCCCCAGCCCCCTCCGCCCCCCCCACGCCCACGGCTCGGACCCGGCCGCAGACGGCCCTGGGAGGGCGCCGCGGCGTCGCGCCCGCCTCATGATGCGCGACGCGTTCGAGGCACCCACGACGACGCACCGGGCAATGCCGTCACCAATCGCAAGCACCTTGCCGATCTCCTGGAGCTCGACCTTGCCGCCATAGTCCATGATCTTGGACTCGATGATGGCCGAAAGCTCCGCCGCGGTCGGCGCATCCTTCTTGGCCGCTGCGCAAGCGCGGGCGGGACAAAAGAGGCCAAGTCAGCGGCACTCTTGCACGATCGCCCAAACTTTGCGAGGGGCCGCTTTGGCGGCGGCGCGCAGAGCGGCGAGGGCGGGGCGCAGATCCGCGGAACTTCAGGCGCATCCCCCGTCCCACTCAGCCAGCGCTGTGGCGCGGGGCGCAGATCTGGCGGCGCTCTGCGCACCAACAGCAGGTGTCGAGCGAAGGCCGCGGACGGCGACAGCAGCGGCGAGGCGGGACGCGCCCGGCGTCCTGCGGACAACCCGTGAGATGGTCGACATTGAAATCCCTGCGCAAACCCAGGAGCGGGCGGTTAGAGTCGGCCTCAGCGAGGCGCGCAAAGGCCCCGACGACTTGGGCAGCGCATCATACTCTGAGTGTCGCTGCGACAATGGGTGCCGCGTTTCACGGAAAAACAGCCCCTTTTTTTTTCGGATTACCTTTGTTATTAGACCACCACAGATTGCCTCCTCCTCGTTCGCACCGTCTATCGCATGCTCAGCATCCAGCGGCATCCACTCAGACTCACACTCGGAATCGACTCACGCCTTCGCACCACCGAGAGGGGTAGCATCACGGAGATTTCGGCAACCATATTAGAAAGAAAAGTGGTTTAGAAAGACTGCACCTAAGGTACCCTACACCGCGTGACCCGGTGCCCTACCCCCGGGAGATTCTTTGGCTTGGAGGCTCCTTCACACAAGGCGGGTGTGAAGCGTCTTTTCACTCAGGGGCTCTACATGAACAGGGTTGCCTGGGTCGATGTGACTTGCACGGCGCCCGGCCCGACGAGGACTGCGGCCCGCCGCACGCTCCTCGTCAATGCGAGCGGCTACGCTTGCTCCGGCAACGGCTCGAACGGCGGCATCGTTGCCGTCATGGGCGCCAGCGGCTCCGGCAAGACGACGCTGCTAACGCTGCTCGCAGGCCACGCACAGGCAGACGCGGGGTCGATCAAGCTCAACGGCGGCCCATTGAGGTCGTCCTCTGTCGGCTTCCTCCCGCAGTTCGATTTCCTCTTCGAGTCGCTCACCGTTCTGGAGACGCTGCGCCTCGGCTCGTCGCTTCGCGGTGCGCGACTCTCGCCCTCACGGCACGACGAGCAGGATGACGCGCGGCTCCTCGCTCTGCTCACGCGCTTGGGCCTCGCGCACGTCGTCCACTCGCGCATCGGCCAGGCAAATGCCGCCGGCAAACGCCGAGGCATCTCGGGGGGCGAGCGCAAGCGCTGCGCCCTCGCGCTCGCGCTGCTGGACGCACCGCCGCTGCTCGTGCTCGATGAGCCTACGAGTGGACTCGACGCGCGCGCGGCCGTCGACGTGCTGCGCGTGCTCTCGACGCTCACCGCCGAGCAGGCCGTCGTCATCTCGCTCCACCAGCCATCTGCCAGAGCGTTCGGGCTCGTGAGCCAGCTCATGCTGCTCGCGCCGGGCGGTCGGTCCCTCTTCTTCGGGGCGCCGTCCCGAGCACTCGAGCACTTCGCCAGCCTCGGCCGGCCCGTGCCGTCGTACACGAACCCGGCCGAGCACTACATCGAGCTCGCCGCCGATTCGGACGATCAAGAGCTGCAAGCGCTGCTGCTCGGAGCGGCGGACGAGGCGGCCACCGGCCAGAGCCTCGCGCGCGCGCTACTCGAGGCCCGACGCGGCGCCCAGGACGGCGCGGTCGAGGGCGCCCAGGACGGCGCAGCTGCGTCCGCCCCTCCGCCCCGACGCAGCCGCCGCTCCAACTCGAGGCTGCAACGGGTCTCCTATGACGACGTGGCCTTGGACGACGTGGCTTCCATCCCGGCCACCCCGGAGCGGCGCGCCTCCGTCGGCTTCGTGGCCCAGCTGCGTGCCCTCCATTGGCGCGCGACCACGCAGAACCGGCGCCACCCCGCCTTCATGCGCGCGATGGCCTCGCGCTCGGTGATGATGGCCCTCATCGTGGGTCATCTGTACTCGGGGCTGGGCACCTCGCAGGCCTCGGTACAAGATCGGACCGGCGTACTCTACTTCGTCCTCGCCAATCAGATCATGTGAGGGCCTCTGATTACCTCGGATTTCCTCTGATTACCTCGCCAATCATATCATGTGATTTCCTCTGATTACGTGAGTGGCTCGGAGTGCCTCTCTGTGCGCCTTTGAGTACCTATGATTACCTCGGATTACCTCTGATCACCTCGGATTATCTCTGATTACCTCTGAGTACATATGATTATCTCTGAGTACCTCGGATTACCTATGATCACCTCGGATTATCTCTGATTACCTCTGAGTACATATGATTATCTCTGAGTACCTCGGATTACCTCGGATCACCTCGGATCGCCTCTGTTCCTCAGGTCGGCTTCGGGTTCGATCCGCACCTTCGTCGCCGAGCGCGACATTGCCGCACACGAGCTCCGTGCGGACCTCTACCGGCTGCCCGCCTACTTCGCCGCGCGCTCACTAGCCGAGGCGACGCTCCATTTGGGATTCGCGCTGCTCTTTGGCTTGCTCACGTAGGAGCTCCCAGTGACTCGCATGTGGCCTCTGAGTGACTCTCAGTGACTCTGATCGCGTCTCCGTTTCCCACAGTGCCTCTCATTGCTTTGAGTGCCACTGAGTGCCCCATAGTGCCTCGTATGGCCTCTGAGTGCCTCGTATGGCCTATGAGGGCCTCTCCGATCGCCTCATCGGGCAGGTATGCGCTCGTGGGCCTCGCGCCTACCGCTGAGCAGCTCGGCGTCTTCCTCACCATTGTCGTGCTCGTGACCCTGTGCGCCGAGTCGATCGTCGTGCTCGTCGGTGCGGCGATGCCTGACGAGAGGAGTGCTGCCGTTGTCGGGCCGGTCGTCCTCGCACTCTTCATGGTACGCGCGCCAGTCTCTTCGTGAACGCCTCCGGTTGCAGATGGATTCAAGATCTGTGAGAGTGCCTCCCTAATTGCCTCCCTAATTGCCTCCCTGATTGCCTCCTGATTGCCTCCCCGATTGCCTCCCTCATTGCCTCCATGCGTACCTCTTGACTACCTCCCTTCCCTTCACAGGTATGCGGCGGACTCTTTGTGAACGCGAAGAGCATGCCGACGCTCTTCCGCCTCTTCAACCATGCCAACCCCTTCTCGTACGCCTTCGCCGCGCTCCTGCAGAACGAGATGCGCAATCTGACGCTCAGCTGCGAGCCGCATGAGCTCATAGGACTGCCGCCGCCCGAGACGGCGTCCCTCAAGGCGGCGGCGGCCCTCCTGGGCGACCTCTGGCCGGCGCAGCGCTGCCCCACGCACACGGGCGAGGAGGTGATCGAGCGCATGGCCCTCGGCGGCTGGAGCGCCTCCCAGAATGCGGCCGCCCTCGTCCTCATGATCGTCGTCTACCGTGCGCTCGCGTTCGCGGCGCTGCGCGCGCGCTTCAAGAGACTGTGAAGAACAGGACAGGACAGGAGCACGGGCCACACACGGTGGTTAGTACTTACCACAAAAGTAGCTCGTTGATAGCGGATTGTTCGACATCGGTTTACGAGTGACCGAGTGCTGTGTTTGCCGCCACAGCGCGTAAACTCGACTGGGAATCGGCATTCCACATCCTCCCTGCACAGACGCTAGAGGGGCACTTTTTCGTGCCCCCCCAAATTTCCGAGAAGGCGCGAAGTGGTCAAGATTTATTAACAGCCCATTCACACACGTAAAAGTGCCGCCTTTGTGTCTGTGTGAGCGCCTCCCACGCACGCCTTTTTCGGGGCTTGTGGGTGTGTGTCTGGCCGAGAGGGCCCTGAAACGAACGAACGAACGAACGTAAAAGTGACGATCCGTCCCTCGCGTCGGAGAGGATGACGGTTTTGATGCGTGCCTTGTTGGTGACAACCGCGTGCTGGGCGTGGACCCCACACACACTGTCTGTCCCCTCGATGACGCCGACATGCTGGCGTCAGCCCATGATTGTGGCATCGGGTAGCCCAGGCGAATGGTGGCGGCGAGCAGCCCGCCGTGGCGGCAGGAATGAGCGACCAGGCCAAGCAGCAGCCGGACCGCAGCGAGCACCATCCGCCCCGAGCGGCGATGAGCGCATTAGTGGTGGCCAGCGCCGCGTATTCGTACCGTGGCTGCTCAACAGCTACACTGGCGAGCTCGTCGAGCTAGCAGTTACGCTCATTCTCGCGCTCTCGCCGCTCTGGGTTGGCTTTTTCGCCTCACAGCTCATTTCGGCGTACGCGATCCCGTCGCGTTCTATGGATGAAACTTTGAAGGTTGGCGACGTCGTGCTCGCCGAGAAGGTGTCGTCAATGCTGCACCTGCCGTTGGAGCGCGGAGATCTGATCTTCTTCCGGCCGCCGCAGGAATTGTCGGAGATTGTGTCCGAGAGCGGCTTGCGCGTGGGCTCACGCGATCGGTTCGTCAAGCGCGTGGCGGCGATCGCGGGCGATCGGGTACAGCTCGACGAGACAGGTCGCACCGTCCTCATCAATGGCGTGCCGCGCGCGCCGCCGCCGCTCGCGTGTCCCTCCGAGCCGCCACCGGCCCTCTCGCTAGCGCCCGTTGCGGCGAGCGCAGCCGGCGAGATCGAGCTTGACGAAACGAGCCCGCGAGCTCGTGCGGGCGGGATCGAGGCGCTCGTGGCGCTTGCACGCGACGGCGACGCCTACGGCAAGGCGGCGGCGAGCTCGGCCGACGCCCTTTCCAGCGCGGTGTCGAGCGAAGTGGATGCGGAGGTGGTTGCGCGTGTGCAGGCGATGCTCGACGCGGGAAAGGTCTCTAGAGGGGAGGCCGTCGCCTTGTTGCGCGAGGTGTCGCCGCCCGCGCGCGAGTCTGCTGAGGGCGCCGCCGAGGCTGCACGACGCCGAGCGAGCGCGCGAATCTTTGGGAACGTGGAGCAGCGTGCAGTGGACCCTCGACTCTTCGGCAGCGGCAGCGGCGGCGACGGCGCCGGCGTGGGCGCCATGGCGGGTGGCGCCATGGCGGGCGGCGCCCCGTACACCCTCACGATCCGAAAAGGTGAGGTGTTCGTGCTGGGCGACTGTGAGGCACGCTCGACGGACTCGCGTGCATGGGGCCCCCTGGCCGAGAGCGAAGTCGTGGCGCGACCAGTCGTGCGTGTGTGGCCCCTCGACCGATACGGCGCCATCGAGACGACCGCGGACCTCAATCCCTTTCGACGAGCGCTCGAGCAGGGGCGGCGTGCACTCGAGCAGGCTGCCTTCCCCTCGCTGTGAAGAGGGCGCGACGAGAGCGCGCGCGCTCGGCTCCAGTATGCAGGCGCTGGGCTTTCGCTGTACCCCTGGCTGTACCGCTCTACATTTTGTGGCGTCTATTTCACGGTCGCCACAGTGGATCGGGTAGCGCGCGTCAGCCGACCCGACGGGGCGCCCGATCAACTGATATGTGCTTCAGTTTTAGTTTTGCAATCATGCTTAGAGTCTTTCCCACATATCCGCCCTTGTGGCCCTTACAGCCACACCATTGGCCACATCTCTCGCCAACCAAACTTGTAAACTTCGACCAAGCTGAGCGAATCTTGCTGGCTACCATCGACGCGGCCCCTAAAGTGGTACATGCAGACATGCAGGCCGAGGAGCCGGAACCGATACTCGAAACGTCGGACGAGCTGAGCACTTCCGTGCCGGCTCGCCAGTGCGTGTATCACGATCGGATGCACTCGGAGCGGGTGGTCTCTGTTGGCGCCGCAATCGTCGCTGGCGGCGAGCGCAGCAGCATCCTCATTCGCGTCGAGCGTTTCCGTCTGACGGAGCATCGAGCAGAGGCCCGTGAGAGAAAAGAGTACGAGAGCATAGTACTTGAGCAACGTCAGGGACTTCACCTCGTGGGGTAGACGTTCGCGGTGGTTCCTAAACTTATCGGGCTCATACGTAGAGGGCATGAAGAGGATCGTGCCGTTAAAGGAGTCGACGCATCGGGCAGCGATTGCTGGCCCGCATAGCATGCCATGAAAGGCCGAGTAGGCGCTTGCGCCGAGCGCGGGCTGGAGAAGACGCATCGGAGTCAATTCACAGTCCGCAGTCAAGCAAATGTTTTGGAGGTTGTTGCTCAACCCGGACTTACTTGGTGACGTTATGCTCAACCCGGACTTAGCAAGTCCGGGTTGCGCTAAGTCCGGGTTGAGCACGCGGGAAAGAGTGACTACTTGAGTAGTGGTGAGTAACCTTAGACGTCGCACGCGGAGTGCGCAAAGGGTGTTCTAGACAGACAACCCCCGACTCACGCCTGGAAAAACACGCGCTTGCGGGAAGTGATCGCGATTCTAAGTTCGCGCCCGATTAGGCAATCGGGGCGCGGTGCCACGCTCCAGGGGCCACAAAGGGGCAAGGGCCACACTCAGGGGGCACACACTAACACGTGATGGTGAGAACCATCCAACGGGTAAGTGCCCGGTCACGGCCGAGCATTCGATCCGACTAAGTGGCCGAGCGGGCCGCATTCGATTCGCCTAAGCTTGTATTAAGCATTTCCTTCGGACGAACCATTCAATTCCCAAACAGGTGTGGGGTTAGGGCCTTTGTTATAAAGTATACATGAAAAATAGTAGACCGCACTCCCCCTTGGGTCAAGCCCTCGGAGTGCCGAGAGAGACTATGCGAGACGGCCCAAGACGCAAAGACCCGACCCCCGAGAGAGAGACTATGGCGAAAGCAGCGAAACGCGCACACTTGAGGTCACTGACACTCAGGCACTCACAGCATTCCCGCTCGGCGATCGGCGGGCGCGCAGCACGCCGAGGCTCATCTTGTGCGCCGCGACCGAAGGCAGGATCGAGCCTGCCCCGTGCACATCGCGATTGGAGAGCTCCGCCTCCGTAGTGAGCGCGTGCTTGAACGACACGTAGAAGAGCACCCTCTCCACACGGGTCTCCGCAAGGTTCGCGGGCGCCCTGTGGGGGCCGCCACAATGGAGCGTGCGGCTGTCGTACAGCGCGACATCGCCCACGCCCAGCAGAGCGCTGACCGAGGGTGTCCGTTGACAGAAGGCGGCGTCCGGCGAGTCTCGCTCGAGCTCCCGATGCGAGATCGTGCACGTGTGCGTGTAGGGAAGGAAGCGTGTGGGTCCTTGGTGATCGGCAATCTCTTGGAGCGCGACGAAGACGGTAAAGAGCTGCGCGCCCGCCGCCGTCTGTATGGTGTCGGCGTGGACTATCTGAGGGGCAGCGCCTTCAGCCGAGATGACGGCCGCGCATTCAAAGAGCTGCGCGCTGTCCCCCCCGCTGAGTGCGGACAGCGCGTGGCCGAGAGAGCTCGCGTCGTCAGGGGCGCCCATCAACTCGTGCGTGCACTCGCGCACAATCTCGACCCACGGCAAGCGCACGTCCCAGCGCGTCACGACCGACGAGCCCACATCCCGGGGGGAGAGGACGCGCGAGAGCTCGGTCGCACCAGCCTTCTTGTCGGAGGCAGCTCGAGTGACACTCTCATCTCGCGAGGCAAGCACGAAGGCGCGAAGCCCGGCGGCCGAGGCAGCAGACAGGCACCGATCCATGCGAGCCACCCCAGCCAGTCTCACGCGGCTGGCGGCCTCGATCGTCTCACCCGCTGGAAATGCAAGCAGAGGCGTGGCACGATTATTCGCACCGCCAAAGGCCTCCCACTGTGTCCACGCCTTGGCGGCGACGTCGTTTCGATTGGTGGCGATCGCCCCACTAGCGAAGGCTTGCCATTCGAGTACAAAAGGCCCTGGGTCCTCACCAGGTCGGAGAGCTCGACGGAGGTTGCTTAGAAGGAAGTCGTCCAGGCTGGTGCCACGGCGCCGCGCCTGAAGGAACTCATCGACGATGGCTGCTGCTTCGGGTGACGCACGTTTCAGGAAGAGCTCCAATGCGCGCGCAGCTTGGGGGCTGTCGCCGTGACGGTCACCCCACAGCTCGCGTGCAGGCTGCTTCGTGCTCGAAGAGGACAACTTGACCGAGGCACGAGGAAGGAGGCGCGAGGCACACCATGGATCACGCGCCGAAGCCCGCGCAGCAGAGGAGCGTGCGACGCCACGGCCTGTGGCCATCACAACGTGCAAGGCACAACGAAGCATTGCAGACGAAGGTGCGCACCCCAATGGGTACGTTCTCTCGAAATGCTGTTTGGGCATCTTAGACCCGGAAGAGCGGTGTGCCACGGCGTAGCCATCCGGCCGTGTGCAAATGGCTCAGTCTGACGAAGGTTGCCTCCGCATTCCCATAAAGGTTTGGAACAAGCTAGAGATCTGGACTTTTCATCCTCGCCAAGGCACTCGTGGGCGCAGCAGTGGCGTGCATTGCGGCGGCACACACTTCACGTGGACGCTGTGCAAAGTCTTGCAACTGTGCAGGCACTCTGCAGGCTCGAAAAGACTCTGCGTGACACACTCTCTGAATTTGAATCGGCGGGACAACCGACAGGATGCCTATCGAATGTGCCATCGAACCTGAACTTGAACTTGAACTTATTGTGCGACGTGTATGTGATCAGCGACGAAACAGATTTAAAATTTGATGCAACCCCCGCACAAGTCGCCGAGGACGCTGCGCAAGTCACAGACGCCCCAGGGCGACTTCAAACCGTCGAATGTGCAGCAAGCGGGCCAGGCCAGCCCCGCGAAGTACAGCAGCAGCATCAGTAGCAGTGCCCCCTCGGCTTCGAGCGAGCGTGCCTCGAGGCCCAACAAAAGTTTGACTCCTAAACCTGTCTTATCCTACGTCGAGCGTATCGCGCAGCTAAGGGCCGAGATGAACAATCCGCACGCTCGCATTTCGCTGCCCGTGGCGTCGAAGCTTGGTGAGCCTCTGGTGCCCAAGCTGTCGCTAGCTAGCGTGGCCTTGGCGAGTACACTCGACTCGGCACGGTCGAAGCTCGACTCAGCCAGATACACGGAAGGCGGGCATGCCCAGGACGGTTACGAGGACTTTGTCGATCCCTCCCTGTTCGACTTAGAAAACACAAACGATGAGGGCGTCACCGTGCCCAAGCCGACGACGGATGTCTTGCGGCCGCGCGTGCAGGTGGCGAGATTGAATGCGGAGGTTGTGAGGCTCCGCGCTGAGCTCAAGGAGCAGAAGCACCAGGCGGCCGAGGCGGCCGAAGCCATCGAGCGGCTCGCCAGCGAATTTGACGCCGCCGTCGCCGCCGCCGCCGCCGTCGCCGCCGCCTCGAAGCGAGACGCCTCAACGGCTGGCGCTCTCGTGCCTGACGGTGAGGGCGCTGTGCCCATGAGTGACTGCTTCGCGCGCGCCGTGTCGAGCGGCGCGGCCGACCTCGTCGGCTCGCTCCAGCTGGCGCCCGACCCGACGCAGTGGAGCGCCATGCAGGCGCAGGCAGTGGCTAATCAGCTTCTGGATCTCGCGACCCTCCTGACAGCAGTTGCGCAGGCGTCACAGCGTTCGGCTGCTGCGAGTGCGGTCCGCAAAGGGTCGGCGGAGGCCGCGGAGGAGCGGAGGCGACGAAAAGAAGAAGACGAGAAGGAGCTCGCTCAATACTGGGCGACTGCCCGCGCTAGCTCCTAGCAGTGCGGAGCGCGAGCCCACAGCCAAGGCTCCAGTAGCGCAGCAGAACATTGAACGCCAGTAACTTGCCACAGATAATGACACGCGTGGCGTCACCGTGACCCTCCTAGGCTTATCTGACCGGTCTCCTTAGTCCTTTACACCGCCCTGGCGTGTCCTAGCAACCATGGACTTTTGATTCAGTACGGCGCGGTGGTCAAGCGTATACATACCCTTTCTTACGACTTACGGCCAATCTTACCCTCGCAACTGCTTGCTGACGGCTCCGCGTGCGCCGAGGTAGCCGCACCGTCTATTCGGTTGTGAAAGTCAAACTTGCCCATAACGTAATCGTCCGAGTCGAGGGTGAGTTGCTCGCACAGTCCCTGGATGTACTGCACAATATCGAAGATGAACACGAAGAGAGTAAGCGTCATGCAAAGCGCGACCTGCCAGGAATACTGGAGCCATGCGAAGAGCAATGTTTTCGCAAGGAAGCAGGACGTGCACAGCACGAATAACATAACGAGTGAACGGTACTCGATCATGAGACCGTCGACTGCATGGTGTATCGAGCCGTTGGGACCTCGTAGTGCTAGGCCAGGGCCAAGCATGCCGCAGAGCGTCGCATTGACCACCGCGATGAGCCCGAAGCCCATGGATGCGATCGACAAGCACAGGTAGCATGTCTTGAGCAAATCAGAAGACTCTGTTGCAATGTCAACCATAATAATGCCGTCGAATGAAGAGCCGGCAAGCAACGCAGCGTTCCTTGCAAGGACCCTGCAATTCTCATGGTAAAACTTGAGTTCCTTCTCACGGATCTTGAGCAGTTTAACTGACAAGTGGGTCTCGATGGCGCGCTTGTCTGCGTACAGCATACCAGCTCAGGAAAGTGGCGCCCACGCCGCCAACTCTCACGAGCGCCGCGGTCCGTCCTTGGTACCTGACGCCCCTGTGTAGAGGCTTCTCGCCCTTGTCCCGTGTGAACGTTCACAGACGTGAAAAGGGTCTTTTTACGTGGAGCGCCATGCAGGCGCAGGAGGTGGCTTATCAGCTTCTGGATCTCGCGACCCTCCTGACACGCTGACAGCAGTTGCGCAGGCGTCACAGCGTTCGGCTGCTGCGAGTGGGTCCGCAAACGGTCGGCGGAGGCCGCGGAGGAGCGGAGGCGACGAAAAGAAGAAGACGAGAAGGAGCTCGCTCAATACTGGGCGACTGCCCGCGCTAGCTCCTAGCAGTGCGGAGCGCGAGCCCACAGCCAAGGCTCCAGTAGCGCAGCAGAACATTGAACGCCAGTAACTTGCCACAGATAATGACACGCGTGGCGTCACCGTGACCCTCCTAGGCTTATCTGACCGGTCTCCTTAGTCCTTTACACCGCCCTGGCGTGTCCTAGCAACCATGGACTTTTGATTCAGTACGGCGCGGTGGTCAAGCGTATACATACCCTTTCTTACGACTTACGGCCAATCTTACCCTCGCAACTGCTTGCTGACGGCTCCGCGTGCGCCGAGGTAGCCGCACCGTCTATTCGGTTGTGAAAGTCAAACTTGCCCATAACGTAATCGTCCGAGTCGAGGGTGAGTTGCTCGCACAGTCCCTGGATGTACTGCACAATATCGAAGATGAACACGAAGAGAGTAAGCGTCATGCAAAGCGCGACCTGCCAGGAATACTGGAGCCATGCGAAGAGCAATGTTTTCGCAAGGAAGCAGGACGTGCACAGCACGAATAACATAACGAGTGAACGGTACTCGATCATGAGACCGTCGACTGCATGGTGTATCGAGCCGTTGGGACCTCGTAGTGCTAGGCCAGGGCCAAGCATGCCGCAGAGCGTCGCATTGACCACCGCGATGAGCCCGAAGCCCATGGATGCGATCGACAAGCACAGGTAGCATGTCTTGAGCAAATCAGAAGACTCTGTTG
>Ga0210247_100880_pt1 | contig 26567 bp, 11 predicted proteins | sample ChrtobMetP3_16mM_FD_155449 | JGI IMG/M metagenome (GOLD analysis project Ga0210247, IMG submission 155449) | Chrysochromulina tobin associated microbial communities from unialgal haptophyte culture, Seattle, Washington, United States - P3_16mM | ecosystem: Host-associated > Algae > Haptophytes >... | reverse complement strand
AGGGAGGCGACCACGCCGGCGTGGGCACGCCTCCCTAACGATGCAGAGGGACGTCAGAACCGGGGAGCTGCATGAGCCTCGCGATCTCCAAGCATGGGCATGTGTACCGAGACCGCCCCGGCCGCATACACATGCAGCTCGGCTCGCGCGACAACCCGACCGTACAGCCACATCCCCTTTTACATTCATCTCTGACGTCTACTGTGCGTCTTTATGACGCTTACCTGTGCTTTACCTCATACCTGTGCGCATGAGCAATTACCTAGATCTATATCTGTTCTTAGTTCGGTCCTGACCTGCGCATTACGTTTCATTCTATAACCCCACCGCAGAGGGGCCCCTGTTGACCCCACACTGGGGCCCTCTTACCCAAGGGCGCGCCACCCCATTGCATCAAGCAGCTGCTCGCGGAGTGGCGCCTCGCCCCTCTCCTCGGCCCGTCGGATGGCATACATGGCCAGCCGCTCGGTCGGCCGTGACGTGGGGACGGCATCGAGCGCGCGATGCACGACCAGGTCGGTCGCCAGCCGGAGCAGCGCGGCCTCAGCTTCCGGAGCGGCATCGAGCAGAGCTACGTGGACGGTCGCAACCGCCCCGTCGCCCGCGAGCAACCCCACGCTGACCAACGTATGGAGTGCGCTCGAGCACGCGCCTCGCCACGCGTCCTCGTCGCGCGAGGCGCCGTTGGTGCCCACCGATGCAGCGACGTGCACCCGCAGCAGGCACGCCGCCAATCGCTCACCGAGGGAGGGCCGTGCCCACCCCCCGGCCGCCGCCCGTCCCTCACAATCGATGCGCGAGAGCGCGCGCAGCATGCGCAGCCATGGGGACGAGCACGCCCAAGGGGACGAGCATGCCACCGAGCTCGCCACGCCATTCCCACCATCGATCGCATGCTGCCACCCGCCAGGCGCGAACGCGGCCGCCCCTCGTGCCCGGGCGGCGGCAGCCTGGGCGGCGGCGGCCTGGGTGGCGGCGGCCTGGGTGGCGGCGGCCTGGGTGGCGGCGGCCTGGGTGGCGGCGGCCTGGGTGGCGGCGGCCTGTGTGGCGGCGGCCTGTGTGGCGGCGGCCCACTCGCCTACGGCGCGGCGGAGGGCGAGGTAGCATGCGGCGGTGAGGGCGGCCGCGAGGGCGGGCGTGCAGCTCGAGGGCAGCGCGATCGCCGAGCAGAGTGGTGCGGGAGGGACGCCGGGAGCAATGAGCGCTGCAGGCGATGCGAGGGCGGGCAGAGGCGAGGATGGGAATGGAGCCGCGAGCACCGAAGGCCATGCGGCCGCCGCACTGGCCGCCTCATCCGCTTCGATGCAGTCGTGCAGCGCCCGGGCGGCCTCGGCGGCCTCGGCCGCATAGGCCGCATAGGCTGGCCCCGCCACCGCCGCCTCCGCCCCCTCCGCCGCCTCCGCCGCTTCGGTCCCCACAGCTTGAGGGGCAGGCAGCAGCAGAGCACATGCTCGCTCGGTGGCGGCAGCAAGGCTCACGGCGCGGTAGTCAGCTGCCACCGCATTGCCGCCCCCTAGGTCCCCTTGGACCCCTCGGTCCCCTGCACCTGTGGGCGCCGCACCTGTGGCGCCCAATGCCACGTGGCCGCGGCCAGCAGGGGACTCCGCGTCGGCCACCGGCTCCCAATCCGGCACGGGCGCCGTCACGGGCGCCGTCTCGGGCGCCGTCTCGGGCGCCGTCTCGGCTCCCGATGAGAAGAGTTCGCGTCGGCTTACGGGAGGTGCGACCGCCAAGGCCGGTGTGGAGGGGTGGGCGTTGGGCAGGGCAGATTGCGAGCGTGCGGCGCTGTCCGGCGGCATCTTGGCCAGCAGCGAGGCGGCACGCAGCGGTAGCAGCCGACTGATCGAGAGGCGCACAAGCGGTAGCAGCTGCGAGGCCGCATGCAGCGCCACCTCGGAGGGAGCGCCCCGCGGCAGCAGCGCGCGCAGCGCCGTATCGAGGCGCGCGCCTGCGTGCGCATGGGCCTCGGTGAGGGCGGCCTGTAGCAGTGCGCGCTGTGAGGGAGGGAGGCACCCAGGGCGTACGGCGAGGCTCGGTAACCGTTGAGCGAGAGCGAGAGTCGCGTCGGTGCATACGGTCTGCACGAGCGGCTCGAGCAGCGCGTTGACCGCTCCAAAGAGCTCACGCTGCTGGCGCCAAAACGGCGCGTGCTGCAGCTCCTGCAGCCGCTCGACCGCGCTCACCTCACCGTACGACGCGCGGCCTGCGCTCGGCGTCGCCTCCCTAGCGGCACTCGGTCCGAGGGCGGAGGGTGTGCCGTCGGGCTGTGGGAATGCGGGCAGCCACCGGCTGCTCGAGAGGATGCGAGCAAGCGTGGGCGAGATGGCGGGAGAGTCTGGGGAGCCGCCGCCTAGACTACCGCCTGCGCCGCCGCCAGCGCCGAAGCCAGCGCCGAAGCCGCCCGGGGCGGCGGTGGCGAGCAGCGCGGATGATGCGGACGCCGCCGCGGTAGCTCCTTGGGCAGTACACGTAGGCGTGATCTTGCGCGGCGCGTGCGCCTTCACACCAGAGAAACCGCCGGGGATGCCTGCCTTATTTGGGGCGAGGGCGGTGTCGGGAGCGCCGAGCGCAGGCACCATCTCGCGAAAGGTGCGCCGCTGGCCCACGAGCTTGAGGAGCGCACGCAGCTCGGCGAGTGAAGGGCAAGCCATGCCAACGCACCGCCGGTCGATGAGCAGCGCACTTAGCGTGGCGACTGTTTCAGCTGTCAGCTGGAGCTGGAGGGGCTCCTCGGCCGCCTCCGCATCCTCTGCCGCCTCGAGCCCTTCTGCCACCGCCGTCACGGCTGCGGCCTTTCCCGCTGCGGCGGGCTCGCTCGCTCCACGGATAAACTGCCTTGCTTGTGATACCTGCCTTGTTTGTGGCTCGCCCGCTCCGGGGGCGCGTCGCTGGTGCCGAGGGCGCGGGTGCGGCAGTCGGAACGCGACTATGAGCTCCTGCGCCATCAGGCTGAGGCCGAAGCGCACACGCGCCTCCGCGGCGGACGCCTCGTTGCGCGCCGTATCGGGCGCGTCGTCGGGCGAGGGCAGTGGAAGCAGTGCAGGTGAGCCTGCGAGGGAGCCGATGGCACGCACGGCCTCCTTGTAGACTGGTAGACGCAGCGAGCTTGGGTCGTCTACGAGCATACGCAACAGCCCACTCTGCCAAACGAGCACCGAGCACGTGCGAGTGAGCCTGGCGGAGGGCGCGGGGGAGGGCAACGGAGCATGGCGGAGCTGTGCATGCATCCAGCCACTGCCGCCAACGGGAGGGCAAAAGAGCATGCGCGGAGCTAAGGCCAGGGCCGACGCCGGTGCTGCTGCCGTTGCACGGGGTGTGGCTCGGCGGCGCGCACCAGCCAGGGCAAGCAGAGCGCCAGTCGGCCGCGACGTGCCGCCGTGAGCACGAGGGCATCGGGGCGGAGCCCCCTTGGGGTGAAGGCGGCGTCGGCGGCAGTGGCGTGGGTGGAGCGCTCGTACGCGTGGGCAGGTTGACCCCACGCGGGGGCAAAGAGGAGGAGCCCTACAAACTTGGCGAGCACGCAGCAGCGCATCACTGATTGCTCGCGATCTCGTGCGTCCTCGATCTCGATCTCGACCTCGAGCTCAGCCAACCCCGACGACGTCGTCGACGAAGGGTCGCCCGCCGCCGCCGCTGGGTCACCCGCCGCCTCCCACAGGCGTGACGCCCACACGGCAAGCAAGTGCGAAGCGAGGGCGTGTGAGTCGAGTGCGAGTAGCAGCCGATACCAAAAGTACTCCACAGTCCCCTGCGCAAACCAACGCGAGCATGCCGCTTGACCCGAGGGGCCTCCCGCCGCTGCCATCGCGCCCACCGCGCCGCGCCCGCCGCCGCCGCCGCCGCCGCTGCTGCCGCCGCCGCCGCCGCCGCCGCCGCCGCCGCCCTTGCCACCGCCACCCTCGCCGCCGCGACCACCCCTGCCGCCGCCACCGAAGCTACCGCCTGCCACGCCGAGAGGGCCTGCCGCATGCATCGGCTTGGCACTCAGACGATCGTCCAGCTTTTGCGCGCGCCGGTCGCCCCCGCGGCCACCGCCGCCCTTGCCGCTGCCGCCCCGGCTACCGCTGCCGCCGGCGGCGCCGCCGCCGAAGCCGCTCGGAGCGCACGCTCCGCGGCCGGCGACGGAGGCGCCCTCAGCCCGCGAGGACGGTGGCGGCGCCTCGGCAGCAGCCTCGACGGCGGTGAGCCCGAGGCAGGTCTGCACGAGCCGCTGCGTGAGGAAGAGAGCAAACCAGCGCGTGTTCTCGGGCAAGATCTCGCGCCTGAGCTCGCGGCACGCGTCGGGCAAGTCCAGTGGCGCCGAGCCTGCTCCAAGCGCGACGGTTGCCAACACATTCGACGCGTGAGGAAGGGGCGGAGGGTTCCGAGGTGGTGGAGACGGGGCACAATCAAGGCGCGGCGGCGGCGCACGCACCCATTCCACCGTGAAAGCCGCCCGGGTACGTCTCCTGCAGTGAGAGCAGACGGTCGAAGAGGCGCTGACGGTTGTGCCAGAGCGCCTTCTCCGCGGAACTCGTGTACTCGAGACTGGACGAGCTCGGCTGCGCCACCCAGCCCGCCGGCAGCACGTGGGCCCGCAGCGCTGTGTGCTCTCCTGTATGCTCTCCAGCCACCACTGCCGTCGCCGAAGGCGCCGCTGCTGCTTCCGAGGGGGTCGCCGCTGCCGCCGAGGGCGCCACCAGCGCCCGCGACGCTTGTGGTTGCGGCCGGCGCACCTGCGACCACGAGGGCGGCACAGACACGGCGGCCAGGCGAGGCGCCGTACCGAGCGCCTCGGCGAGCTTGGGATCGAGCAGCGCGAGTCCCGTGCCGCACAGGCGCACGAGCAGGGCGCTGTATGCACACGCCTCGGCTGTGGTCGCGAGCGCCGGCGCCGCCAACGAGCACGCTGACGAGCACGCCGAGGAGCTCGACGACGAGCTCGACGCGGACGACGGCGACGGCATGGGTGGTGCGGGCGGTGCCGGCAGCAGCAGGCAGCGGGCGGCGGCGTGGAGTGGTGGCATGAGCGGCAGCCATCCCTCGAGAAGGAGAAGAGCGTGCACAGACGCGAGGGCTGCTAGGCCCGCATGCCTGGTCGCCGCCGCCGCGATGGCACGCACAAACTCTGCCTCGGCGGCCGCACCGGGCGCCAGATGCGCACCGGCTGGCTGCACGGTGGTCAAGGCCGCGACCGAGGTGGCAGGCGGCTGCCGCTGCTCGGCTGCGGCGGTGGTGGTGACGCTGCTGCCAGCACCCCAACCATTGCAAGTGGCGCTACCGTTCGATTCGCGAGAAGAGCGCGTTGCGCCATGGTCCGCGCCGAGTGATATTGCCAATGGCGCCGTTGGCGCCGCCTCCGCCGAGCTATCGTTGGCAGCAGGAGCAAGAGGAGCAGGAGCAGCAGCAGCAGCAGCTGTCGTTGAGGTCGCTGCGATTGGCGTCGGCGTCACCCGTTTTGGAGGTCTGTCCAGTCGCTGGACCCTAGCACCGAGGGCGGGAAACTCGGATGCCTCGCTTATCGGTGGCTCTGCCGACGGCGCAGCATGAGGTGGTGCAGCCGCGACACCACTCGCAACGGGCAGAGCTGGCGGAGGCACTGCCGTCAGCGCCTGCGCCAGCTCATCGGCCGCCCACGATGAGAGCTCTCGTACAAGCGGGACCATTTGCGCTGGCGCCTCATCGAGCAAGCGTGCGACAGCGACCGGCGTGCACTCGCCAGACCAGACGGCGGACAGAGTGGGCGACGCCATGTCCGAATTTGGTGTGAAGGAGGACATGTTCCGCGTGAACGTTAACACGACAGACGCGACAAACTACGGCACTGTTACTGCCCGCTCAGAATACACACACCTTACATGACCCCATCTCGCGTGATGTGAAAGCACGGGCGGCGCCAAGCCCCTTGGCCCCCTCGGCAGCTCCGAGCTCATCACCACTGAGCGAGCGCCATGTTGAGCTTGAAGTTGATCTGTTTCCTTGCCGCGACACGCTCCATGTAGCCGAGGCGCTCGGGCTGTTGGTTGAGCCACTCGGCCGCGATCTCGTGCTGCGCGAGGCGTAGCTCGTGCTCTGCCTCCTCGCGCCGCCGTCCCTCCTCGCGGCGCGCCACCGCGAGCGCGGCGGCCTCACGCTGCTGTGCGGCCCGCGCCTCCTCCGCCGCGCCAAGCCGCCCCGAGTGCGAGCCGCGGTAGCTCCCTGGGGACTCGAGAAGGCCACCAGCGGCGCGCCGGGCGGCGGCACTCCCTGTTCGATAGCCACGCCCGGTGGCCATCACTCGCTCCGCCGCCGCTCGCTCCGCCGCCGAGGGGATCGTCGCGTCAGCCGCACAGTACATCGGGTTGACGGACGCCCGACGATGCCGATCCGTGGCGACGGCACCGCGCTCGCGCTCCTCAAGCGCAGCTCGTGCCTCGGCGGCCTCGACCACCTCGGCGGCCTCGTCCTTGCGCCCGAAGTAGCGTGCCGCTCGCTCGTGCTCCGCGCGCATCAAGCCACGCGCCTCGTCGCGATCGGCGGCCGCGGCCGCGTGCCGCCTCCATTGCGCGGAGCCCTCACGAAAGCCGACGCCGTGGACGCGGCGGTCGCCGCACGCCGCTGAGTCAACTCCAGCGGGCTCCGCTGGCACCCATCCGCCGTGCACGCCCCGACCCACATCACCATCATACTCAAAGGACGACGCGCCTTCGAGCCGATGCAGCCTCTCACCGTCTCCAGCCGTGCACATGTCTTGCAGCCTTGCAACTCCGCCGATGGTGGCACTCGGGATGTCCCAGCCGTTGTCGTAGTCCGTGACTCGCGTGCTGGGCACACCGGCCGGTCGGAACTCCTGTAAAGGCGCCGGAGCCAAGCTGGCCTGGCCGTGCCGCGCTATTGACTCAGCCACTTTGCCACGCGGCAGCGCTATTGACGGCTGAACGCCACGCTGCTGCCGCAGCACGCTGTGCCAGTGCTGCGCTGCTGCGTCCGCGTGCACAATGGCGGGTATGCTCCAGCACGCTCCAGCACGATCGAAACCGTCAATGTTCACTGCTGGATCGTTTAGCGGCCTGCGGAAGCTGTCCATGGTCCGGTCGGGGAGGGTCGAGGGAGAAGAGGCCGTTGGCCATGTTCACTGGTGTGCGGTGTGAATGTGAATTGTCTGTGTCTTTACTTCAACTCCTTTCGTCTGACATTTTCTCTCGGGGCGTCAGAGCGCAAGCAAGCAACTCTGCTGGCTACTGGCAGGGGTATTCGGTTGCCGCTTGCTTCGTTGTTTGGGTACTAGCAAGCTTGGTCGGTATTCGGAGGTTGCGCTTAATTAATAATAACGTATTATAAAACGTGTGTCCATTCTCGATTATGTATGGGAGTCAAAGAGAAGACTTCTGTAGTGTAAAGAGCTGCCGGCGCAGCCCCTTCTGCCTGCTGCCTCCCCGGACAATCCCCGGACCTCGCCTCCATGCTCTCCCTTCGCCGCGCGCTCTCAAGCGACGCCGACCGGGGGCCGTGGGGCGCGACCCGGTTCACCGTACCGATGCGCGCGATGGCAACAGAGACCCCGTCTCTCCCCAAGTCGTCAAGTGAGGCCACCACCACAGTCGCCCCGAAATCCCAAACCTCTCCACCTCTCTACAGTGGTAGGGACCCACGCCGCCACGGCTGCTTCCTACGACTTCGAGAAGAATTTGCTCATCTTGGGCTGCGTCTTCTCATCGGCGCCGCCGCCACCGCCCTTGCGCTTGCCCTGCCCGGCGCCGCCTGCCCCCGCCGTGGGGCCATTGGCGTCCTTCTTGCTGGGCTTCTGCTTGAGGGCCGCGCTGCTGCCAGCGCCCTCGCCGCGCAAGCTCTCTTCGACAGCTGCGAGCACCTTTTGGACGCCACTGGTGACACCGACCGCAGCCATCCGCTGCGCATGCATCCAGCAGTAGGTGCGCCCACCCGATTCGAACGGCTCGTCCGAGTCAAGGGCGGCCGCGCCTACAGGGAGCAGCGGCTCGAGCAAGCATGCATGCTCGACGTGGATCGTATGCCTCACGTGGGAGAAGATGTGCTCGAGCGTGCGCAGCAGCGGCGCGCGGGGCGAAAGGGCGGCGGGGAACACACCTGCGCCCTCGAGCACCGCATCGACCGCCTTTCGCCGGAACATCCCCCCCGGATCGTCGGGGAGCTCATCTGGTGCACTCGCGACGATCGCGTGTGGGAATTCCCACTGGCCGCCGAGCAGCCCCCCCTCCGGCCGGCGCACGAGCAGCCAGCGCCGCCCTGTGCCCCCCTCGCCCTCAGCCGTGCACCCTCCCGCCAGGCTCGCGGCGCAATCGTGGTAGATGGCGGCCACGGCGAGTCGCTCCTCGCGCTTGGCCTTCTTGGCGGCTGGCAGCGGCAGCCAGCTGTGCACGAGGGCCGCGCCTGCCTCGGCGTCGGCGAGGGCGGCGGGGAGGGTGCCTAGGGCGGCCGCCGCCCTGGCAGCAGCAGCCAGCCCCCTGGGGTCGGCGGCGAGGGCAAACGGGTTGGCGGCAACGGCTGGAGCGGCGGCGGGCAGCGGCTGCGCGGCGAGGCTTTGCAGGCGCGAGAGCACCTTTTCAGCGCCGTGTCGGCACACGGGGCATGCGAAGAGGCCGTGCGCGGCCGTGACGGGCGCCGTGGCGGGCGCCGCGTTGGGCGCCGTGGTGGGCTCGAGGAGGCCTGCGAGCTCGCCAGCCAGGAGCGCCGCGTACACGTCGCGTCCGATGGCCGTCGACGCGTAATACGCGCGCAGCGGGTCGCGAGGGTCGACGCCTGATCCGCCCGGCGCGCATAAGGTCGCACCAAGTTCCATGATCGCCTGGTTGAGATCACCTGGCCGCTCAACGCCGCCCGCGCACACGAGGCGTTCAGCGAGGGTCCATGCAAGCCCACTGTCCGAGGCGAAGGGGCCGTCCTTAGGGCTGCACGCCACGCCGCACAGGCGCGAGAGCACACGCAGCACGTTGCCATCCACTATGGGTGCGGGGACGCCGAAGCAGACCGAGGCGATCGCACCGGCCGTGTACCGGCCGATGCCACGCAGCCGCATGAGCCCCTCCACCGTCTCGGGGAGCTTGCCCCCGTGCTCCCGCACCACCTGCTGGCTCCCCTCGTGCAGCATTCGCGCGCGCCGGTAGAACCCCAGCCCCGCCCAGCGCGCGTTCACCTGCTCCTCGCTGGCCGCGGCCAGCGCCTCGACCGTCGGGAAGGCCTCCATCCATGCGCACCAGTACGGGATGACGGCCTCGACGCGAGTCTGCTGCAGCATGATCTCGGACACCCACACGCCATACGGTTCGACGGGAGTTCCACCGTCGACCGTTGTGCCCGTGGCGGCGGCGGCAGTGGATGCGGCGGCGGCAGCAGCCTTGCCGGCGGTAGCCGCCGGGTGGACGGTGTTGATGCCCGCTGTTGAGCCATTGTAAGGTGGTGGGTCACCGCGCCAGGGCAACCGCCTACGGTTGGCATCGTACCAGCGAAGCAAAGCAGCGCGCACCTCGTCAGCGGGAAGGCGGTCTATGTGGTACGCCTCCGTGTTATGTGCCAAAAACGCACTCAGGGACGGGTAGCGCGCGGATGCAAGCGGCATACGACAGATCGAGGAAGGGCCCGCGGCGAGGAGGATCGCGGCGAGGAGGAGCGAGAGTGGAATGGCGACTTCAGGTGTGAAGAGAGAAGAAGAGGCAAGGGGTTCCAGCATGCAATGCATAGTGGAGGGGGGAAAGGGGGGAAGTGGGGAATTTTGTGTGAAGGTGCGGGATAGCAAGTAGGGCTGATTGGGAGCATGTGCGAAGCAATTATAGTCGACGGTCAATGACCTCGGTGCTACATGTATGATTAGCAGTTATAGCAGCTTGTGAGCAGCAAGTTGAAGAAGTGAATAAGTTTGGGAAAGTGGTTGCGGAGCCATGTTCACACCCCCGTCGAGCTCCTCCTCGTCGCCAGCTAGATGATGGACAGAGATGGGCAAGCAGCCGTATCGATTGGAGAACAGGAGCGCATTAACCCCGGGGTTATTGGAGCATCGCACACTCACGCGACGTGTGAGTGCTGGCGCCTCTCATCGCGCCCACATCCCCTTTCAAGGCCCCCCACAATCCTTCACACACACACATTCCCTCTCAAGAGAACGAGCGGAGCTGGCCCACGCGCGTTGGCCGGTGAAGAAGGCTACCGTGATGGCTCACCATCGCCCCCACGAGCCACGTGGTGAAACTGCTCGAGCAGCTGGGCGTGGCGGGCCTCCTGGACAGCTTCCTCCTGACACGCGCTTTCAAGATGTGCGAGATTGGCCAGGAGCTCTTGGCGCTTGGGCATGGGCTGCGCGCCCTTCTTGGACACCCCCAACAAGCCCCCCACGAGGCCGAGCTCCGCGAGCACTGCTTTGTTGCGCTCGATGTTGGACAGGCGCTCACGCTCATACGCGCTCAGCGTGGGGGCCTCGTAGACACGTTTTCGCCTGCGGGAAGCCCTGCCGGCCGCATCCTCGTCCTCGTCGCGCCCCTCTTCCTCGTCCTCCTCGTCCGTGTGCAATATTTCCTCCTCTGGTACAGCTGGGCCCGCCGTCAGCTCCATCGCCTTCGGCCTCGCCACTCGACTCGCTGTCCGCGCCTTGAGCTCCGCCTCGCGCTGAAGCCTCGCGCGAACTGGTTGAGGATCTTTGTCTTGAGCAGCTTCGTCTTGTCCTTAGGATCCACGTCGGCGCTACACATGTGGAGCACATAGTAATTACTGACATATGCAAAGCCTTGTTCTAGAAAATGGTAGTCCAAGAGCGCCTCTCACAAGGCGCCCGGTTTAGGCTGTGATGACTCTTGGGCGGTTGGGTAGACAACCACGACGACACAGTGTTCAAAGCCGCTATGGGGTAAAGTGCGCCCCACAGTGTTCAAAGCCTATGGGGTAACATGCGAGATACATGCGGGATACATGCGGGATACATGCAGGACACATATCTCGGGGGTTGGGGGAATGTTTCGATGCCATCATCATGCCAAAGTGACAGATACAAATGTATCTTGATGTATCTTGATGTATCTTGATGTATCTTGATAGGACACATCGAAATACATGCAAGATACATGCAGGATACATCGAAATACATCAGGATACGTATCCGATAGGAACCCCCCCCCCAAAAAGGATAGGAAACCCCACGTCACCCCACACGAGCAGGCAGGCGCGATACAGAAGGATAAGGCAACGAAGCCTTTGGTCTGGCTCAAGAACTACTATGGAGGAATGCCATTTGCACCACGCGAGGAGCGACAGCTCACATTCACGACGAAGGTCATGTACAACCAGGTGAAGCGGACTGACGTGGAGTTTATGGACTACCTCCTCTCGTACTCCTCTCGGGCTTCAACACGCTCTTCTCAACTTGCACTCCTCCCCGTTTTTCCCCACAGGCAAGTCGGCCCGGCGCCACGCTCGGCGTGGGAGCCCACATTCACAATGACTTGACTTGACGTGACTTGACTTGACTTGACTTGTCTTGACTTGACTTGAGTTGAGAAAAGAGGGGTGCATCGGAAGGGTGTATCGGAAGGCCATGCAGTGAGAGCGGGGACCGCGCACGAGCCTCGAGGAGCGGCTTAGCGCTCTGCAGGCCTCGGACGGCCCTCGACCAACCTCGGCGCACGGCCCCCTCTCTGTGGGGAGTGGAACGATTTATCGTGAAGCTAGCGGGATTGTTCTATGCTGGCCAGACGAGGGCTTCTCCTGATCCTCCTCCAGCTGAGCGGCACGGTTGGACAAAACTGCTCAAACACGTGTGTCTCTGCCACCGACGGTGACTGCGACGACGGCGGACCCGGAGCCGAGTATACTGCCTGCAGCCTCGGCACCGACTGCGTGGACTGCGGCTCTCGGTCGTCATCCAATGCTTTGGCATTGCCGCCGCCATCGCCGCCGCCACCGTCATCGTCGCCGCCGCCGCCCCTCCTTGCTGTAAGCACTGTCAACGGAATCACATACTATTCAGGGTCTGGCTCGAGCTGGACCGTACCACAGTATTCGCCACTGGTGTCCTATGCTTGCCAGTACAACCTGTGCACGATCACGGCTCCCTTTGATGGCACGGCCTCAAACCCACTTGGAAACTCCATCGACTTTGCTGGGCCGAACTACCAACCATTACCATATACCTACACTATTGAGATGGGCGCTCGCTACACGTTTTCACATTGGCGGGTTGCAGGCGACACCTGGTATCGCTTCGGGCAGGTGCACCTCAATTATGCGGACACTTCAAGGACATTTGTTACCGTTCCTGGCTCGAACACCGACTTCACTACCATCCCCGATGGGGAGTTTGCTTATGGCACCTTTGGCAGCCCAGTGACCGCATCTCGCTGGCAAGTGGCCATCACGTCTTACGCGAACACAGATTCTCAGGCGATGTTCCAATGCTATCTTCGAGAGGTCCAATTTGGAGCCGGCGATGCACCGTCTCTACCGCCATCACGGCCGCCCTCGCCGCCGCCGCCCTCGCCTCCGCCTCCCTCGCCGCCTCCACCCTCGCCACCCTCGCCGCCCTCGCATCCGCCCTCGCCCCCGCCGCCCTCGCCCCCGCCACCCTCGATGCCGCCCACGCAAATGGTGCGCGCACTCGCGCTCCTCTACGAGTCCACGGGCGGCAACGCGTGGCGCAACAACCTCAAATGGCTGTCCGGCGAGCCGTGCGTCGACGGCTGGTATGGCGTGCACTGCTGCCCCCAGGCGCTGCCTGTCCTACGCGGGGACGACGAGTGCACCGCCGATGGCGGCGGAGCCACCGGCGTGCTCATGACGCAGGGCAGCGCCGCCTGCCACTCGGGCTCCGTAACGGGCACCGCGCTCGACCTCGCCACCTGCGTCGTCGTCAAGGTGCTGCTCCCGTCCAACAGCCTGATCGGCCCACTCGACGGCGCGCTCTGCGAGCTGCCCTTCCTGCAGCACCTCGACCTCTCGGGCAACGCGCTCACTGGCAGCCTCCCCTCCGCCGCCGACTGCTTGCCGCGCCTCGCCTACCTCGACCTGACGCAGACGCGCACGTGGGATGACGAGGGCGGCGTCTCCGGCCCCGTGCCTGAGTGGCTCCTCGACCGCCTCGACTTTCTGGCGCCGCTGCGGCTGGCCAACAACGCCTTTCACGATCCGACGGCCGCCGACTCCGCCGTCGCGATCAACCGGCTCTGGCCGCGCTGCTCGACACTCGGCGCGGAGCAGTGCTCGGGCATCCCGCCGATTGGCTGCAGCGCCTTCAACCGCCAGGGCCAGCGCTACGAGGTGGAGCTCAACGGCCTCGGATGCGTGCGCTGCCCGACGTCGCTCGAGATCTTCGGCCTCGCCGGCGCCGTTGCGGGCGTCGTGCTGCTCTTCGCGCTGCTCGTGGCCGCGTACACGCGCTTGGTGCGCAAGTACCCCGAGTACGCTAAGACCCACGTCGCCTCAATCATGATCCTCGTGGGCCACCTGCAGACGCTCACCATCATCGGCCGCTTGCAGCTTGGCTGGCCGCTCGTCATCCAGGAGATCCTCGCGAGCATCAACCTGCCGCTCATTAGCTACATCCCGCTGCCGTGCATCCTGACCGACCCGGTGCTCAAGTCGTTGCTGAGCTACGCGGAGATCGCCGTCGTGCTGCTGCTGCTCGCGGGCGCCTGGCTTGTCGCGTGGCGGCGGCGCAAGGCTGCGACCCGCGCGGCGCTTAAGCGAGAAGAGGCCCAGAAAGCCTGGTCGGTGGCGCAGGAGGTCGCCGCCGATGTCGCCAAGGTGAAGGCCGCTGCCGACAAGGCAAACACCGCCGCCGACGACGCCAGATACTTTCTCTGCGTGCTCTTTAGCCTGCTCTTCACTGTCGGCCTCCGTGTGAGCGCGTCACTCTTCATGCGCTACGACGAGGACCAGACTCGGCTGATCATCGCCCGCCTCGTGGCGTCGCTCCTTCCGCTCTTCCTGCTCTTCCTGCTCCGGCGCTTCCACTGGCTGCTGCGCGAGGCCCGAGGGGCGGCGGAGAAAGCGGCGGCGGCGGCGGCGGTGGCGAGCCGTATCGGGCTGGGTGAATACGTTCTCGTGAATGGCAGGCGTGGCAGGATCACGACCGACGATGGGACCGGTGACCTTTACAAGGTCACCTTTGACAACGGGGAGGTGAGCGGATGGCTCTACCCCTATGATGTGACTCAGGATGCGACTCGGGCTACGAAGCCTCAGTCTGAGGCGGCGAGGGCTGCGAGGAAAAAGGCTGTGCAGCTGCAGAAGCAGGCGCGCGGCGCGGAGGAAGCGGTGCGCTACCTGACCGAGCGGTACGCGAGCGACGACTCGGGAGGCGTGCGGTGGCCGCTCCGCTCGCAGTGGCAGCTCGTCGTGTGGGCGCGGCAGGGGCTCCTCTTCCTCGTGTCCTTCGCCATGGACTGTGTCATGTGGTTCTCACCATTCGAGGCGCACCGGACCGCACGCTACGTCTTTGCCGCGCTTGCGATCGCGGTCCTTGGCGGCTTCTGGTGGCTGCAAGCCCATCGTCAGCCGTACACGATGCGTCAGCAGCATTGGCTCGAGGCCTTCCTCTACGCCGTCGACATCCTCGCCATCGTCGGCGCTTGCGTGTACGGCGCACTCACGCACGACGGCGCGGTGCAGGACGGGCCCATGCGGCTGGCGCTCGAGCTGGGCCTTGGCGCGCTGCTCGGCGCCTCCGTGCTCGTTGCAGTGCTGGTCGTCGGCGTCGGCATCGCGAGCGAGCGCCAGTTAATTCGAAAAGCGTTGATTGACGAGACCGGGATCCAGTTAATTGACGAGCCGATCGTGGCCGCCATCCGAGATGGTGCAGTGCGCTTGATCGACATTAACTGGCTGCTAGATTCGCGCTCGGATGGGCAACTGCCGCGCGTCACCAAGGTGGTGGCACGCCTCGCTTCCAACGAGCCGACGAGCGTTCTGACTCGACGGTTGGCGACGCACTGCGGGACCTCGTCCATCTGCATCACGGTAGAGACGGCCTCGGCAGCTTCGCCGTCGCCGCCTCCCTCTCCTCCGGAGGTGGCTGCCCTGGCGGAGGTGCACCTCGAGGATTGGTCCTCCCTTGGGCATGTGACGCTCAAGAGTACAGTTGTCGTCAGCTTCCACCTCAGCACGTTTGAAGAGGCCGCCACGCTCACCGCAGCCAACCTGCGCCGCAAGGCCGAGACGGTTCGCGACAGGCTGGCTCAGCTCCCTGAGCTCGAGAGAGTCGAAATTGTCATCGGAAAGCCCTTTCTGCCACACTGCCAGAACATGCCGCCCGAAGCCTTCCTGCCGCCTAAGCACGCCGTGGCCCTCTATGAGCGGCGGCGACGCGGCGTCAAGGTCGTCAGCTATTGTTGGCGTATCCCTGGCATGCCTGACCCCGATGGTTTCACCCTCGAAAAGATCCGCGGCTCCCTCCTACAGGTGATGGGGGGCGGAGACGGCAACCACGGTCTCTTCGTGGACTTTGCCTGCATCCCGCAGTCGTTTGCGTGGCCGTCGTGGTATGCCCCGGAGGTGATCATCGGGCGCTTAGGCGCCGAGGCGCGTCAGGGTCCACCTACCGTGCTCAAGTTTGAGAGGGAGCGCGTCGCCACGGAGAACGAGGCGCAGGTTGGCGTCGACGAGCTCGTCTCCCTATGCGAGGGGAAAAAGTGGGAGCTGGCCTCCATTGCGGACTTTGAGAGCCTCGGCCTGAGCAAGCACGTCAGTGTGCTCTTCCACGGGCGTTACCATAACGGCGCGTACCGCTTCGACGAGGGAGCATCTGCCGAAGGCTACGTACGCTTCCGCACGGCTGACGACGCGAAAGCAGCACGTCAAGATCCCGAGCTCAAGCGCATGTGCGGCGGCAAGGAGCCACAGCTGATGGGCGAGCACGTCTTCGAGAATGAGCTCAAGTTCAAGCGCGGCCTCTCTGTCATGGGCAGCCTCTATGCGTCCACCACAGGCACCTGCGTGCTGCAGCTCACGAACCCGCCTGGCAAGCTCGGTCACGACTTCCCGCCGAGCGAGCTCGTCTCTGAGCGCACGGGGACCGTTTTCGTCGTTCAAGACGAGTCGCTCAAGGACAAGTCGCTCGAGGAGCTGCAGAAGTTGCTCGGCAACAGCGTGCTGGCCTGCGAGAAGAAGGGGTCGACGGGTGTGGTAGTGGTGCGTGTCCTCGGCGAGAGGGCGGCGCGCGCCGTGCGCTCGCTGAACGAGCGCGGCTACCCGCTTCAAACGAGCGCGGCTACCCGCTTCGTCGCAAGGATCACGTGCTACGTACGCTCGCTTCGTCGCAAGGATCGCGTGGTGTACCCAATGTACAACTTGCGGCCGTACGCCTCGCGCGGGTGGCCGACCTTTGAGGCGTCCGCCGCCTCTATTGTGCTCGCGCACCTCAAGAAGCGCGAGCAACGAGGCCGGGAGCTTTCGGACGAGCTCAAGCAGGCGGAGGCGAGCGGTTCCAAGCTCATCAATATCGACGTGATTGGCGCCCCGCGTGTGGTGGAGGTGGTCGCGCAGTCGCCGGGGCGCCTCCTCCGCGTGTGCAAGAAGAACCTGCGCTCCGAGCGGATCGTTTTCTTCGGGAGCGACAGGAAGGAAGTCGTTCAGCTGCTCTTGGACTTTGAGGACTCGATCGCTGTCGAGGTTGACCAGAAGCGCGCCAAGCACCTCAAGCTCACGACGGAGGACCTCGTGCGCGCGCGCAGGTCGCGAGACCTCAAGCTGCTGCAGCGCCTCACCGTCAACGAGGAGCCGATGCCCACCCAACACGTGTCCGTGCCGACACGCACCATCCACGTCGTCTCGGTGGAACTCGAACGGCATGGCTCAGGGAAGATCGAGACGTGCCGTGACAAAGACCTGCGAGCGGCCAACATGGTCGATGGATTGATCAGCACTTTTCGCGCTGCCCTTTTCACTTCCCGGGCCGACGACAGAGACTTGAATACACAGAAAGGTTCCTCAGGGCAGGGGGTGACGTGCGTGAGCTCCGAGGAATTTACAGACTCCGAGGAATTACGGATATAGGGGCGATCTCTTGGAAGGGGAAGCGGGCGCGCAGAGGCCGTTGTGCACACAGGTCGAAAGGTGGCCGGGCGTAATCATGTCGTGCTGCATGCCGAGTACCGAGATGCGGGGCCAAGCGCCAAGGGGTCCTGTTAATCCTGTGTTCGCTTGCTGCCCCAGGTTGGCATCCGGTTTCATTCGATTGCGTCGTCGTAAGTATAGAGCATCTCTTACGATTCGCACCCTAACCCTAACCTAGCCTGCACACATTGCTTTTGGATCCCTTCTTCTCGAACGTAAGCTCGTTAAGGGATTGAATGTTATAGAATGCCGCGGGAGCTCGCCATGGCGCGAGCCCCCTATGGTACAAAATGCTACCAAAATGCCGCGGGAGCTCGCGCCATGGCGCGAGCCCCCTATGGTCCACACAGTAACACGGTCTGAATCACGGATACTGGTGGTGATGGGGATGGTTGTGGGTTCACCAAAAACTGCACGCGCTACGCAGCGTACGAGGGTGCGCGCCGGCTGGTTCTGGTCTCCGCATTGGGAGTTTCCGATCCGTCGGCGGATTTCCGCGCTATGCGCGCATATCGGCGCCTCCGGTCGTGCCTGTACCCCCCCCTTGCCGGAGCGCTCCCCACCGTATCCCCCGGCTGGTGGCGGGAACGCGCCCTGCGCGCTCTGGTTCCTATAGCTCGCCGTGGATACCTTCACCCCGGCCGAACCGCCCTTGACTGTAACCTTGCCCGGCGAGATAAAGACAAATCTGACGCAGAAACAACCATTGTTATTTGCTCGTGGAATGTGTCAGGTGTCGCACAAATTGGGGAGCACGGCTCCCCAGGTGTTTTGAACCGACGGAGACAGACACATGTAAGTGCTCCGCAGCCATGAGTGTCCTGTTGCGTGTTGGGGAGTTCCTCTTAGGAATTTCCTTCGTGGGTTGATCGTGAAAATTGCGAGCGGACTATACCTTAAGCGGGGAGAAAGCTTAAAGAATGCCGTCCACCCTGTCGCCCTCGCCTTACACCCTGCCATACCACCCCCCCCCCCGAAAAAGATGGTCCCCTCTTTCAGCTTGTGCCGTGCCGCGTCGGGAGCGCAGAGAATCTTAAAAGCAAACGGGGGGATCTACGGCTGCATCTCCATCTTCATCGACGTCCGCCCGAGCTGCGTGACATGCTACATAATGCCCAAGCTTCGTCAAGTTCGAGAAAGACAGGGGAGGGGGGAGCGAGAGCACAGCCATCATAGTGTGAGCCCGGGCCGCAGGGGGATTCGCTGAGAATCGGTTGCTCGAGGGTCCCCCGGATGGAATGAAGATTGACGACGGTACTCATCATTCATAATGAATCGTAGTGAGTCGAGCGTGTGTGTACATGTGCCCGTACAAAGACCGGCTGGCAATCATGGTGGTGGACACAAAAGAGAAGGTCTTGGTGCGAAAGGATTGCATTGACTTCGACTACACGCCCCTCCATCTGGAGGGATCTGGAGGGATCTAGTTGGGATCCGGTGGGATCTGGTGGGATCTGAGTTAAACATTTAACCTATAGGAAATTAAACGCCTGTTGTAAGACGAGAAGTTTTCTCATCCTGGGATCCTCTCGCACGCTCCAGGCCCTCCTTTCTCATTGTGAATGGGGGCTCCACACGCGGAGCGTGAGGAGACCGGTGTGCCTGGCTTATCTTTGACTCCCCTGTGGGGAAAACGTAAAGGATCGCGTTTCTCAGAGAGGGAGAATGTAAAGGACCGTTGACGCGGGACGCGGCATCGGCCGCACGCAGGGAGTGCGACGATTCGGAGAGAGACCGAAGAGGCCGACCGGATCACGAGGGAGCGTGATCTCGCGCGGGGGGAACAGTGAGAGCCGTTCTGTGTCGCCCGCCTGAACAGTGACGGGGCGAGCAAATGTTGTGTGAACTGGGAAAGTATGAATAGGGGCGACGTCGCGGAAGTCACGTCGTCTCTCAGACATCAGTGCACCGACTCGGGCACAATCCACGGCCCTGCGTGCGACACTCATGTCGTACAGCTTTCTCCTCGCGCTCATGACGGTCTCCACTCGACTCGATCCGCTCCCCGATAATGCCACTCAGGCCCGTTTTTCATCCCTGCAGCAGCGCGACAACTCGTCGCTTGCTGCGGCAGCAGCCACGGTAAGCAGCGGCTCTTTCATCGCCGATTTCATAGCCCATGGCACTCAGTGGACGCGTGAGGCTGCGATGGGGCTTACCTCTCACAACTGCTCTCTCGATGGCATGAAGCAAAGCCACTGGGCGAAGCCGCGTGCCTCCGTGTGGTATTTCATCGACCCGGCCATTCGATTCATCGAGGAACTCTTGGCCTTCAATGCGTTCAATCGCGACAAGGACGGCGCGCTCTCTATCCTCGTAGTTCTGCATTGGTTCCTCACGAATCCTCGCCTCTGGCTCTTCGTGGTTACCTCCGCCGTGCATGTCTTCATCATCTCGTGCACCAAGATCCTCAGGCTCGTCGCCAGGGCCGCCAACCGTAGGCGGAAGAAGAGGGAAGTTGTGCTGCCGGCGGCCGGAGCGGCGACGGAGGGAGAAGCGGCGTCGGCAGAGGCGGTGTCAGCAGAGGCGGCGTCGGCAGGGGCGGTGGCCGAGCCGACGAACGTCGAGAACGGCATCTCCATTGTTGACGTGATTGAGCTGGCGGCAGGGGAGCGTCTGGCGGGGATTTTGCGTGTCCGAGGCGGCATGGGTGCGGGTGCCTCTGCTTTGACCGACGAGAGCCCAGACGCGGACATCAAGGCTGCCTACGAAGGTGCATCGGCGCAGGAGCGGTCGGTGTTTCTCGTCGATGTGGGCGAACAACACAAGAGGAAACTAGTGAGTCTCGGCCTTGACGTGCCGGAGGCAGCTCCGGGTACACCGCTGCCGCCAAAGCTGCGTCAGGCGCTCACAGAGCTCGACACCATCCTCATACAAGTCCTTCTGCAAGGAGCGATTCGGTTGCTATCCGTGAAGTGGCTACTGATGCAGCCGGCCAACTTCAAGATGCCGAATCGGCAGGCGCTCGAGGAGATTGAAAGGAGCGGGGTCTCGCCGTCGCCGCTGCTGAGCTGTGAAGAGGCCGCAGCGCTCGTCGAGCGTGGAGATCGGAGCATCGGCGCGCTTACCTACGGCTGGCTCAGTCCAGGCGATCCGGATCCGGACGGCTCGCGCGTCCGCGTGCTTCGACGCGCTCTGATGGGGATGGTAATCCGAATTGAAGCCTTGTTCTGGGACTTTGGATCGCTGTATCAGGCACCAAGGACACCGGAGCAGGCTGCTTCCTTTAAGCTTGCACTCGAGGGTGGGGCGATGAATCAGCTGTATGCATCGATCCTTGCAACGACCGTGCTCCAGATCGAGGAGATCCCACCCCGGCCAGCAGAATTCGATGGCGTTGTCTGCTTGTTCAAGTTGAGCGCAAACTTAGACGAGAACAAGGTACGCGCGGCACTCATCAGGTTCGGAACTATTGAGAGCTGCCACCTCAACCACAGCCCCCCAATTGTGCGCTTTGCCTCGCACACCTCTGCCGTCGCGGCCAAGGACGCGGGTGCCTGGCCCGGCCTTTGCGAGGGGCTCGACACGCTTTACAACGAGACGCCGTACTTTTCTCGTGGATGGTGAGCGCTGCCCTTTCTATTCTGCACAGATGTGATGGGATCCCCTCTCATCCCTCACGCGTCTGCCACACTGTCCCACCCAGGTGCTGCTGTGAGGACTCCTTGAGCCGGGAGCTGATGAAGCGGTTGACGGCCTACCCCGCGCTCCAGGTGCACCTCGATCAGCTGCAGCCGAAGGTCTTTGCGCTGAGCAGCGACGCGGACGCGACACCCGTTGAGGTTGAGGCGGGCGAGCTAAATGTTGCTGCCGACATTGAGCGGATCCAAAATTCCAAGTTCACGAGCAAGGGCGATCACCCCGTGGTTGTTGTTGGCTTGTACACGAAGTACGTGCACGACACCGTTGGTGCGCTGACAAACACACTCGGATCGCTTCAGATGCTTGCGTCCGGCAGCGCGACGGCCGCGCCGGCGGAGCCGCTGCCGCAGGTCGATGCGCCCGCCGCATCGCCGCTGCGCGTCGCCGAGGGACAACCGCTGCTCTTACTCTCTTGGCAGGGGAACAGCGCGGGCGACGGGCCGCGCTTTGGCGTCGTCGATGCGACCGGGGGACGCGTCGCTGCCGCCGTCATGGGCGGTGATGACGCCGAGCTCGCCTACGACCGATGCAGCCAGGCGGTACTGCCGTGGCGGCCGCCCGCCGCCGGCTGGGACGCCGCGTTCGTCGGCGATGCGCGTGCGCTTCGAGACCTCGCCGAGCCTGCACGTCGCCTGGCGGACGATGCTCGGTTGATGGAGTCTGAGTCGGCTCTGCGCGCCGTGGGCGAGCGGGCACGCGAGATTGCCGACGGCGCGGCGCGGTGCCAAAGCATCGCGCACGCGGCGCGCGAGGCGGGTGGCGCCGTGCAGTCGTGCGTGGATGCGGCGGCGACGCTCTTCAAAGCACAACAGGGCGATCCCACACAGCTCCAAGCCGCGCTCGGCATGGTGCGTGCGGCGGTCGAGAGGCTAACGTCTCAACTGCAGCCCGTCGCGCTCGAGGCCGCGCTCATTGCGGCGCTGCGCTCCAGCGGCGCCAGCGGCGCCCGGCGCTACGCCGCCGGCCAGCCGCTCACCGTGCGTACGGCCGGCGGCTGGCGCGATGCCGATGTGGCCACGGCGGGCGGCGACGGCCTCTGCCACGGCCTCACCTTCTTGGAGGGCAGCAGCGGCGAGCCACCAGCCACGCTCGCGCTGCACCCATGGAACCACGCGCCGCGCGAGCTGCCGCAGGTCGCCTTCAAGGCGATGCACGAGTGGTGGACGCGGGAGCTGCGCAAGCAGCACACGCAGATCTTCGATGCGCTCTCCGGCAATCGGCTAGATGCGCTGCAGCAGTGCGTGGCCATCGAAGTGATGGGAGATGCCGATCTGGATGGCTTGCGCGGCGTGCACGGCCTGAGCGATTGGCTGCACTCGCTACATGCTGTACGACGCCGCGGCGAGGCGATCACTGCTCCGGGAGCCGCGCTGCTCACCGCGCCGCCCGCAGCGGGCAAGACGACGCTCATCAGCCAGGCGGTGGTCCTGGCGCTCAATTGCGCCGAGTTGGTGCCCATCGTGATCAAGGTGCAGCTGCTCCAGGCGAAGCTGCACGATGCACCTGACGCGTTCGCGTCGCACTGGAACTGGATCGACGCGTACTTCTGCCTCACTGAGAGGCCCGAGGTGTACCGCATGCTGCGCCAGGCGATGATGGCGCGGCGCGCGCTGCTCCTCCTCGACGGGCTCGACGAGGCGGGCGCCAAGCGCGCCGAGATTGAGCAGCATATCGTCGAGGTGCTGGCACCGCAGGGCCACGTGATTCTCTGCACCTCGCGGCCAGCGGGCGTCGACGAGGCGCGCTTTTCCGGCTTCCGCTTGCTGAAGCTGGCGCCGCTGACCGAGGCGCAGCAGGAGCAGGCGCTGCTGCAGCGGCTGGGGAATGCGGCGGACGTGAGGCAGCTGATGACCTTTGTCGAGCGCATGCCAACGAGCACGGATCTTGCTGCGACGACGATGCAGCATCGCGTCACGGCCAACCCGCTGATGCTCTCGATGGTCGCGTCGGTCTTCGAGATCCGCAAAGGGCTGGGCATGCCGAAGACGGTCGCCGAGCTGTACGCGTTCGCATCGGACGCGATGCTCGCGCGCGGCGGCGGCGTGACGGCAGAAGTGCGCACGCTGCTGGAAGCCGTGTTCTTCGAGGCGCACGTGGCGCAGGCGCGCGTGATCACCGAGGTGCAGCTCCTCCGCGCGGCGCTGGGCGCCTTTGCGCCGCCGGGGACGCTCGCCGACCTGGATGCGAAGGTGGCAAACCCCTTCCAGACGTTCAAGGGCCGGCCGGAGAAGGGCCACTACGTGGAGCTGCTGGACGGCGAGCGGAAGGGCCAACGTGGCGTGATCGTCGAGGACGACAAAACAGACAAGCCATACAAGGTCAAGCTGGCGGACGGCGCCACAACGGGGTGGCTGGAGCCCAGGCAGCTCGTATCGTCCGGGCTGGATGAAGCTGCTTGCCGGGCGCAGATGGCGAGAGCGGACGCGGAGCGCCTTCCTGCCCTGGACGGCGCGGTCCAGGCGCTGCGTGATGAGGAGCGGACGGCGGTCGCGCAGGTTGGCGAGCGCGTGGGACAGGATAGGCTCCCTCTTCTCAGCCTGCTGCAGGTCGAGCCGCTCCAGATGCAGTCGGCGCACCTCTCCTTCCAAGAGTACTTTGCAGTAAACGCCATCTGCTCGGGAAAGTACCGCCTCCCTGAGGGGTCGCCGCCACCGTGGCAATGGCCTGCGTTTTGGGCCAATGCGGTCACGCTCGGCAGCGAGATGGGCGACGCCTTTGGCAAGGGGCTGAAGCAGACAGCCGGGGCCGGTGATGAGCTCGACCTGAGCCAGAAACTCATTGGGGGAGATCGGCCGACGATGGTCGCTGCGGTGGCCGAGTTGATGCGTGGGCTGGCGTCGCTCAGCCTGCGAGAGAACAAGTTGACTGATGGCGAGGGCCTGCAGGTGTTTGCGACGCTCCAGACGAACACGACGCTGGCGCAGCTCGACTTGGGTGGCAACCAGCTCGGCGCGGAGAGCGGCAAGGCGATGGTCGAGGCGCTCCAGACGAACACGACGCTGACACAGCTGAGCCTCAAGAGCAACAAGCTGGGCGATGCGGGCGGCTGCGCACTCGCAGTGGCGCTCAAGAAGAACACGACGCTGGCGCAGCTCGACTTGGGGGGCAACGAGCTCGGCGCGGAGAGTGGCAAGGCGGTGGTCGAGGCGCTCATGACGAACACGACGCTGAAGCAGCTGAGCCTCAAGAGCAACAAGCTGGGCGATGCGGGCGGCTGCGCACTCGCAGTGGCGCTCAAGAAGAACACGACACTGGCGCAGCTCGATTTGGGGGGCAACGAGCTCGGCGCGGAGAGTGGCAAGGCGGTGGTCGAGGCGCTCATGACGAACACGACGCTGAAGCAGCTGAGCCTCAACAACAACAAGCTGGGCGATGCGGGCGGCTGCGCACTCGCAGTGGCGCTCAAGAAGAACACGACGCTGGCGCAGCTCGACTTGGGGGGCAACGAGCTCGGCGCGGAGAGTGGCAAGGCGGTGGTCGAGGCGCTCATGACGAACACGACGCTGAAGCAGCTGAGCCTCAAGAGCAACAAGCTGGGCGATGCGGGCGGCTGCGCACTCGCAGTGGCGCTCAAGAAGAACACGACACTGGCGCAGCTCGATTTGGGGGGCAACGAGCTCGGCGCGGAGAGCGGCAAAGCGATGGGCGAGGCGCTCCAGACGAACACGACGCTGAAGCAGCTGAGCCTCAACAACAACAAGCTGGGCGATGCGGGCGGCTGCGAGCTCGCGATGGCGCTCCAGACGAACACGACGCTGACGCAGCTCGACTTGGGGGGCAACGAGCTCGGCGCGGAGAGCGGCAAGGCGATGGGCGAGGCGCTCCAGACGAACGCGACGCTCACGCAGCTGAGCCTCAGCAACAACGAGCTGTGCGGCGTCGAGTTGGACGCCGCAAGGCTGGTTAGCGGGCCAGGTCAGAACTGTTCCAAATACAACCGCGGAACTTACTGTGCAAAGGGCTTAACAGCGATTGCCGATGCCATGCGCGTCAACGGCGCGCTGATGAGTCTCAATCTCTCGTCCAACAATCTCTGTGGTTGGACCATCACGCACACCTTCAAAGGCGGCTCTGGCGTTGACTATGAAGACGAAGATTATTGTAAAGGAGGCAACAGATATCAAGGTGTTAACTCTGAAGGGGACGATTATTTCGAAGTTGGCCAAAGATTGAAAGGTGGACGCATCGTCCTTGATTTCCTTAATAACGGCGACCTCTGGTACTCCGATTTGCCAGACTTGTCCGGTGTCAAGGTTCTCGCTGATGCCCTCAGCGTGAATGGCGCGCTGACGAGCATCGACCTGTCCACATGTCTTGGGCCCGATTTTGGGCAAGGAAGCGAGGGCGAGGAAGCTAGGGCCTTGATTCGCAACGCACTGCAAGGAAAGGCAGGTTTTAAGCTCCTTCTCGAAGGAGATAGTTGGCCAAACGTCGGTAGAGGTTAGATCGTTAAGTTGCTTAATGATGACGTGTTGCATGCCGGTGTGAAACGAAATGCGACACGACTTGCGGACAGCCGCGCGCGCGTGCTCGCCGCGATCGAACTTGACTTTTTTTAGGTATTAGGATTCGGGTTAGGGTCAGGGTATCGATAGCATCCCGACGGGCCTCTCTGCCGCCTCTGATCTCCACCTGTGGCCTCCTCGGGTCGTCATGGGACACCGCCGGCCGGTGAGCCTTCCTAAAGCCTTCCCACCCCCCGCCGCCGGCCACCCGGACCCCCTCGCACAAAGCCACCCGGAGCCGACCCATCGCGCGCCGAGGTGAGCCGTTTACTATCAGGGGGTATCGATAGCATCCCGACGGACCTCTCTGCCGCTTCGGATCTCCACCTGAAGCCTCCTCGGGTCGTCTTGGGACACTGACGGCCGGTGAGCCTTCCCACCCCCCGCCGCCGGCTTCCAGATCCCCCTCGCACAAACGCCACCCGGAGCCCACCCGTCGCGCACCGAGGTGAGCCATTCACTATCAGGGGGTCTCGGTAGCATCCCGACGGACCTCTCTGCCGCCACAGATCTCCACCTGTGGCCTCCTCGGGTCGTCTTGGGGCCCTGCCGGCCGGTGAGCCTTCCCACCCCCTGCCACCGGCTTCCAGATCCCCCTCGCGTAAATGCCACCCGGGGCCGACCCATCGCGCGCCAAGGCGAACCGTTTACTATCAGAGGGTATCGAAAGCATCCCGACGGACCTCTCTGCCGCCTCAGATCTCCACCTGAAGCCTCCTCGGGTCGTCTTGGGACACTGATAGCCGGTGAGCCTTCCCACCCCCCGCCGCCGGCCACCCGGACCCCCTCGCACAAAGCCACCCGGAGCCGACCCGTCGCGCGCCGAGGTGAGCCGTTTACTATCAGGGGGTATCGATAGCATCCCGACGGACCTCTCTGCCGCCTCGGATCTCCACCTGTGGCCTCCTCGGGTCGTCTTGGGACACTGCCGGCTGGTGAGCCTTCCCACCCCCCGCCGTCGGCCACCCGGACCCCCTCGCACAAACGCCACCCGGAGCCCACCCGTCGCGCACCGAGGTGAGCCATTCACTATCAGGGGGTCTCGGTAGCATCCCGACGGACCTATCTGCCGCCACAGATCTCCACCTGTGGCCTCCTCGGGTCGTCTTGGGGCCCTGCCGGCCGGTGAGCCTTCCCACCCCCAGCCGCCGGCTTCCAGATCCCCCTCGCACAAACGCCACCCGGAGCCGACCCGTCGCGCGCCGAGGTGAGCCGTTTACTATCAGGGGGTATCGATAGCATCTCGACGGACCTGTCTGCCGCTTCAGATCTCCACCTGTGGCCTCCTCGGGTCGTCTTGGGGCCCTGCCGGCCGGTGAGCCTTCCCACCCCCCGCCGCCGGCTTCCAGATCCCCCTCGCGTAAACGCCACCCGGGGCCGACCCATCGCGCG